>Ga0302324_100001633_pt1 | contig 53983 bp, 37 predicted proteins | sample Palsa_T0_1_FD_201949 | JGI IMG/M metagenome (GOLD analysis project Ga0302324, IMG submission 201949) | Peat permafrost microbial communities from Stordalen Mire near Abisko, Sweden - Palsa_T0_1 | ecosystem: Environmental > Terrestrial > Soil > Palsa > Peat permafrost | place: Sweden: Abisko...
GCCGAGGCCCCCGCTCCAGCGGCATCCGCCAGAGACTGTTCAAACTCCACCGGTGGACGATAGCCCAGCGCCGAGTGTAGGCGCTTTTGGTTGTAGACCTTCTCCAGAAAGCCACCGATGGAAGCCCTCGCTTCGGCCAGATCCCGATACTCCTGGCGATGCACCTCTTCGTACTTCAGCGTCTTCATAAAAGATTCACAGGTCGCATTATCGTATGGGTTCCCTTTGCGGCTCATACTGATTCGGATCTCATGCTCTTTTAATCGATCCGTGTAGTCCGTCGAGGCATATTGCACACCACGGTCGGAGTGATGTGTCACGCGCCCCGGCGGTGGCCGGCGCTCCCGCAAAGCCATGTCCAGCGCCGCCAGCGTCAACTCATCCTCCAAGCTGCGCCCCAGAGACCAGCCAATCACTCGCCGCGAGAAGGCGTCCAGCACCACCGCCAAATATACGAACTCCACCTCCAGGCGAATGTAGGTGATGTCGGCTACCCACAGTTGATCCAGACCGGTAAGCACCATCTCGCCCGCCAGGTTCGGGTACACCGGCCGGCCGTGATTCGAATCCGTAGTTACCACGAACTTCCGCCGGCGCAGACACAGCAGGTTGTCTTCCCGCATGATCCGGAGCACCCGCTTGTGGTTTACCGGCCAGTCCCGTCGATGCAACTCCTCGGTGATGCGGCGCCAGCCATAGCAGGGCCACTCCAGCGCGATCCGCTGGATCTCGTCGCGCAAGTCCAGGTCCGCGTCCACGGCGGGCGGCGCGTGCCGCCAGCGATAGAACCCCGCCCGGCTCGCCTGGCCCAAATCACACAGGCGTGGCAAGGGAATCGGCGTGGCCAACTTCACTTCCTCTTCGATGTACGGGTAGACGAGCCGCGAATAGTCAACGCTTGCAGCCTGCGCTGCTCCTCGACATGCTGCAAGCATCTTTGCAAAAAATCGATCTCCAGCGCCTGGCGGCCCACCTTCCGTTCCAGCGCGGCGACGCGTTCCTCTTCCGCCCGCGGCCGCCCATTGCCCGCAAACGCCTTAACCCCGTAATCCTGGCACTCCCGCTTCCAGCGATGCAGCACGTTCGGGTTCACCTCACACGCCCGCGCCACCTCGCCTACGGAAGCCCCCAGTTCCAGCCGCCTCACGGCGGCCTCCTTGAATTCCTTCGTGAACTGCCTTCGTGACATGCCCATGACTCTCATCTCCATTTAATGAAATTTGAGCCTTAACTGGGCGTCTCAAAATCGGGGACCACTCCACGCGGCGTCTGAATTGAGCCCGTGTGCCTGAGTTGAACCGCACGCGGCCACCCCATCTCTATCGCTGCATCTTAACGCCTGCGACCCTTCCGCTGTTTACGCAACCCTTCAAGGCGTTCCCGTCGGGCTTTAACTATCCCCTCGACATTGATTTGACGGTCCGATCCACGGTACTTCTCGACCACTCGTTCAAACCGCTTTATTCGTGCCAAAGTCTTTTTGTCGAACTTCGATCTCTTAACTTGCCCCTTGTATCGATGCTCGTACCAATTCGAGAACCACATGAACTCGTCAGCCGTTGATCGGAGGGTCGAGACGATGCTGCCTTTGTACGTTATCGATGGAACTGGAAGTTCTTTCGCGAATTCGAATCGCTCCTGCGAAGGATGAACTCCGGGATCTCGCCGCGCCATTTCGCGACGGATTGCGACGACAGCAGCCTGTTGCGCGAATAGCGCCACCATTTTCTGCCATATTTCGTCATTTGCCCTGACGTCGGCGAGAATCTCCTTCGCAGAGTATCGGCCCTCCGCCTTCCACCTCTCTTCGAGCGCATTGCCTACCAATTCCCGAAACTCTAATTCCAGCTTTCGCTGCTCTGCTGCTGACTGCACATTCACCTCCCGCGACCGATACGTATTTCCGAGGGCGTCCGCATGACAACATTTTACGCTATTTCTGTTCTCTGCGGAGTGCGCGACGGCGCGTTAGATTTATTCCGGAACCCAAGCGGCAGAGGTGTAGTTAAAGCGCCGAAAACGGCGTTTTTCAACACGCCACCTCACCTGATGGCCCCCCGCACACCCGAGTTTAGCGCTTTCGGACTGAGAGTCTATCACCAGCGGTTCAGCAGCCAGAAACTTCGTCGTTTCCGATCCATCGGGAGGCGCCGCCACCGTAACCAAGTGGAGTACCGCAGCTTGTCCGCCGCCGGAACTGTCGGCGGAACGCCGCCGCGCCTCATGAGGCGCGCTATCGCCACGCGTTATCTACCGATCCCGCGCACTACGGGGATGCCGCACCGTCCCTCGTCTAGCGACGGGCACACTTCGATTTTCGTATCCTCAAACCCTATCGGGCTGCGCTAACGCTGGTCGATGTGTGCCCGTCGCTTCGCTGGCCTCAGCCTCCCTATCGGAGGCTTCGGTTCGGCTCCCGTTCCTATCGTCTCTGACCGCCGAAGGACGGTGCGGCATTGATTCTATCGAATCCCAATCACCACGGGTTCGCGCTATCGCACCGAGTGCACGGCACGCTATCGCGGAACGCTCGCATGCGCATCTCTCCCACGAATCGCGCAAAAAAAGCCGCACAGATGTGCGGCTTGCCGATTGTGGGCTTCGACTTTAAGCGTGCATGCGTAGTCCGGGGTTTTCCCGCAGGCGACGGATCGCGCGGGAATGGATCTGGCTGACCCTTCCCTCCGTTATCCCAAGCTTTGCGCCGATCCGCGACATGGTCAATCCGTCGAAGTGGTACCAGCGGATCACCGCCCGGTAACGGCCCGGCAGAATCCCCAGGGCGTCGTTCAGCGTATCGCGCAGTTCTGCCATTTCCGCCAGCCGCTCTGGATCACGGGACTTTGCCGGAAGCTGATCGACCGGATATGCGGCTTCCGGCCTATCGACACCGTTCACCGCCCAGCCGGCTTCGTGCAACTCACGCGACAGATGCTCAAATCGGCAAGTGGTGAGCCCGACCTGAGCGGCGAGTTCGGAATCGCTCGGCCGCCGTCCGAGCGTCATCGTGAGCGTTTCGGTTGCTTGCGATGCCGCCCGCTGGAAGGACCTCAACCGCGGGAAAGGGGATCGATCCGGCGCAGGCTGTCCACGATGGCTCCCCAGATGCGATGGCGGGCAAAGGTCTCGAATGATGCGCCTTCTCCCGCATCGAACCGGTGTGCAGCCTCGACGAGTCCCAGACTTCCGGCGCCGACCAAGATCCCCGAAGGTGACGCTCGGCGGAAGCCGCCGCCCAAAATCCCGCGCGACGTGGATTACGAGACTACGATAGCGTTCGGCCAGATCGTCGGGCGACGCTCTCTTGCGATCCGGCAATTTGCCGTTAATGCGTTTCTGTTTACGTTGAGACACACGTACCTCCTTTTGCGGTTGACAAAGATCGAATGGGTGCGGAAGCCGCCGGACTTGGCGCTTCGTAACGAATCAGGCCGACAGGCGCGGGCTTGCAGTGGCGAGTCGGCAACGAGCTGTCATGAGTCTCGCGCGTTTCTTGGTTTCGCAAAAGAACGCGGGAACTGCCGCATCCGTATCATGACGATGGCCGGCTTCGCGCGGTGTTCCGGATCGGGAACGCCGGTTGGGCATACCGCGCTACCTTGCCGCCCACGGCACATTTTTCGTTCTTGGAATCAATCAAGGCGCCGGCGACAATAAGCGGGAGGTCATCGCGGCCTCACGAACCAACACCAACCCCGCCAATGTACGACCGGTTTTACCAAAGCAAGAAGGACGCTGCCTACCTTATATATACCGAGCGCCCCCTGATCTACAGCCCATTCTTCAAAGAGGCCATCCTTCTGCGTTCGGAGGGCTTCCGGCATCTCTGCGTCTCGACCCAGGGTGAGCGTAGCCGGGAGGAGCAGGTTCAACGATTTATGGCGCTCCCTCTTGGCATCCATATCTTGGAGACCGCCACGGTATCCCAAAATTACCGAAGGCGACGGGTCCTCGTCCGTACGTCGGGCCCCCGTTCAAAGGAACGGAAACTGGTCCATTGGTGGAGCTTCAGAAAATATTTCGTGCAGCAAGCCGTAACGGTTACCATCGTCGTACGAAAGCTGGGCAACGGAAAGCTCCACTTCTGGAGCGTCATGGCCCACACGAACGGAGTGGGCGAAGGGACACCGAGAGTTCCCACGCGGAACTTCCCTGAGATTCGTCCCGGTGGGCCGTCCCACATCCCGGTGACGAACGACGCAAACGCGCCAACCATTCCGGGATGACTGCCGTGGCGCACGCACGCTTAGAGCGGGACAGGACACTTCCTCACGACAACCCGACGAAACGTCAGGCGCTCGCATTGTTCGCCGAGTTCTTTTGCCTCCGAACGAACGACGCGGCGATGCTTCTGAGGAATCGTCCCATCACCATGAGCGATGCACGCTCAGTCCGCCGCACGCTATCCATCCTGCATCGGGACGGATTTCTCTACCGCGCACCATATCTCGATCCCGCCCGTGAGCGAGGCGGCATCGCGTATGTCTACGGCCTCTCAGCCAAGGGTGTTGACCACGCATTGCAGAACGGATATTCCACTCCGGCCACAAAAACGCTTGACGAACATTCCATTCGGACGCTCGATCATGAGTTGGAGATCACCTCGTTCCACATCGCGCTCCGTGGACTTTGCGCGGCAGCGGGGCTTCGCTATGCGTGGCGGCAGACGAATCTCAAGCACACCGTCCACCCGGATGCGCTCTTTTACGTTGCCGATCCCTTGCAGCCCGACAAGGCATTCTGTTATTTCCTGGAGATGGAGCGCGCGAAGCTCGGCAATTATCGGAACGGTGAGCCGCAGATCTTCCGCAAGCTCAAAAAATATTACGAGTACTTCAACTCCACCGGTTGCGAAAAGGAATGGGGATTCCGCCAGTACCGCGTGGTCGTGGTCCAACGGACAGATGCCCGGCGCGAAGGACTCCTCACCGCCTTGCGGGAAAAATGCAGCCACCGCATGTTTTGGCTTACGACGGAAGCGGCGTACCGTGCGGACATCGGCGGCGCGATTTTCAAGACGCCGAAAGATGACGCGCCGGTCGCTTTTTCCTTCCTTATCCGCTCTGACGCATAGCCGTACGATTCAACCAATCGCTCGAAAGAGCGGGATTATCCGTCCCGTGTCCCGCCGTCTCCGGGGGTTGATCCTCCCGTCGATGGCGGCCGGGACGCCGGACCTCTATGAACATCACTATCGGAACCTACGGGGACCCGTTCGCCATCGAAAAGGAACTGGTCATCGACAGCTTCAACCACACCTTTGTGGATGGTGTTTCCGGTGTCGGCAAATCGACGCTCCTGGAGGATGTCGCCATCCAAACGATCCGCGCCGGCAAACCCCTCCTTTATATAGACCCTCACGGCACGAGTGCCCGCCGTATCCTGGGCCACATCCCGAAGCGATTCAGCGAGCGCGTTGTTTACATTAACCCGCTCGCCAAGAAGGTGCCGGGGATATCCATATTCTGCGGGAAGACGAAAGAGGAGAAAGAACTCGACATTGCGTCGTTGAGCAGCATGCTCAAATCGACGGCAGGGGATGCATGGGGATTTGAAACCGCAAACGTGATCGACGGCGCCGCGACGGCCGCGGTCGAGTCGATGGAGCATCCGACGATGGCCGATGTGTATCTTTTCATCGTGCGCAAGCTCGTGCGGGAGCAGATGATCGCGAAGACCCACAACCCGTTACTCGCCGACTTCGTTCTTGAATACGACGAGGGCCTCCGGGCATCGGAGCGCATGTCGAAGTTCGCGCCTTCCATCAACAAGCTGAAGCCATTCGTCCGGCCGATCATCCGGACCATATTCAATCAGACCGCGAACCTGCCCCTGATCGAGCTCATGAACGACGCCATCATTATCGTTGACCTCGACAAGGGAAAGATCGGTGACGTGAACGCAGCCTTGATCGGCTCCGCAATCCTGAACCACATCGGCATCTACGCGTTCCGCCGGCCGGCGATCCGCCGCGAGGACTTCACCATCATCGTGGATGAGTTCCAGAATTTCTCGCATGGGATAAACTGGACGACGTTCTTTGCCGAATTGCGGAAGTTCGGTATCCGCTGTTGGCTCGCGACGCAGTCCGTTACCCAGGTTCCCGAGCAGTGGATGGATTCAATTCTCGGGAACGTGAACAACCTGATCTGCTTTGCCGTGGGGGACCGGGACGCCTTGCGCATCGCGGCGGCATACGGCGATCCGTCCCTCGCGCCAGGCCTTATCTGGCTCGATGACCACGAGTTCTATGCCAAGGTCAAAATCGGCAAACAGCGGCACCTGTTCGAGCACGTCAAGGCCTTCGCGCCGATCCAACGCCTAGGCGACGAATCAAAATACCGGGACGTGCTGAAAACGTCGCGCATGCGGTGGGGCAAGAACCGGAAGGACGTGGACGCCGGGATTCTGAAAATCCTGCGGAGGGGGCTGAAAGAAGAGATATAAGGTTTCGCAACGCCTGCCCCGATTTCAACCAACATGAGCCGGGCTAGTCGGAAGTGGCGCAGTCCATGATCGAACAGGCCCGTATGATGCAGCGGAAGTGTGGAAGGTCGGATGGGCCGCACACGAAATCGACGGGCATAACGAGCCTCTTTGGTCGCCGCGCGGAGATAAGATCTTACTCGATGAAGTAGAACGAATTGTTATTTGACTGTGCATTGACACTAGCGCAATCTTCGCCCATACTATCGGTATCATCATCTATGACGTTCGTTCAACGTTACACTATTATTCTTGCGATTGTGCTCATCCTGCTCACTGCCGCCGGAATAGCCGTCGTCCGGTGGTTCAATTATGCCGCGCCCCAACCGATGCAACCGGAGAGCCTTACGAATCCTACGAGCACCACATCTACACTACCGAGCGGTCTGAACAATCTGACGAGCACGGCATCTGCCACTGCCACTACCGTCGGTAACCTAGCGTGGGAGACGTTTACCGACGCCGACGGACTCTTCAGCATGCAATATCCCACGAGTTATGGCCCGTTGTGGGTGACCACTTCGACCGATGGCTCGACAGAACCGGCAACAGACCTGACGATAGAAAACACAGCTACCGGTCCCGATTCGGATAACAGCCTGGACGTGACGATCATGCCAAATGACCCAACTCTAGAATCATATGAGCGCACGCACGTAAGTCTGATCCCACAAGCTAGCATATCAATACCGGGCATGACAGGTATGATTTATAAAGAAAGCGATAACGGCGCCATAATAGCCTTTCTTGCTAATAGCATGCCTGGCGACACATCGACTTTCTATCTTAACTTCAACCACGCGGAAATGGGCGTCACGCCGCATGATGTACCCTTGCCGGCGTATTGGCGGCAGATGCTGAATTCCTTTCGGGCCATCACTTCCAACTGAAAGAGGGGCAGCCAGTTACCACTCTCCCCAAGATTTCAGCGGAAATAATAAGTGGCATACCGGTTGTCGCTGATACACTTAGGCGTTGTGTTGGGGCAGAAGTAGGAATAGATCTCGGTCTGTATTATCAACACACCGGATGCTGACATATTCACAACGAACGTGCTCTGCATGGTAGATGGCTCCTCTGACCATTCGGAGGGCTTGCAAACTCCATTCTTGTTGCAGGTGCCAACGTTCATCTCGCCGATCGTAAAGCCGTAGGTAGTGGTGATGCTTCCATCAGGATTGCGAACTGGTGTCGGAATAACCGGCGATTTGATGATTGCCGTGTGCAGGTCGGTGAAGTCAAGCACGTCCCATTGTTGCGGGACGTAAGTGGCATCAATCGATCCACCATTTGAAGACGGATGGTAATACGCCGGAACGGGGATCGGGAGGCCTTGCGCGAGACGCTGGTTTGCGACGTACCACGTACACTGCCCGTAGCCCCGCCCATCTATGGTCGAAATAGCGCCTGGTGTGGCGGGGCTGCCTCCAGGTGTCGGTAACGGCAGGGTGGCAGTCAGACCATCAGGCGTTGTGATGGTGACGGATACGTTTGTGTTTACCGGGTACTGGAAGGATGGGGACACAAATGATGGAACAAATGTTATTTCGGTCCCGGCATTGTTCCAGTTCAGGATGGCAGAGGCCGGAACCGTGCTTATTGCAGAATCGGAAAACGCTACACTCCCCTTTGTGCCAGCGCATCCCGCTGGTGGGCAGAAGCCGGAGCCGAGTAAATGCCACAGCGGTTTGTCGACGGCGACGACTTGCTGTCCAGGAATTCCGGTACAGCCCTCCTGCTGCGGTGATTCGCAAATGGCCGAGCAAGGGCTCGAATGCTGACACGCATCAATCGCGTAGAACAAATAGTACTTTCCGTGATTTGGAGCGGGAGGAATGGGCTGGCCGGTCCACTGGGCGTTTAGCACCTCCTCCCCGCTCGCGGGCGCGTTCCAACCAGTGATGTTGGCGAGGGTTATTGCACGAGACGGCGCTACGATCAAGGTCACGGGGACAGTCTGCGGGCTGTTCGGTGCTCCGAGTGCGGCAATGGTGATCTGCCCGTTGTATGTTCCCTGAACCAACCCAGCGGCTACACTCACGGAGATAGTGGATGGCGTCGTGTCCGTAGTTGGAACCATAGAGAGCCATGTGCCCCCCGGTGGAGTCGTGCTCAGCGACGCTGTAAAACTAAGGGCAGCACCCGTGGTAGCGACTGAAAGGGTCTGGGGCGGAATTGGGCCAGGTGCGCCCTGCTGATAGGAAAACGACAGCGCACCTGGCGATACGACAAGCGAAGGAAGAGGGTTGTAAGTGCCCACGAAACTGATCGTTCCGCCCACGCTTAGCGTTTGTGTCTGTGGAGTGGGCGTTAGATAGCCTGGAACCGGCCCAAAGATTATCGTGTACGATCCTACCGGCGCATTCGTGAAGGTGGTACTTGTGCCGCTGCTGTAGGCCGCGAGCCCAATGATTGAGAATGGGGCATTTGTCGGGGTTGTTGAAACCTGAATGGTTCCGGTCGAAGAGCCGCAGGTTCCCCCGAGTTGGAAATAGGCGTCTTGGGACAAGCTGCCATACGCCCAATATCCACCTGCAAACAGATCTGCTCCGCTTGAGCCGAAGATAATCGTTCCGTTACCAGGCCCCTGAGTGAGGCCAAGCCAGTACGTTCCTGTCAGAAGCGTGATTGGATTTCCGAAGGTATAGGTGGCTTCCTGTGGAGGAGTTGTGCCGTAAAGGTTGGATAGCGTAACGGGGTTGGTCGTCGCGAGAACACCACCCATTGTCCCGGCGTCATCTGCATAAATGGTGGCGAAGCTCTGGCTGCAGCAATAGGCTCCAGGAGGCGACGCCTGAGCCCAAAGTGAAATAGAGTCGAGCGTCACTGGCAGTGAAAAATAGATTCGCTCGGCCCCACCACCGACTAATCCGGAGCCATTGGCAGTTTGGCTAGGCGGACACGGCGTGCTGGCAAGGATCGGCGGTTCGAGAGCGGAAAGAAGGTTGTCGGCCATTACGAACCAGATTGCGCCACCAGAGTTGCTGTAGAACTGTATCGAGTCACCCCCATTGCCTGTCTCAGTAGATAATCGGTAGTACTTGCCTGCGATCCATCCAACGCCCTGGGCTTCATAGACAAATTTGCCAGAACCCAGGTCACAGTAGGTCGACACGGGGGTGCCAGTCGGGTCCAGCACAGTCGGAGAGGCCACGGTCATCAAGTTCTGTGTAAATGCAGCATCGTCCGCTTGTTGAAGCGCAACGTGAAAGCAGTTGGCTCTATAAGTAGCGATCCAGATTCCTATATCAATCTGAGTTGACGTGCCGGTGCTCTGGCCCAAATTAAAGTAGACAGTTTGTGTTGTGTTGTCAGTTATTGTGGATGTGCTGTCTAGCTGTGAGCCGAAAATATCGGCCGGGCCTAGTTGCCAGATCGCCACGTTGTAGATGCCTATGCTGGCACCGTTCTCTAATCCGTTAAGCGAGTAGAAATCCAAATAGAACGACCCAGGAATTGGCTGGCCGGCAAAATCGAGCTCACCGACACCGGTTGCGGGGGCACCTCCGGTCGAGCAGCCGAGATAAATACTGTTCGCTGAAGTGGCGATTATGGCGCCGGGGTTAGTCGCCGTGGCAATCGCGGCCACATAGGTGCCCGAGCTGTCGCAGGTATTTCCGGTGCCATTGTTGTACCAACTAAATGTTACCTTCGTGATAGTAAAGGCAGATGAGGCGCCGTAAGGGTTGTATGAGGGGCTTAGATCACATGTTCCGCAGGCCGGAAATGGAGGATATATCTGGCTGATTGTGTATTGCGTCGCGGTGTCGTTGATGACGGGCGTATCAGCATGAAGGGCGATAACACAAATCGCGGCAAGGCCGAGGGCGGAAAGGCGTAATGGCACGGCGGCGCTCCTTTTGAGTATCTTTGTTGAATTATACGTCTTTCGCGATAGGAACGAGTTGAAATACGCGGCCTTTTCTCCCAAGGACGTTAAGATTTAGGAGTACCGGTACCCGCTGGCGGTGTACTGGTCTTCGGGTGCCATTCCCTCCCCAGAGTTGGTGAGACGACTGGCTAGAGGTGATGTCACTTGAGTCACTTCCGCGAAAAAAAGCGGGAGCTGTTGCCCCCGCTACTCAACCAGTCTGGCCTTCCATACGCGATGTTTCGCTTTGAGCCTCCCGCAGATGCGGGCGGCTTTTTCCATTCCGGCTGCATCGTTGTCGAGTGCGACCGTGATCACGGTATACGCGTCAAGGCATCGTTCCTGTTCCGACGTCATCTCCGATCCCATGAGGGATGCCGCCTGCAGCCCGTGCTCATGGAACCAGAGTGGCGCCCAGAGCGACTCGCAAAGGATGAGCGGTTTTGTGGGATCGCACCGATCCAGTCCGTAGAGGAAGGTTTTCTTGAGTCCCTTCCCGAAAAACCATTTCGGATTGGTGTCCGTGACCGGTAGCGTTGTCCGGCCGGCATAGCCGACGAGATTTCCATCTTCGTTCAGCGGGAAGACGATCCGCCCCGCCATGCTGCCTTTGCCGGGAAAGAGGCCCACGCCGAAATGCTGGGCGGTCGCGACCGATATCCCGCGCTCCTGGATCATCGGATGCGTCGGATTCACATCCTTCAGGACGAATGCGAGCGGTTTGTTGAGGCCGGAGGCATTTTCGGTTTGGGTCTCTTCGGGTCCCTGACGGGCAGTAGCCGCGCAGGCATCCTTCTCCGGTGCGGCCTTCGCCTTCTCGCGACCCCCTCCGGGGAAAATCTCATCGATCCGCATCGCCGCGGCGTAAGCTGAACATTGCTCCATGGCAGCCACGAAATCGATGACGTTCCCGCCGGCCCGGTGGCCATTCTTCTTGCACGAATCGGAATGGCAATACCAGACCGATTTCGCAGTGTTTACAAAGAACGTATTCTTGCTTCCTGACGAGTGCGACGGCAAGGGACAGGTCCCCTTGAGCGACGTTTGGTTCACCCGGACGAGGTTCACCTGGTACCGCGGAAGGATATCCGTGAGAGCGACGCGTTGCTTGATTTCTTTGAAATCCAGAAACGGACGGTTTTCTGCCATAGCTCCTCCTTTCATAAAGGGCTATGTCTCACGATACGGATTGCGGGAAAAGCAGAAAGAGGCATATTATTACCGCCTCCGGCAACATTTCCGGTCTTTGTGATCCAAGCTTGCGCGGCCATGATTAACGCAGCTCATCATAAAGGCCCTGAGCCAGAAAAAGGAAACTCACCATATGACCTCAACGCTGCTTTCCCGAACAGACAAGATCACGCGGCAGGAATTGCAAGCCATTCCCGTCCCGCAAGGCACTTCAACCCATCAACCGCTTTCGCACCATGAAATCGTGCAAGCGCTTCTTGAAACCCTCGGCTTCCGGCGCATCGAAGTGGTGCGCGACGAGTACGCCGTCTCGCATGACGGCATGCGGATGTTCGGGGTCCTCGATCTCGAACTTGGCATCACGGGCGTCCGGTTCTCGATCGGCATCCGTAATGCCAACGACAAAAGCATGCGCCTCGCCATGTGCATCGGCTACCGGGTTTTCGTTTGTGACAACATGGCCTTCCATGGCGACTTCACGCCGGTACTCGCCAAGCACTCGAAAAACTTCAGCCTGGTCGATGCCGTTTCCATTGGCGTTGACAGGATGCAGCGGAATTTCGAGCCGCTCGCCAAGCACATCGAGCTCGTCCAGCACACTCCGCTCACGGACGACGCCGCGAAGCTCATCATCTATCAGGCGTTCGTCGAAGGGTCGCTCGAAGTACCGAAGCATCTGGCGCGGCCCGTCCACGAGAATTATTTCCAGCCGCGGCACGAGGAATTCTCAGCGCGCACAGCCTGGAGCCTGTCGAATGCGTTCACGTCCGCGTTCAAGGAACTGGATGCGGTGCCGCAGTTTCGGGCGACCGCGAAGTTGGGGCCGTTCCTGGAACGGACTCTGCAATAGCGAGCGCGCCGAACGGGTTCGCGGCAACGTTTCACAAGGGCAGGATCAATTCTCCTGCCCTTTTTTTTGCGGAGGTTACGAAAGGTAGCCCGATAGACCCCCGCTGATTTGCGAATAGCGGGCCGAAGGCGTACATTTAAGGATGTAATCGTACTATAGAAAATCTCTTCAAAATCATGAGTAACGGAAACCTGAATTGGATTGCGAACTTCATTTGCCGAACGCGAGCTACTTCGCGTTCACCGCGACTCCCAAGAACAAGACCCTCGAAGTCTTTGGCGATTCGTATCGGGAGGCCGATCAGGTTAAACATCGCCCGTTCGATAGCTACACCATGAAGCAGGCGATCCAGGAAGGCTTTATCCTGGACGTTCTCAAGAACTACACGCCGATCAATACCTACTACCGCCTGACGAAGACCGCCGAGGACGATCCGGAATTCGACGTGAAAAAGGCACAGAAGAACCTGCGCCGGTACGTTGAGGGGCACGAGCACGCCATCCGAATGAAGGCGGAGATCATGGTAGATCACTTCCATGACCAGGTGCTCACAAAGCAGAAGATCGGCGGCCAGGCGCGGGCGATGATTGTTACCGGCAGCATCGAGCGCGCTCTTCAGTATTTCTTCGCCTTCCGGGAATACCTGAAGGAGCGAAAGAGCCCCTACCAGGCCATCGTGGCGTTCTCCGGCAAGCCGGAGTACAAGGGACAGAAGGTTACGGAATCGTCCCTCAATGGCTTCGCGAGCAACGTCATCACGGACCGCATCCAAGAAGATCCATACCGGTTCCTGATCTGCGCCGACAAGTTCCAGACCGGGTACGATGAGCCGCTGCTCCACACCATGTATGTGGACAAGCCGCTTTCCGGTATCAAAGCCGTACAGACGCTTTCCCGCCTGAATCGGGCGCACCCGAAGAAGCACGATACCTTTGTGCTGGACTTTCAAAACGACGCCGACACCATCCAGGCATCCTTCGAGCCGTACTATCGGACGACCATCCTCGGCGAAGAGACGAATCCGAACAAGCTCCACGACCTCAAGGCCGACCTGGATGGCTTTCAGGTCTACGGCGATGCTCACGTGGATCAGTTGGTGAAGCTGTACGTCGAAGGCGCGGATCGTGATCGCCTCGATCCCATTCTCGATGCGTGCGTCGCAACATACGCCGATAACCTCGACGAGGACGGCCAGGTGGATTTCAAGGGGAAAGCGAAGGCCTTCGTGCGCACGTATGGTTTGCACGCCGTGCCTTTGCGGACTGGTTGTGCATGGGGGGAGGCAGTAACGATCCAATATGTTCCGTCAGCGTCTGCTCTGGTGCAATTATTGCGGACTCGACGCGCTATGGAGTCCCGCCCAGTCGATGACTTTTGGACTTCGCACACAAACGCAATCGTTGCATACTCGGCCCGAGGCCATCCTCCTTTGACATTCTTTCGGGAGGAAGCCAAGGCGGTTCATGATTCCCTCTCCGGACAGGTCTACGTCGGCGATGACAGCACCCCTAGTTATCTAATGGTTGCACTGCCGCTTGCTCGATATATTCACTTTGCTTGCCATGCAGTATTCGACAAGCGAAGCCCGCTTGATAGCGCTTTACTGTTGGCGCCGTTCGACGTAAGCAACTATGCCATTGAACGCGCCACCGTAAATGCTGGGGACTCGGACATCGCGCTCCTTTTAAGGCAGTCTGATGGAAGGCTGCGTCTGGGAGACATTTTTCGCGAACTGGAGTTGCCGTTTGGTCCGGTGGTTGTGTTGAGCGCGTGCGATACTGCCCTTGCGAGACTTGAACAGATCGATGAGGAGTATTTTGGATTTCCGGCTGGCTTCCTGTACGCCGGCGCGCACGCAGTCATCAGCACACTGTGGAGGGTCGATGATGTTGCAACTTGGTTGCTTATGAGCGCAATGGCACGCGAACTTGGGGCTGGGCAGGATCCGTCCCGAGCGCTTCGTATCGCTCAACAGGAACTCAGAGGGTTGTCGAAGGCCGATGTCGTCCAGGCCATTCGTAACGTTGCTGAGCAAGAATCAGTTGTGCGGCGTCGTGCGCGAATGCTGGAGGTGTGTCAGCGACTTCAGTGCGGCGCTGAACTGCCTTTTGCTGGCCCATACTGGTGGGCTGGATTTACGGCCAATGGTTTGATATAGCAGGCGCGTTCAATGACAGCTTGTGAAGCGCGGCGGAGAGCAAGAGGTTTTCGCGCGTAGTGCGGACGCTTCATACGTTCCCGAGACGGTTCCCCGCGTTCGATGAGCGCATGACGCACGCCACCGTCAAACAACGGCAGCAAACTGGAGGCGTGCGAAGAGCTGTGCTTTGGAAAAGATTATTACCACGGAGAGACCGCTCTTCCCCCCCATGCGTGTTCTGCTCGGCGCGTCGAAGTGGATCGGACCTAGTGCAGCGGTGTTTTGAAACAGAACTCGGAGGCGACAACCCGTCTCTTGAGTGCCAGATTGTCGGTGCGATGATTTCCTTGCTGGATGATACCAGGTCCAGAGGCCAAATGCTCCGTAACGCCCGAAGCGAATCCGGCGAGAAGTGATCACCGCTTACAAGGCTCCGCTGCGGTGAGAATCTTCTCGCTCCGACCGGCCGTCCGTTGCAGGCGCGCGCCCACCATCGGCGTCGCTGTTCGGGGAGCACTAATCCCGCGGTTCACGTATCACATCAAGCGTCGATCATAATCATCCAGTGACGGCTTCGGTCTTAGTCTTCTCGCTGGCCCGGCAGACGCGTCCGATGAGAGGGATGACGGAATATTGCTCCTTTTGTCCGGCCCCCTGGCTTCAGCATCAGCCAAGAGCCATGTTCGCACAAACGCCCTTCGGGCCTCATCACTCATATCTCGCCCTTCTAGATAAGCCATTGCCGCTTCGAGCAGGCTATCCGACAATCGCACTTGATGAGGGCCCTTTGGTTCCTGCCTCCATGCGGCCTTTCGTTCATTGTCATTTATAAACACACGCACAACCTGTTTGTCATTCTCAGTGAAGAGTCTTTCAACGGCAGGCGGCTGTTCCTTGGCCTGTTGGGACGATCGCTCCCGCCCCTCAAATACCCTCATGTGTAGTGGATGGTTTTCATTTCGCGGACCGTTCTGCTAATAGTACCCTCTGCTTCAGAATAAAGCAAAATACAAGGAGCGCAGATGCCGTGATGCGCCAGAACCGACCCCGGCACGGCTCCCGCAGATCTAGCAAGGTGAGATTGACGCCATGTTGCGCCGTCGGATACAATCTCCGTTAAGCTCTTTTGGCGGAATTCACTGTGGCCCTTGCAGATCTCACCGACGACGAATTGGTCCGCCGCATAGTCTCTGATAGGGACAACGAATCCACCGAGGAACTCGTTTGCCGTTCCCGGCCACGGCTTCGCGCGACAATCCGGAAAATGGTCTTCGGAAAACAGAGCATTTGTCCGCTTTCCGAAGATCGGGACGCCTTTCTCGACGATGCCGTCGCGCTCGCAAGCACGAAGTTGTTACGAAGCCTTCATGCGTTTAAAAGGGATTTCGACGTCTGGGTTTTCGTGATCGCCAAACAAGCCGCCTGTGACCACAAGCGGTTCGTCACGCGCCATACTCCGCCAGCGACGGAAGTTCTTGAGGCGATCGAACAGGAACAGTCCCGCGATTATAGCGATTCCCCGCCACGATTTTGCTCGGCGTATTGGGCGGACCCTTTATCACTCGTCCATGACAGGGAGATCGGCGATGTCGTGAAGGCCCTACTCGACGCGCACGCCCGGAAGAACGAGTTGAGCGCGCATGCGATTTCACTAGTTGTCCTGCATGAGTGCAACCTAGTGGACGCCGCGGCAAAATTGGGGACCTATACCAGGAAAGTTAGGCGACTCCTAGACCACGATTACCAAGAGCTCAAGCGACTTCTGGCTACCACTTTCCACGTGACGCGCTTGCGAGATCTTCGAATGGAATGACATTCTATGGCGGACACCGATTTGCATCAAGGCGACAAACTCCTGCGTTACGCGCTCGGAGATCTCTCCGTCGAAGAAAGCGAGGCTTTTAAGCAGCACTTGGCCGGCTGCGGCTCGTGCCAAGAATTTGTATCATTCGTGATGGACTTTAACGGTTCCCTAAGAAGCATTAAATCGGATGCCCGCACGCAGTCCGAAGCTCATCCCGATTCCTCCCTGATTGTGGCGCAGGAGGCGGGCGAACTTTCCGAGGATGCGGCCGCCCACGTACGCGCTCACGTCCTGTATTGCAAATCGTGCCTGGAGGAGTTTTTGTGTCTTCGCGGATTGTCCCAGCCAGAAACCTGGAGCCTCGTTGAAAAGCTCAGGGAGTCACTCATCGACTTGGGCGCAACGTACGGTCCCGGTGCTTTGCGGGGTCTCGTACAGATCGTTTCCGAGAGTCCCGCCCTCGCCTTTCGGGGGCAAGGACCAGCCCAGAATATGATTTTCAAGGTCATTGAAGTCACACTCGGCCACAACATTTATAGCATTGAAATCAGGACCGCGCCCGGCGCCGGAGTGTCCTGTGATATTGCAGGCTTCCAGGTTCCTGCCAAAGCTCCTCTCCACGCCACGATGAGAACTGAAGCCGGCGCCGAGGTCGCTTCGCTCGATACCGATAAATTTGGCAATGGGAAGCTTACTGTTCGTGAGCGTGATATTGAGAGCGAGTTGTATGTTTTGACCCTCAATCTCCAAGGCAACGAACAAGATTTGCTATTTCGACTACCTGAACGGTAGCGATTCGCGGGCATTGGCTGTGCTTTGTTTAACGCGCTCGTGGCCAGAGGAATGACCATCGCGCGACCACAAGGAGGCGACGGTGGCGATACCGTGTTCGTTTTGTCAGAAATCGGCGGTGGAAGGAAGACTTAGTATCACTTCCCCGCAACGCTTACTCCCAGCCAGGTCAATTTGTGAAGACTGCGTGAGTGTGTGCTTTGCAATCATGAAAGCGAAGCCCGTCAAGCCCGACCTTGTCGATAGCGATGTCACATGTTGTTTCTGCTCTAAGCATTGGGACGCGATCAAGACGATGATGGCTAGCCCTCAGGGCGTGGTGCCAATGTCTTACATTTGCGATGAATGCGTGGAGCTGTGCGACTTCGTTTTGGTCGAGGAGCGCTCGGCCCAGAACCTATCTGTCAATCCCGCTCAATTGCACGTGAGTCGACCTGGTGGCGTGAGGCCGGGCAGGTCCGGCCCGAGATTGGCCAAGCCACTAGGAATTCCGTTTCCATGGCTCAGAAGGATCAGCCTCCATGTTTGGGCACATTTGGCATATGCCGAGGCCGGGCTATCGCTGCTGCGCACTCCCTCCGGATCGGCCGGCCGGAACGGCGAGAAGAACAGCGGCCCAGCTTTCCTTCGCAAGCTCTTGCAAATCTGCACGGCGGTTGACAGGGGGGAAGCCTCGCCGAGTGTCGGGAGATTTCGCGCATGGGGCTACTACCACAGGGCGTTCCACTTGTCCCGAGTCGTGGCGAGTGCAAAAGCGCTCGGGCCATTAGATGTGGCCATTCTGAGTCCGCATGATTGGACCCGGATACTACACTTCGCGAATCTAACCGTGTCCTACTTTGAGACAGCTGCGAAACGCCTCGTTCGTAACGGTGGCGTACGCGGTGACGATAGCGCCGTGCGGAGGAAGTTGTTCTTTTTATGCATTGACTCGCGTTTTATGCTCGGCAACCTGCTGATATATGCGGGGGTTGGCGATGCAAGCCAGAACCTCGACGAGGCCTTCAGACACTATCGCCTTGCTGCATCCACCCTCAGCGACGAAGGAACGGAAAGGGCTTCGGTGTATGCAGCACACGTCTGGACCAAGTTGGGTAGCTCACAACTCGCATACCCTAGCGAAAACCGCGCGTACTACGCGAAGCAGGCGGTCCGAGATCTCCTGCGGGCTAAGGGTGTGCTCACGCCTTTTGTGGCGACAATGCAAACGCCGGCTGATATTGTTGGAGATTCGCCCAAGTCTGACAGCCGTCCGGCGCGGAATAGGGCTCGCCGAGCTCGGTCGTATTCGTTGCGTTTGGGCCTCAGCACTTCGAGAACTAAACGCACGGGGAATGTCGATCCAATCGCTTCGGGAGTCATAATACCGCCGGTCCTCGCCAAAGCGGATTGGTACCTTGGCACGGCCTATTATCGATTAGGAGAGCCGGTGAAAGCTGCTGAACATTTTCGGTCGGCCCTCGCCAACGTGCCTCCGCAAAACACACTGCTTCGAGCATCAATTGAGGCGGACATTGGCTACGCGTATCTCGACACCAAGTCCGGTGATCCGGCACAAAGCCTATCCCTTGCAACAAGGAGCTTTGTGAATTCACTGACCGCGTGCATGCAAGATCAGTGTGTGAAGAGGGGCTTCGCTAAGATCTTCATTTTAGGGCTCATCGGAAATGCGCGAGTCTACCTTGAGAGTCGCTCTCTGAATGCGATCGATCCGAGGCGCGGACCTGAACTCCTCCGCAGTACGATTGAAAAGGTTCGGCTAGCCGCAAAAATGGCGAGGGAGGCGGCACTCTATGAGTTGCTACAGGAGGCACTCTTCGTACTGGGGAAAGCGTATGCCCTTCAAGGGGACGATGCGAAGTCGTACTCCGCACTGGCTCTCGCGTGCCGTGTGTCAGACCGCGCGCAAAGACTTGGTCGGACGCCGAGGTTGTCGCGGTTTCTTGTAGGCGCAGCGGCAGATCTGGACGATCTTCTTTTGCTAGGAGCCATCCGCCAGAGATTTGATTCTGGAAAGGAGCGGCCGCGGCCGCTCCTGGCGAGCTGCCGACCATCGTTGTGGCGCTTGTTATGTTTTGCGGAACGATTACGCACGAGATTTCTTCAACAGGAGATAGCCGTTGCGTCTGGATCGACACCCGAGGGGGCCACTGCCTCCGATTTAGAACAGCTCTTCGAGTGGCGACGTTCGTGGAATGAATCAGAACTGACGCTCTTGGAGTACGAGTCCGCGCCTTTCGCCGATGACCAGCTTTTGGGGGACTTGCAGAAGCGCCGAAATACGGCCGAAGTTCGCTACCGCGCGGAGCTTGGCCGGGTACGGCTGGCCTTTGGAATTCCGACATTTGACCCTGATCGCCCGGTCCTCCCTTCGAATTTCATGCGGTGGCTCCCCACGCTTACCGTGTATTTGACAAGGCGGAACGCGGCCATAGTCGAATACCATCTGACGAGCGAGCGGCTTGTAATCTTCGTTGTCTTGCCAAATACGATCAAGTGTAGGGTTGATGCGATATCGATGGAAGAGCTGAACGCCATCCGTTCGCGATGGGCCGATGGAAGGGAAGTGCTGGAATCTTCGGGTGATGTGGCACATTGGGAAAGAGGTTACCTCAACCAAGTCTTGAACCGCCTCCAACCGTTGGCTGTGGGACCATCGGAGATGATTCGGGATTGGGAGCGAGAGTCGGGCGGTCATATTGAAAGAGTGATCGTAATACCGCATCGGTTCCTTCACCTGATTCCATTGCACGCAGTGCCACTGCGGGATGGCACGCGGTGGGGTGACACGGTTCCTATTCAATACGCGCCCTCGGCATCGGTCCTATGGCATTTGATACGCTGGACGCGCAAGCAAAGTTCGACTGTACAGGCAAGACGGGAGAGTCACTCGGTTTCTGTAGCGTATTCGACGCCGGGTGGCGCTTCACGCCTGCTGTTTTCCCGGCACGAGGCGCTCGAAGTGGCGGAGGCGATCAACTCGACAGTCGTTGTTGAAGGTGTGGATGCGAGTCCAGAAAACGTTAAGAAAGCGATGCAGAACGCGCTCTACATTCATATTGCATGTCACGGGATACAAAGGCCCCAGAGGCCATTGGATTCAGGGTTGCTCTTGGCCCCGAACCAGAGCGACGGCAATGCTGAAGGGCCGCCGGTTCCTGCCTTGTTGACGCTTGGTGAAATTATCCGCGATGTGCGACTAAACGGAACTCAGCTAGTGGTGCTGAGTGCTTGTGAGACAGGCCTAGTCAATGTCGAAGACCGGCATGAAGAATGTCTTGGCCTGCCAGCTGGATTTCTCTGCGCCGGCGCTAGGACAGTGATCAGCACGCTTTGGAAGGTCGATGACATCGCGACATGGCTCTTTATGCGCACATTTGCGCGAGAGTTTGCGGGCGGGTCAAATTCGCTGGCTGCTTTGCGCAAGGCCCAAAGCGAGCTGCGCGGCCTTTCCAGGGAACATGTGGTTCGAGAAGTGATGTTGGCCGCATCGGCCGAAGCTGACGTTGCCGCTCGCGAGCAGATGATTGCACTGGGGTGGTCGTTTGGCGGAGCCGCAACATTTCCGTTTGCGAGCCCTTACTGGTGGGCCGGATTTGTAGTCAACGGTCTTGCTTAGAAGTGAGGGCAATGCCCGGCGACCGCGCAGCCGAAGTCGCACTGTTTTCATAGCGCAGTAGTCCCATGCGGCTGTCGCAAGCAGACCCCGCGTATTCCTGGAGCGCTCCCTCAGTTTGCCCCAAGAGTCTCTGGAAAGTTGTCCTCTTTAGCCTCGGCGTGGAGTTAACTCGGTAGTGCCAAACGATAACCTCTATCCGTTTGATCCCCAAGCGGATCATTCCTGAACCACCGAATAGGTTTTTAAAAATAGTTGTCCTGCTGGGGTCCCGCGCCGGAGTTAACTCAAGTGAGCGTGACGAAGAAACGACCGGATGATTCCTTGGACAAAACCTCCGGGTCTCCGGCCCGCTAGCGTCGGGTTCAAAGGTTCGAGATGGAGGGACACATGGCAGTAAAAGCGCACGTCAGCAAGAATATTCAGCGCCTTAAAGATTGCGCATTCGACTCCAGTCACCGTGCCAAAGAGAGCGATGGCCAGACTCGTGATGCGTTCTATCGGCACAAGCATGCCGCGATCAGCGCACTGCTCGTAGCGGATTGCGCGGTTGTGGACAGCATCGATTGGTTTCCTGACGATCCGACCATCGGCGTCCGGTTCGCCGGCGGCGGAGCCTTGCACACGAAACTGTCGGAACTCACTCTCTCCGCCTTCCGCAAAGTCCGGGAATTGATCGTAGGCTGCGAGTCCTCTGGGCGCATAACCGTGGTCGGCGCCCGCTGGATCTTACGCCATAGCACGGAATAGAGAAGGGTAAGAGAGGCCAATGTATTATATGCACTCGCCGGATATCGAGCCGTTTCTGAAATTGCGTGCGGAACTCGAAACCGTGCCGGCCGTCCCCATCGAGCAGGCCGCTGAACTCCTGGAAGTAAGTGTCCGCACGCTTTACCGGCGGCGCGGCCAATTCGAGCACCGGCGCTGCAAGGGGCATCTCTACTTCACGATGCGCGGCATCCGGCAATACGTCGTGCTTGAGCAATATAATCCGACTCCGTCGTTCGACGTCACAATGTCTGACAGTTTTGACAGTTTTGACACGAAGCCATCCGATAATCGAAAGCGTTGATGGTGGAATCGCAGCATCAGAGTCAGCTTCACATCTTAAGGAGGTTATATAAATGAGCAGCCAAACGTTTAACGCGAGCGCAGGTTTCCATGTTGCGAATGCCGGCATCGACCGTACGATATCCTCTTCCGAAGAGATTTGCGGCCAGGAGAAGAATCGCATCCGCGCGGCCAACGCACCCACGGTGACGCTCTTGTTGTGCCGGCGGGACGTGTTCTTGCGTGAGCAGCGCGACCTTCACGCGGCCCTCGACGCCGCGCCCCATGTTGCCACCCCGCATGCCGCCTGGCCCATCTGGCAGACCATCATGGCGATGGTCTTCGTCCTCGCCGGGCTCGGCTTCACCCGCATGTCCTTCGAACCGTTCGGGCTGGACCCGGAACTCCTGCGGCTGTCATCCGTCGGCATCGCGTGCCTCTGTTCGTATGCCACCGCCGAATTGCTTGGGCGGAACGGACTCCAAGTCCTCGTACTCGCCATCTCCGCGACGCTTTTTGTCCTTAGCCTCACGGGGCTTGCGATGCTTGCCTCGGTGCGCGGTGACCTCTTCGCCCTCCACCTGCAAAACATCCCGAATGCGGCGGAGGGCGGAGGAGCAACCGCCAGTGACCAGGCCCTCGCGTTTTATCGCGCCGCCGCCCCTAAGATGGAGCTGTTCCTGATCCTCTTGAGCATCGCACTTGAGTTGGCCGCAGGGCTCGCCCTCCATCAGGTGCGCGTCGCCTTGAAGGGGCGCAAACCGCCCGTACCGAGGGAGAGTAGCCGGTTGGAGTTCGTGCAGCAGGAACTCGGGCAAATCCAAGCACAGCTCGTCTCGCTCCTGAACGAGCCCGACGTCTTCGAGCACGAATACCGACGCAACCTCGCCATCGGGCTTCTCGCCGGCGTGGCCCGGCATACGGCTGCCGCACGTAACGGCTGGATGACCTTCGCTCTCCTCGCCATACTGGGATCGGGCCCAATACTCCGGGGGCAAACGATTGATGTGGTCGCGGCACTCGATTACACTGCGACATCCAAAGCCACGAATTACGGCGGTACCGCGGCGCGTACGGAGAACATCGATGCCGCGGCGCGGATGATCGAGTGCCTGCCCCAGGGATCGCGGCTCACCGTGTCCGCGATTTCGGACCAGAGCTTTGCGCGCCCCCTGGTGCTGCTCGCGGGGAAGATCCCGAACACGCCGGGGCAGTACCGCGAGTACGACCAGATCGCCGCGGCGCGACGACGGCTCGCCGCCGACCTCCGGAGGATTGGCGAATCGACTGCGCCGAACTTCCCATCGACCGACATACTGGGGTTCCTGATGGCCCAGGGAATCACATTCGGGAATTCGCCGCGCATGCGCCATGTGCTCGTGGTTTACTCCGATATGCGGCAGTCCGCGAGGCCCCTCGACATCGAGCATGTTCCGGCGGTCCCCGTGAATGTCGCGCTTGCTACCGTCGCCCGTGAGCATCTCTTCGCGGACCTCACGGGAGTCGAAATATATATTTACGGCGTTCACGCTGTGGGCAAGGATGTCCGCTACTGGCAAAGCCTCCGCGAGTTTTGGTCGGCATACTTCGAGCGGTGCCATGCGAACCTGCGGACGTACTCCATGACGCGCGAGAATCCGAACCTCGGCGGATCGCGATGATGGCCACAACGGGACCCGGAGGAACACGACCGATGATCGACAAATTATTTGAATGCCTTTTCGCCGCGATTGTGGTTCTCGCGCTCCTGCCATGTCTCGTGAGTATCGTCGTCCATACGCTCGGTCCCGTCTTACTCTTCGCCGCAATCGTGGGACTCGTCGCCGGAGCCTACAGCTCTCTCGAACGGTCCCGTCCGCGCGCGACCACGCCGCGGAACGGTGGGGGCTCCGAGCGGACGCCCATCCTACCGGGAGGTGGTGAATGATGCACTGGATCTTGGACCAGTTGTTTGGCACGCAACTCGCCACACATACCGCCCGCTATCTCTTGGAGTTGCAAAGTGCACCTGCAGCGGCGTCCCGTTCCCAAGCGAGCGAACTCGTGAATACCCTCGGGAAGAATTCCGATCCCACGATCCCGCTCGGCACGACCCCGTGGGGCGAAAACATCTCCATTCCGGCGAGCGAGGTATTGAACTCGTTCGCCATGGTGACCGGCGGCACCGGCTCCGGCAAAACCCGCTTCGGGCTGCTGATCCTCAGATCGCTCATCGACATGGTGCCGCAGACCGCCGCCATGGGTTGTTGCGTCCTTGATCCGAAAGGCGAGACGTTCGCGGGGGCGCTCTACCTCTTGAAGCACCGGCTCGGTGAACTCGGGAAGGCCGAGGCGCGCGAACTCCGCCGCCGCGTCGTTATCATCGATTTCTCCCAGCGCGACCCGTTGGCCTCCTACAATATCCTTGCGCGGTGGCCGAATGCGGACCGGGATTTCTTCGCCAGCAACCGCGCCGACATGCTGCTCGACTTGCTGCCCGGCGGCGACGGGCTGAGCCTGGGCGGGAGCGGGCTCCTCCGCAAGGCGATCCTCCTGCTTTCAGAATTTGGCCTCCCGATCGGATGGCTGAACGACCTGCTCTTCGACGATGCGTTGCGCGCGAAGCTGCTCGCCCGCTCCACCGACGAAGATACGGTGGCGTATTTCACATATCAGTATCCTAACTCGCCGAAGGCCACCGCCGCCGCGCTCACGCGGCGCATGGAAGCCCTCTTTTCGTCGGACGCGCTCCGGTCCACGCTCTCCGGCGAGGCCGCGCCGGACTTCCGCGCGTTGCAGGACGAGGGAAAAATCATTCTGATCAACTGTGCCGGACCGAACCTGAGCCGCGGTGTGCGCCGCGTGCTCCAGGCGCTCCTGATTTCCGATTTCTGCCATGCGGTGTTCTCGCGAAAGCGCACCAGATCGCCCTTCCTGCTCATAGCCGACGAAGGCCAGAACTGTTTCGTGACCGAGCGGCTCCGCGACCAGATGGCCGACTTCTTTTGCATGGCGCGGAGTTTCGGCACGCACGCGATAATCCTTACGCAGGCGATGGGCGCGGCGATCCGCGACCCGCGCCTCGCGACCGTGCTCCACACGAACATCCGCTGGAGCTTTTCCATGCGGGGAGATCCGAGCGATGCCGCGTTCCTGAAAGGCGCGTTGCCCGTCGCCGGCCGGAAGCGACGCCCCCAGGTGAACCCGTTCGAGGAACCTTCTTTCTACTCGCCCGCCGAAGAACGGTCCCTGGCATTGGACGGCATTGCAAACCTGCCCGACCGGACGGGCTACCTGTGGTTGAAGTCCAGGGCGCGCGAAGCATTCCTCATGCGGACGGAGGACCTCCCGATGCCCGCCGCGGGAGATCTCGACCAGGAAATCCAATCTCTGCGGAGCGACCCAACCTTCGGCATGCGCCAATCGAGGAAAGAGTTCGACCGCATGATGGCGGAGCGTACGCGGGAATGGCGCGCGGAATCGACGGGCGACCTTGGCGCGACGCTCACGGGAGCCTACCGCCGCAAGCGGGGGGAGTCGGCATGAACCCGAAGAACGCTTACTTCGTGACCTTCCGGTGGCTTCTCGCGAGCCCGATCCTCCTCGCGCGGTTCGTGCTGCGCACCGTCCGGTGGGTGGAATTCTGGAGCACGGCGTACCGGCATGAGATCATCTGCCGCAATTGCAGCGCCGCGATCTCGCTCGTTGGCATCTGGCGGTGCAAGTGCGGCTACACGTATAAAGGGCATCTGTTGCGGGCGTGCCCGGTGTGTGACGCCCTGCCCCGCATGGCGCGATGTTTCCGCTGCGGCACCACGGAGAAACTGCCCGAGCTATGAGACTCACGCCACGCTGCATGAACCTTCTCCGGCTGCTTGCCGCCGCGCGGTGGCTCACAACGCGGCAGGTCCATCACCGTTTCTTTGCGGAGAGGACGATGGACGCGGCGCGGAAGCGCCTGCGCAAACTCACGGCTCACGGCTATTTGGTAGCGGTCCGCGAGGGGCGCATGGACCAAGCGCTCTTCACGCTAGGCCGCGAAGGCAAGCGCGTTCTGGAAACCGCATCGTCCGCGGCCGTCGCGTTGGAGCGCCGGCCGCCCACGCAGCGGGAACATTTCTTGGCGGTGAATGATCTGAGGATCGCCGCGGAACTCGCCGGATCGCTTTCGTATTTTTTCGCGTACTGGGAATTGCCCGGCATCGGTTGGCGGCATCCGCTCATTCCTGACGCCGTGTTCAGCCTCGCCGACCGGACGTTTGCGTTGGAGTTCGACCGCGGCGTGGAAGGCCTACAATTTTTTGTCCGCACGAAGATCGCAACCTACCGGCGTGGCTTCGACGGGCTGCCGCTTGAGGCGATCCTTGTCGTCACCGACCGGGAGCCGCGCATGGTGTCGCTCGCGAAGGCTATCGGGGATACGGGCGGCCGGATGATGTACAGCACCCTCGACGCCGTGCGGGAGAAGGGAATCTTGGGGCCGGTCTTCCACCGGTCGCCGGGAGATCCGGGTGTGCCGCTTGTTGGATAGGGGAGTCTTTACAGGACCTCTTCGCGGCGAGAGAGGTTTTGGATTCAAAGAGATTGAAACCATGAGGGTTGGCGTGAAGGGCGCCAGGCCTCTTAAGGCTGAAAGGAGTAACGTATGGCAAAGCCAGCTATCGCAGACGAAGTCGCTGTGTTGCGGTTCTTTGAAGAGGAACCGATTGAAGCGGCGCGGGTCTTGTTCAATATCGTATCGGAGAAGATGCGGCAACGGTTGCGCGGCGAGACTGACGGGGCAAATGGTCCGCGCCCAACATCCGGTTCGGGCAAGAAGCGCCAGCCGGCTGCCCGCACCCAGGTTACGGAGGTGCCCACTCCCGCCGCGTAGGCGGATACGTATGCGCCCGGCGCAGGCGCCACTGCGCCACATATTATCGCTCACCCGCCGGGATGGTCGACCCGGACAAATAAACCATTACATATCCAACAAACATATGGCGTGGCGTCCTTACGAAAACCTCATCGACGGGGAGCTCGACAACCATATTCCAGGGAAGGTCTCTGGATGGATACGTTTTATGCGTCGCGGCAAGCAACCGCTCAGGGCGATCTTCGATTTGACGGGAGACTTCCACGAGGACATCCGTGGGACGGTCATCCGGCTTTCGAACCCAGCGCCGTCGGATCGGAGCGCCAGCCTCGATCGGGAAGGAACGTACATGGATGGATTCTCTGCGGTGCAGCGAGGGGAAGTCGGCGACATCACCGCCGGGTTTTCGCTCGGCCCTTGGACCCAAGCACTCGCCCAGAAGCTCATGAGGCAACATGAGCACACCTGGGACGCGAACGGACTCCGAGGACCCGAGCGTGAGATCCGGCGGAAGGAAATCGCCGAGGAATACCGAGCACACATCGAAGCAGGGGCTCCCTACTATCCATACGTGCCCTACCCATACATCGAGTGGTATGCCGACAACGGCAGGGTGGTTCTTGAGCTCGCGCCTTCCCAACTGACGGTCGTCAGCGTGGGAGCTTCCTCACTTACGGAGAAGACTCCGGGCGAACTTGCGCGTGACAGACGAAAACGTACCCAAGCCATGGGCAAATTTCTGACGGACATGGTCCGAGGGCTTTCCGGCGAGAACCGGTCACAAGGCGGCGACGAAAACGTTTCCGGCACGTAAGTCGGTTGAGGCGGATCGGGGCAGAATGCCCCGGCGGGTGGGCGGCCAGAGTTTTATTAAATGCAGTAACGGTCCTTTATGTTGTGGGTGGGAAGGGAACGCCAAACACAACTTTATGGAACAAACACAACCATGCAACCTCAAGCAGCGCGAGATATTTGCGCGCCTGTTGGAGGAAGCTAAGAAACGTGAGTCAGAGACCCTTGAATCCGAAGATGATTTGGATAGTCGGATCGAGAAAGAACTGCTGCCGAAGCTCGCGCAGGAACAGGCAGGCGCGCCCGAACTGATTGCGAAGATCGGTCCATTGAGGAAAGAGCTCGATGTCGCGGAGAAAGCACTCGTTGATCTCGGCTTCAAACTTGATGATGATCGGCTAAGTCTGATCAGATACGGTGCGCCGGCAAAACTGCGCAAAGCTTTGGAAGCAGGCAAGCGTTCGGAACGAATAGAACGTGAAAGGTCGCTCAAGAAGTATGACCTTGCGATTCTCGGCGTCTGGTCGGCGGAAACTACCGGCGAGGCAAAGGGAATCGTGGAGGCGCTTCTGTAACTAAATTAATCCTTGTAACGTAGGCGGAATCCCTTCCCTTCCCACAACGCCAATTTCATTTTTCATTGCCGATGGCCCGGCATCCCGGACAGGCCATCGTCCCACAGTGCGCAGAACCACGAAGCCGAAAGCCGTTCCCAAAATTGGAGACTCGAAGCGATGGCGAAACGAAGGTATCAGGACGGAGAACCGGAGCCGCTAGGCAGGAAGACGACGATACGCCCGGACGTGCCGTTGCCCACCGGGAAATCGAATCATCCGGCACAACTGGCCGCGGGAACGCCATTGCCTCCGCACAGCGGCGGTGGACATCCCAAGCATCTTCAGCAGCTCACCGAGCGCTTGGCCGAAGATCACGGCCATGAGGTCGTGGTCGAGACGCTCGTCGCGGATGGCCTCGAAAGCCTCGCTATCCTAACGAAGGATGACTCGCCTCCGATCGCGTGCGAGATCTCGATGGCCACGGCCGCTGGGCACGAGGTGGCAGACGCCCAAACGTGCCTCGCTGCGGTATATGGACACGTGCTTATGATCGCCCCGGACAAAGAAGCCTTGGACCGAGTGAAGGTCGCCGTGGAAGCCGGCCTACATCAGAATCAGCGGAAGTTGGTCCGGGTCGTATTACCCGAACTGGCCTTCGGCTCAGCTGCGGCGCTCGCGGTGAATGCCACCCCTTCGACACGGGTTGCCGACGACAGGAACCAGATCCTGACCGCGAAGGAGGTCGAGGAGTTGCTCCGGATCGACGTGAAGACTGTTTATAGTTACGTGCAAAAAGGGCTGATACCTTACGTTAAGATCCAGTCGAACGTGCGCTTCATCCGGTCAGAAATCCTGAAGTGGATAGAGGAACGGCAGTTCAAGCCGGGGAGGGCGGGGGACTCGGAAGTGAACCGCTCGGGGGAAAGGCGGTGATGGTATACTGCGGGCATGTGGACCGAAGCCGTGGGAAATTTCAGGAGAGCGGATTCCCAGGCTGGCGTACTGTCTAATTTACTGTCTATATTTGAGTCCGAACAGGGGGTATTTGATAGACTGGATAGACTGGATAGACAGAGTCTTAGAAGTGTAAGCGCCGTAGAATAAGTTAAATGCAGGAATAGCCGAATGCGGGAGTAATTCAGTGGTAGAATGCCAGCTTCCCAAGCTGGACGTCGCGGGTTCGAGTCCCGTCTCCCGCTCCATCTTTTCAATAAGTTACAGCCAAATCGGATATTCGGATTGCCCTTCTTAACGCAGTAATCGCAGTAATGGGTCCCGGCATTTATTGGAAATGCTGGACTTATGCATTCAACGTCCAGCAGCGACCGCTGGACGTCTACTTGCCTCAACGGCCAGCCACGCTCGATTGGACGATGGTTTACCCCAAAACGAGATCTCGGACGTCCTAGAATTGTTGAAAAGCAGGGTGGTTGAGCGTGGCCGAGGAATATCTACCCCAATAGGCGCAGAAGAGAAGGCGAAGCGGCAGCAAGCACTCATCTCCACAGTCGCCCACCTCAGCGCATCTGACCGAGGCGGGCAGGGTGCTTCTGGCTGATGCGGAACCACATCTGGCTGGGTTTCATCAGTTCAAGCAACTCGCGCGTTTGATGGCATCGGGCGGCGCCACGGAGATCAGGCTGTCCGTCGACAGCCTCGTTCCCGGCGATCGCCTGTTTGTCACCCTGGCGAGTTCTTGGCCAGCGCGGCAGTGTGATCTCCCAACCCGAAGAATCCTCCCCTCTACCTCGATCTGCCTGTGAAGGACGGGACCGTTCGACCTGACGTCCTCGCGAAATGGGCCGCAAACGCGCCCCTCGCCTTCATCGACCAATACGCAGGCAATCTCAGGCAGTATCGCGCCGGGTATTCAGGCACGCACACCAGCGCCGAGGCGGATCGCCTTCAGATTCATGCCTGCCGTTTCAGCAAGAGTCTTTGCTTTGAGGTAGGCTGTTCGCTAGTATGCCGGTCGCGACAGTGGTACGCACAGGCACTGCGATCTCGGCCGGGCATGCCGCACGACTTCGCCGGTATTACGAAAAATATGAAGACCTCTTATTTCCTCCTCTTCGCGCTCGCCGCGGTGGCCCAGACGGGTACCGGCCAGACCGTAAGCGCGAGCGTCGACGCCTCCAAAACCGGCGCCGCCATTTCTCCTTATCTCTATGGACAGTTTGTCGAGCACGCGGGGGGCCTCGTCTACACCGGTCTCTGGAGCGAGATGCTCGACGACCGCAAGTTCTACAACCCGGTCGTACCGGCGACAGCGACGCCACCGGACGCCGGCGGAGCAGGGCGCGGGCCGGGGCGAGGGCGCGGCCCTGCCCGGCGATGGGTCCCCATCGGCGCTCCGGAATCCATCTTCATGGACACGAAGAATCCGTTCGTGGGCGATCATTCGCCGCTCATCAAACTGGAAGGCGCGGAACTTCGGGGCATCCGGCAGTCCGGTCTCACCTTCGTGGAGGGCGCCACCTATAACGGGCGCATCCAATTGGCCGGCGACCCCACGGCAAAGGTCTCGGTTGGCATCGTCTGGGGCGCTAACAATCCCGAAGGGCGCCAGATGGTGTCTCTCGTTCCGCTGAGGACTTCATACAAGAAGTTCACCTTCTCATTCAAGGCGGAAAAGTCCGGCACGGCGCAATTGGAAATCAGCGGCACGGGAACAGGCTCCTTCCACGTCGGCGCGGTTTCGCTGATGCCAGCCGACAACGTCAACGGTTTCCGTCCCGACGCCATGGCTGCCCTCAAGAGTCTTCGCTCCGGCGTGTATCGTTGGCCCGGCGGCAATTACGTTTCCGCCTTCGAGTGGCGCAACGCGATCGGCGACCCAGACAAGCGGCTGCCCGAAATGGACCCGGTCTGGCGGACGCTGCAATCCAACGATGTCGGCACCGAGGAGTTCATGACGATGTGCAAGCTCCTCGGCGTGGAAGCCTATATCACCGTCGACGCCGGCTTCGGCGACGCGTGGTCGGCGGGGCAATATGTCGAATACGTTAATGGCGCCGTCAGTAGTCCAATGGGCAAACTGCGCGCCGCCAACGGCCATCCCGAGCCCTATCGCGTGAAATTCTGGGGCATCGGCAATGAAATGTGGGGCAGCTATCAGTATGGGTATATGCCGCTCCCGCAGTTCGAACACAAGCACAACCTGTTCGCCAAGGCCATGCGGAAGGCCGACCCTACCATCGTGCTGATCGCCAGCGGCGCCATGCCGGACACTATGACCGGTTCCAAAGAGGCCCTGAAACTCGGCGCGGATCTGGTGCCGAAGATTATGTCCCCCGCGGATTGGACCGGCAATCTGCTCAAGAATTGCTTCGACAATATCGACCTGATCAGCGAACACTTCTACAACTACGGCGGCACGCACTTCGATCTCGCCCAGGGCAAACAAGTGCCGAACGATCCCAAGGAACCGATCACCGATTGGATGCGCCGCCCCGCCAACCACGTGCGGATCAAATACGAGACCTACAAAGAATACGAAAAGGTACTGCCGGAACTGGTGGCCCATCCCAAGCCCATCAATATGGACGAATGGGCCTATGCGGGTAACGGCAAGTATCCGACATATCCGGCGTACGCCTGGGTTTTCCACGAAATGTTCCGCCATTCCGACATCTTTCAGATGGCGGGCTACACTTTCGCTACCTCGCTGCTCAGCCGCAATGGAGCGCCCGTGAAGCTGAACGCCAACGGCGAGGTCTTCAAGATTTATCGCGACCACTTCGGTTCGATCCCGGTGGAGGTCTTGGGCAATTCGCCCCAACCCAAGGTGACCGATCCGGTGGGCGGCGAACAACCCGCTGTCAACGCCGGCAGCGCCACCTTTCCATTGGACGTGGCCGCCGCCTGGACCGCGGACCGCCAGACCCTCACCGTGGCGGTGCTAAATCCAACGGACGGCGATCAAGCGCTTAAGCTGAACATTGCGGGTGCTTCGCTCGCGGGCAAAGGCGCCTTGTGGAGGCTGGCCCCCAGCGGCGACGACATCCAGAACCCGACCTTCACCAGTTCGCCGGTCGATTCTATTCCTAATACAGTGACTCTGCCGCGCTACAGCATCAGCATTTACGAACTCGCGGCGAAGCCATAAGGAGGCGGTTGCAATGAAGAGAATTCTGCTGCTCGCAATGATCGCGACCGCGCTTTGCGCCGACGGGATGCGGGCGCCGGTGAAGGTCGAGGGAGGTCTCGTGCAAGGCGCCGTCGAGAGCGATCTTACAGTGTATCGGGGCATTCCGTTCGCGGCGCCGCCCGTCGGCGATCTCCGCTGGCGCGCTCCCGAGCCCGCCGCGAAATGGGAGGGAGTGCGGCAAGCCGTTAAATTCGGGCCCTCCTGTGTGCAGGGGATGAGGCCTCCCGGAGCGGGTCAAGGACCCGAAACGAGCGAGGACTGCCTGTATTTGAATGTATGGACCCCGGCGAAGCCGCCGCACGACCGCATTCCTGTACTGGTTTGGATTTATGGCGGCGGATTCAATGCGGGTGCTACCTCCGAACCGAACTACAGCGGGGAGAAACTCGCCCAAAAGGGAGTCGTGCTTGTGAGCATCGCCTACCGCGTGGGCCGGCTCGGATTTCTGGCGCATCCGGATCTGAGCGCCGAGAGCCGGAATCATGTCTCGGGGAATTACGGTCTGCTGGATATGATCGCGGGGCTCCAATGGGTGCGGAAGAATATCGGCGCATTCGGGGGCGATCCCCACCGCGTGACCATTTTCGGCGAATCTGCCGGGGGAATCGCGGTGAGCATGCTGTGCGCGTCGCCTTTGGCGAAAGGGCTATTTGAAGGCGCCATTTCGCAGAGCGGAGGATCGTTCGGCCCGCCGCGGCCTACGACCTTTCCGGGCGAGAACTTGAAGCGCCTGGCCGACGCGGAGCGCGCGGGCGAAGCGTACGCCAAAAGCGCAGGGGCCTCGTCGATTGCGGAACTGCGGAAATTGCCCGCTGACAAGCTTCAAGCAGCCGGCCGCGGTATGGGCTTGGCTTGGCCAATCATCGACGGGTGGGTGATTCCCGACGATCAGTACAAGTTGTACGAGGCGAAGGGGTACAACGACACGCCCATTTTGGTGGGCTACAACTCGGACGAGGGCGCGAGTTTTTCGCCGCCCAAAACCCCAGAGGAATATGTCGCGGCCGTGAAGGGGCGCTACGGCCCGTTCGCGGACAAGCTGATCGCCGCTTATCCACCCGGCTCGGGAACGGTGGCGAAAACCGCGCGCGACCTCACCCGCGATGCGGCTTTCGGCTGGCACACCTGGATCTGGGCGCGACTCGAAGCGCAGAGCGGGAAGTCCAAGGTATTCTACTACTGTTTCGATCAGCACCCCGAATATCCAGCCGATTCTCCACGGGCGGGGTACGGCTCGCCGCACGGCGCGGATGTGGCCTACGTTTTCCAACATCTCAACACGTCGAATCCGCAGACAACCAAGTCAGACTTGGCGATCTCGGAGGCCATGGCTACCTACTGGACGAACTTCGCCAAGCGTGGCGATCCCAACGGAGAAGGCGTTCCCGTGTGGCCCGTCTTCAACGACGCCAAACCTCTGGTGATGTACTTCGCGCAGACACCCCACACGGGACCGATTCCCAGCGCCGAAGCGCTCAAAGTACTGGACGAATATTTCGCTTGGCGGCGCACGCCGGAAGGCGAGGCCTGGGCCAAGTAGTTTCGGTCCGGCGAAGCTCGTCGGGAGAGCAACATCCTACGCAGCTCGCCTTCCGGGTTGTCCACCATCAAGAGGAGGATTCATGACGATGAGAATCATTCTTCGGCTTGGGTCTCGGGTGTTCCTGCCCACCGCAGCCCTTCTTTTTACCGGGTTGCTGGCGGCCCAGGCTCCCGCGGGCCAACCCGGTACGGGCGCTCCGCCCAAGGGACGCGCCGTGCCGCCGGCGCCGAAAGCAGGCGTCTGCCCACTTCCGATCCTCCCCGCTTTGCCCGCCTATACCGACCAGACCTTTTTCGCAAAAGCTGACGTCCCGCACGGGAAGATCGAGCAGGCCAGCTACAAGAACTACGCCGGCGAAGACAAACGCATGCATGTGTATCTGCCGCCGGATTACGCCAGCAATGCCGGCGCCCGATACCCTGTGCTGTACTTGAACCACGGCGGCGGAGATGACGATTCCAAATGGACCGGTGAAGACCTCCGCAGTGGGGGTTATGCGGGCGACATACTCGATAACCTGATCGCCGCCGGCAAGGCGAAGCCCATGATCATAGTCATGCCGAACACGCGAGGTTGCGCGACGTTCGATCCTTCGCCCATCGGGACCGACGACAAGTGCTCGCAGGAATACTTGAAGGACATCATTCCCTACGTCGATAGCCATTACCGCACCAAGGCCAGCCGGGAATATCGCGCGTTGGCGGGCCTGTCGATGGGCGGCATGGTTGTCATCCACACAGGTTTTCAGCACCTCGACACGTTCAGCGAGCTCTATATCTACAGTTCCGGTCACATCAGCGAGGCCACGCTGAAGAAATTCGACGAGTATTACGGAGCCATGCTGAAGGACCCGGCCACCAATGACAGGTTCCGGGTGCCGCTCTACATGGCCGCCGGCGAAACCGACATCGCGCTCAAGAACGGCCAAAAAGATCTCGCGCTCTTCGATCAGTACGGTTTGCGCAATTTTTGGGTGCTCAGCACGGGCGGCCACGAGTGGGCCAACTGGCGCCGGTATCTATATCAGACCGCTCAGATCATGTTCCCGGATTGTCCGGCGACCCCCTCGGCCGCCCTCGCCCCGGCAACGCGGCATATCAACCTCGACGTAACGCGAGCTGCGAAACCGCTCGACCGATTCTTCGACCTGTCGGTGGGCTCGGACTATCCGGGCACACTCATTCGCGACGACTGCCAGGAGCAGCTGAAGACTGCGGTGGATGAGATCGGCTTCCGCTATATTCGATTCCATGCGATCTTCCACGATGCATTGGGCACGGTGCGAGTGGAAAATGGGAAGAAGGTCTACGACTGGGCCAAAACAGACCAGCTCTACGATGACTTGCTGGCTCGTCGCATCAAGCCATTTGTCGAGTTGGGCTTCACGCCGAACGCCATGAAGACGTCCGGCAACAAAATCTTTTATTGGCAGGGCAATACCTCGCATCCCGCGCCGGCGGCGTGGAAAGACCTCATCGACGCTTTTATTCACCACATCGAAAAACGTTATGGGCAGGCCGAAGTGGGCACCTGGTTTTTCGAGGTGTGGAACGAGCCTAATTTGTCCGGTTTCTGGGAGGAAGCCGACCAGAAAGCATACTTCGAACTGTACGATTTGACGGCGAACACCATCAAGGCGATCGATCCTGGTTTGCGGGTGGGCGGCCCCTCGACCGCCGGCGCCGCGTGGGTGCCGGAATTCCTCGATCATGTCGCGCGGAGCGGCGCGGCCGTGGACTTCATCACCACCCATACCTACGGCGTGGATGGCGGTTTTCTGGACGAGAACGGCAAGGAAGACACCAAGCTGTCTCCATCCCCGGATGCCATCGCCGGCGACGTGCGGCGGGTTCGCGAGCAGATTCAGGCATCGAAGTTCCCCAACCTGCCGCTCTACTTCACGGAGTGGAGCACCAGCTACACTCCGCGCGATCTGGTGCATGACTCTTACATCAGCGCGCCGTACATTCTGAGCAAGCTCAAGGCCAGCCAAGGCTTGCTGCAAGGCATGAGTTATTGGACTTATACCGATCTCTTCGAGGAGCCGGGACCGCCGCCTACGCCGTTTCACGGCGGGTTTGGGCTGTTGAACCGCGAGGGAATCCGCAAACCGGCCTACTTTGCGTACAAGTATCTTCATGCGGTCAGGGGCAACGAGATTCCGGTCCAGGACTCGCAAGTCTTCGCCGCGGCAGAGAACGGCGGCATCTCAGCCGTAATCTGGGACTTCCAGCAACCCCAGCAGAAAGTCAGCAACCGGCCGTTTTATAGCCGCCTTGTTCCAGCGGCTCCCACGCCGCCCGTGGATTTGAGTGTCAGCCATCTTAAGGGCGGCAGCTATAAACTGACGGTTCACCGCACCGGCTATCGCGCCAATGACGCGTATTCGGCCTACATCGATATGGGCGCGCCCAAGGACTTGAGCCCGGCACAACTCGAACAATTGAAGGCTCTGACCCGCGACATCCCGGAGACCGGCCGTGTCACCCAGGTCGGAACGAACGGCGCGTTTGAGTTTTCGGTGCCCATGCACAGCAACGACGTCGTGTTGGTCACGCTGGAGAAACTCGGTAAGTGAGCCCATCTGGTGTTACAGCACACCGTTCACACGCGGCGTGGTACCCATGGGTTGTCCGCCGCCGACGCTGACCTGCACCTTTTCTTTTGGCAAGTCTTCAGGCGGAAGGATGAATTTCACTTCGCGGCTCTCTCCCGGCCGCAGGTGAATCCGCTCGAATCCGCGCAGGTTGCGAATGGGCGCGTCCTGTTGCACCTCACCACTGATGTAGAGCTGAACTACTTCGTCGCCCTCATGCACGGATGTATTCTTGACCGTTGCGTGAATTTCGGCGCCGTCCGCGGTGCGCTTCGCGCTGATGCCCGAATAGGCAAAGGTCGAATAACTCAGCCCGAAGCCGAATGGGTATAGGGGTTCGCCTTTGAAGTAGCGGTAGGTGCGGCCTTTCATCGAGTAATCGGTAAACGCGGGTACCTGGTCAAGGCTCTTGTAGAACGTCACCGGAAGACGCCCCGCCGGGTTATTGACACCGGCCAAAGTCTCCGCGATCGCCGTGCCTGCCTCCTCGCCACCATACCAGGCGGCCAGCACCGCAGTCGCGCCGGCCGCGGCGGAGTTGATGGCCACGGCGCTACCGCTGGTTAAAACCACCACCACAGGCTTGCCGGTAGCGATCATGGCCTTCACCAGGCTTTCCTGCGGCTCCGGCAGCTCGATCGCGCTGCGGTCATGGCCTTCGCCTTCCTGCGATCCATTCAGGCCGGCGAAGACCAGCGTGACGTCAGAATCTTTCGCCACCTTCCCGGCTTCAGCCAGCATCACGGCAGCCGGCGGAATCCAGTTCAATTGGGCTCCGCCTCCAGGACCATTCTGCGTATATTCCACTTTCACGGCGTACTTGCGCCCGCCTTCCAACCGCATCGGCGCCGGCGGGGCGCGACGCGGGCCCTGGCCGGGACTCACTTCTTTGTCGTCTTTGCCGTCCAGGAACAGCTTGATCTTTCCCTCGCGATTCCATATGCCGGTACGCGCGGAAATCACATAATCGCCGGTAGCTGGAGGAATCAGGGTGCCCGTCCAACGGATGGAGTACTGGTTGCCGCCGATAGCCGCCAGCACGACGGGTTCTTCGACGTTGGCGTCGAAGTACACACGCGGCTCGACGCGGTGCAGCTTCGGCTGGCCCTGGAAGCCCGGATTGTCGCGGTACTCGGCTAGCAAACCTTCGCCTTTGCCGTCAGGCGTAGTGAGAAAGTTCGAATCGACCAGAGACTGCGTGGTGTTGGTGTAGGTGGCGCCCAGCGAGTATCGCACGCTGGCTTGGACAAACTGCCGCTGGATACCTTCGAGCGGAGTCACCTGCTTCGACGAGATGCCGTTGTAGTTGCCCAGCAAGCCGATCGGATCGTTGGCCGACGGGCCAACCACCGCGATCCTGGCCACCGAGGATTTCAGAGGTAGCAAGCCGCCGTCATTCTTCAGCAGGACGATTGCCTCGCGCTCCGCTTCTCGGGCCAATTGGCGGTGCGCGGCGGAATCGTTCTCGGAGTACGGGATCTTCGCGTAAGGGACGCGCTCTGGGGGATCGAACATACCGAGCCGGACCCGCGCTTCAAACAGCCGCTCCGCCGAACGGGTGATTTCGGCTTCGGTGATGTGGCCGGCCTTGACTTCGTCGAGCAGGCTGCGATACTCGCCGCCGCAGGTCAGATCCGTACCAGCTTTGACGGCAGATACCGCGGCTTCGCCCTGAGTGGCAACATATTTGTGACTGCGGAAGATATCGCCGATGGCGCCGCAATCGCTCACCACATAGCCTTGGAAGCCCCAGTCATCCCGCAGGCGCTTTTGCAGCAGGTCCGTGCTGGCGCAACCCGGCACTCCGTCCACAGAGTTATACACGCACATCACGGAGTTCGCTTTACCTGCCGTAACCGCGGCCTTGAAAGCGGGAAGATAGGTGTTCACGAGGTCGTACGCGCTGACCTTGACGTCGAAGGTGTGCCGCAGCGGCTCGGGGCCACTGTGCACGGCATAGTGCTTGGGCGTGGCTACCACTTTCAAATAATGCGGATCGTCGCCCTGCATGCCTTTAACGAACGCCACGCCCATGCGGCTGGTAAGGTACGGATCCTCGCCGTAGGTTTCCTGCCCGCGCCCCCAGCGGGGATCGCGGAAGATATTGATGTTCGGCGACCAGTAGGTCAAACCTGCGGTGCGGCCGGGAGCGGCTCCGGGCCCGACTTCGGGCACAGGAGGCCGGCGCTGGGCTTCGTGATATTTGGCCCGCGCCTCCGTGGAAATCGCGTCGGCCACGCGATGTATCAGGTCGGTATCCCATGTGGCGCCAAGCCCGATAGCCTGGGGAAAAACAGTGGCGCGCCCCTGCGCCACCCCGTGCAGGGCCTCGTTCCACCAGTTGTAGACAGGTACGCCAAGCCGCGGAATCGCCGGAGCGCTGTTCTGCATCTGGAGCACCTTTTCCTCCAGCGTCATCCGGGAAACCAGATCTCTCGCGCGGCGTTCCGGCGGCAAGTTTGGATCCAGGTACGGAGAGTCGCCCGGCTGTTGTGCGGACGAGATGGCAGTCATCGATAACACAATCGCGAGTACATGCAGTCTCAAGTTGCACGGAAAACGGATGGTCATCAGTCACGCTCCCACGGGGTTAATCTTGAGTACGTACGCGTAATCGCAGGGTGGCTTATCGGGCAAGTTTATCGTGACTCCCTCCGCACCGCGCGACCACGTGAGGTTGGATTCCGAACCCAGCAGCCCGATTCTGGCGATTGCGCCGCTGTAATGCGGGGAATCCGAAGCGAGCGACCGAATCACTAGTTTTCTATCTTCTGGCCAAGCCAGCGCAATGGCGTATAGCGAGTCACCCTTGGCCGTAAACCGGATATCGCCCGCGACAAATTGCGGACCTGCGCCACCATAAAGCGAACCACCGCCCTTCGTCGGACCTTCCCCATGGATTTTCCAGGGCCGGGTGGAGTAAATCGCCTCGCTGTTGATCGCCATCCAGGCACCGAATTTGTCGAGAAACGCGAACTCATCGTCGTCGGGCCTGCCGTGACCGGGCAGGGGTATATTCAGCAGCAGATTACCGTTTTTGCTCACTACATCGACCAGAAGATGAGTCATGGCCTGCGCCGTGCGATAACGATGATTCTCGTAGATCGACCGGCTGTAATGCCAACCTCCGATGCAGGCGTCCGTTTGCCATGGATTGGATTCCACTTCGTCCGCCTGGCTCATTTCGAAATCGCGGACCAAAGTGCTCAGCACCGCGCTGGGAACATTTTTGATATTGAATACCGCGTCCAATTTTCCCCCGTTTCGGCGGATGTTGGCGTTGTAGTAGTACGCCATAATATGGGGTGCAAGCTCCGGCATGCCGAGCCACACGTTCAACTCTCTGCCCGCCGGCGCTCCGGCGTCAAACCACCAATCGAGGTTATCGTCGAAATACAAGAGGTCCGGGTTGTATTTGTCGATCAAATCCTGGGTGCGCAACATAAAGTTCTCCACGAACTCGGGGCAGGGCTCGTCTTTGCCGTGGGGACGTCCGTTGAGTTGCTGTGGGTCCATTCCCTCCCACCACTTGCCTTTGCCATCCGCCTTCGTCAAAACACCATCGTACGGCACGCCCTGCAAAGGACCGGTGGCATCGCTGCCATAGCGGACCGGCATGAACTGCTTCCACACCCTGCCGGGTGTGCCATGAACGGTGATTCCGAACCTGAGCCCCTGCGCGCGGGCAACTTCTTCCCAGGTGCCGACGATGTCCTTTCCGGGTCCGACTTTCACGCAGTTCCAAGGCTGGTATTTTGAGTCCCAGCAATCGAAGTTGTCATGGTGATTGGCTAGTACGACGAAATATTTGGCTCCAGTCTTGGCGTAGAGCCGAATCAGTTCCCCGGCATTCCAGTTCTCCGCCCGCCAGATATGACAGATGTCTTTGTATCCGAATTGCGAAGGGTGGCCGTAGGCTTTGACGTGGTAGTTGTACTGGGAACTGCCCTGAATGTACATGCCTCGGGCATACCAATCGCCCTGCTCGGGAACGCACTGCGGGCTCCAATGAGCCCAGATGCCGAACTTCGCATCGCGGAACCAATCGGGGAACCGGTAGGCACGGAGCGATTCCCAATTCGGGCGAAACGGACCCGGGATCGGGGCGCCGGTAAAATTGCCGTCCGAGTATAGGCTTTGCTGAGATAACACGGACTTGGCGGCTGCCAGCAAGCCGGCACTGCCTGCGACGAATTTTCTCCGGGCGAAGCCGCCGGTTCCACTCTTCATCTGTACTCCCCCCTCTCGGGGCGTTCATCACAACCACGCGACCGCCGGTGAAACGCCGCGCGGAAACTCGAACGTACCGCAACGCCCGCTCGGTCGCAACAAGAGGATGTGCCGCCGGCAACCATCTACTCAGGGTATGCTGGGTAGTCTCGGAAGCCCGGATATGTGGCAGAATTTTAGCTGCAGTTTGGCGAAACAACTTGCGTTATGCCTGGTCGCAGCAGCAGCTTGTAGCCCTCGCGCCCGCGCCCAGGACACGCCCGCCCACTCCACGTGGCCAGGCCCCGGACAACTCTTCGTAGGCACGTGCTATCAGCCCGTGGATCGCTCCGCGGAACAGATCGATCGCGATGTCGCCATCATGAGAGGCGCGGGATTCAATGTCGTCCGGATGGGAGACTTGTCATGGGATTCGTTCGAACCCTCGCAAGGCAAGTTCAGCTTCGAATGGTTCGACAAGATCATGGACAAGATGCATGCCATGGCATCCAGGTCATCGTCGACCTTCCTGGCCTCCCGGCCCCGATCTGGCTGCATCGCGCACACCCGGGTGTGGACATCGTGAACGAAAACGGCGCTCGTGTACCGCCCGCGGAGCGATACATGGACAACGTCGCCGATCCGGACTACGTTCGTGAAGCGGGAATACTCGCCGACGCGATTACCAAACGGTACGCACACCATCCCGCGGTCATCGCCATCGGCTACGACAACGAAATCGGAAACGGGTTCATGTCCTATTCCGAGCCGGACCGGCAGCGCTTCATCGCCTGGCTGAAGACGAAGTACGGAACGGTCGGGAATCTGAATAAAGCCTGGGCCACACAACGCTGGTCGCGGCGGCTCAGCAGCTTCGAAGACGTCGACCTGCCGCTCGCCAATGGGCCCGGACCGGCCGAACGCTACCTGGACCTCCATCGTTACTGGTCCGATGTTACGGTCGACCGGCTCCGGGAACTGGATGCCATTCGGCGGCGCAATATGCCCGATGTCCCATCGATCTCGAATCTGTGGGATACCGCCGGGAGACGGGGCTTCGACTATCTCAGCACCTACAAGTCTTACGTGTCCTATGGCGCGGAGGGGTTCTATCCCGGCGATGCGGTGAGCGGCGCGCTGGGTGCGCTGATGACCAAAGGGGACCTGGAAACGCCGATCTGGTTCAACGAGTTCACCGCCGGCGGCGGGGGCTTTTACGGAACGCGCGGACGGAGCCGCATGTACGCCTACGAGGCCCTCTTGATCGGCGCGCAGGCAGTTCTGGCGTGGACCTTCAACAGCCATATTGGCGGCGAAGAGCAGGCGCTGTTCGGACTTCTGGACCACGACGGAACGCCATCTTGGAAAGTCGATGAGTTTGCGCGCATTGCTTCGGAATTCCAGCGGATCTCGAAATTCGGATTTCCGCGTTATGTCCACCCCCAGGTGGCCATCGCCTATTCCTTCGATTCCTTCATCGCTGCGCACCCGAACGGACCGTCCAGCACCACACGGCAATACTTCAAAACTCCTTATTCCAAACAGGTCGAAGAAGCGTTCGAACCGTTGTTCCGCGCCAACCTGGACGTTGCCGTCGTCAATGCCGGCAATCACGACCTGGCGCGCTATAAGCTGGTCATTGTACCGGCCGATTACCTGATGGACGCCGCAAGCGCGAAGGCGCTGCGCGACTACGTGAGCGGCGGCGGCACGGTCCTGATGACGGCGTTGTCGGCCAAGGTCGACGAGCACGCCCAATGGTTCGAAACGCCCCTGCCGGGGCGCCTGAATGACGTCTTCGGACTGAAGACCAACGAGTTCTATAAGGTTGAATCGCCTCTGGCGTTCGAATTGGACGGCGCATCCATCGCCAGCGGCGCACGCTGGTACGAGGTGCTCGAGCCCTCGACGGCCAGGGTCTTGGCGCGATTTACCAATACGCCGGATCATTCCCCGGCATTCACGATCAACACGTTCGGCAAGGGGAACGCCATTTATCTGGCGACCGAATCGAAGGCGCCGGCGATCGGGCCGGTGCTCAACTCCATTTACAAAATGGCGGGCCTTGAACCCGGTCCCAGAACTCCCGATGGAGTGTACGCGAGGGTTGTGGATGGGCGGACCCTTTACGTGAACACCACCCAGAGCGAACAGCGGATTCCGATCGAGGGCCGGCATAAAGGGATGATCAGCGGCCGGGTCTACGAAGGGGCTGTAGTACTGGGCCCGCAGGATGCCGATTTGATACCCTGACCCGGGCCGCGACTACGACACAGTCCAGGAATGGCGTATCTGCCCCACAGCCGGTTCAGTGGCTTCCGTGTGGCTCCGCCTTCTGAACCAGCGGCACGGAATTGACCGCGGCCAAAGATGCGGGTCCGTGGAAAAGCGTTGCTTTCGTTGAGTTAATGCCGGTATAGTTTGATATCAGAATCAATTCGTCTCAGCGCCCTAGCCGAGCGCCGGAGGAAATTCGCCAGTGCTTAGCATTCAGGCCGACACTGCTCCGCATTTTGATGTCTCGAGGACCCTATGTTTAATCGATTGATCCCCCTCACTGTCGTTTTCGCCGCCGTAGGCCTCGCTCAGCAACCTTCGCTGAAGGACGCATTCCACGGTCTCTTCCGCGTCGGCGCAGCGCTCAATCAACGCCAGTTCGAAGAGAAAGATCCGCGCGCTGCCGGGATCGTCGCCGCGCAGTTCAACACCATCAGTCCCGAAAACGTCATGAAGTGGCAAGTGATCCATCCACGGGTGGACGGCTATAATTTCGGACCTGCCGACGAGTACGTGGCCTTCGGGCAGAAGTACAAGATGTTCATCGTGGGCCACAACCTGGTTTGGCACAGCCAGGTGCCCCGCTGGGTCTTCCAGGACGAAAACGGCGCGTCTCTGACGCGCGACGCACTCCTGGCGCGCCTGAAGGAACACATCACCACCGTGGTCACGCGCTATAAAGGCAAAATCGGCGGATGGGACGTGGTCAACGAAGCGCTCAATGAGGACGGCACGCTGCGCAAATCGCAATGGCTGAACATTATCGGCGAGGACTATCTGGTAAAAGCCTTCCAGTATGCCCACGCGGCCGACCCCAATTGCGAGCTTTATTACAACGACTACTCCATCGAGAACGAAGCCAAGCGGAAGGGCGCAGTCGATCTGATCAAGAAGCTGCAAGCTGCCGGAGTGAATGTGGCGGCTATGGGCCTGCAAGGGCACGACTCACTCGCATGGCCCACCCTCGAGCAACAGGAAGACACAATCAACGTCTTCGCCGCCCTGGGTGTGAAGATCAGCATCAGCGAGCTCGATGTTGACCTGCTCCCGCCCGCCGGGCGCGGCAACTCCGCGGACGTTTCGGCCACGTCCGCAGGCGGCGCCAACCCCTACGTGAACGGCCTGCCCGAGGATATCCAGAAGGCCCTTGCCAAGCGCTACGCAGACCTGTTCGCCATCTTCGTCAAGCACGCCGACGTTATGTCGCGCGTAACCTTCTGGGGCGTCACCGATGGCGATTCGTGGAAGAACAATTTTCCCGTCCGCGGCCGCACGAACTATCCGCTGCTGTTCGATCGCGACGGCAAACCCAAGCCGGCATTTGATGCCGTAATTCAAACCGCCAGGAAGAAATGCCATTCCCGCGGGGCCGCTAGCGACTGCACATCGCCGGCCGAGTTCGCTCTATCCATGTGATACGCTGGGGCGCTAGCAAACAGGGATTGCCGAGATCCCTCGTGAGGAGATGCGAAGTGCAAACGATTTCAGACGGGCTGCGGAGTCGCGGCGCCGTTTCGCTCTGCCTGCTGCTGACTGCCGGACCTCTGATGCCGGCTCAAACCGGCAACGGAGTGAGCCTCCAGATCAAAGCTGATCAAATCACGGCCAAGATGCCGCCCACTTTCCACGGCCTGATGACCGAGGAAATCAATTATGCTTTCGAGGGCGGCCTCTACGCGGAATTAATTCGCAATCGCAACTTTAAGGAAACGGTGCCAGCTCGGCAAAACCGCCAGAACCCGGACCAGTCCAGGGCCGCGAAAGAAGTCAAGGACTTGGTGAATTGGTCTCTGGTCGAGGAGCGCGGCGGCGTGGGATCGATGGAACTCGACACTGCCACCCCTCTGAACAAAGCCGTTCCGGCCAGTTTGAAGCTGATCGTCTCGCAGGCTTCCAGTAGTCAGAGCGTGGGCGTCGCCAACGAGGGCTTCTGGGGCATCCCGGTCAAGCCGGACACCGCCTACAAAGCCATGTTCTATGCCAAGGCGTCGGCGGGATTCTCGGGCGCCGTCACGCTCTCAATCATGAGCAGCGACGGGACGATGGTCGCGGCTGCCGCGCAAGTTCCAAAGCTCTCTGAAAGCTGGCAGAAATACGAAGCCACGCTCACCACGGGCAACGTGAAGGCTTCCGCCGAGAACAAGTTCGTCCTCAGCGCGAACCGGCCGGGCACGATCTGGTTTGGGTTCGTCTCGCTGTTTCCGCCCACCTATAAGAACCGGGAGAACGGCTTTCGGCCTGACATTATGGAGTTGCTGGCCGCCATGAAGCCGCAGTTTCTGCGCTTCCCCGGCGGCAACTACCTGGAAGGCAACACGTTCGACACGCGCTTCAATTGGAAGAATACGATTGGTCCGATCGAGGGGCGCCCCGGCCACATGGACGACGCGTGGGGCTACTGGTCTTCGGACGGCATGGGTCTGCTCGAGTACCTTGCATGGTGCGAAGACTTGAACATGGAGCCCGTGCTCGCCGTTTTTGCTGGCTACTCGCTGCGCGGCCAGAGGGTGAGGTCTGGTCCGGAACTGGACGTTTTCGTCAAGGAAGCGCTCGAAGAAATCGAGTACGTGGCAGGCGACACCAATACCACCTGGGGCGCGCGCCGAGCCAGGGATGGCCACCCGGCGCCCTTCCCCCTGCGCTACGTCGAAATCGGGAACGAGGACTACTTCGACCGGGAGAAGGGCAGCTACGATGCCCGCTTCACGGCGTTCTACGACGCCATCAAGGCGAAGTACCCGAACCTGCTGCTGATCAATAGCGCGGGCTTTTCGGCCCACGCGTTGACCACCCGCACGCCGGATGTGGATGACGACCACTATTACCGCAGCTCCGGCGAAATGGCGGCGAAAGCCAACGACTACGACAGCCGTCCGCGAAACGGGCCAAAGGTGTTCGTGGGCGAGTGGGCTACCCGGGTCGGCTCCCCGACCCCCAACCTGGAGGCTGCCATCTCCGATGCCGCCAACATGGCGGGCCTGGAACGCAACGCCGACCTGGTGATGATGCACTGCTACGCGCCGCTGTTCGTCAATGTCAACCCGGGCGCCATGCAGTGGACCACCGACCTGATCGGCTACAACACCATGTCGGCCTACGGCTCTCCGGCGTATTGGGCGCAGCAAATGTTCGCCAACCACGTCGGGGACTCGGTTCTGAATATCGTTGCTTCCGGGATTCCCTACCGCGAGTGGCAGCAGATGCCGCGCCGTATGGGTGGCCCTCCGGGAAGCGCCCCTCGCGCGGCCGACACCTCGGGTCTCACGCGCCCGACACCAATGCCCACACCCATCCCGGAGATGTTCTTCAGCGCGACGCGCGACACCGCCACCGGAACCATCTACGTGAAGATGATTAACCGGTCGGGCACGCCCCAGCAGGTGAACGTCTCCATCAGCGGGCTGACCTCGATCGCGCCGGAGGGTAAGACCATCACGCTTTCGTCCGCCAATACCAGCGAGACCAACTCCATTACGGATCCGCATAAGGTCGAGCCCGCGACGGCTGACGTCACCGGTCTCGGCACGGAGTTCACCCGGACGGTGACGGCCAATTCCATCACCGTTCTCGAATTGAGCGGCAAGTAAACGCGAAAGGGTGTATATGCGACTTCGCCCCTTGATGACTGCCTGGGTGCTCTGGGCATATGGCTTTTCCGGCCTGTGCCATGCGCAGGAGGATAACGCTCTCAAGCTTTGGTACCGGCAGGCCGCCGCGCAATGGGTGCAGGCTCTCCCGATAGGCAATGGCCGTCTGGCCGCGATGGTCTTTGGCGACGTCCGCAAAGAGCACCTGCAGTTGAACGAGGACACGGTCTGGTCGGGCGATAAGCGTGACCGGAGCAACCCCGAAGCATCCAAATCCGTTCCCGAGATTCGGCGTTTGCTAGAGGAAGGCCACCCCGCGGAAGCGCAGGCGCTGGCGGATCGAACCATGATCAGTATCCCCCGCGCCCTCCCCGTTTACGAGACCCTCGGCGACCTCTGGCTCGATTTCGGCGAAGTCCCCGGGTCATCCGGCTACCGCCGCGAGCTGGACCTCGATACCGCAATCGCGTCCGCGCAGTATACAGCCGACGGCGTCCGCTATTCGCGCGAAGTCTTTGCCTCCGCGCCGTGCCATTGCATCGTCGTGCGTCTCACTGCCGACAAGCCGGGCAGCATTTCGTTCCACGCCTCGATGACCCGGTCCGCCGACGCGGCCACCGAAGCCGCGCCGGGCAGGTTGATCATGACCGGCCAGGCGCTGCCGAAGAAGGCTCCGGGAGAGCACGAAACCGGGGTGCGCTTCCGTGCCGAGATGAAAGCTACGGTCTCCGGCGGCCACATGGAAAACACCGGCGACCGCCTCGACGTAACCGCGGCCGACAGCGTGACGCTCATGATCGTGGCCGCCACCGACTATCGCGAGAAGGACCTTGCCGCCGCCTGCGCGCGCGACCTCACGCCGTCGGCACGCTCCTATGAGGTCCTCCGCAAGGAGCACGTAGCGGATTACCAGCACTTCTTCCGGCGCGTGCATCTGGAACTTCCGGTGGAGGCCGCGGCGCGCGCCATCCCTACCGACGAGCGGCTCCTGCGCGTGCAGAAAGGCTCGACGGACGAAGACCTCGCGGCGCTCTATTTCCAGTACGGGAGATACTTGTTGATCGCGAGCAGCCGTCCCGGCAGCATGGCGGCTAACCTTCAGGGCAAATGGAACGACAGCCTGACGCCGGCCTGGGGGAGCAAGTACACCATCAACATCAATACCGAAATGAACTACTGGCCGGCGGAAACTTGCAACCTCCCGGAACTGACCGATCCGCTGTTCAGGCTGATCGAGAACGGGCGCGAGAACGGCCGTCAGGTGGCTAGGTTCTACTACAACGCCGGCGGATTCGTCATGCATCACAACACGGATCTCTGGGGAGACGCCGTTCCGATTGACGGCGCGGCCTGGGGCATATGGCCTATGGGCGCGGCATGGCTCTCGCTCCACCTTGCCGAGCATTACGACTTCACGCGCGACCGGGAATTCCTCGCCGATCGCGGCTATCCGCTCATGAAGGAAGCAGCGCAGTTCTTTCTCGACTACCTGGTCCCGGACGGCAAGGGCCATCTGGTAACAGGTCCCTCGATCTCGCCGGAGAATACTTACCAGATGCCGTCGGGCGAGAAAGCGTCCCTCACCATGGGACCAACCATGGATACCGAGATCCTGTGTGCGCTCTTCGGCCGCGTGATAGAAGCCAGCCAGGCTCTCGGGATCGATGCCGACTTCCGCACCAGGATACGGGCAGCCCGCGATAAGCTATTGCCGCTGCGCATCGGCAAATTCGGCCAGATCATGGAATGGCCCGAAGACTACCAGGAAACCGAACCCGGACACCGGCACATGTCGCAGTTGTTCGCCCTCTTTCCGGGCAACCAGATCACGCGCCAGAAGACGCCCGATTTGGCCCAAGCAGCCCGTGCAACCATCGAACGCCGTCTGGCCAACGGCGGCGGCCACACTGGCTGGAGCCGCGCCTGGATGATCAACTTCTGGACGCGTCTGGGCGACAGCGACAAGGCTTACGAAAACCTGCTGGCGCTGCTGCGCAGGTCCACTCTGCCGAACTTGTTCGACAATCACCCGCCGTTCCAGATCGACGGCAACTTCGGCGCCACCGCGGCGATCGCCGAGATGCTCTTGCAGAGCCATGCTGGAGAAATCGAGCTGCTGCCGGCGCTGCCGAAGCCCTGGAGAAGCGGAAGAGTGTCCGGACTACGCGCGCGCGGAGGAGTAGAGGTCGATCTCGCCTGGGCGGACGGCCTGCCCCGCAGCGCCACGCTCAGGCCCTTGGTGGACAGTGTGCAGCAACTGCGTATCGCTCCCGGCGTGCAGATCCGGAGTATCCGCGAAGGCCGGGTGGAACTTCCGGCGCCGGCAGTGGATAACTCGCTGGCGCGCGTGAGCGTCAAAGCGGGGCACGTCTATGCGATCGAGTTTGAAAGGGCCGCGGCACAACGATAGTTAGTCGGGCCGCCGCGTCGCCTACCGGAAAAGCCGCGGAGCGAAGTCGTTCAAGCAGCGCCGCCACGTCAACCACTCATGAGCCGTACCGGGCGACTCGAAATATACATTGTGAACGCCGGCAGCGGTCAGCCCGTCGCTGAATTGCTTCGTTCCCGGCCCTTCCACGGACCCGATTCCGAGGAATAGGACTTTGACCTTCTGGTTGAATGCGGCTGGATCCGCGAATGCACCACTACAGGTGGTTTTCGGATCGAAAGTCCCGCCCCTACCGCCGCAGCTTCCGCTAAATCCGCCCAGATACGCAAACTTGTCGAGGTTGTTGAGCGCGGTCGTAAACGTCTGCATGCCACCCATCGACAGCCCCGCCATGGCCCGGTTCTCGCGCCCTGGAAGCGCCCGATAAGTCCGTTCGATCATGGGAATCAAATCGGTGAACATCATGTCGGTGAAACCCGAAAGGTTGAACCCGCCCCGTCCGCCTGGCCCGGTGCCACGACCCTGTGCGCCCGGTGTGCCTCCGGCTGGAGCTGGAGCGCTTGCCGGCGCCGGAACCATCCCGCGAGCTGCAAATAGGGCGGCGCTTTGACCGGGCTTGACCGCGTTGAGATTGTCCATCACGATGATCATCGGCTTGGCCTTCTTCTCCGCGATCAGGTTGTCCATGATGAAATCCACGTGGCCTTGGGTGTACCAGCCGGTTTCATCTTCGCCCCAACCGTGGAGCAAATACAGAACGGGGTAGCGCTCTTTGACGTTCGTCCCATAGTCCGGCGGCGTGTAGACGAAGCATCGGCGCCACCTGTTGGTTATCGTAGAAAAATACCATTGCTCGCTCACGTGACCGTGCGGCACATCCTTCGCGCGATAGTAGCTTGCATCCGCTTCCGGCTCGGGAATTTCGATGCCACTGTTCTGCCAGCCCGATCCGAAGAACGTCATGGTCGACGGATCCGCAACGGTCGCGCCATCGATCTGCAGGCTGTAGTAGTGAAAACCGGCCACCAGCGGTGTCGTAGTGACGCTCCATATGCCGTCTGGGCCCTTCGTCATGTCGAACCCGCGGCCGATCCGCACCGTCACCTTCTGGGCATCGGGAGCTATTACGCGAAACATCGCGCGATTGTCTGGATAAACGCAAGGGTACTTGGCTTCGGGAATGTTCAACCCGGAAGGCTTGCAGTCATCGGCAGCCTGGGCCCAGCACATTCCGCAACCCAACAGGACCAAAACAAACGCTGCTTTCATACGATCTCCTTCGATAGGTACGCGACGCTATGACGACCCGGCGCACACGCATTCCATCACTCGCTATTCAGAGCTGCAAACAGGGATATCATATAGACACGAGGTAGTCAATCGAACTCTGCAAGCGTGTGCAGTATTGGCTGGAACAACAGGCACACGGCCAATCGCAAAGCTTGAGCGAGGTCCTCAAATGATTCGCATCCGTGCAAGCTTGCTGATCGCCATCCTGTCCGCGGCTCCGCTCGGTTTCGCCCAGCGGGGAGCGCCGATCGAGCAACAGCTCACCTTCACGCCGTATCACGCCAGCGGCATTTACGACACCGGCGAAACAGTTGGCTGGACTGTGACGCCCGGCCCGGCGACACCCACGTACGCATACAAGTGGACGATTCGACGCAATAACGCGTTGGTGCTCAAAGAAGGCAAGCTCGATCTTTCTTCCGGCAAGGACAAGATTGAAATCACCGGCGATCAGCCCGAAATGATCTACGTGGCCGTGGAACCGTCCGCCAACTTCGCCCCGCCCACACCGGACGCACCCGGCGCTGCGCCCGCTTACACCGGAGGCAACACCGGCCGCAATAACGGACTCTACGCCGTCGGCGCCGCGGTGGCGCCCGCGAAAATCGGCCTTTCGACACCGCGGCCCGATGACTTCGACGCATTCTGGGGCGGCAAGTTGGCCGCCCAGGCCAAGGTTCCGATCAACCCCGTCCTGACGCCGGTTTCGACTGATGTGCCGGGAGTCGAATTGAACATGTTCGCCCTCGACGCGCTCGGTTCCAAAGCTCACGGCTACATTGCTAAGCCTGCCCGCGAAGGAAAATTTCCCGCGCTCATCCAATTGCAGTACGCTGGCGTGTACGCATTGAACGCGCACGGTGCTGCGCAGCGTGCCGCCGAAGGCTGGTTGTTCGTCAATGTCGATTCGCACGACAAGCTGCCCTCGGATCCCTCCGGCGGCATCCCGCAAAGCTATCAGGCCATCGGCAATACCGATCGAGAGAAATCGTACTTCCTGAACATGTACCTGCGCGACTCCCGAGCCCTGGATTACCTGCTGACGCGGCCCGACTGGGACGGCAAAACGATCGTCCTCACCGGAGGCAGCATGGGTGGACAACAGAGTCTCGTGCTGGCGGGCCTGCGTCCCGAGAAGATTACCGCGGTGTTGGTCTGTGTGCCGGCCGGCGCCGATACCAACGGAGATCTTCACGGCCGTAAGGCCGGGTATCCCGGCTGGCCGCCGGACAACCCCGAAGCGATGAAGACCGCGCTCTATTTCGATCCGGTCAACTTCGCCTCGCGCATTCACGCTTCCGTGATGGCAGGCATGGGTTTCATCGACACGATCTCGCCCCCGGCCGGGGTGTGGACCGTGCTGAACCAGATTCCCAGCCCTAAAGAACCGCTCCCCCTGATCGAATCCGAGCACGACAACCTGACGCCCCAGAAAGGACGGGCCTGCCCCGCCCGAACCGGCGAAATACTCAATCTTCTGATCAAGGGCGGCGAGTTCAAACCCAGCGGACTCAGACCATAATCGCGCGGGCGAAAGTTATTGGCAGATCCTCCCCGAGCAGAGGTTTCTACTGAAGAACGGCATCACGAAATTCTGGAACCGGACCGCGACGGCGCTGGTATGCGTGCCGGGATAGACCTCGAAAGTATTTGGAATGCCATAACTGTCGAGGATGTCATGCAGCTTCTTGGCGTCGACGCGCAATCCGTCCTGATCGCCGACGTCGATGGCGATGGCTTTGTACTGTTTCAAGTTGCCGATGTATTGGTCGACAAAAGCCAGCGGAGCGTTGGCCGCCCACTTGGCGACTACGTCCTGCTGAACCTGCCCGTCTTTGGTGGCCATGTCGAGATACAGCGGTGGGTTTTTGGGGTTTGGAGACCAGGCAGCGGCGACAGCCAGCGTAGTGGCAAGGCCCGGAATTTTGGCGGCCTCCTGGGGACTCTTGGCCGCCGCGAGGGCTGCGTCCGCCGAGGGATTGCCGCCGCGTCCCATACCTCGAGCGGACATGCAGCACGGGCTCATGATGTAGAGGGCACCAAAAACGTCGGAGTGCTTCATGCCGATCCGGCTGGCACCGTAGCCGCCCATCGAGTGTCCCACCAGCCCCCGGCTCGAGTGCTTTGGAATGGTCCGGTAGTGTGCATCGACATAGGCGACCACATCGTGCGCCACGTAGTTCTCAAAGTCTCCCGTCGTAGCAGAACTCGAATACATGGAGCCGTTGTAAATGGTCTTTGAATCCGGCAACACCACAATCATCTCCTGAGCGCCGAAGGCGAAGGCGCCTTCGATCGTCTGCGGCACATGGATTTCTCCCGTCCACTGTTCGGCGCCGATGAAGAAGCCGTGGAGGGCATAGACGACGGGATAGCGGCGGGTTTTATTCTGCGCGTAGCTTGGCGGCAGGAAAATAATCGCATCGCGGTCGACGGCATCTCCTTCCAGATTCCCTTCCAGGGCAGCGCCGTGAATCTTAATGTGTTCCACCGTTGCGGGCTTGGCACCAGGCACCACTTCAGGCGCCTCGGTTTTGACCTGCGCCGGCGCGGACAGTGCCAAGCCCAGCCCAACCGTAAGCGGCCACAGAATGTTCGTCTGCATCGGCAACTACCCTCCAGGTGCACCAAAATAGCATCGTTACGGCCATCGGTGAAAGCGATTACATCGTGCGAGGGAGCCGCCGGGAACGGCAAACGCCACGGTAGAGTACGAGGGATTTAACCCAACGCCCTCTGGCCAGTCTCAGCATAGCCGACAAACCGTCAAGGTGGAATTGGCGGACCCAGCGGCGTTTGAACTAACCCGCTCGCGCGGGAGACGCTATGCGTGTCGCGTTACCGGGCATTAAGAGAAGGCATGATCGGGGAGCATGACGTGTTCTCGCCATGCATCCAGGCTGGGATAGGTATCGTGGGATGGCCATGGTGGCCGCTCCGTTTTTCTGCTCCAGGTCAGATGGACGTCAACGACGCGATCATCCTCCAGCCGAAAAAGCACGTCGTCAGCTCGATGAGAGCAGGCAAGCGCAGAAAGCGTGACTCCGTGTAACGGGTGCTCGTTGCGAAAGCTCCCTTTGAATCTCCGCCTCGAAAGCGGCTGCCCGGTCTGGTGGCAACTGCTCCCAAGGTTCCAGAAAAGGGGTCGACAACACACTTCCATGGCACCTAGGCCCCGCCGCCAAAGTTAGAATCCTCCGCTTCAAAAATCTTCCACCATTCCGGCATGACCCCGGTCTTCAAACACCACGTTTGAGGTATTCACCAGGGTTAGCCCCGACAACTCGCTTGAACGCCTTACTGAACGCAGCGTCGGACTCGTAACCGACCGACCGAGCGATGTCTATGAGCTTTTGGTCGCGCTGTTGTAGTAACTGCATCGCCTTCTGCATCCGCCACTCGGTTACGTATTCCAGCGGTGTTTGTCCGAGTAGCTCTTTAAAACGCGCCGCGAATGCGGAGCGAGACATGCCCGCCGCTTCGGCCAGAGATTCGACTGTCCAAGGTGTATTCACACTGTCGTGAATGGCACTCAGGGCAGTGCCCATTTGAGGATCGAAGATCGCACGAAGCCATCCTTTGTTACGTTCCGGTCCCGACGCGATATGCGCCCGGAGTATTTGGATAAACAGGACCTCGGCTAGCCGATTCGCGACTATTTCAGATCCCGGTACCTGTTCTGCCATTTCTGACGCCAGCGCTCGCATTGTGTCGTGAAGAGCAAGCGTGCGTGCCTGCTCGGCCTTAATCAGAATGAAGCTCGGCAATAACTGAGTGATCGGCCTCAGGCTGGCGCGATCGAAACTCATGGACCCACAGACGATTGTCGTCGGCGCGCCACCCCCTCCATGATGAGCGACATTACCGTTGGCTTTAGCGGCGATTTCGCGGAAGGTTGACCTTGGACGTGTTCGCGGGCTATCGCGCATGACGATCGAAGTGTCGCGGCCCAGCAAGAA
>Ga0302324_100001634_pt1 | contig 53958 bp, 44 predicted proteins | sample Palsa_T0_1_FD_201949 | JGI IMG/M metagenome (GOLD analysis project Ga0302324, IMG submission 201949) | Peat permafrost microbial communities from Stordalen Mire near Abisko, Sweden - Palsa_T0_1 | ecosystem: Environmental > Terrestrial > Soil > Palsa > Peat permafrost | place: Sweden: Abisko...
CCGGCGGAGGCCAAGTCGGACGGCGCGAACGCCCTGCATCTGAACCTGCTGAAGCCGACGCTCGAGAAGCTGTTAGCGATTCACGCCGCGGCAAAAGCGTAAGCACCTGCAAGCAGCGTGAAAAAAAGGGCCCCCATCGCTGGGGGCCAATCTGCCGTGATTCTCTCCTTTGGAGAGCCTTGCGGTGTCGCGACCCAGACACCAAACTCGCAGCGGAGACTCCGCCGAAGTAGGTACGCACGGGGATTTGCAGTGGATTGGAACCGGAGCAATTTTTTTTGCGGCGTGGAATCAGCGCGTTTGGACCTGCGGGATCCGGATCTGGGGAAGCTGCTGATTCCAGTTATCGCTCACGTCGTCGAAGATGAGGCGAAAATCGGCTTCCCCGCCAGGGGCAATCGGTGACGCGCTGACCGGACGCGTATCCACATACGGCTGACGCATGTAAATAAGGTTGAGCGGGCCAGTCTCAATCTGCGGAGCCATGTGAAGGTCGTTGGCGAAGACTACCTGTACCGTAATGCCGGTCACGGTTTTGGGACCGTGGTTGGCAATGTGGCCCTCGATGTAAGTCTGCTTTCCGCCGGACATGCTGGTCGACTCGCTCATCTGCAGGTTGCTGATCGGCAGGCTCGCGGAGTACACGTCCTCCGGCAGCAACGTATGCGGTGAGGGCGCCGCCGGTCCGCGACGTTCCAGGAGCACCAACGCGGCGATCAAGATGATGATCGCAACCGCGGCGATGGCGACGGCTGCCGTCGGAAAACTCCGGGCCGGCGCCGGATCGGTGAACATCGTGTTCTGTGAACCGTTCGGAGACTCGCTCATCCTGAAATTCTAATCTGGAATTTTAATCCAGGACGGATCGGACCCCGCACCTGCGTTCTTTGTCCTGCCCCTGAGGTCCAAAACTTTCGCAGTGGATGAGTTCCTAGCGCCAAAACTGGCGCGGCCTCGATCCGACTGGCGAAAGTCCTGGCCTTTCATTTCGATAACGACACACATCTCCTGAAGGCGCGACCTCATACGCTCTCCAATACGGTCGCCGAGGGTTTCGCGGCGCATGGGAGCGAAGGTATCGCGCTCAGTGGCGGCGGCGGGCGGCAGATTTTCAAAGTTTGTAGTGACAAGGGTGGTTCGGTTGTCGTTGTAGCGGGCGTTGATAACGCGAGCGATGGCGTCAGCTCCCCAATCGGTGACCTTGGCGGCGCCCAGTTCGTCGAGTACGAGAACGTCAACCTCAAGGATGGGCTTGAGCGTTTCGCGCTCGGTGGCATCCACCTTTCTCTCGTAGGTGTTTTTCAGGTCGTCGAGGAGAGTCGAGCAGTCGTAGAAGAGGCCTTGCACGCCTCGATCCGCTATGAGGGACTTGAGAGTCGCTACGGCGAGGTGGGTTTTCCCGGTGCCGATCTGCCCGACCAGCATCAGGCCCTTACCTGCGGTTTCCTGGGGGTAGGCCTTGACGAAGTTTCTGGCTTGTAGGATCGCGGCATTCAGGGATGCATTCGGCCCGGCGTAGTTGGGGTCGTAGTTCTCGAGGGTGTAGTTCACGAATCTCTTCGGAATGCGCGCCCGCGCAAATGCACGCTCAAAGCCCGCCGTTCTGCGGCAGTCGCAGGGGACGGCAGCTCGGGTTCCGTCGGCGCGCTCGACCACGCGCAGACCGGCACCTTCACAGATCGGGCAAAGCTCTTCCGGCATGGGAAACTTTCTCCGCGCCCGCTGGTCTTGCGCACTTTCCAGTCTCGCGGCCTATCTAGTATCGCAGCCTCACTCGCTACAGCGCTCCTGTGCGAATCAGGCCCAGGGTGAGGAAACCGCCGCACCCAGACGTTCAGCAACTCGAGGAAGCTAAACGCCGTACCGTGAGGCACTTAAGTCGATTTGACGGCTGGTGGTAAACTAGTAGGAGCGCCTGAAGCCCCGGGAGTCGGGGCCCAAGCTCGCAGCGCGACAGGAACATCGATGTACGTTTGAGCCCACAACGTGCAAGCGAACCGTTCTGCGGCGGGAATGCTAGAAAGAAACAAAATGCCTAAGACTGCGATTCATCCCCAGTATGAAGAGACCCACGTGAAGTGCGCGTGTGGAAACCAGTTCGACACACGTTCGACCCACAAGGGCGCGATCGTGGTCGAAATCTGCTCTGCCTGCCACCCGTTCTTTACCGGCAAGCAGAAGCTGGTCGACACCGCCGGCCGTATCGAGCGCTTCCGTCGCAAGTTCGCCGCGACCGATGCGAAGAAGGCCGAGATCGCTGCCAACGACGCAAAGTAACGCCGCGAAGTAACTCTCGCGCCCCACGAAACCGAGAGGCCTCTGCAACGCGCGGAGGCCTTTCTTCTTGCTCATACACCCTGCACCACGCGACAGACTAGAAACTTTGCCAAGCGACGTCTACATGAAGAAGGAATGGGATAACTCGGCGATTACAGCAGCGCGCGCCATGCCTCACACGGCGCGTGTGCCCGCAGAGCTGCATATAGGCGGCGTGCGCATCGCCCCGGCGACCGTGCTGGCGCCGATGGCCGGTGTTACCGATACAGTCTTCCGTCGCTTCATCAAGAACGCCAGCATGTTTAGCAATCCTGCCGCTGCTCCGTCCACTTCGCCCGCAGACGTCGACGTCGAGACCACCAACGAAGTCTCCGGTTGTGGCCTGATCATGACGGAGTTCACCTCTGCCGACGGCCTCAGCCGCATGCGCGAGACCAAGCGCAAACGCTACCTCACCTACTACGAAGACGAGCACCCGATCTCCGCGCAGCTTTTCGGCTCCAACCCCGCCACGTTGGCCGACTCCGCGCGCATCTGCCAGGACGCCGGCTTCGATCTCGTCGACCTCAACCTCGGCTGCCCGGCCAAGCGCGTCGTCTCCTGCAACGGCGGCAGCGGTTTGTTGCGCGACCTCCCGCGCATCCGCGAGATCTTCGAAGCCATCCGCTCGGCCGTCTCGATTCCCTTCACCGTGAAGTTTCGCATGGGCTGGAACGACTCCAACATCGTGTGCGTGGAGTTAGCAAAGATGGCCGAAGACTGCGGCCTCAACGCCGTGGCACTACACGCCCGCACGCGCGAGCAAGGCTACGCCGGCGACGCGCGCTGGGAGTGGATTGCCGCGGTGAAGGACGCTGTAACCATCCCCGTCATCGGCAACGGCGACATCCGCACCCCCGAAGACGCCGCCGCCATGGTTGAAGCCACGGGCTGCGACGCGGTAATGATCGGCCGCGCCGCGCCTGCGAATCCCTGGATCTTCCGCCAGATCGCGCAGTACACGGCGTCCAAACAAACCACTGGCACCGGCATCTACGATAAGCCCACCGACATGGATCGCTATCGCATGATCCGCGATTACTTCGACCGCCTCATGGCCGAAGTCGCTGAGCATCCCGAAGTTCTCGGACCAGCAGACGACGACCTTTCCAAACGCCTCAAGCGCAACCACGAGAGCGCGCAACGCGACGCCATTGGACGCATGAAGCAGTTCGCCAGCTGGTTTACGCACGGCGTCCCCGGCGGCGCCACGCTCCGCCGCGAGATCTTCGAGGCGAAACGCGGCGCGCAGGTGATCGACAAAGTCGAAGCGTTCTTCACCAGCCGCGACGCGGACGCGGATTCGGATTCGTTCTCTCCGGAGCCGGACAAAGAGCTTCACGCCGCGCCCGCCTGGATGGGCTGAGTTACTTCGCGGCTGCTTCGAGTTCCTGCCACTCGGCGTCGCTCAGGGTTACGTCGGCGGCCTTTACATTCTCTTCAAGATGCTTAACCGACGACGTGCCGGGAATCGGCAACATCACAGGCGAGCGATGCAACAGCCACGCCAGCGAGAGTTGCGAGACCGTAGCCCCATGCTTTTTCGCCAGCTGATCTAGTTTCCCGCCCGGTTGTGCGAGCTTTCCAGACGCGACCGGGAACCATGGGATGAACGCAATCTTTTCGCGCTCGCAGTATTCCAGCACCGCCTCACTCTTACGGTTCGAGATGTTGTACTCGTTCTGCACGCTGACGATGTCGATTACCTTGCGTGCCTGTTTGATCTCCTCAACGGTGACTTCACTCAGACCGACGAAGCGAATCTTGCCTGCCGTCTGCAGCTTCTTGATGACACCGAGCGATTCTTCCACCGGCACCTTCGCATCAATGCGATGCAGCTGCCAGAGGTCAAGCTGGTCGCGCTTCAGCCAGCGCAGGCTCATCTCTACTTCCTGCTCGAGATACTCGGGCCGCCCTACCGGCAGCCACTTGTCGGGGCCCTGCCGCGTCAGCCCTGCTTTCGTTGCGATGACCGTGCCCTTCTCGTAAGGCGCCAGTGCTTCGCCGATGAGGCGTTCGCTTACGGCAGGGCCGTAACTGTCTGCCGTATCGATAAAGTCCACGCCCAGTTCGACGGCCCGGCGCAAAACTTTCTTCGCGTTCTCACGGTCGTCCGGCTCACCCCAGATTCCCTTGCCTGTTATGCGCATCGCGCCATAGCCAAGCCGTTGAATCTCCAGCTCGCCACCCAATTTGAATGTCTTGTTAATAGCAGTCGCGGTCGCCATCGTAAATCTCCTTCAATGGCTTGGATGACGTTCGTGGGCCAGGCGGTGCAGGGTTTTAGTGACCGCCCTGTTTACGCCAGACCACGCGAATCTGCTGCCGCCAGCGTTCATCGAGCGCTAACAAATTCCAATCCACCCGAGGCGACAGATAGCGCAGCAGGGTCTCGGTCGCGGGATGAATATGCAGCGAAGGTGCAACGAGATACAGCCGGGGCGGCAGCGGCGAAAGTTCGACGCCGCGAAAATAGCCGTGGCGCTGAAATTCGCCGAGGCCGGTAACCGTGTCGGCAGTTTGGAGGTGGTGCTGCCGCACGCGAATCCAGTAGTCGAGCCCCTGCATCACGAAGTGCAGATCGTCGTCGACCTTCAGCTCGATCACCGCAAGCCGACCGTCCGCCGTCACGCCCAGTAGATCGAGCAGGCCATGATCGCTAACGCCAGCAATGGCCGGCACCTGCGAGTACACATGCTGCGCGTCGAGCCGCGGAATCACGCGGCTTTGTTCAGCTACGGGCCGATATTGATTCCCGTCAGCCTCTCGCACAGAAGGCGCCGTGTCGGCGCGATTACCAATCGAGTCCGGATCCATCTCGCTGTCGAAGCGCTCTCTAGTCGCCTGCGGAGAGGGTCGCGGTTGAGGCGCAAGGTTGCGTGTAAGCGGCGCGAGATCCTGGCGCAGCATCGACTCGAGCCACCGCTCGGGTGCCGCGCGATACAGCGGATCCTGGGTGGCCGTGCCGACGTCGCGCCTCCGGCCTCCCTGCATGCGCGTGTGCGCAGAGGCAGTCATGGGTGAACCGATCCTGCGAAGTGTTGGCGCGGGCCGGCGCGCAAACACGCCAGACGGCTCGGCTGCACGCCGACGCGCAAACAACTCGGCAACCATCTCTGCCAGTTGCTCGCGATTCTCAGCGGTCAGAGGAGTTTCGTTGGGACCAACTCCTGCTGTGACCTCGAGTGTGTGCGCGAAGCTGTTCGGCGCGAGCCCAATCCGAACCCGCGCGAACTCCATGCCGTGAAGAAGAAACGCAAGCTCGGCCGTATTACGCAGACGCTGCTCCACGCGATCGTGCTCGTTCGCAGGCACCAGCTGCATCACCTGCTCAATACCTGCGGCGAAGCGTTCGCGCGCCGCCTGCTCGTCGGGCAAATGCACCAGACGGGTACGCAGGTTCCCCTGATCGTTGGGGTCGCGCTCCACGAGTTCCTCGCTGCTCTGCTCGAACTCCCAGAGCTCCCACTTTGCTGCCTCGTCGTTCAGCCATGCCATGCGCGCGAGGGTCAACGTTGCGGCGCCGCGCGGCACGATTACCTTCAAACCCTGGTAGAGACGCCGGCCGCCGGCATGCTCGCGGCAGTGGTGCAGCCACAGAATACCCAGTGTGAGAATGCCGTCGATGGTGGTCGCGCTCTCCTGCTCGTTGACCCCGATGACGGCCCAGGCAGCAGTGCCGCGCAGCAGAGAACCACGCGCGTAGGCGGGTCCGAAGCTTCGCTCCAGGTCCATCGCGGTGCGGAATCCGTCGCAACTCCAATCCGCAAATTCGCGCGCCAGCGCACGTTCGAGCGTCTGCACATAGCGTTGCCGGGCGGTCTCGCGCGTGGTCGGCGTTCTTCGCTCGCGCGAGGCAACCAGCTCCAGCAGCTTGGTTTGCGCGTGGCCAAAGCGCTGCGTGTCGAGCCGCAAGGTCTCAGAGCGCTCCGTGACCGACACGATCTGCCGCACCAGGTTGCGCTCTTCACTCCACAGGTGAAGCGTGCAGCGCTCGTGCTCCGTGTTGATGGACGCCTTAGCCGAGCGCAGATCGAAGATCACCTTGCCGTCTTCGAGCACGGCAGCCTCAGGATGCTGCGCGAGGAACTCCTCAATCTGCTGTGCGATGGATACGGTAGTCTGGGCAGTGGCTGCCTGGGCGGGTTGATTATCCGCGGAAGAAGCTCTGGGCGGGCGCATAAGCCGAAGAGTAGCACCATCGCCGCCGCAGCGATGTGCGCCCGATCAACGCGCTCCGGCTACCAGCCCTTTCGCGCTCGCAGATGCGTAATATGCGCGAGGTGATGGCGCGCATGCCACGCATAATGGATCGTCACCTCTTCCACCGTGCAGGGGCCGCGTTCCGTGTGTTTATAGCCGCGCTTCCACTGCGGCTCGGTGAGTGAGTGCAGCACCAATACCCAGCGAGCGTGCACCGCCTCAATCAATTCCACCGACCACTCCGCCGGTGCGACGGAATCTGCCAGGGTTGCGAAGGCCTGCTCGTCATAGCCGTGGACGGTGGGCCAGTCCTCGGTGAGAGCCCGGCGCACCCGGTAAAACGCAATGCCGTGCGAGTCTGCGACGTGATGCACTACCTGCCGGATCGACCAACCACCCTCGCGGTAGGGAGTGTTCAGCTGAATGGTATCCAGGTCGCGTAGCGCGCTGCGCAGATACTCCGGCATCTTTTCAAGCGCGTTGATCGCTGCCTTGCGGTCCGCGATCGTAATCGTTGCAGGCGGCGTGAATTTGCCGACGGGATAACGTGGGTCAGCCACTGGTGGCATGGAGTGAATCCTTCATATTGAAATGAGACCGGCAAAGCCTAACCCGATGCGTCACAGCGATTGTAGACCGAAAGATACCAATCCGACGGTCTCGACCGCTGTGACTGAAATTACATCCAAGTACCTGTACTCTGAGGTTAAGGATTCGAAGGCACTAACCCTTAAGAAGGGAGATAGAAAGATGGGGTTTGCGTTTCGGCATCTCGGGTTTGCACTCGCTATCGTGACTGCCAGCGGCTGTTCACGCGGCAGCAGCGCCACGCATGCCGCAGACCCCGTCACCCCGACAGCGTCGTCTTCCCCCGCGAATCCGACTCCCGCTGCCGAAGCCACCGGCGCCGTTGCGGGAGGCTTCCGCGGCTTCGATAGCAACGACTATCCCGGCGATGCCAACATGGCCACGCTGCACAAGACCTTCGCCTTTGCCGGCTATTGGCTGACCAACCCTCCGGGGGAGAACGCGAACACCTGGACGGGCAAGCGCGCCGTGTTGCGGCAACAAGGGTGGGGCTTCCTCGCATTGGCTAACGGCCGGCTGGACAACGACATTCTGAAAGCACAGAAGAGCGGGACCTCGCCTGCCGAACTCGCGCGCAAGGATGCAGCGGTCGCCATTGCAGCGGCCCGCAGCGAAGGATTTCCGCCGCACACGATCATTTTCCTCGACCAGGAAGAGGGCGGCATTCTGCTCGAGGAGCAGGCGGCCTATCTGCTCGCGTGGACGGAGGCTGTGGCGTCCAGCGACTATCGCCCCGGCGTCTATGCCAGCGGTCAGCCGGTGCCGAATGGGCCAGGCCAGACCATCACCACCATCGAAGACATCCGCGCGCACGTCATAAAGAATCACCTGCATCCCATCGCCATGTTCGACGCGCAGGACGCCTGCCCGCCCGCACCGGGATGCACAGTGAATGCAAAGCCGTTGTCCTCAGCCGGCGTCATCACGCTGAGTCCGGGCGGCGACCTGATTGCCTGGCAGTACTCTCAGTCGCCCCGCCGGCCGGAGCTGACCCGCGCCTGCGCCAGCACCTACGCGGCTGACGGCAACTGCTATGCCCCCGGCGTCCCCACGGTTCTGCTGGACATGGATCTAGCCAGCAGCGCCGACCCTTCGCACGGCCGCTAGCTCGTACTGCACCGATTAGAGCGCGGGCTCAACGCGCGCTTCCTGGTCTAAATTCGTGATGGGGCGTCCCTCGCGGCGATCGCGCAGCGCGAGGAACGGCCGCTCGATAGCGAAATAGAAGAGTCCCGCTGCAGCAAGGCAACTCACCACCAGCACGCAGACAGACTTCCAGTCGCGCGCGTCCATCAGCTTCGGAAGCCAATGCTCGTCCAGATGCGCGATCTCCTTGTGTGTGAGATAGAGGCTGTAAGCGAGCGTAGCGACGAGCTTCGCGCCCGGAACGCGCAGTCTTCCAAACCAGGATCGCCTGTCGGCCGCGGCCATCACCAGCATTCCCATGGATATCGCCATCAGCGGAAACCCAATCACGGTGCCGACCGGGCCGAGGCGATCGGCGAAGATCCAAAGCGTGCAGGCCATCAGCGCCACGCCTCCGGCAAGCAGCCAGTTCACCCGCTGCAATATCGCAGACCACCACGCCGGCCGAAAGATCCGCATCAGCGCCAGCGCCACGCCTGCCAGCAACCCATCGAGCCGGGTGTAGGTCGGGTAGTAGATGCGTTCGATATAGCGCACACTAAAGTCGTCGCTGTCGCGGCCCATCGGCAGCAGCACATGGAAGTACTCGTAGCTGCGAATCGTCAGGCCGAGCGCGACGAAGAATGCCAGCACGGTGATGGTCTTCCAGGCCGCAGCTCTCCGGGACAGGACCAGCACAATCATCGGCAGCAGCAGATAGAAGTGCTCTTCCACGCACAGCGACCAAACGTGCGAGAAGGCGTGGTTGATGGAGTAGTCGACGAAGAAGTTTTCGGTGAAAGTGAGAAACTCCCAAAGCGGAGACATCCCCGGTGCCTCACGCCACAGCGGCCAGAACACATACAGCGCCAGCACAACCAGATACACAGGCAGGATCCGATAGGCGCGCTTGCGATAGAAATCAAGTAGCGAAACGCCTCGACCGTCGTGCACCGGCTTCAGCAGCTGCGAACCGATTAGGTAGCCGCTGAGCACGAAAAACAGGTCCACGCCCATCCATCCGAAGCGTTCGATTGGGCCGAATATGTCCGGTAGCAGACCATCCAGATGGAAGGCCATCACCACGGCAATCGCCAGCGCGCGGAGCGTATCGAGCCCCGGGAGTCGGTTATTGGAAGAAAAATTTGCTGTGATGATGCGTTTGATCACGTCGGGGGCAGGGTTTCGAGTGTTATAAGACTACAATTAGGTTAATGGCCTCCGCTCCAAACCTTCTTTCATCTGACACCCCGGACCATAAGCGTTACTTCCTGACCCACCTCGGACTCACCGAGCGGCTCCTGGAACGATGCCTTGGGGAGGCGCTTTCCGCAGGTGGCGAGTTCGCGGATCTATATTTTGAGGCAGTTACCTCGACGTCCCTGGGTATGGACGAGGGCATCGTCAAAACAGCCGCGCAAGGCATCAGCGTAGGTTGCGGGATTCGCGTTCTTTCTGGCGAGCGCACCGGCTACGCCTACACCGACGACCTCAGCCCCGAGCGCCTGCTGAAGGCCGCTCGCACCGCAGCGCTCATCGCCAACGGCCCGCAAACCCAGCGTGTGCAGGGCTTTAACGAGACACGCACACCTTCGCTCTACCCCGTCACCGGCGTTACCGCGGACGCTGAGATCGCCGAGAAGCTCAAGCTGATCGAGCGCGCCAACAAGGCCGCCCGCGACTACGATTCCCGCATCACGCAGGTTCGCGCGTCTATTAACGATGAGCTCCGCCGCATCCTCATAGCTGCCTCCGATGGCACCTATGCCTCGGACACCCAGCCCCTCGCTCGCCTCAACGTGGCGGTCATCGCCAAAGACGCGACCAACACCGCGCGAGGCACCAGCGGCGGTGGCGGACGCATCACGCTGGACTTCTTTGAGGGCAATAAGTCTCCCGAGCACTTTGCACGCGAGGCTGCGCGAACGGCCATCCTGCAGCTTGGCGCGATCGCTGCTCCGGCTGGCGAGATGGAAGTGGTGCTCGGCCCCGGCTGGCCCGGCGTTCTCCTCCACGAAGCTGTCGGCCACGGCCTCGAAGCCGATTTCAACCGCAAGAAGACCTCCGCTTTCGCCGGCCTCATCGGTCAACAGGTTGCGTCATCCAAAGTCACCGTGGTCGACAACGGCCGCATGCCTGGCCGCCGCGGCTCGCTCAACGTGGATGACGAAGGCAATGCCACCCAGGAAACGGTGCTGATCGAAAATGGAATCCTGCGCGGCTATCTGTCCGACAAGCTGAGCTCGCGCCTGATGAACATGCCGAACACCGGGAGCGGTCGCCGCGAGAGCTACCAGTCCATCCCCATGCCGCGCATGACCAATACCTACATGCTGAACGGCGAGGATGAGCCCGGCGACATTTTGAAATCTGTAAAGCGCGGCCTCTACGCTGTGAACTTCGGCGGCGGCCAGGTCGACATTACGAGCGGCAAGTTTGTCTTCACGGCAAGTGAGGCCTACCTCATTGAGGACGGCGTCGTCACCGCGCCCGTCAAAGGCGCAACCCTGATCGGCAATGGGCCTGAAGCGCTGAAGTATGTGTCGATGGTTGGCAATGATCTCGCACTCGACGAAGGTGTTGGCACTTGCGGCAAAGCCGGCCAAAGCGTTCCTGTCGGGGTTGGCATGCCGACCATCAAGCTGGACCGCATGACCGTTGGCGGTACCGGCCACTAAGCAATTTTCAAATTTGAATTGGACACAGGACGAGAACTTCCCACGCACTCTCAACCGCAACAAGAAGGAACACTATGGCAACCAAAGTTGCAATCACTCCTGAAAAGCTTTACGAGTGCGAAGTGAAGCGTCGCCGCGTTCGAGTTGGCGGAGGCTATGAGCCGTTCTGGAAGGTGAAGACCGTTGCCGATGCGATCCTCGATGGCGACACCGAGTTTCGCTGCAAGGAGTGCCATGGCCCGCTGAAGCTGCACAAGCGCCACACGCCCGGCGCGGTCTCGCACGTGGAGCATAAGCTGAAGAGCGACTCCGAGCACTGCCCGGTTGGCGCACGTTTCCATGCCGCCGCTGACGGCCGCGCAACCCGCCTTTCGGGCACGCCGGTAGCCTAAGCGTGTTGAGGAGAGCATGTTGAGCACGACCGCAAACGCAGCGCACGCCACCGATCTGAAGCAGCTTGCCGAGCAGGCCGTCGCACGCGCGCTGGCACTCGGCGCCACGGACGCCGAAGCCGTGGCCGTGGAGAGCGAAGAGTTCCACGTCAATGTTCGCCTCGGCCAGGTAGAGCAGCTCACCGAATCCGGTTCGCGCGCTCTTGGCCTGCGGGTCCTGTTTGCTGAGGGTGCGGGAAGCCGCACGGCCAGCACCTCCACCAGCGACCTCTCGCCTGAGGGCGTCACGCGCATCATCGAGTCGGCTGTCCAACTCGCGCGCGTCACCGGCGTCGATCCCTTCGCTGGCCTGCCTGAGCGCGAGGCCTTTGGATCCAACAACGTCTCCGCGCTCGCGCTCTATTTCAACGACGTCGACGCAATCACCCCGGCCGAGCGCATCGACATCGCTCGTGGCTGCGAAGCCGCTGCCATGGCCTACGACACGCGCATCCAGAACTCCTCGGGCGCGGACTTCGATGCCAGCACCCTGCATCGCTTCATGACCAACTCGCGCGGCTTCTCGGGCGAGTATCGCAGCAGCTACTGCGGCTTCTCCGTGACTCCCATCGCGCAGGACGCGACCGGCGCAATGCAGCGCGACTATTGGTACTCCTCCGCACGCACCGCCAAGTTGCTTGAAAGCCCCGAATCCATTGGCCAGATCGCAGCACAACGCGCGCTTCGTCGCCTCGGCGCCCGCCCCGTCCCCACCCAGCGCTGTCCTGTCGTGTTCGCGCCGGAGGTTGCGCGCGGCCTGATGGGCAATCTATTGGCGGCCGCGGATGGCGACTCCATCTACAGAAATTCGAGCATGTTTTCCGGGAAGCTTGGCGAGCAGGTCGCTGGCGAGAACATCACGATGATCGACGACGGCACGATGGTCTTTGATCATGATTTAGAGGACGGCACGCACTTGCGCGTCGGAGGCTTCGGTACGTCGCCCTTCGACGGCGATGGTCTGCCCACGCGTCGCACGGTGGTAATTGAGCGCGGCATCCTCAAGCACCTCATGCTGAACACCTACACCGCGCGCAAGCTCAACATGCAATCGACAGGCAAGGCCTCGCGCGGACTTGCGGGCGCCCCTGGCATCGGCGGCGGCAATTATTTTCTGGAGCCGGGCGTGCTTACGCCCGAGCAAGTCATCGGCGGCGTCTCCTCTGGCCTGTACGTCCTCCAGACGATGGGCCACGGCGTGAACCTTGTCACCGGCGACTACTCCGTCGGCGCCAGCGGCCTGTGGATCGAGAACGGCGAGCTTGCCTATCCGGTGGAGCAGATCACAATCGCCGGCAACCTCAAAGACATCTTCCGCAATGTCGTCGCCATAGGCAACGACCTCGAGTTCCGCGGCTCAGGCGCCGTGCCAACCGTGCGCGTCGATGGCATGACAGTCGCTGGCAGCTAGACCTCAGCCAATCCAAAATCTGGCAACCCGTCTAAAATCCAATCTGTGGCTGCGCCCTTCGCCTTCGAGCACCGAGCAGAGTTTCTCCCCGAGAGCTCAGATGACCTCCTGCGCAGCATTCCCGCCGCGCCCGGCGTCTTCGCGTTGCGCGGCGCCGATCCCTCCGCCGAACCGTACCTCACGCGCGCTGCGGACCTTCGCCGCCGCCTCCGCCGCCTGCTGGCGCCGCCCGAGGTCCTCGACGAAAACGGCCAACCTGTTCCGTCAAAGCGCCTGAATCTACGGGCACGGATTCATTGGATCGAGTGGACGCGCACCGGCTCCGACTTCGAATCCACCCTCCTGCTCTATCGCGCCGCGCGCTCCGCCTTCGGCCCTGAGGAAGCCCGGAAGCGGCTGCGCCTGCATGCACCGTATGTTCTGCGCATCACGATGTCGCAACCGCATCCCCGGGTCTATTCCACCAATCGCCTCAGCAAGAAGTCCCTCCGCGAATCCTTTGGTCCCTTCCCGTCGCGGGCTGCCGCCGAACGCACTTGCGATGCCGTGCTCGATCTGTTTTTGTTACGGCGCTGCTATGAAGATCTTGAGCCTTATCCTGAGCATCCCGGCTGCGTCTACGGCGAGATGAACAAGTGCATGCAGCCGTGCAAGGAAGGCAACCCGCAGGCCTGCACCCCCGAGCAGTACGCGCGCGAGGCGCAGCGCGTCTTCGATTTCTTCCTCACCCGCGGGCAATCGCTGCTCGACGAAGTCGCTGCCCAGCGCGACGCCGCCAGCGAGGCCATGGACTTCGAAGGCGCAGCCACCCTGCACAAGCAGTGGGAGAAGGTTCGCGCCGCAGCACTGCTCGCCGACGAACTGGTTCGCCCCATCGATCAATTGCGCGCGCTGATCCTCCAGGAAGCCGCACCCCTCGCGGACGAAACCCGGCCCGAAGCCGCCGCTGTCTTTCTCTTCGAGCACGGCCAACTCTGCGGCCCCGAACGCCTCTCCACCCTCGGCGTCCGCGCAGTCCGCGAGCAGACCGCCGTCGGCAGCAGCCTATTTGCGCAGCCGCTGATGCTGGCGCCCGTGCCACTCGAACCCGAACCCGAGGCTGTGCCTTCGCTCACCCCCGAAGACCGCGCTCGCGCCGCCATCGACGCGCTCGCCATGCACGCCGAATCCGCCCCCGACATGGCCGAGTTCTGCGACCACCTCTCCCTGCTGCGCCGCTGGTACTATCGCCCGGAAAAGCAGCGCGCCGGCGAAGTCTTCCTCCCCAACCCCGACGCCGCCTGGCCCATCCGCCGCATCCTCAACGGAGCCGCCCGCGTAGCCCTCGGCCCACCCGCACCCGTCTCCCCCGCCGACCGCGAAGCCGCCAAGGCCCTCAAGACCAAAATCATCCACGCAGGCCGCGAAGGCGTCGAGCGCGAAGTTCCCGTCCTCCCCAAACGCCCCCGCACCCGCAAAGCCGTCACCCCAGACGACCTAGTCTAACTTTCTTCCAGAAACCTGCCGATCAGTTGCTCGGATAAAATCAGCGACTCGCAGCTCGCATCCAGGTCCTCGTATGCCCTCCCAAACATGTCGCGAAAACGTTCAAAGTCTTGCAACGAGTCCCACCGGTCAAGGGTCACATAGCGGAGTGCATCTGCGGCATCGCGCAGCAGCGTCGTCCCGCGAAAACCTTGTGCCCGCCGGAATAGCTCGGCCCAGTCGCCACGCGGCCCATAGGCTGCCACGAACGCATCCACATTCCGCTGCTCCACCGTGAACTGCCACACAATCGTATACACGGCCCCAGCATACGTCAGGCGCCCTCGCGCTGCTAAACTGAACTCCTCATGATTGAACTGGCATTTTCCATCCTCGCCGCAGACTTCGCGCATCTAGCCGACGAGATCGGCCGCGCCACTGCCGGCGGCGGCACCATCGTCCACGTCGACGTCATGGACGGCCACTTCGTCCCCAACATCACCTTCGGCCCACCCGTCGTTAAGGCCATCCGCCCCGTCACCACCCTTCCCCTCGATTGCCACCTCATGATCGAGAACCCCGACGAGTTCATCCCCGCCTTCGCCGAGGCCGGCGCCGACATGGTCTCCGTCCAGGTCGAAGCCTGCCGCCATCTGAACCGTACGCTGCAGCTGATTCGGGACCACGGCATGCTTCCGGGTGTGGTGATCAACCCTGCCACGCCGGTAGAGATGCTCTCGGAAGTCCTTTCGATGGTGCATCATGTACTCGTCATGAGCGTCAACCCCGGCTTCGGCGGCCAGAAATTCCTTCCCCGCTCCATCGAGCGCATCGCCCACCTCCGCCGCCTCCGCCACGAGCTCGGCCTCAACTATCGCATCGAAGTTGACGGCGGCATCGCTCACGATACCGTGGCGAGCGTCGTCGAAGCAGGAGCGGACATGCTCGTCGCCGGGTCCGCCATCTTTCAACCAGGCAAGACCGAGGAGAACGCACGCGACTTCCTCCGCGTGGCCCGCGCGGCAAGCTAGGCAGGAACAGCCGGACGAAGGAAGAATCGCCCCGGCGGATGCGATTCGGGCGCTTCGCCAGATAGAATAGAAGCTGCTCCGGAGACGGCCGCCGGGCAGTTAAATTTGGCGGCTAACGCCGCACAGCAGATGGAGTTCGCGGCCACGCCGCAGCAGATGGAGTTTGGATGCGCATAGAGTTTGGCAGTTTCTTTCCCAGCAACCGGGCAGGCCTTATGGCAGGCTTCGCGGTGGTCGCGCTGCTTGCTGGAGCACCGGCGCTGCGCGCGCAGGACGCGAACACCCAGACGGTGAACCAGCAGACCACAACCCAGCAGGTAGGCAAGGGAACCGTAACAGATACCCAGAACACCACCGTGGATGCTCAGGGTAAGGAGACAACGTCTGCCTCGTCGACCCTCACCTTCGGCGGCAAGAAGAAGAAGTCGCACATCGCCAAGTCCGAACGCGTCGTCGCGACCAAGGACACCAAGGCCGAGCAGAAGAAGGAAGCCAAGTACAACCCGCTCATCGGCAAGGATCAGCAGCTGCCGGATAAGCAGCTCTACGACAAGGCCGTAGCCCAGATTGCCAGCGGCCACTACGACATTGGCCGCCTCGACCTCCAGACCCTCCTCGACACTTACCCTGACTCGCAGTACATGATGCGCGCCAAGCTGGCCGTGGCAGACGCCTGGTACAAGGAAGGCGGCAGCGCAGCACTCACTGAAGCTGAACAGGAATATCGCGACTTCATCACCTTCTTCCCCAACGTGCCCGAGGCTGCGGAAGCGCAGCTGCGCATCGGCGACATCTACTTCAAGCAGATGGACGTTCCCGATCGCGACTACTCCAAGGCAACGCATGCCGAAGCGGAATACCGCACCATGCTCAAGCAGTATCCGGACGCGCCGAAGCCGATTCTCGATGACGCCCGCCAGAAGCTTCGCGAAGTGCAGGAAGTTCTTGCCGACCGCGAAGCTGAGCTGGGCTCCTTCTACGCGACCCACGCCAACTGGCCCGCCTCCATCGCGCGCTACCAGACCGTCGTCGACACCTACCCGCTCTATAGCCACATGGACGATGTGCTCATTGGCATTGGCGACGCATACGAAGCGGAAGCCGCCGTCGTCCGCTCCGAGGTCGTCTGCACCAAGAAGCTCCCGCCCGGAACCCGCTGCCTTCCTGAAGGCGCCAAGGGTCGCCTGTTGGAGGACTACGACAGCAAGGCTGCCGAGGATTACCGCCGTGTCGTGCTGTACCACTCCGCCGCTCCCCATGTGGAGGACGCGAAAGAACGCCTCACCGGCATGAACCTCCCCATCCCCACGCCCACCAAGGAACAGGAAGCGCTCAGCGAGGAGCTTGAAAGCAGCCGCGCGCAGTACAACCTGCAGAAGCGCATCGAACTGCTCTTCCTTCGCGAGCCGGACACCGTCACCGCCGCCAGAATGGGCATGCCCACACTTCAGGATCCGACGCCGACCACGGCACCCGTGGTCATGAAGGAGCTGATGGCAGACTACCGCGACGCCTTCGATCCGAACCCTGGTGCCAAGGCGCCCGCCACGGACGCAGCAACCCCGGCAGCGGGCACCGGGGCCGAAACCTCCGCAGCACCGGCGGCTCCCGCAGCGGCTGCGCCACCAACGCTTCAGGACGTTCCCAGCGAGAGCGGCTCAGCAGCCGCGGATAATTCTCAGAAGACCGTCACCGAGGTCGAGCCCACCAATACGGATCCTGCTGCTTCGAGCGGCGGAACCGGCACTGGCATCGGCGCGGAAATCGTCACCCCCGGCAGCGAAGCTCCTGCAACCGGCACGGGCGCCAGCGACCGGCCTGCCGCCACCGGCGCGCAGGATCCAAACTACGGTCTGCCCATGCCCAAGGCTACGAGCACCGCATTGCCGCCAGTAGAAAAGGCTGCCGAGGCTCCTGATCAGGTGAACGAAGCAGAAGGGCACACCACCGCCCCTGGCGCGCCACCGCCTGCCACCGCGGCCAACGGCAAGAAGAAGAAGACCAAGGCCCCCAAGGAAGACAAGAACGACGAGAGCTCCAGCAAGCACAAGCCCAAGAAGGGCCTCGACAAGCTGAACCCGTTCTGATATCTACCTTCAGCCATTCGGTTGTGTATTTGACGTAAGCCCTCTGCTAAGAGGGCTTTACGTTTTTGTATGGTTGTAGCGATGAGTCTGCAGTAATCGGGTTATCGGATACCAGAGTGAATTGTTGCGTTTCAGAGAGACTATTTAACATCATCTCGTCTCTTTAATTTTTTGATCCGCCGCCGAAGCAATCTTTGCATCGGCAAGTCTTCCCATCGCGCGCCACTGAGATTCATAGCGGTTGAGCCGCAACTTTAGATAGCCCCAATGATCGGCAGCGGTCTCTTGATCCCCTGCTTCGTCGATAAGGTCACGGAAATAAGAGAAACTGACGATCGCGCCACTGTCAGTTCCATTCAGTAAACTCGCGTATTTCCGCGAACAGCCCAACGCAATCCCGCGTTCAATCTGATCGATAGATATATCGCTGTCGAATAGCGCTGTGGCAAATTTCTGGTCTGCCGCACCGAACGGACACTTTACACATGCTCGAGCGTCCAGGAGCGATCTAATCTTCAACAGATACGGTTCCTGCCCCTCATAGGGAAGGCTGCCATTCAGGCGTGTGTAGGGCCAGTATTCATCGCAAATTTCGATCTGGCTTAGGCGGTGCTGGTTCACTGCGGGATGAATTCGACACACGCCGTGCCCTCGCAGTTCCTCAAAGTATGTGGTTATAGACCGTCGACTTCTGGAGAGCACACTAGCCACCTCGACATAATTGACGGCTAACGACCCGCTCTCGCGCTTCGCCTCCAAGCACAAGTAGAAGTACAGCCTAAAAGCTCCATCCGACAGCAGTATCAGGGCCCGGCTCACCTCTGGACCTGCTGCAAACCAATTGGATTGTTTCACTTTCATATTGTCATGGCATGCCCAACTTCTAAACACAACGGAGATGGCTCGAAGATTCGATCACTGTTTCACGCTCCCGCACGAGTGCCGCGAGATAAAACAACTTATGGGTCTGGTCTCCGAGGCCGGCTCCCCAATAGCGACATCATCAAGCATTTAGATTTCCTTCAACCGTTCTACTGCCTCCAGTTCTAGTTCACGTACGATCTTTTGCGGAAGCGGCGCGAAATAAAAGAGCGTCGGCTCCCAACTTCCGCGAGCCATCAACCTCGAGATTATGTACGGCGTGACGCCAAGACTAACCAGATTCATGCAAAAACTTTGGCGCAATGCTCCCGGTGTTAAGCTTTTAAGCTTGGCTATTTTGGAATATCGATTGAGCAGCATCACCACCCCCCGCCTAGTCATCGGACCCGATCTCCCGGTAAAGACCATTTCGCTCGCCTTAGGCTCTCGCGAACTTCGAAGCCTCGCGAGTGCGTTGCGCGAAGGAGTGTTCAACGGTACTTCTACAAACTTTGCCCTTTTTGAACTGTAAAGGGTCAGCGTTCCCTTTCTGTCAGCGATCTTCACATTTTTCCATCTAAGCGCGCAAAGCTCTGAAACACGAATACCCGTATGTAGCATGAGCTTGATGACGGCTACATCTTGGGTCTCTCCTCTGGCTTCGACGCATCGCAACAACTCAGCTTGGTCGGATGGAGACAAGTACGGTAGATGAGATTTTGGCCTCGGAAGTAATTTCACGTTCGGGATACGAGGAATCTCCACAAGGCCCAACAACCGTCCACCCCAGGATAAGAAAACTTTGAGAACAGCAAGTTTTCGATTCGTCGTTGTCGCTTTGAATTTACTGATGAGGAAATCACGGTATGGCTCTACATCATTTGCGGCGAAGTATCGGAGGTCGAATGCCCTTCGATTTCGTGACTCGGACCACCGGACGAGGCCTTCAAGGTCGCAACGATAGTTCATGACGGTCACTGGGCTCCGTCCATCGTTCTCCAGAAAGAGACAAAACGGCTCAATCAAATCGTCGGATGCTGCGAAGGTGCTTCGGCTGGCCATAAGTGTATTTTAACTTTGCTCAGAATAACGTCTATAACGTATATTAGAGACGCTTCATTATGGACCTCTTGCAGCACAGGAAACTCTCATCGTCACGTAGGACGGAGACATATGGCAGTGCGGGGCGACAAAAGGAAGATTGCACGAGGTGACCCAGGCAAAGTGGGCGGCCCAACCCTCGTACGAACAAATCACCACCTAAGTCCGACGGGCGCTAGCCAAAGCTCGCTATCAAAACACAGGGCGCGGTTTGTGAAACTGGCCAACGGCGAGCGACGCCCACTCTTGATCGAGAGTTCCGGAATTCCGCATTTCTATGCAACTCTCTTCATCACGACGCAAGCGCGCAACGCAGCCAAGGCCCCGAATACCCAACTCGCGATTCTTTTAGCAATTCGGTATTTGATGTCCTGGGCCGAATCGAATCGCATAAATCTCGAAGAACGATTTGTGAATCAGCAGTTCTTGACCGAGACAGAACTCGAATCGCTTCGTACGTTTACTCAGTCGCACATGGGCTCTATCGCTTCCGAGGACTCAGAAGTGATAGTAATTTCACGCCTTGACGAAGGAGCCCGTGTTCGGTTGCACAAGGCGTTGTCTTGCGTTTCCAGCAGCACACACTACATCCGCATAACGTACATCGCCAAGTACATCGATTGGTTCGCTGTTCATCTCTTGGAACATTCCGGGCGAGTACTCCATGACTCCATCCTCGAACAGATTCGAACGATGACGGGCAAACTGCTTCTAAAGCGACCGCGACAACGATCACCATCACTGTTATCGGCAAGACAAGGTCTCCCTGATGAAGGGAAGGCGCACCTGTTGGATGTCATACAACCACAATCAGCCTTCAATCCGTTTATTCAGTTGGTTCAGAAGCGCAACGAGGTGATCATCTTAATTCTGTATTACACGGGTATCCGCGCAGGCGAGCTCCTTGCAATCAAAGTTAGCGATTTTAATTTTCAATCGAATGAACTCGTGATCCCCAGGCGACATGGTGATGTAAACGATCCTCGAAATGATCAGCCGGTTGCAAAAACGATGGATCGTCGGTTAGTGCTGTCGCAGAAGGCGATGGATGTCATCTTTAGCTACGCCATGACTGAGCGCCGAACCTTTCCGGCCGCTCGTCGCCATGAGTTTCTCGTTGTGGTGCATCAGAGTGGTCGATTTCAAGGTCAGCCGCTGTCGATGAAAGGCCTCGCCAAGATATTCGCGAAGCTCCAGCGTACTGATCCGAAAGGATTCAACTGCCTCACCGCCCACGTACTACGTCATACCGCGAATGACAATTTGTCAGATCTAATGGACGAACAAAAGGTCCCGGAGGCCAAGGAGCAGAAGACACGTTCATACATGATGGGATGGAAGGAGGGCTCTCGTTCGGCCGCAATATACACACGTCGCCACACCGAAAAGAAAGCGCGTGAGGCCTCGCTCAAGCTTCAGGAGGGATGGCGAAAGGGGAAAACAATTGGCAAACAATAATCTCTCCGTCAAAGTGACCGCACCATCGACAGCCACCACGCCTGACGGAATCGAGTTTGACACTTCAGCGCGACACTGGACACTATCGCGTGACATTACTATATCCCTTCGGTGGATCGACGAGTTCCTGAATGAACCAGCAAAGACCGGGGCGCTTAGTACATTAATCCATTACGCAAGGACGTATTCACCAGCGACCACATGCATGATGAGTGGACTTCTGCATACTCTTCTTTGCTCTGTCCTCCTCCGGGACGAGAAGGCCTCCCTAATCACTCCATACATGCTCATGAATTACCGGGGAACGCTGAACTCCACCACCGAACATTATCTCGGGTCACTGAGGAGCTTCCTTATGTGTTGGGTTGAGCTCGGACACTTCGGGATCGAACCCGAAGTGGTCCCTCTGCTAAATGGGTGGAGGCTAAGAGGCAATACAAAGGGATTGGCCGTCCGGATCACGTGTCCGAAGAAAGGCGCCCTTTCAGACCTGGAGTTTGCAGGTTTTCAACAACGTCTCCTGAAGGCTTTCGAAACCGGGGACATCACACTGGATCACTTCGTGCTTGTCACGCTATTCATGGCGACCGGCCGTCGACCGTGTCAATTAGCGGACATAAAGGCATTGGATTTCATCGAGACACGTTCTTGCGACGGATTGTCAGAGTTCGTTCTTAAGGTCCCGCGGCGGAAGCAGCGCGGCGGGCGGTGGCGAGCAGAGTTCAAGGCGATAGCACTAACACCTGAGATTGGGATGGCGGTACGTGAACTTATCGTTGAAAATGAGGCAACATTCCTCGCCTTATGGCCAGGGTTTACTACTCCAGTCACGAAACAGCTGCCACTTTTTGTCGCGTGGCAAAGCGTACTAAAGATGAAGCATGTGGCATTAGATTCGCTCTTGCTATCAATCGAGGGGGAGGCCTTTCACCGCAGGTCACGGGTTCTCGGAATTCGACTCGAACAGGTAGCTAAGTCCCTGTTTGTGTTATCCGAACGAACCGGTTCCCCAATTCGCGTCTTTCCGTTGCGACTCCGTCGAACCATCGGAACACGCGCTGCTCGAGAGGGTTATGGAGCCTTGATTATCGCAGAGCTTCTCGACCACAGTGACACCCAGAGTGCGAGCATATATACGGAAAACCTTCCAGAGCATGTTGACCCGCTAAATGAAGCGGTCTCGATGCAGCTAGCCCCCCTTGCACAGGCATTTGCTGGTGTTCTTGTCGATTTGGAGGCTGAAGCTCTACGCGGCTCGGATATCGGAAGCAGGATCCGTACAGAAGGTGGCTCCAACGCCGGAACCTGTGGACACTATGGTTTTTGCGGGGCATGCGCACCCGTAGCTTGTTACACCTGTCGACATTTTCAACCATGGCTCGACGGTGAACATAACGAGGTGCTCGAGACTCTTCGCTCTGAGCGCTCTAGGATCTTCGAAGCCACACGAGATCCCGTGATGTCATCGGTTAACGATCGCACAATATTTGCCGTAATCGAGGTCATCCGCCGTTGCGAATTCCGTCGAACAGAGTTGAAAGGAGCATCATACATTGGCTAACATTCTCGATTTTGTTCCCGAACAAGAACGATCACCGCAAGAGAACCTTGCAGAATTCATTCGTGTGTGCAAGGAAGAGGTGACGGTGTTCGGGAAGAACCTAAATTGGCAAGACAACGTCTGGACGTCTGCCCGTCTGTTATTTGGTAATTTGGAGCACACAAAACGTAAGCTAACCCCAGCAATCACATTGGCAGAACCGTTCCTTGATTTTGCTAAGGCGTACGTGCGCTACGGATACATGCACAATCGTGTGCATCCTGCGCGCAAGATGCAAGCTTTGAAATGTCTGGAGCGAGCTCTCATCGACTGCAACGATTTCCCAGACATGCAATTCCTTACTTTCGGAGTGCTCGATCGAGCCGCCGTTCTAGCTCGTGCTCATTACGGTTCTGCATGCGCATATGGAATTGGGCGACACCTTGAACTACTCTCGACTTTTGTGTCTGCGAAGAAGATGGTCCCGCTTCGTCTGGATTGGAAGAATCCTATTCCTCGCCCAAACGCTGCCGTGCGGACTGGAATAGAAGCGCGCAAAATGCGCGAGAAGAAACTTCCCTCGAATGAAGTGCTAAATGCGCTAGCCGACATATTTGCGAAGAACCCTCAGGTTGATCGAGACATCTTCACAACTTCTGTATTTGCCATGCTACTTTGCACACCATCTCGCATTTCGGAGGTCCTAGCGCTTCAGGAAGACTGCGAGATTCGGGAAACGAAGCGCGATGGCAGTACAGCTTACGGTTGGCGGTTCAAGCCCGCCAAAGGCGGCCCACCGATGATCAAGTGGATCCCGGACAGCATGGCGAGCCTAGCAAAAGAAGCTGTTCACAGGGTTCGCAATTTGACAGCCGAAGCACGCCGCAACGCTTTATGGCTGGAGAGGAATCCGGGATTGTTCTACCGTCATAGCGCATGTCCTGATGTACCCGAAAACCAACCGCTTTCTGTCCGAGAGGCGGCCATTTCTCTAGGCATACCTCACGACGATGTCCATTACTGCAGCGTCCAACTACGTGTTAACAAGTTGTCCGGCCGTAATGGAGTAAATTCTCTCGCGACACTTAATCAATGGGTGCACAAACGACTACCAAACGACTTTCCATGGTTCGACAAGAGACGTGATTTACGCTTTTCCGAAGCACTATTTTGCTTGAGCAAAAATCAAATTAATCGAGGTCGTAGTACCGTCCCCGTACTCGTTTGGAAGCCGACACCCGGTGTAGTTAGCCGGGATCTTTGCACCTACACCATCAACGGTATAACTAGCCCTAGCATCTTCGAGAGGCACAATAAACAAACTCTTGGAGAAGCTCCGCTCAAGGCAAATACGCATCAATGCCGTCACCTGTTGAACACCATGGCTCAACGAGGCGGCCTTGGGCAGGCCGAGATAGCACGATGGTCAGGCCGAAAAGACGCTAAGCAAAATCGTGAATATGACCACATGTCTGAATTTGAATTGACTGATTTGCTGCGCAGTCACGATTCAACTTTGACCCTGGATCGCCCGCTTGCGGAAATCGCGGCGCAAGTTTCAACTCTTATCCCGATGACACGGCAACAGTTTAACACGCTGTCGGCTCCGACCGCCCACGTGACGGAATTCGGATTTTGTGTCCATGATTATGTGATGTCTCCCTGCCAGCATTACCGCGATTGCATTAATTGCACGGAGCAAGTTTGTATCAAGGGAGATAAACGGCTCGATAGTATGCGCATCCGTTATTCTCAGATAAAGCAACTCAAGCAGCGAGCGGAGGAAGCCATCGCCGACGGTTACGCCGGTGCTGACCGTTGGTATGAAATCCAGGCGCTAACGGAGAAACGATTGGCAGCGCTTATTGCGATTCTGGAAGATCCATCGATCAAGGAAGGCGCAATCGTTCGGCTGAAAAATGAACATGAGTTCAGCCCACTGCGTCGGGCGCTCGACGCCAAGGCGTCCGCTAAGCTGCAAGGCCAAAAACAACTTCCCGTATCTGCTAGTCTTCCGATCCGAAAAAAGAGGTCCAATGGCAAAGCATCTTAGCGATCGCGACATCGAACGCATCGTTGGCCTTCTCGACGGATGGCAGGATAAGCTCTCTTGGGCCATACTTAGCAAGGCTTGCCTTCGTGTGATCGGGACCACGCCAGCACGGCAAACGCTATATAGATTCCAAAGAATTCAGGAAGCATTCAAAGGGACGAAGGAACGGCTGAAGCTCGCGCCGACCGAAGTGAAAACACCCCCGAGCATGCGAGTTGCGATGCAACGCATTGCTCGACTGAAGATTGAGAATGACCGTCTCACGAGGGAAAACAACTGTCTGCTCGAGCAATTAGTCGTTTGGCAGTACAACGCTGCCATTAGAGGATTGAGCCGTGGCGACCTGAACAGAGCTCTTCCTGGAATCGACCTAGGGAATACGTAACACGCAATGCGGTGTGCGTTCTGCTGAAGGTGGGAATTTGCGAGCGGTGGCGGTCCACGACCTAGCTTGGTAGGCCGGTGGCTGTGGGTAGGATCGCTTCATAGCTGGCATCGAGCGCGGGACCGAGGAATAGGATAGCCGTAATCCGCCGGACCACTAGCGCGAAGTACTTGGCCTCGTGGTCGTGGAGTGGCCGTCCCAGCAGTGGCAGCTCTCGGTAGCTGAGCCACTTCTTGAGAACCTGATAGCCCCCGAGGGTGTACTCCCACACGTTGGCGGGGACGGCAGACCAGAAGGCTGCGCCGTTCAGGTACACGTCGACGCAGGTGTCGCCAAGGAGTGTCAGCGCCTGGTCGAGTGTGAGGGATTGGGCCGCGGCTAGGGCGGCGAGGCGTTCGAGTTCTGCCGGTGTCCAGTCGCGTTCGTCGAACTTCCCGTTTCCGGGCATGACCGCCGTCCCTTGTAGTCTTCCCCAATTCGCGGAAATGGCGAGTCGGTTGTCGTTGTGCTGGTCGCGGTCTGACGTGCCTTCGGGGAATTCGGGAGGTATGATGAACTTGGCTAGAAAGCTCCACTCGGTTACGAGTTCGATGGAGGACTCGGGGTCGAGAAGTTCTGCTAGCCGGATACCGAGAGCGGCGGACTGATCCATGAGTATGGCGGTCGTGGGGAGTGGGATGCGTGGCCAGTCACGCTGCAACGCTCCCACATTTTGCTCAATGTACGTGGGGCAGTGTGTAATCGCCAATATGTGATGAAACAGCGCAGGCGAGCTCAACCCTAAATTCTGGAGCCACAAGTTAGCTGCGTCAGACAAATTGTTCTGAAAGGTAGTTCCATGAAGGGGGTTCATAGTGACGAGCGATTCCGCAAAAATACTTGCTCCCCCGTCGACGCTATTAAGATCGACAATCGATTTGGAAACAAATGGCCCTGCATATGAAACACGATTCTGTTTTGGAAGGATTAGTCCAATATTTTCAAAATGTCCACCCACATACTCTTCTCGATTTCTAACCAAGAGTGTTGGATCGGCGTCCCAATACAGATATCGCAAGTCAAAGGGCCGATAGAGAAATCTACGGATCTGCCAAGGACGATAAGTGAGATGTTGTGTAGCTGGCTCAAGAAACAACCGCATCCGCTCTTCGAGCTTTTGGCGATCCGTGTCGACCAACAGACTATCCCGACTGGTTTGGATTCCGTTGTAATTCGAGGAAAATAGATCTGTCAGGAGAGGCCATAACAAATATTCTGGCTTGTACAAAAGATGCGCATAAGGAAGACCCAGCAGCGGTTCGGGAGTTAGCAAACTGTATGGCGTCTCTAAGGCGCCTGTGGTCTCTCGGTGCAGTTGCTCAAGCTTTCCTGCACCCCAGAGAGAGCGTAGAGTGACGACTTGGGCTTGTCCGCTGCCTCTCTTCAGTAGCGTCGTGATCGCTGTCCCGGGCTGAATACCCTCCGGGTTGGCTCTCGTGGAAAAGACGCTTGGGTCAAGGAGACCGTCGGGGGTTTTTTTCCCAGTCCGGTACTTGTCTCCGTTTAAGTTATCAATTTGAACCTGATCAAAATTTCGTAAGAGGTGGCTCCTCATTGTTGGATGAGAAAAGCCGTCCAGCCATGACGAGTTTGAAATAAAGCAAACTACCCCTAAATGTGGCTGGTTGCCGGTCACATAGTCAGAGCCGATGATGCGGCGTTCCGCGACTCGAAAGAATCGCACGTAGAGATCGTTTAGCCCCTTACCCTCCGGCCGAGGGAGCCCGGGCTCCTGTTGCTTGTAACAGGTTTTCAAGTCGAGCTCCTCTGCCATCGTCGAGATCCCAGCATAACCGTTGTAAGGTGGGTTGCCGAGAATTACGAGGATGGTGTCGGTCTGTTTGATCCCTTCGGCGGCTTCGCGTTCGCGAATGAACTCATCGGAGATTACGGACTGAGGATGTTCCTCTGGGATCCAGCCGGTGAGCGCATTGGTGAGGAAGACCTGTGCGCGGTCGGTTTCGGCGAGGGCTGCTCCGGAGTCTTCGAGCAGCGCGGCGACTTGCAAGTGCGCGATGACGAAGGGTGCGGGCATGATCTCAAAGCCGAAGATGCGGGTAGTAGCGGCTCGGCGGAGGTCTCTGGAAACGAGGGCATTGTCGTCGCCGGCGACCTCAAGCAAGGTGCGATGAATGCGCTGGAGGACGGCGACAAGGTATGCTCCTGTGCCGCAGCAGGGATCGAGGACGCGGACGCCGGGCGAGGCGAGGCCGAGAGGCTGGTTAAGTTCGGTGCGGAGGAGATGATCGACGCGCTCGACCATGTAGTGGACGATCTCGCGTGGCGTGTACCAGACGCCCAGCTCCTTGCGGAGCTGTGGGTCGAAGGCTTCAAGGAAGGGCTCGTAGAAGTAGTTGACAGCATCTTCTTCTCTGAACGTTGCGAAGAAGACGGGCTCGACGCGGTTGAGCGCGTCGCCAGCGAGGTCGAGTACTTCGGTCAACGTGGTGGCGTTGAGGCCGCCGGGTTCGGCGACGGTATTGAAGAGCTGCCGGAGAACGGGGATGCGTAGATACCACGCGGCTTCTCGCCACTTGAACGCTGCGTTTGGCGTGCGGGACTCAGGCGAGCGACGCCATAGAATCCACGCGGAGAAGATGCCATAGAAGAGGGTCTGGATGAGGGTGGAGATAAAAAAGTGTTCGCCCTTCTCGCCATCAAACGTTAGGCCAAGTGATTGCTCCAGAGCATTCTTGATGGTATTGAACGAGCTGAGGCCATGGTTTTCTGCACGCCAGCGGGCTTCGCGGGCGTAAGACGCGAGAAACCAGGCGAGGTCGCCCGGGTCTGTGATGGAAGATTGTCGACGGAGCACCCGCTCAAGAAACTCCGGGAAGAGATCTGCGTGGTCCTTGAGGGTCGATGGGTGGAAGAGGCCATCTGTGCTGTTTGCGAGCTCGTAGCCGTCGACCTTACGAGGAGAGCCGTTCTCGACGATGAGGAGGCGGAACTCTCGCAAGTTCGTGATGAGTACTTGATTGTAGTGGGTGAGATAGCGAAGCACCTGCTCGGAGGCGGCGAGCTGATCTATATTGGCAGCGAAGGATTTGACCTCCAGAACCCCGCGCGTGGGCTTCTGCCCTGGTAGCGATGTAGTGGTCGATCGCTGAATCTGATTCGCAGTAAAGAAGCCCGCCTCTGGAATGCCCGCTCCCGTATTTTGAAGATGGATGAGGCAGATGACCTTGGGCTTGAGATGCTTGCCGACGGCGTTGAAGAGGTTGGCGAGCGGCGGGTAGTATGAAGTCTCGGCGACACCGGCGCCAAGGTTACGAATGGTTCGAATCTCTGCAAGGTAGTCAGCGAGGATAGACATGGATTGAATCAATCATCCCATGTAACGGCCAATAGCGGTCACCTAGAAATCAGCGGACCGTTGGACGGCTGTGAATCAAACCATGGTCATGCGGTCTTCAGGGCCGAAATCATTGCGCCATTCGCGACAGGCTATACTTCTTCTTTCTATGGAGAACTTGTAATGACGGTCTGGATGGTTCGGGCGGGTAAGCACGGAGAATTCGAGCAGAAATTTCTTCAGGACAACAAGATTTACGTCACGTGGGACGGGCTGGCTGTCGACATCGGGAAAATGACAGATCGTCATCAGCTTTTCCAGGCGATGACGTCGACCTACCCAGATGCAAAGATCAAGGCAATTCACAATAACGTGAGCCAGGTTTGGCCCTTCGCGCACGGAATGGAGTTGGGAGATCTGGTGATTCTCCCATCAAAGATGCAGCCTTCAATTTATGTTGGTGAGATCATCGGCAATTACGAATTTGATCCCAAGGCCGCCGACCCCTGCTTCCACTCTCGATCGATCAAGTGGATCGGTGAAGCCATCCCGCGAAGCAACTTCGGCCAAGATCTCCTTTACTCATTTGGCGCATTCATGACCATCTGCCGCATCCAGCGCAATAACGCTGTCGCGCGAATTGAAGCTATGCGAGCGAATGGATGGAAGCCAGAGAACTTATCTTCTGTTTTTACCGCTAAGCATGCGCCAGAAGCTTTGATGTCCCATAAAGGGACTCTTGATGATGCAACCGTCGGAGACTCCGAAGCAGAAAACACCGATATAGAAGCCATAGCCAGTGACCAAATCGCACGCTTGATTCAGGCAAAGTTCGCCGGACATAGCCTGACACGATTGGTCGATGCGATCCTCCGGGCGCAGGGGTACACGACATACGTCAGTCCCGAGGGCGCAGATGGCGGCGTTGACATTCTTGCAGGCTGCGGACCGCTCGGCTTCGGCACGCCACGTTTGTGTGTGGAAGTGAAGTCGGAGGCGGGGCCGATCGATCGTCCTTCTGTCGACAAGCTATTGGGAGCGATGACAAAATTCGGAGCGCAAGAGGGCCTATTCGTATCGAGGAGTGGCTTTCGCAAGAATGTGCAAAAGGAACTAGCGCCAACCTTCTTCAAGGTGAGGCTTTGGACTCAAACGGAGCTGTTTGAGGCTCTCTTCGCTAACTATGACAACCTCGACGCCGAGATACGGGCGGAATTACCCCTTAAGCGGATCTGGACATTGGCGTTGCAGGGAGATGAGTCATAGATCCGGACGAACGACGGCAGGGAATTCCACCGCGCTCCATGTAGCGCGGCGCCAGTATGGTCGCAGATTGGGTGCCGGAATCAGTGATGCAGAAGGTATGTGTCAGAGGGGAAGTCTGAAGAATAGCTTGTTGAGGACGGCTTCGACACGCCGCGCTCCAATCTCGGTTCGGGCGGCCTCAATCGGGGTTTTGCCGTTAAGTTCTCGATGCGTGGCACTCATCCAGCGGCGGGCCTCGTCGCGGTCGTCAAAGACGTATTCGACGTCAACCAGCGTGCGGGCAAGCCGTTCGATCCGTTCACTCTCTTGCCGAGAGAGACGCCTTGTGCGGCGGCGCCATGTGGCTGGTGGAATGACCTGGAACTTGAACGCGCTCGCGGCTCGATCATCGCAATAGAGGCGTGAGGAAAGTAGCACCAGCGACCGTTTCGGCAGGCCTGCGTTGACGGCAATTTCTAGTTCCTGCATGGACCGAACCTCGGCTCCTAGGCCAAGGATTTTAGCTATGGGTTGGCCGTAACCTTTCTCAACCTCACTGGGACGAGTATAGCCAGTGATACGGCCAGGTGAGCGATGGGCGTACAGCAGAACCTGGACTGCTTTGGGGGCACCAGTTCGGGTACCGGATCTGCTGCGACACCTCGATCACACCTTTTGGTGTGACACTCTTAAGTGTGATCGGTAACCGGGAGGTTGTCGGGCAGGCTTTGAATTGCGCACAATCGCCAAGACGCGGTTTGACCACAAGACTGGCTGGAAAGGCGCATCGGCCTGAAGTCATCAATCGAAGACCACGCGGAGACAGATCAGCGGACACTGGCCGACTTGTCATTACCTATCCAGCTTTACCCGACCTTTGTCCATGCGTAGCTCAACAGCGACGGTATGTTGATTATCCGGTTCGTTTACTATTGACCCGACGCTTTGGAGGGTTCCTTGGCCCCGCACGTAGACATGAGACATTGGGTGCCTTATTCGGAGGTTGCTGGTACTGCACGCCTTACCCTCGCCGAGTTCCGGGCAAACCTTATGAAGTTTCCTCGGAGTGGCGTCTTGATCGCCATCGGACGCATGAGCACAATTTTCGACTTTGGACCTGAAGCGAATACGGTGGCCTCGGACGAGGCGATCGCGCGTTGGGTTCCGGAGCTATTCCCGCCTCCGTTAGTTACTCGCGTACTTGCGCTCGCAAACCAAGGCCGAGTGGTCTTCTTCCAAGGCCAGTTGCGCTACTTGGCCGCGGAGGTGATGCGACTGCCGAAGGCTGACACGGAGGATGACACGTACTTTCCGGATGTCTTGTTGGGCCCACTTCTCTTGTGCGCCGCAGAGATGCTGTACACACCTCAACTTTCGGTAGCGGACGATCTGGACAAGATGGCTAGCCTCGTCGCCATGTTCCTACCTGTTTATGAGATTGACTCGCTCGTTGAACCATTCATGCTCTTCACGCGCTTCTATATCTTTCTAACCATTTGCATACCGCGCCTGCCGCTACATTTGAGAACCTTCGATCCCTTCGTTGAATTTGAAAAAGCATTTGGGTTCCCGTTGAAGCGTTATTACTTATTCGTATTCGCGGTCATGATGCACGGCAACATGCAAAGAAACAAGGAGATGAGGGGAGGTGCGCTTGGGGACACGTTGGCCCGCGCCTGGTTCAAGCACACCAATCTGACGAATGCGCAGCTCGATCAACTCTTCGACGCAGTGTCTTTTACGCTTGCGAGACTGCCAGATACCAAGAAGCCAATCGGCTTCGCGGATTTCGAGTTCCTACGTGACAATCCTTGCTTCAGACACAACGGAGAGCTTTACTGCCTCGATTACGAGTTCGCCGTCGCCAAGCTCGAAAGCGGGGTCATCTGGCGTGTACGCAGCGCACTTCCCGATAAAAAGCGGCACGCTTACTTCAGCTTCTGGGGCAACGCCTTTGAGGAGTATGTCGAATGGCTGTTTGAACAATATGCCAACAAAGATCAAAACGTCTTCCATCGATCGCCGCAACTGGACGGCACCCCTCTCTGCGATGCCATTGTTGTGTGTGGCACTACTGCGGTTCTGATCGAGGCAAAACTCGGAACCTGCGCTGCGAGCGTTCGGTATTCCGGCGACTATATGAAAATGCGAGCCTTCCTCGAAGGTCATCTCGTAGCGGGGACAGACAGAAACGTCGGCGTACAGCAACTCGTGCGAGCGATCAATAAGATCGCCGAGGCTAAAAAGGAAGACCTGCCAGCATGTCTGCAGGGAGTAAAGAAGATCATCCCGCTCATCATCACTCGCGATGACATCGGCTCGTCGTGGATGACGAACGGCTACCTGAATGCGCGGTTTCAGGAACATCGACGACACAAAGCGTGGAAGCGATTTACTGTGCCCCCTCTGGTGAGCATGAGTATCGCAACGCTCGAACGGGGTTTATCGTGGCTACGAAAAGTTTCCCTAAGCGACATTCTCGAACAGCGCATCCGGGATGACAGGGGGATGAGCAAACCGTTCGAAGCTGCCAGCAGCTACATATCTCGTGGGACGCGGCACACCCGAAAGCATCTTGATGTCCTCGATGTCCTGACAGAGGAGATGGCGAAAGAGTTCGAAATGGAAAATGTGATGAACGAACCTTCGGCAATCTAGAGGGAGTAATCCTATCGGAGAATGACCCGGAAAGAGGATCGTGGAGAACTTCGCGGATAGGTCCTGATAAACGCCGATTGCGACGGCGATCGATTCCCGAGCGCAGGTGGTCTGATTCCACTCGCAATGCCGATTTCTCGTTCCCGATCGGAGGTCGCTGAGTGTATCGGCGATTTGGCATCATTCCATAAACGCTTCAAGATCATGGAGCGTTGATGAGGGGCCGACGAAGCGCTCGCACAGTTGCTCGGTCGCGATCCGTAACCTACGCTAGTTAAATGATCAAAAGAAACTGCCACAAGTAAATCGGTAGCACCGATCGGGTTTGGAGACTCATGCTTTTATTTGAACCATCGCCAGCACTATGCGGAACCAGAGCGAAGCTCTACTCCGAATCCGTATACGCCTACTACCGGGATAGTGAACGCCCGCCGATGGTTGCAATTCATACACTGCTGGAGCAATGGTTCTCAGAGGTACCAGCTTCAGAGCAGCTTGACTTGGCTCAAAGATTCCGGTCTGTGATCCTAAGACAGCACCAGTCGGCACTCTTCGAACTTTATCTTCATCATCTGCTGGTGCGCTCTGGTTTTCAGGTGCAGTTTCATCCAGACGTCGCAGGAACGCAGAACCATCCTGATTTCCTTGTTCTCAAAGACGGAACTGCGCGGTTTTATCTTGAGGCCATTGCAGTTGGAAACTCCACGAAGGAAGAGTCGGAGATCAACAGAATCAATCAGGTCTATGACACGTTGAACGCTTTGGAGTCGCCCGACTTCTTTGTTTCTGTTCGCGTTGAGGGTGCTCCGGCATCATCGCCTGCTGGAGCGAAGATTCGGAAAGATCTGAAGAAGTGGTTGGCGACGCTTAATTGGGAAGAGATTTCGGCGAGCTACATTACCGAGGAGACTGAAGCCATCCCTGCATACGAGTGGAGTCACGATGGTTGGTATGTGACGTTCGAGCCGATCCCGAAGCCTCCGGAGGCTAGGGGATCTGAAGGCATCCGGGCTATCGGGATGACAATGGACGGCAAAGTGCGAACGCTGAAACTAGATCGCGACCTCAAGGAGGCTGTCAGCAAGAAAGACCGCTATGGAGTGCTAACTCTACCTTTCGTGCACGCCATCCAAGTCGTGGACTCGCATCGAATCGACCGGAACGACGTGATCAACGGACTCTTTGGTCAAGCGACAGTTAGGCTAGGACCGAACCGCGAACAAATACATGAACGGCTTCCCAACGGTGCGTGGGTTGGCCGCGGCGGCGCCAATCATCAAATCGTCAGCGCCGTGTGCGTCTGGTCGACGGTGGACCCTTCGAACTTTGTGTTGCTGGAACCTTTCACCATCCACAACCCGTATGCCATCAACCCGCTCCAGGCCAATGTGCTTCCGTGGCCACAAGAGGTCGCGAATCATTCCACAAACGAGTTGATCCTCCAACCCGGGAAGCCCATGGCCGAGGTGCTTGGGTTACCCATCGACTGGATTCCAGAGGATTGAGTCGGAAAGTCCGGAGAAGCCGACTAGTGTCCCCCGACTTCTCAGTGCGTGATTCTCGGCTGACGATATCAGGCCGATGCACTTCCTTGAGCCAAGACTTTTCTGCGGTCGTTAATTTGACAATTTATTTTTGGCACAGTCCTCGAGTTACGGCTATATTTGTGCGATCACTGAAAAACGGGCCGGCTCTTAGCAAAGAGGAACATTGCCATGATGTCCATAAAGATGCTTCGTGTACTCGGAGCGGCCTTTGTGCTTGCTCTTTTGGTCGGTGCATACACGGGAATCGTGATATCGCGCGTTCATGCAGCTTCGACCTTGTCCGTTGTGCCGCAGGTGCCGGACGAACTCAACCCTCCATATAACAGCCCCACGGGGAGCGGCGGAGCACCCAACGCGACGCCGGACCAGGCCACTGCTTTCGCCTGGCAGGAGTTCATTGCACTGAACTGGCCGGCCGGACCGCAGCAGGGCCAGCCGAACCAACGCGACATGCCCTCGCCCACGTGCAAGTTCGGTGACCCGGCCTGCACCGGTCCTACCGTCTGGCAGACCTTTCGCGGCAAGGTCGAAATCTTCCCTGCTATGGGCAACACTCCCCCTGGCTACCCAAAAGTCAGCCCATCCGACACGTCCTTCGGCTACGACGCCACGCCTATCTACAAATACCAGTCTGCGGTTCCAGCGTGTGACGCTTCGCAGCAGAACGATCCCACCCCATGGGTCAATCTCGATGAGACGGACCAGATCACGCTCAATCAGATGTATGCAGGCGTTGCCGATGGAAGTTCCCCGGGCAACAGCGCACCGCAACTCATTCGCTTTGTAGCCAAGGCCAACCGCAATGAGTATGTCTACGCAGCACGCAATGGTTGGTGGAACGCCATCCCTTCGGATGTGGTCAAGGCAACCAAGGCCTACATCATGATGAACAAAGCTAGCCCGCCTTCGGATAGCCCCACGATGGTCAGCCAGCAGTACGGAACGATCGAAACCAAATCCGCATGGCGTCCTCTGAGTCAGACGGAAACTAATTCGGGACGTTTTCATACCCAGCGTGTACGGTTCTATGAGTTGGGGAAGACGACTGGCAGCTTGTGTTTCAGGGATGCAACGTGGGGGCTGGTTGCGCTCCACATTATCCAGAAAACACCCTCGGCACCGTATTTCATCTACGCCACATTCGAGCAGGCCGATAATCTTCTCACAGCCGACGGCAAGCCGGTGGAGGACGTGGATGGCAACGTCCTTCAACCTGCTCCGGCAACCCAAACCACTCCGCAGGTCTGTCTTGTAAACCCAAAACCAGGGCCCGGTGTACCGCCGCCCTCTGTCATACTCACCTCTAATCCAACCACCTGTCAGCCGGTTCAGACGGCCACCTACTGTACTCAACCTGGCAAACGTCTTTACTACATCAATGAAAATGAGTCCTTTGCCAATCCGCCTCCCGCGCCCGTCGGTGGCAATATCTGCGTCAACAAGAGGGACAACGACATCCCGCCCTACGTGATAGATGCCAACAATGCGGCACACTCCGCCATTTCGTCGTACCTGCAGGCCAACAACATAAAATCCGCGCCGTGGCTTTACTACAAGCTCATCAATGTCCAGTACTACCCCTACAACAAGGACATCACGAAGGTAGCCATTACTCCCAATGGATCGCTTTACACGTCGAAGCCACCCTATACAGCGAAGAACCCTGCTCCTTCCAGCTTTTACCAGGCCAATATTGTCGTCGAAACCAACAGGTCGCTACAGTTGTTTAGCGGTGGACTTACCATTCCTCCTGGCGAGGGCGTGAGCACGGACTGGAACGAGGATGGCTCTTCGCACGTAAATACCTACTATGCCGGCAGCGGTTACAACACGGGCGGCTGCATGGGCTGTCATGGCAGCCAAGGACAAAATCCCCCCACGCAGGCAGGAGATTTTAGCGTTATTTTGGCGAGGGGTTCAGTGCAGTTTCCTGAGCCTCCAGCACAACTCACCACGAACGGAATGAGCCTTGTTCTTCGCAACAGAAGCCTCAAATAAATGACTGAGCCTTTACTGAGAGGAAACCATGGAACGCAAAGTACTAGCTGAGATGAACTGCCCATCCCCTGTTAGCTGGGCAAACGATGTTCAGAAGCTGTTCACACCCGTCGACGTAGCCCATATGAAGGCTGTAACGCACGGGACCCTCGACCTAAGCAACTACGACAGTGTCAAGATGTGGTCGGCAAAGATTTACGACTTGGTGTCCTCAGGCGATATGCCTCCGGCCGGTTCAGGCGAACAATGGACAGCCGCAATGGTCAGCACTTTCGGCTGTTGGATTCAACAGGGCTTCCCGCAGTAGAGACATGCTGAAAAAATGCGCAGTGTAACGGGCGCGGTGCGGGGAGACGACACAATGGCGATCTACACACGGAACAACGCCTGGAACGAAGGCGGAACCTTCTCGAATCAGGATTTGCACTGGTATGCCAGCGGCGTCCGCGCCATGATGGCCCGTAACTTGAACGACCCAGCCAGTTGGTGGTTCTTCGCCGCCATCCACGGCGAGTACATCTCGCCGGCCAACGCCCAGCTCGGATTCCCCGGATGGCAGTTCCTACCTGGCCCACCGGCTGTACCAGCCACGCCTCTGCCCGCGCAAAACGTCATCGACCTTTATTGGAACCAGTGTCAGCACCAGAGCTGGTTCTTCGTGCCCTGGCACCGCGGATATCTAAGCGCACTCGAAAAGCAGCTCCGCGCGGACATCGTAGCCGCCGGCGGCCCGGTGGAGTGGGCGTTACCCTACTGGAACTACCTTGGCGCCGGCAACTCCTTCGACATTCCTCCCGCCTTCACCGCGCAGAAGATGCTCGACGGCAGCGCAAATCCACTCTTCGTCACCGCGCGCTACGGGCCGTACGGAAATAATATCGTCTTCGACCCAACCACCGCCGGCTTGGCGAAGTATCCCCCTCCATCGGGCTTCCAGACCAGGCCCGTCGACGATGGCTGCCTCAACAACACTATCTTCTCAGGCTCAGACGCCAACACACCCTCCCCGGGTTTCGGCGGCCCTGTAACTCCCTTCTCACATGGCGGTGGTAACTACCCCTTTGGCAATCTCGAGAGCGATCCGCATAACTCAACCCACGTCTTCGTCGGTGGTCAGTTACCCAGCGGCGACTACGGTCTCATGTACGATCCAGGCCTTGCCGCGCTCGATCCCATCTTCTATCTGCACCACGCCAACATCGACCGCATGTGGGCAATCTGGAACCATGACGGCACGAAGAAAAATCCAACCGATCTACGTTGGCTCAAGGGACCCGCAGCTAAGGGAGCCAATGAGTTCATCATGCCTCTCCCCGGCGGCCAGAGCTGGATCTACATCCCCGCCGAGGTGGACAGTCTCGCCCAGATGGATTACACCTACGATGACCTCCCGCTAGCGCCCCACGTCAACCTCCTGGCGGCGAGGCTGATCAATCTCGGTCTCGACGCCGCGCGCGCCATCGCTCCGGCCGAGGTCGTGGCAAAATCTATGAAGCCGGAGGCCAAACGATCCGTGGAACTGATGGGCGCCAACGCTATGCCGCTCGAGATCACTGGCGCGAGTGCCTCCACAACCGTGCGGCTCGACCCCGAAGTCCGGCAAAAGACCGCGCGCAGTCTGGTCGAGGCCTCGGTCGCCACGCCACCTGACCGAGTCTACCTGAACCTCGAAAATGTGCGCGGCACCAACGGAACGAGCGCCCTGAATGTCTTCATCGACCTGCCCGTGGGAGCTAAACCGTCCGATCACCCCGAACTGCTCGTCGACACCGTAGCCCTCTTCGGACTGCGGCGCGCCAGCACCAACACGGGCAGGCACCAGGGTGCCGGCCTCTGTTTAGTGGTGGACGTCACGCCCGTCATCGACAAGATGCACCTCGATCACCGGCTCGACGTAAACGACATCCGGGTAACCCTGGTCCCCACCCGGCCCCTTCCACAGGGAACCACTATCACCGTCGGCCGCATCAGCCTCTATCGCGAGGCTGTCCAGCCGTGATGATCGATGAGAAAGACCAGGTCAGAGTCCGCACCGGTGTCGTCGCGGCGACCCTGCTGGCTTGGACCCTCCTGGGCACATATGCCATGCGCATGCCCGCGATGACCACCGCAGGCATTCGGCATCCAATGATGGCTGAGCAGGCCGCGATCGGCGCGGGCTTCAACGAAATCCTTCACAGGGTGTCTAGCTGGCTTCTGATGGTCGTTGCGATGATGGCGCCCATCCTCGTCGGTCCCTTGGAACTGGTTCGCGCCAACGGCCTCGCTCGACGCCGAATTCGCTCCACGCTGCTGTTTCTTTCATGCTATACGGCAGTCTGGATCAGCGCCGGGGGGCTATTGCTTTATGCGTCCGCATTGGCTGATAACTTCAGATTCGCACAGGCCTTCACCGCATCTCTGGTGTTGATAGTGGCCTTGATCTGGCAGGGCTCACCGATCAAACAGCTCTGCCTGAACCGTTGCCACACCTTCCACGCCATGCCCGCCTTCGGATCGGCCGCTGACGCCGCGACGCTGCGCTATGGAATTCTCCATGGCATGTGGTGCGCAGCTTCATGCTGGCCCTGGATGCTGCTCCCCATGGTGTCGCCGGGCAGCCAGCTTCGGGTCATGGCACTGGTCAGCCTCATCGTCTTCTGTGAGCGCCTCGAAGAACCGGCACCCGTCCTGTGGAGATACCGCGGGACGCGCAGGGTGACGCGGATTGTTGCCTCGTGGGTGAAGAATTCCTTCCGCATGCAACATCGCCGCGAAGACCGTCTGACCATCTGATTCGCCCCCTTTCGTCGTCGTTCGAAGTCAAGCGGCGGTACCCTCCGGAACCCAATTGGTTCTGATAGGTTGGTTTATCGGTCATCAATCTGGCCTCAACTGTCGCCTTCAGGCCAAAGCGCATTTCAAGGCAGATCTGCATCGATTAGTCCTGATAACGCTGCAGGCGACGGCGATCCTTACCAACGACAGGTAACCAGATTTCAGTCGCCATGCCGACATATCAGGACAAAAAAGAATATTTCCAAGATCAAGAACACGTAGTCAGGATTACGCTCGCGTCGCTTCGCTGCCTGTCGCGCTCCTGCCGCAGGTATCATCTTTTCGGAAGCAGAGTCAAGGCTTGAGTGAGAGCGGATATGAACGCGCAACCCGCTGCCAAAGCATTCAATTTCGAGATCAGCTTTAGCGCGGAATAAAAGGGTGCCACGCCAGGGATGTTCGAGCCATTTGGCAACTTAGTTCCGAGTGTCCCGTAACCCGAATAGATTACAGGGACATTGATGAATGCCGACCAACCCCAGAGACCAGCGGCACCAAGCGCAAACACAACACTGACAATTGAGAGGATTATCATTGCCCCAGCTTAGCTCGCAGGAAGTCATCGCGGAAGAGACGAAACCAGAATAAACTCTGCTCCTTCGGGTCATCAGCTTAGATGATTGAAGCAGGCAGTTGTTTCTATCTGGGGCATTGACTGCGTCAAGCCTTCATTTGTTCGCCATCTGGCTTCCGAGAAACATTCTCAGCTTGCCCCTCAGGAAGCGGCGCTTTTTGGCTGGCTTCATTCCAGCTCAAAAGCTTCTAATCTGATCAGTCAAGAGGCGGTTCGACATATCCGATGACAGCCCCAGCCGTTGTGTAGAGGTACTTGCGGTCTTGAGAGACGTGACCGTACACCGAGCCACCTTGCGTGTATAAATAAGCGCGCTGGTCATCGAAGTACGCGATGATTTTACCTGCCGCAGTGTACAGGTACTTGTCGTCTTGATCGAAATACCCGATGACAGCTCCGGCAGTCGTGTAGAGGTAGCGGCTCATATTCGACAGTGTACCTTTGTTTCATTCGTCCACGAAGGGATGCCTTTTGGGACGGGTCGCTCCGCGATCGGCCGCGTAACGAGCGAATCGTTGATGTGCCTCCGATTTGATTCCCGACCAGGAATTAGTAACGAAAAACGCTGAAGTGTCCCTTTATCTTGCAATCGTCGACGGGATTTAGGGTTCTAGCCGACTTCAGGTTATCAATCCTGCCGCGACCCGAATGAGATCAGTTCAGGCAAGGAATCTGCCTCCTCAACCCACCGTTTAACACGCAAGATACAGCCCTGCATGTCGTCTCTGACTTCGTAAACCCATAGTCGTAGAACGTCCCATCCCATTTCGATGAGCCGTAGGTTTCTGAGTTGATCCTTGCGAATCAATTCTCCGTCCCAATCTTTATGGTACCTCTCTCCATCGATCTCGATATTGAGTCTCCGTCCGTTTTGTCTCAATAACGCGAAGTCAAGGATGTAGTGGTCAATTTCAAATTGCGGCACTGGGCGATATCCTGCTTTTACGACTTCTCTGTAGAACACCTTTTCCCAGTCAGAGACCAACTCTGGTCTAGCGACTGGAGGATAGTCCAGCCCATTATGATCTTGAAGCGAAACAATTTTATCCGTCACTGACCTATTGCGCCCGGCAACGTAGAGCGCAAACTTACGCAGATACTCAATTTCTCCTGATGCACATGTGCTAGCGTCCCCGACGACCACTAATGCAGCGCGAGCCCTGGTTATCCCCACATTGAAGATGTTGCCTTGAGTTTTGAGGAACCCATATGCACCTTGTGGCATTCCATCTGAAACAACTGGCGAAAATACGATAACGTCACGTTCGTCACCTTGAAACTTATGCGCAGTTTGGGAAATGAAGTTTCGAGAAGCAAGGACCGCGGCAAGCGCATCGTCCCTCGCGATGAGCTCCGCAATTAGATTTGCCTGAGCGACGAATGGGGTTACGACACCGATCTCGCCAGAGAACCGCTCTTGTAATGCTAGCCTCCTAAGTTCCCGCACGACGGACTCGGCCTCTAGGCTGTTGACGGCTCCTCCTTGCGGCGGCCTTGTAACGCTTCCCTTAACATCGACCCATCTAACTGCGGGGCCTTCTGGGCGTTTCAGTCGCCTGTAATCCGTGGCCACCCTGAGCTTTCCGCGGTAAAAGAACTCGTTTGAAAAGTTGATAATGTCGGCGTGGCTACGATGGTGATCACGCAGCGGGACGATCGAATCCGAATTGGCCTTTGAAGCGGCTAGATCATACAGCCCGCTCGCACGGTAACCCCAGCTCGCTCCGGGGTTGTCAAGCACACCATGTTTGACCATAAGCGTCTGATCTTGTTGTGGTGACAGGCGGCTGATATGACGAAGCTGCTGTGGGTCTCCGATCACGACAGCTCGCTTTGCCCGATAGAGAAGTGGTAAAGCGGAGGCGATGTCGCACTGGCTTGCCTCATCAAAAACGACAAGATCAAATTCCGCAGCGACGAATGGGACTCTTCCGCGAGCCGCAAGGGAAGTTACCGCCCAGCAAGGAAGTGCCTTCGTTGTCTTCGCCGCGAGTTGGTAATATCTCTGCCAAACCTGAGAGGAAACACTACTTCCAGCCTGAGTTGTAGTGGAGATCGTCCGAAGTATTGCTGCGTAGTCCCCCAAGGCCGCGCGATCCTTTTCGCTCAGGCGGTCTGGCAGGAGGAACGACCAGTTCCGCCACGCTTCACCCGAAAGACTTGCTATCTCCTGATTCTGATCGGCAATCTGTTGTGCAAGATTTCCCAGCTGAGGCTTCATAGCCAACTCTCTGAGAGCAATCTGATAGGTGGCCGCCGTTCTGACTGCGCCCGTCACTTCGCTAGCCACAGCCAAAAGCTGCTCTGGGGAACACCCTGTTGGTGTATTGACTCCAATCTGCTTCATGGAACCTAGCAGGTTTTGAACTGCCGCCCCGACCTGCTCTTGACGCGGCTTCTCAATGAACTGCCAAACCAGTCTTTGGATGAACGAAGCCAACCGTCGGTCGGAGCGACGTATTGCCTGTTTCAGGTTCCCTATGTTGACTTCCACTTCAACAATGGAGACTTGATCTGCCCCGTGAAAAACGGGCTCAGGCAGTAAGCCACGGGCAGCCTCACATGCTCCCTCGAGCTTGTCAATGTGATTTCGCAACTCAATGAGTTCTTCTGTCTGCCTGCCGGTTTGTTCAAGAAGACCGTTCTCATTTTGAAGCGCAGACATTGCAGTTCCGTAGCTGTTTCGCTCGTCCGCTGTCGCTCTAGCGGACAGAATCGCGGTGAGTTGATTGGCAAGCTCTTCTTGGAGTGATCGCGTCCCCAATCTCAACATGATTGGTTGGGGAGAAAGGCCGTTCATCCTTTCCAGCACAACGTCGACGGCCTTATTATTCTTGCTCGCAAAAAGTACCCGCATCCCGCGCCACGCTGCGTTCACTAAAATCGAAGTGACCACTTGGGATTTCCCAGTTCCTGGTGGGCCAGTGATGACTGTAAGCGGTTCGGTGAGAGCTTGCCTGACCGCGGTGCGCTGCTCGGCATTTAGAGGAGCCGGCTCAAGCAGGGGGCCGGAAATCTCGCCCGAGTTTCCAGCATATCCCAAGAGCGCGCCCAGGCTCGACTCCCTAATGGAAGAGTCGCTCACTGTTCGCAAGTCAGTCAGCTCGCGCTCAAGACCAATCGTGAATGGCGATCGATCGGCGATTAAGACAACCGAGGAGTTGTAAATACCCGTATCGCTCACAGAACGAAGTCCGCCGATCTGTCTGAGGGACGCGGGGTCGGGGGACTCTATCCAACTCCATTCGGGGCGGAGCTCGTGCAGTCGAGCCACGAGTTCATCTATGGGTGTGGTTTCCGGGCCACCAAGTCCAAGCTCCTCGGCAAGCATTGCAGCCTCTTCCAGGAGATTCTCACTCTTGGTCAGCCCCTCCAATGCCTTTGTGTTGATGGTTGGCTCGGGTAGAAATGCCAATCCTTCAGCGTCAGGATCCTGAGGCCATGCAAACAGGGGCGCAAGGAAAGCTCCTTCCCATCCGTTCCTACTGCGAGCCTGACGAATTAATACCGGATATCCCAGCCATAGCGCTTTCTTTCGAGCCTCGCGTCTTTGCCGACCAATGATCCTTCTCAGGGGCTCTGATTCCGTATCAAGTTGCCCCCCTTCAAGCGGCCATTCGACGAGTTCCACATAATCCAAATCGTACCGAGAATCGGCGAACACCTCGATACCACTGTCGTCATCATGCGAAAGACAATCGAGATAGTATCCGAACAAAGTTGCATACGAGTTTTGAGCGTTGTCCCGGGCTTCTTTCCGTTCCGACTTTCCAATCTCAGCCAGAGACCAAATGTAATTTTTCGACTGCTTGACCTTGCCTCGAAGCTGGCCATATAGCACGCGATTGACTACTGAACGATCCGCTCCCAGGGCCGTCGCAATTTGAATAGCCTTTGAAGGACCGTTTGCGCGGATGTGCTCTAAAATCTGCTCCCCTAAATTACTGGATGGCACTAGTAACTCCTCTGAAATTGTGCGTGTTAGAGCAGAAAGGTAGAATCGGTCGGCGAATAGTCGCCACCATTCTAGTGGAACAGTAAGTGCATGAGGAAACTGTTTGTATGATATCGGCCTGTCAGGCCGGATTTGTCTGCAGTGGAAGACAAGCGCCGCAGCGTCCAATTTTCCCGGTCCTACTCGATCATAAGATCCCCTACGCTGGCCGATTTTCGTATGACTAACGCTCTTCTCGCTATTTTCCCTTTCACCAGCATAGTGCCCTTGAGTTACGTGCTCTGAATCTTATAATGGCGTGTTCAGACATCGCTGAAAACAGCAGATCGGTTGTACCCAATGACTACTCTTTCTACCTCGCAGCCCACAGTCCTTGAATCGATCCTGCAATGGTCAGCGGACCGGCCTAATTGGCAGCGGGACGCCCTGCGCCGCATCGTGGAAAAGGGCAAACTCGACGATATGGACATCGCAGAACTCGCTGTGCTCTGCATAGCCGAGCACGGCCTTTCCAAGTCAGCCGACACAGCCATACCGCTCGAACGAAAGCATCTCCCTGCGAAGCCAGGTTCAAGCGATTCCGTGACACTCAGTGAAATACGGGATGTCACGGGCGTAAATCATCTGGCATCTGGTCAGAATCTCACCTTTTCAACGACCGGTCTGACCGTCGTGTATGGCGATAACGGCAGTGGAAAATCCGGGTACGCGAGGATTTTGAAACGGATTTGCCGTACCCGCAACCCCGGATCGGAGATCATGGGCAATATTTACGCTCCTCCCGGCACCCCAATCCTCCAGAACGCTACGATTGAGTACCAAGTCGGGGGAAAGACTGAAGCTCCATTCCTGTGGCGCGATACCGAAGGTCCTCATTCGGTTCTTTCCGCAGTCGGGGTTTTTGACAGCTCGTGCGCCGCCATTCATATCGGCAGTAGGAATGAGATTGCAGCCCGTCCATTTGGGCTGGACATCCCCGATGAACTCGCGGAGGTAAGCAAGAAACTCGATACACGGCTAGCAGAAGAACGAGCCAAGCTCGCAAACAGCCGCCATCCAATCTTCATCAACCCCGCATGGAAGGCGACAACGCCGGTTGGTAAAGCAGTCGCCGGATTGACCGCCTATTCCGACTTGACGGAGATTCGGGCTCTCGCCCAGCTTTCGGTCGATGAGCAGGGCAGGATGCAACACCTAAAGGAAGACCTTACGCTGGACGCTGCGGCCGGTGCCAGACAGATACGCCTCCGGGCGGCTCGCGTTCAGATTCTGGCGAACGAGTTGAATGCGATTGAAACCACACTAACCGACGCATCCCTGGCCACGATCCGTACTGCACAGAACGATGCTGACGACGCCCGGAAAGCTGCAACTCTCTCCGCCGAAACTCATTTTTCGGGCCAACCATTGTCCGGCATCGGAGAAGCCGCATGGAAAAAACTCTGGGAGTCAGCACGAAGTTACTCCCAGACGCGGGCTTATCCCGGACGTCCCTATCCACCGCAGGAACCCAACGTCCATTGTCTCCTCTGCCAGCAGCCGCTTACTAAGGATGCCGTCGATCGGATGCAAAGCTTTGAGGATTTCGTCCAGGCGGATACGGAAACGAAGGCATTGACCGCAGAACGTGAGGCCAGAGAGACACTCGCGCCGTTGCTCACATTAAGACTTTCGCTCAAGCCCCACTCAGTTGGGCTTCAGGAAGTTACAACTGACGACAGTAGGCTTCAGAAGGCGATCCTGCGCTATCTCGCAAGCGCGAGGCTCCGTAGGTTCACCTTTCGTGGCTCACTCGGCAAGCCTGCCCCGACCCTGACGAATCCTGCCGCTAAACTCGAAGAGATCGTCAGACGACTGGAGACTCGCGCGGCTGAGCTCGACAAGCTTGTCGACCCTGCGGAAAGAGATCGCTGGCAAGGAGAGCTGGACGAGCTCGAGGATCGACAACAGCTCGCAGTTTCACTCCCACTCGTCGAGTCGGAGCATGTGCGCTTGGCCACGATAGCTTTTCTGGAAATATGTTGTAAGGATTTCGGCACTATAGCGATCACGAATTTGGGGAATAAGCTTGCCGACGACGTCGTCACGCCACAGCTTCGTGATCGATTCCTCGATGAGGTTATATCGCTTGTGTCGAACAAGGTTCGGGTAGAGATTGCTCGTGTCGGCGGCCGTTACGGTTCGCCACAGTATCAAGTAAGGCTGTTGGCAAAACGGGACGCGAAGGTTCTTAGCGTGCTGAGCGAAGGAGAGCAGACCTGCATTGCCCTCGCTGCCTTCTTGACTGAAGTCGCCACGATGGATCATTGTTCAGCTTTGGTATTTGACGACCCCGTGACGTCACTCGATCACCGCTGGCGAAAAAAAGTCGCGGAGCGCCTCGTCAAGGAAGGCGCCGTCCGTCAGGTTATCGTCTTTACTCACGATTTGATCTTTGCAAACGACCTGCATGACCTTGCAGTGCGAGAGAAGATACAGCAGTCATCACGAACGGTCGGCCGCGGGGCCGCAGGAACCGGGATCGTGGAGGACGGTCTGCCTTGGCAAGGGAAAAGCGTTGAGGACCGGCTAGATAAACTTTGCCAGCGAGCGCGAGACGCAAAGCAGCTGTTTGATGACAGCCGAGACGAAGAGTACGGGGAAGAAGCTGTCGCAATCTATAACCGCTTGCGCGCCACGTGGGAGCGAGCGTTGGAGTCCATTGCATTCGCAGGCGTGGTGCAGCGTCATCGCGATTACATCGAAACAAAGCACCTGCGCAAAACGGTGGTGTTGGCGGACTCAGATTGCCATGCATTTCACGCTGGCTTCAAGAAATGCTGCGATATCACTGACGCTCATGACCCGTCCGCTGGCCGCAATGGACAGCCGCCAGCCCCCAGCGAAATACTGAAGGACATTCAAGATTGCGCAGACTGGACGGAATCATTGCGTTCCCGGCAGAAGCTGATCGCTTGATATTTCCATTGGTACCGAGAAACGCTGTAGGGTCCTGAAGCAATCCTCGAATGTTGCGAAAGCGGCAAGGCGCTCGCTGAGGCGACACAAGGTGTCACTCCGCCAATTCTCGGAGGGCGTACCGGCGCCTTATCATAATCTTGCGGGCCGACTCGATGGTCGTTTTGAAACCTGGGTCATTTGCCGCGATCTTCGATGGCTTACCCCACATGAGAGCTGCCTGTGCGTCTGGAAGCAACTCGAATTCGATTTCATCTCCCGGTCCAACGCCAAGGTGCTCCAGAAGGTCTTTCGGCAGTGTGATCCGCCCCCGAGATCTGACTGTCAATGTCCACATGCTAACGATCCTCTTTCAACCTCGACCGATCTTCGGTATTGCAACTTCCATGGCTTCCCAATATTTGATCTAAAAGGCAGCCAACTGGAACTGCGGATCGGGCTGCTCTCGTGCGGTTTTGATTATCCACCTGCGACAATGGTTCTCGCCGCTCCCACAATATCGCCTGCTACTTGATCGAGGTTGCCTTCTATTAGTAGGCGTAGGGGCACTCGGTCGTCGAGTTCGGGGTTTATCCCGATCAACCAAGCTTGCGCCACCGCGGGTGTGTCCGCGATCGTAAGCGTCATTACGATCTGATAGGTCAACCGCAAACGCCTTTCCGCATCTTTGGGCGACGGCTCACCTGCAATCCAACTCTCGATGGTCTTGACGTCGTCCACGCCTGCAACGTATGCCGTCAGCTTCTTGCCGATCTTTGATGTCAGAGTGCTCAGCAGGTCTGGCATCGGGAGCATCAACGAGTCCCGATGCGCTTCAAGATCAGGCCGTGGGAGCGATACATTTGCCATGCGAGATCTCCTCAGGAGCAAAGTCAGATTTAGTTAGGGTCACAGGCCGGCGTAAGCGATAAAGGTTTTAGGCCTGGGAGGAAGGCGAGCTTCGTCCTGCCCGTTGCTCCCTCTGGAACCGGCGGAAGGTCAAGGACGCAAATATCAACCCCGTAAACGTATCGTGCACGACCATCAGGGCAGCACCTGCTACGGCGATCCAGATGGCGCTGGCACGCGATTGATCCCAGTGCATCCCGATGGCGCATCCTCCCAGCAGGAGCGCGAAACTGTAAACGAAGATCAGGATCGGATGGCCAAGTGAGATCCGTATGTTCTCTGACATGAATGCCTTTCAGTGTGTCACAAGCGGCACAGTTTGTTGCCGGCATCTCTTAGGCCGAATGCGTCGGCATTCCGCGGTGGCTTCGCCGCTGGTCTGCGGTGGTCGGGTGCCCAATTGAGTTCCTCAACCTAGAGACCCAACACATCTCCAACCGCGACGATTACTCGACTCGCGAAGTAAGGGTCAGTCTTCCGAATTTCAGTCAAAGGCTTTCCGTCAAAAGTTTGAAGGCGAAGGTCGTCTCCGGATGGGTACAACCGAAATACTTGCCCTTTGATCTTGAACTCTATAGCTGCCCGGTCTTCGGACCAGATAGCTTTCGGGTAACAAAGAGCATGTTCACGTAGAAGGCCAAAGGAATTCATGAAAAGCTTCATTTCCTTAACTTCCGCTATACGTCGTTGATCTTCTTTCTCTTCTTCGGTCATGCCGCCCGCCGCCCATCGCAATTCCCGTCTTGCTTCCTCTACAGCCTCAATCAAGGGATCTGTCATACCAAAACCTCCGATCATGCCCGTCGTCTCGAATTATGGAAATCTCAGATTGCTTAAAGTCTTCGAGTCAAAGACCCAAACGCTCTGTAATGAATGCTCGATTAGGCAACCACAGATCGTGTTCCTAAGAATTATTTATCAAGTTAGGCAGCGCCTCCCGTTCGGCATCATTCCCGAATGCATTCGCTGCCTAGCCTGCTTCTCCATACAAAAGCGTAGTTCCTGGTCTCTCTGCCGCGTCATGTGTACCTCCCAAGTAACGTTCTTTACACACTATAGGTGGGTCGCACAATTGTGGTCAACGGGTTCATGTTCATGATGTGCCCATACAGCGTCATGCCAAGGAGCCTGCCCAGAACTCGCCTCAAAGGGCGTTCGGAGTGGTCCTGCGGCAACTGCGTTTGGACAGTGGCTATTCCCAGGATTCTTACGCTCACCAGACGGGTTATCACAGGAATTACATTGGTCAGTTAGAACGGGGGGAGAAGAGCCCATCTCTTAAGGCTTTGTTTGATTTCGCGGAGAGTTTTCAGCTGAAGCCTTCGGAACTGCTCAAGAAGGTCGAACGTTGTTTACAGTTGTAGCCTTCCTATGTCGGAATCATTCGGACTAACTCGTAATGCACCGCTAGCGGCAAGGCGCCTAGATTTCACTCAACGGGATCCGGGGATAGTGGATCAAGAAGCCGCCGAAGAGGGCGCTAGCGATTCAGCCTTGATGTGATTGCACGTATGATTCAACAGGCCGGTGCCGCTCGACACGCCCGACACGAAAAAGTGTGAGATTCATCTCGGCCATTGCAACAACCGACCTTGGGCAATGGGCTTCTTCCCTGACTTGGGCGGCAAATACCGTTCATACATACTCCGAATGAGTGCTTCACCGACAGAGTTGAGACGGTTCTGGTCTCGGCGTATACATTCTTCGAGCGAAACATGCACGAAGCTTTTCAGCTCAAACTTATAGCCGTGCTTTTCGGCAAGCAATTTATATCGACGTTCATGATGCGGGTTGAAATGGGAATTGTCCAAGATGACTTCCAGCCCTGCATTCAACGCGCCAGCTACAAGCTCAGACTCCCGGCGGCTGACTCTACTCTCTATAGTTCCCCCAAGCTGGCTTCGAATTCCATCCTTGTTCGTGCGGACAGCCAGAACCTTTCCGCCCAAGTTGAGGTCGGCCAACTTGCCTCATGCCCACGTGGTTTTGCCGGAAACGGGAAGGCCACGGAGGAAATATAGAGTCTTCATTTGAAATGAGATTCTACTGCACCGGCCCAACAAGCCCTTTAGCGGAAATTGGTGCTCGCAAAACCCACAGTGAGGTTTGTTGCGTTTCCAACATCAAAAGGTCTAATCAGAACAAACCCGTGACCGAATGGTGCATTCAAGATGATTATCTAACTCATTCCATTCAGGTTGGTAACCCGCCGATTGCTGCGAGGTGGATATAAGCATTCTAGACCCGGGCAGAATACAACGTAGAGGGAGCGGCGAAAGCTGCTCCCTTTTTCGTTCTCTCTATCCTCTACACTCTATCCCCTGCTTTCCTGCTTCCTGCTACCCTTAAAGCTTATGAGTCAGGAACTACCCAAGGCATACGATCCATCGCTGATTGAAGAGAAGTGGTCCAAATTCTGGGTCGACGAGAACATCTTCTCCGTCCCCACTCCCGCCGACGCAAGTACGATCACACCCTTCGTCCAGCTGCTGCCGCCGCCCAACGTTACCGGACGCCTGCACATCGGACACATGCTTGAGCACACCCAAATGGACATCCTCACGCGTTGGCGTCGCATGTCCGGCGACACCGCTGTCTGGGTTCCCGGTACCGACCACGCCGGCATTGCCACGCAGATGATGGTGGAGCGCCAACTCGCGGCCGAAGGCAAGCCCACCCGCCAGCAAATGGGCCGCGAAGCCTTCACAGAACGTGTTTGGGAGTGGAAGCAGCAATACGGATCAGCCATCACCGAGCAGATGAAGCGCCTCGGCGCATCCGTCGACTGGTCGCGCGAATACTTCACTATGGACGACCGCCTCAGCGTCGCCGTCAAGGAAGCCTTCGTCCGCCTTTGGGAACAGGGTCTCATCTATCGCGGCGCCTACATCGTCAACTGGGACCCATCCATCCAAACCGCCGTCAGCGATCTCGAGGTTGACTCCGAAGAACGCATCGGCAAGCTCTACACCATCCGCTATCCGTTAGCCGACGGAACAGGCTCCATCACCATCGCAACCACTCGCCCCGAGACCATGCTGGGAGACGTAGCCGTCGCCGTCAATCCATCCGACGAGCGCTACAAACATCTCATCGGCAAACTCCTCAAGCTCCCTCTCGTCGGCAGAGAAATCCCCATCCTCGCCGACGACTGGGCGCAACCCGAGTTCGGCACTGGAGCCGTCAAGGTCACGCCCGCGCACGATCCCAACGACTTCGCCATCGGCCAGCGCCACAACCTGCCCAACATCACCATCTTCGATCCAACCGCGCACGTCGACTTACCCGGCTCGCCCTTCCACGGCCTTGATCGCTTCGAAGCCCGCGAGCGCATCGTCGCCGAGCTCGAATCCATCGGCGCCCTCGTCGAGATCAAAGACCATCCCATGACGGTCCCCATCTCGCAGCGCACCGGCGTCATCATCGAGCCGCGCCTCTCCATGCAATGGTTCATCAAGATCCAGCCGCTCGCCGACAAAGCCATCGCCGCCGTCGAGCAGGGCCACATCACCTTTACGCCCGACAACAACCGCAAGACCTACATGGAGTGGATGACCAACATCCACGACTGGTGCATCTCCCGCCAGCTCTGGTGGGGCCACCGCATTCCCGCGTGGCATTGCAACGCGTGCGGATGCATCACCGTCTCCCGCGATATCGCAACAGCCTGCAGCGGCTGCGGCATCACCGATATCAAGCAAGAGACCGACGTCCTCGACACCTGGTTCTCCTCCGGCCTGCTTCCCTTCACCGTCTTCGGTTGGGATGGCAGCAATGCCCTGACCCCCGACATGGCGGCCTTCTACCCAACGCAGCAGCTCGTCACCGGCTTCGACATCCTCTTCTTCTGGGTAGCCCGCATGATCATGCTCAGCTGCCACTTCATGCTCGACGTCCCCATGCCCGACGGCTCTGGCGGCGTAAAGGCGCGCACTCTCGCCGACGCCGTCCCCTTCCGCAACGTCTACATCCACGCCCTCGTCCGCGACGCCGACCGCCAGAAGATCTCGAAGACCAAGGGCAACGTCATCGACCCCATCGAGATCGTCACCAAATACGGCACCGACGCCGTCCGTTTCACGCTCGCCTCGCAAGCCTCGCCCGGCACGGACATTGCCTTCAACGAAGCCCGCACCGAAGGCTACCGCGCCTTCGCCAACAAGATCTGGAACGCCGCCCGCTTCCTGCAGATGAACATCGACCGCGGTCGCGAAGCCGGCTACACCGTCTCGCTCACCAGCCACGACTCCGTTTCCATCAACCTGCCTGAGACCACTCCCCTCGAGACCCGCTGGATCTTCTCCCACCTCAGCACCGTCTCCGACAGCGTCGCCCACTCGCTCGCCGACTACCGCTTCGACGAAGCCGCCAACGCTGTCTATCAGTTCTTCTGGGGCGAGTTCTGCGACTGGTATCTCGAGCTAGTCAAGCTTCGCCTCAACTTTCCCACCCCTGAAGAATTGTCATCCTTCGCCGAAGGCGGAGGACCTGCTTCTGCGCACAACTCCGTAACCGCGCTCACCCTCAACGCCCTCGTCAGCGTCTTCGAGGCCGCCCTGCGTCTGCTCTCACCCTTCATGCCTTTCCTCACCGAAGAGCTCTGGCACGCCCTCTACGCCAGCGTCGGCACCGCATCGCCCGCCAAATCCATCGCCCTCACCCGCTACCCACAGCGCGAAGACTTCACCGCCGACGAACTCTCCGTCAACGCGATGACCACGCTGCAAGATCTAATCGTCACCATTCGCGGCCTGCGCAAAGAGCTTGCCGTACCTGAAAAAGAATCCACGCCCATCCAGCTCCACGCCAGCCCACAGATCTCAGCACTCGTGCAGTCCAACGCAGACATGCTCTCGCGTCTGGCGCGCGTAAACTCGGTTGAGCTCGCCCCCGCAACCCTCACCGGCAACAACGCCCGTTCCACCTCCGCCTTCGACGTCGCAGTAGTCTACGAGCGCCAGATCGATGTTCCCGCCGAGCGCGAGCGCCTCACCAAAGACCTCGCCAAATACACCAAGGGTCTCGAAGCCGCCGACAAGCAGCTCGGCAACGAAGGCTTCATCGCCCGCGCCCCCGCCCACATCGTCGAAGGCCTGCGCAAGCAGCACGCCGAAACCCTCGCCCTCAAACAAAAGGCCGAAGCCGCCCTCGCCGCCCTGCCGCCGGAGTAGCTTTCCTTATCTTCCGCCGCACGTCCAAACACCGCATAGAACGCGCACCAAGCGTCGCGCAAACCAAACCCGCAACAAAACCTGGAGCACTCCAATGCCTTTCCCCATCAAAACCTGCATCATCTGCGAAGAAGAGTTTGAACTGAAGCCGGACAAGCCGGGCTACGCGAATCGCTGCCCCTCCTGCTCCACACCAGAAGCCGCCGAGCTGATCGCGCAACACCCGGCCGCCACCACCGATCGCGAAGCCAACGCCGCCCGCCGCGATGCCATGCGCAACCTGTTGTATCGCAAAGACAGCTAAGCGGTCACTTCTTCCCAGCCTCCGGCGGCAGGTCCTGTTGCTCCGCGGCAATCGTCACATTCTCGTGCTTGATGTCCAACCGCAGCAGGTTGAACACGCTCATATACACGTTCGCGATCCATACGACAGCCAACCACCCAATCACATAGCCACGCCATCCGTTGTATAGCAGCTGATACCGGAACAGCAGCAGCGCCAGCGCAGCAACATAATGCGAGAAGCAATATTCGCAGGTAAACAAGTAAAAGAATTTTCGCTTCGGCAAGGATTTGCAATCCTGACTCATTCGCTTGCAGAACTCTCGCGGCTCCCGAAACACTTCTTCATGCGTGACCGTCCATGCGGCACAAGCCACCGGCAGCGCGATCAACAACAGCAGCGCAAATTGATGCGCCAGCGGCACGGACAACTCAACGGGCATCAACGCACCCCGTCCCACGGTGATCAGCGCCCTTCAACCGGCATGCCATGAGCGTTAGGATGCACATATGAGTTCTCGCGAAGAGTTGAATCCAGTCGCACTGCGTAGCGCACTGGTCGGCACCCGTTTCCCAGCCCGCCTGCATCACTTCCCCACGGCCGAGTCCACCAATACCCTGCTGCTCGAAGCGGCCGCCAACGGCGCTCCCGAAGGCACCGTGTATCTCGCCGACGCGCAGACTCAGGGCCGCGGACGCGGTGGCCACACCTGGCATTCCTCACCCGGCGACGGCCTTTACCTCAGCGCCCTCGCCAAGCCGCGTCTGCCCCTGCGCGAAGCCCTTTGGATTTCGCTGGCCACTGGCCTCGCCGTGCAGTCCGCCATCAAGACGGTCACAGGTCTCGACATCGACATCCGCTGGCCCAACGACCTGATCCTTCCACAACCCTCTGGCCCCGGCAAAAAGCTCGGCGGCATCCTCGTTGAAACCGCCGTTGACCCTGGCGAGGACGCGCTGCTCCGCTATGCCATCATCGGCATCGGCGTCAACATCAACCATGAGAGTTTTCCTCCAGAGCTCGCGCCCATCGCCACCTCGTTGCGGATTGCGACCGGCGAGCCGCAGAGCCGCAATGCGCTGATGATCGCGATCCTTCGCGCGCTTGATCTCGAACTCACGCAGCTCGAAGCCCACCAGCCCAGCCTGCCAGCGCAGCAACCCGACCTCCTGACCCGCTTCACCGCCGCCTCCACATGGGTGCGTGGCAAGCGTGTGCAAGTCCCTGAGCAAGGCGGCTACACCGGCACCACCGCCGGGCTCGACCACAACGGTTACCTGCTCGTAGACGCCGACGACCACACCCAGCGCACCGTCCTCTCCGGCGGCGTCCGCGAGGAACCCTCACCTATCCCCAGCCCCCACTCTTAACTCTCGCCGTCCACGTAGGACTCCGCGCAGGACACTGGTAAGATAGCTGACTGAGGCGGGAAAGCTCTGCATGCTACTGGCACTCGATGTAGGCAACTCCAACACGGTCTTTTGTCTCTTCGCGCCCGCGACCGGCGCAGAACCCGCACACATGGTGGCCGACTGGCGTGTTACAACGCCCCACAAGCAGACAGCCGACGAACTCGGTGTCCTCTTCCAGGCCTTGTTCAACATGCGCGGGCTCAAGCCGGAGATCGTCACCGGCATCGCCGTCTCTTCGGTCGTCCCGCCACTGGACGCCGCCATCCGCAGCCTGTGCGAGACCTTCTTCAACATTCGTCCACTCTTTATCGAGCCCGGCGTGAAGACAGGCCTTCCCGTGCTCACCGACAATCCCAGCGAGGCCGGCGCCGACCGCATCGTCAATT
>Ga0302324_100001637_pt1 | contig 53920 bp, 35 predicted proteins | sample Palsa_T0_1_FD_201949 | JGI IMG/M metagenome (GOLD analysis project Ga0302324, IMG submission 201949) | Peat permafrost microbial communities from Stordalen Mire near Abisko, Sweden - Palsa_T0_1 | ecosystem: Environmental > Terrestrial > Soil > Palsa > Peat permafrost | place: Sweden: Abisko...
CCATATCCTGTGCCCAGAGTTTTGTTGCGACTGCCCTCAATCTTCAAGGTAGCGTCAAAATCGCTGCTGGGCCTGAAGACAGTGGTGAGGCGAGCGCCTCCGTTCGCTGTGTCCGGGGCATCCTTTCCCGTGTCAACGTTTTTAATCCAGCCCCCAATTCCGTTGATCGTTCCTGCTACCCGAAACGATAGGACATCGTTGGCGGGTAACGTGGCAGCGGACTCTAGGGCGTATTGGCCATGCATGCCGTAAAGCGCCCGCGCATAACCCTCCGAGGTACCCCCGGGTTTGGTCGTAACGACGTTCAACGCGCCAGCGATGGCGTTGTTGCCAAAAAACGTGCTCTGCGGTCCTTTCAAGACTTCGATACGATCGAGATCGAGGAAGGTCTCGGTGCTGGTTCGCGCTCGCCCATGGTAAATGTCGTCAACAAACGTCGCGACCGATTGATCAAAGCCTGGGTTATCTCCAGAAGAGAGTCCTCGAATGCTGATGCTGTCGGAGAAGCCACCGGTGAGCAGGTGGACGCCGGGGACAATGCGAGTCAAATCTCCGAGGGAGTTGTAGTTTTCTTCAGTCAATTGCTGACCGCTGATCACTTGAACCGAAATCGGCACCACCTGAAGGTCCTCGGCGCGCTTTTGAGCGGTAATCACGATTTCTTCGAGCTGTGCGCCTTGATCGGCGGGTGCCTCCGTCGTGGCCGCTCGGGCTGTCAAGGAAATGCCAGTGGTCACTGCGCTCGCTAACAGCACTCGCCACAGATCTTTTCGGATCAACTCGCGCATGGATCGCTTGTTCATATGCTCCCCTGCGGCTCGAAGTGACTCTTGCCGCGAATCGTTTTTGTACTTCTCGATTTGGAATCGAGTATTCAAATGGAACGATAGACTCCGAGCGATAAGTAGTCCAATATCAATTATTGATTGAGCCATAGGATTTTAGGTATCGCCAATATGGACATGCGTTACTTGCGTTACTTCATCGTGGTTGCGGATGAACTTAATTTCACCCGGGCTGCAGAGCGGCTGCATACCGCCCAACCATCGCTCAGCGTGCAAATTCGCAAACTGGAGACGGATATCGGGGCGGAACTGTTCTTACGGGAAGGGCGCGGAGTGAGCCTGACGGATGCCGGTCGCGTTTTTCTGGATCGAGCGCGACAAATGCTTGCTGATATGGATAGAAGCGTCGCGCTCGTGCGCCAGGCGGCCAAGGGAGAGTTTGGCCATTTGTCGATCGGCTATGACGCGCCGGCGGAGTTTCGCGTCTTCCCTAATATTGTTCCTGCCTTTCGAAAGAAATGGCCCGATGTGCATTTGAGCTTTCACAATCTCAAGAATTCGCAGCAGTTGGAGGGACTACGCCGGGAGACATTGGATCTCGGGTTTGTTTTTTTACCCATCGCAAAAGATGAGTTTGACGTTGAGGAGTTGGCAAAAGTGCCGCTGGTTGTGGCGTTACCTGCGGGTCATCGGCTCGAATCGGCCGTGAGCATCGCCATCGAGGATCTATCGCATGAGCCTTTGATTCTCTTTCCGAGGAGCCTGGACCCGGAAACATACGATCAGATCGAGCAACTGTTTGTAGCCGCGGGGGCCGCAATGAATGTGGTGCTGGAAACCGCGACGTTTTTGTCGGGAATCAATTTTGTGTCGATGGGAACCGGATGTAGCTTTCTAGGCGATTACGCACGGCGGGTTAATTGGCCCGGTGTCATTTATAAGCCGTTAAAGCCGCAGTTGGTAAAGACGGTAGCAATCATCAAAAAGAAGCGACGTGGGGATCTCGTGGAAGCCTTCTACCGATTCACAGTGGACAATGTTCGCCGTGGCGAGTTGCGGGAGAGACCCGCGCGTCGACGAACGCTTACCGCGTCGTCAAGCTGAACCAGCCCTTTTCCGGAGGTGCAACATTGGGACGCAATTCTCGGCTGACCGATTCCTGAGGCGTAGACATGCTACTCACAGGGATCAAGTAGCGGCGGACAAACGCACCAGGATCTTCAATATAAAGGCGCCGCATCTCTACAATCCTGCCTTGGCCTTGCTGGTTAGCGAGGTCCGAATTGAGAAGCTGGGCAAGTTCCTTCTGCAATGCAGCCGTCATGGGTCGACCGGCGGAGAGATCCTGGCGAAGCATCTGCGCCACATTTGTCTCGCGAATATGTAGGGCGTAGCTGCGCGCCACGCGGCGCAGCACATTGACGTCCTGTTGTATCAGCTGAAACTGCTTTTTATCACGTGGATCATCGAGCGCCTTGAACAGGCGCACTGAAGCATCGCTTGCCTGATCCAGGAGGTCAGCCGCGCTTTTGCTGCGCAGTTCGACATCTTCAAGCATCCAGAAATGCGGCTGCGCATCGTCGGTTTTCATGAATCTGGCGTGGCGAGTGGATTCCCAGGAAGGGGTCGACGGCATCCATCCTTGGATTGTGGCGCCTCGCCAACCGTGATCGATAGATGCTCGGCCCACTTCTCGAGCATGCCACGATGCATCCCAGGGATAGATTTGCAAGGCGTCAGAAAGCAGCTCGAGATAGGCTCGCACCTCCGGCTGCGCGGCGCCATAGCGCTTGGTAATGTCAGCGACAAGCTCCTCCCACGGGCGCGCAGGGTCCTTAATGCGGGCCTGTAACACGTCGAGATCAAGGTCCGGTGCACTTAAATCGATGCCGTAGTACTCCTTGATGCCGACAACACCGGGAACGCGCGAGAAGGCTAGGTACTCCTCGTCGACTAATCGAGGTGCGGGAATCGACAATGGCTCTATCTCTTCGGTCGCGGAAGCGAAGAAGCTTTCAGCGACGACCGGTATGCCTAGTTCTCGGCAGATCCGAGCCGTATTGCGAAACCAGACGTCCACTGGCAACGCCAATTGCGCTTCAGCAATATTCGCGTGAATCATCAAGCCGAAGTCGGTGCGGGGTAACTTGGGCAGAATTGCATATATTTGGCCGGCCGAAAGCTCCCAAGGTTCCCACCACATCCGAGCCGTGTTGGGTCGACCGGCAGTCCACACCTGGTGTAGGGCGGCGAGGTATTCCGGCAAGCGGTCAGAAAGCGGGACGCCATAGGAGAACCTATTGTACTGATACTCCGGTGTTTGCCACGCATCTTGGTCGTACGTATAAACTAGGATATCGTCAATCGCCGGAAATTGCCGCCGAAATTCGCGCAGCAATGCGAGTTCATGATCACGAACCTTGGGATTTCGAGTGTCGTACCAGGAATCGAACGTGACATCGTCAATGTCCTGAGGAAGACGCGGGATATCTCCCGTATAAGGATTGCGATCCATGAAGGGTGAGCCGAAATGAAACAGCGTGCGCAGTCCGTGCTTCTTCGCCAACGCCACTCGCTTACCAAGTTCCGTCCGCCGTGCCGCAACGCGCGGCAGCTCGATTTCGCCGGGCACCGTGACAACGTCGTTCAGGTTCAGCGCTTCGTCAAACGGACGTGCGCCCCAGGCAATATTGAGTTGAATGGCATTGAACCCGATTGCTTTTAGCCGCTCGAGAGAGTCATCCGTCCAACTCTCTTGGTGAATCGGATTTCCAAGGATGGCGATACGCAAACTTGGCGGATCTGTCGCCTGTGCAAACACACTTGGCATCAAAGTCAGGGCTAGAGCAGCGGTCGTCAATATATTGCGGGTTTGTATTGTTGGCACTTTCTTCTCCCGCGCTTTGCATTGTGAGCCCATTTTGGTGTGCTAATGTTGATGAGAGACGGATTGGCGGTCCAATAGGAATTCTTGATCGCGGTATAAGGTTCTAGGTATCGCTGACTGCTCCAGCGGAAATCGCTTATTGAGCTCGCACGAGATTGAATTGACACCAATCGACCAACACCAGACAACCGGGTCGAACGTCATACGAAACGTAGGTTCTCATCAAGTCAGATGGCTGTGATGTCGATCTCAACGTAGCTACCAAGCACGGCTGCGTTAATAGCTTCAACAACGCCGCAAGGCGTAGGTTGTTTTGCCGGCGCCCGTCGAGCGGCAAATAACGTGAAACTCCACTGGTCAAGGCAGCGCATTGGCTCTCGCGATGGCGCTTAAGATCGCGGCGCTGGGCTTCGGCGTGCGCTTGAATGTTGCTCGGTCAACCGCGACGAGGCCGTATTTTGGCGCGTAGCCGAATATCCATTCGAAGTTATCGAGCAGCGACCAGTGTAGGTAGCCGATGACCGGCACACCGTCATCGATTGCTTGTTTAAGGCCTGCCAGGACATCCGGAATATATCGGACGCGCAGCGTGTCATCTGATGTGGAGATGCCGTTCTCGGTGACGAATACCGGCTTATGGGTTTGCTCGTGCGCGTAGCGAACCGCATTCTTAAGCGAGTCGGGGTAGTACTCCGCACCGCCTTCGAGAAGGATGGCGCCGGGGGGCTTCTCCACGAGGCCTTTGGCGTCATACACCGCGCGCCCGTAGTTCTGGACGCCGACAAAATCGCCATGAGCCTTGATCGCTTCGAACCAAGGCGAATACATATCGCGTCGCTTCGCATCGCGTAGGGTATTTAAGCCAATGGCTTGATCGTCGATGAGCCCGAGGGTCACGCCCACGGGAAGTTCCGGGCGAGCCGACTTGATGGCGGCATGTCCTTTGGCATGCGCGGCGAGCAGGTTGCGCGTGATCTCGGGCGAGCTTTCCAAAGCGTTGCCAAAGACATCCGATCCTAGTGCGCGGGCCGCTGCGGCATTCATAGCAGCGATTGCGGGCTGAAGTTGTTGAAGCGCGGGAATGTACTTGGCGCCGGCCGACACATTGGGTTCGTTCAAAGTGGCGGCATAGCTCATTCCAGCGGCAAGCCGTTTAGCCGCGCGCTCGCAAAAGCGGGCGAACAATTCCGGGGATTGCGGGTTTTTCCAGTAGCCTTGGGCTGCAAACCATGCGGGGCAGTTCGCATGATTGAAGGTGACGACTGCCCTTAAGCCGCGATCGTTGCAGCCATCGATGATGCGGGCATAGTAATCGAGATAGGCATGCGAGAATTCTCCAGGCGAGGGCTCTATTCGCGACCACTCGAGCGAAAACCGGTAGCTGTTGAGTCCCAAGGCCTTTACCAAATCCAGATCTTCAGACCAACGGTTGAGACTGTCGTCGGCATCCCCGGAGGATTCGACGTACAGCGTCGGCTTAACGTGCTCGAGCAACCAGGTATCGGAGTTCACATCGTTGCCTTCAATCTGGTGGCCGGAGGTGGCCGCGCCCCAGAGGAAGCCTTTGGGGAACGTTCCGCGCGTGGACTGTGCGGCCAGCGGGCGCGCGAGCGCTGCCACTGCTGTACCCAATCCGGCGAACAGCAGTGTGCGTCGATCGACCCGGTCATTCATAGCGGCCGGCTATCCACAGGGTGCGCGTGCCAAGGAAACTTAAATACATAATTTCCTGAGCCCAAACGCAATTCGACGTTGGAGCCCTGCTGCTCGGCGTCGCTCACGCCCTGCGCATCCTGCAATTTGCCGCCCGATTCCGTGACTTCGTTCAAGATGGCATTGGGCAGGCGCACGCTGGCGGATGAGTTGGCCGGAATCTCGACGCGCAGCTCGAAATCCGAATCGATGAACCGCCACTTCGTAGTCACTCGACCGTAGGGTGAGTCGTGGCTTAAGTTCACAAACATAAAGTCGCCGCCCGGCTGCGGCCGGATAAGAACGTGCTTGTAACCCGGCGCTTTGGGGTCGATATTGATTCCGCCCATCACTTCATACATCCATTCCCCGACCGCGCCATAGGCGTAGTGATTGAACGAATTCATGCGCACATCTTGGAATGAGCCGTCGGGCTTAAGTCCGTCCCATCGCTCCCAAATCGTGGTGGCGCCTTGCTTCACGGGGTAGAGCCAGGACGGGAATTTCTCTCGCTTAAGTAGAGAATAACTAAGATCTTGGTAGCCGAATCGCGTAAGGACATTCAGCAGATGCGGTGTGCCTAGAAAGCCGGTGGTCAAATGTCCGTGCTTAAGTACATCGGAGGCCAACTTTGCCGCTGCGACGGTGCGCATTTGAGGCGGCAAAAGATCAAAATCCAACGAGAGCACGTAGCCTGTCTGCGTGTTCGTGCCGACGGTGCCATCGGGAGAGACAAATTGTCGATTGAACGCCTGGGCGATCTTGAGGAATAAGCTCGCGTACTGCTTGGCGTCCTCTGTTTTCCCTAGGACGGCCGCGGTGCGGCTCAAGATATCGGCTGAATGCGCGAAATACGCTGTGGCGATCAGATCCTTAGGCGTCTCCCCCGCGTACAAAGTAATTCCGTCCGCATTTTTTTTGCCCACGGCGAAATAATCCAGCCAGTCGCCAAAGAGAAATTCGCCGTGCCAAATAAGCCCTTCGCCTGCAGCTGTTTGTTCGTAGCGCACCCACGCCTGCATGCTTTCATACTGGGATTCCAGGAGTCGTGTGTCAGCATAAGCGAGATACACATTCCAGGGAATCACGGTGGCGGCATCTCCCCAGCCGGGCTCGCCGGCGGCGGGACGATGCATCTTGGCCGCCATCATTTCTTCCAACGCGTCGGGTACGACAAAGGGCACGCCGCCATCCGAGTTCTGATCGGCTTTCAAGTCGCCCAGCCACTTGGTGAAAAAGCCGGCCACGTTCATGTTGAACGCGGCGGTCGCGGAGAACACTTGTGCATCACCGGTCCAGCCAAGGCGCTCATCGCGCTGCGGGCAGTCGGTGGGAACATCCAGGAAATTGCTCTTCTGGCCCCAGATAATGTTGTGCTGAAGTTGATTAACCAGCGCATTGGAGGTTGAGAATTCGCCAGTTCTGTCCATCATTGAATGGACCACGACTCCGGTGATGTTCTGCAATGACGGTTCGCCAGGCCATCCCTGGACCGCGACGTAACGGAAGCCTTGGAAGGTAAAGTGCGGTTCGAAAATCTCCTCGCCCTCGCCCTTCAACGTGTAGCGAACCGTCTGCGCGGCAGTGCGAAGGTTTTGCGTGTAGAAGTTTCCAGACGCGTCGAGCACTTCCGCGTGGCGCAGAACTACCGTTGTCCCTTTAGGACCGCGGACTTTCATGCGGACCCAGCCGACCATGTTTTGTCCTAGGTCGATGACGGTATCGCCGGCCGGTGTTTTGAAAATCGCCTTAGGCGTAATTTCTTCGATGCGCCTAACCGGGGGTCCGGTCGGCGCGACAACTAAGTCGGTGCGCTCCTTGATGGCATCAACCGCTTGCCAATCGCGATCCTCATAGTTTGGCTCGGACCAGCCGGGCTTTTCGAGGCGCGCATCGTAGCTTTCGCCTTCGTAAATTCCCGACTCGAGAATCGGGCCGCTCGAGGATTTCCAGTGATCGTCGCTGCCGATCCGCTCCGCATGACCGTCCGCGTAGGTGACTTCGAGCTGCAGCAGGACGGCGGGCCGCTTACTTTTAGGCCGCTCACCCGCCCCCGCGATCGTGCCGGCGAACCACCCTTCCGCAAGATATACCCCCAGCGCGTTCTCGCCCTCCTTGAGGCGATCGGTCACATCGTAGGTTTGATATTGCAGACGATGGGCATAGCTGGTCCAGCCGGGCGTGAGTACATCATCGGTGATGGGACTGCCGTTCAACAACACTTGGTACAAGCCGAAACTTGTGACGTAGATCCGCGCACGTACAATATCGCGCTGCAATTGAAAGGCGCGGCGCAGCAGCGGAACTTCTCCTGGCGGTGCGCCGCTTCGTTGCTGAGGAGAAACCCACTGCGCCGTCCAATCCTCATGACGAAGTAACCCCATCTCCCAATGTGCAATGGGACTTGTGGTGCTCTCATGGCGAGAGGTCCAAACTCGGACTCGCCAGGCGCAGCGAGCCCTGCTTTCCAGGGCCGAGCCGTCATAGGGAATTTGTATCGAACGATCGCTGGCGACTTTCGCAGAATCCCAGATCAAGCGTTGTCCAGTTTTCAAGTCCTCATCATCGCGCGCCACTTGAATCTGATAGGCGACCTGTCGAACATCGCGCTTCGAGGAAAGCAATTGCCAACTCAACCGAGGATGAGCGCTGTCGATACTTAAAGGGTAATCGAAGTACTCGGTGCGCATCGAGACTACTTGGGCAGCAGTGTCTAGGGTTGGCAAGGCGGCCCCGACATTCGCGCATAGCACGAGGGGAAGGGCAAGGAGGGTGCGGTACACGGTTTGGGTTTCCTATTCAAGCCACATCGTCATAAGGAATGCCCTTTGGAAACGGTGCCAGGAGTGCGAGTTCTTCTTGCGCCGGGCGATAGATGAGAGCGGTGCGACCGGCATCGAATACGAGAGTCGCGCGGTTCTCGAGCGAGTATTTCTCCCAGTGCGGGAGGCCTGAGTGATTGGGATCTGAAGTGCGAGCGAAACTTGCCCAGGCGCCGGATATTTGTCGGGACAATTCCTCAGCGGCGGGGTCGGCCACCAAGCGCATGGCGAGCGGCAGCTCGGCGGTGTGAAAGGCGCGCAGCTTGCCGTGCCCAAGTCCCGTATCCCAGGCAAAGTAGTACATGTGGACTGTATCGCTCTGTTGCGCGAGCTTCGCTTCCGCCTGGGCGATGGCATTGCTGCGAAAGCCTTTGTCGGTCGCCATCCTAAAGTACACGTCCGTGGGCGAGTCACTAGGATAGTCCTGCCGGTATTTGTCTAAAATGGCATCGACTGATTCTGCCGGAATGCCGGACTTGATCTCCCGTTCCTTGAGCCCCGGCCAATCGAGCGAAAAAAGCTCGGAGTCCTGCAACGAGAAGAGCGTCGTCTCATCCTTGCAGCAGCCAATCAGAAGTGAGACCCCGTTGGCCTCGGGAGGCGCTCCCTGCTTCCAGGTTTGAGCGTTCAGCGAGCGATGATCGATGACCGGTCCGTCGAGTATTTTGGCGACGGCGCGATAAGCCGATAGGAGTTGGCCGGCGGGCATGGTCTGCAATTGGCCGAGCTGGGAGGCATTGAGACCGAGCTTCTTGAGCAGCCGGTTGGCATCTTCAGACGCCGTTTCTAAAGTTCGCACCGAGCGAAACGAGCCGCTCTCGATGATGGCGCGTTGAAACAGGCCTTTGGCGCCGGGCATCGCGAGCAAGGCGCTTATTTTGGCGCCGCCGCCCGATTCGCCAAAGAGCGTGACATTCTTAGGATCGCCGCCGAAGCTGGCAATGTTGTTGCGCACCCATTTCAATGCCGCGATCAAATCCAATTGTCCGATGTTGCCGGAATCGGCGTACGCGGGATCGAGCGCGCCTAAATAGGTGTAGCCGAAACACCCAAGCCGGTGATTGATGCCCACCAAAACGACATCCTGCTCGGCGACAAAACGATCGGAAATAAGCGTGAGCGCGCCGGACTCTTCGGTAAAGCCTCCGCCATGGATGTAGACCATGACGGGGCGCTTGCCGTTCAAGGCTGTGGTAAGCACATTCAGCACCAGACAGTTCTCGCTGTCGGGTTCGGCGGTGATCTTAGCTGCGTCGGGCCGGCCACCACTGAAGTACTCACCGATCAAGGGCGAGGTAAAGATCGTGCCGTTACTTCCTTGGACTGCACGGGGCCCGGCTTTGACGGCATCACGGATTCCCCGCCACGGAATCGGCGCGGTGGGTGGCATAAAACGATGGGCGCCGGCGCATGAGCCACCGTAGGGAATTCCCCGGAATGAGAGCACCTTGCTCGCTTGAATGCCGCGCACCCTGCCGCTCATCGTCGAAGCGATGGGATTGACTTCGCTGGTCGATGCAGCGCCAGCCAGAGGCAGCCCATCCAACGCAAATAGAGCTCCGGCTCCCGTCAAACCCGCAAGCAAGCGTCTTCGCCTCATAGCTGACTGTCGGGGTGAACGCCAAAAACGTCCCGAATCGCGTCCAAATATTTCATCCCGTGCACAGTGTCCGGCTCCAAATAGCTGCCTTCGGTCCACTCATTCCAGCAATTGATAGTTAAGATTCGCGGTCCGTCTTTGTCGGCAAGCAAGCGTTGCTTGGTCAACAATAGCGCGGCACGGAAGCGTTCAGGCGAATTTCCGCTGATCGTGTTCGTAAAAGGATAGACAAAGTTTCCATATCCGTCACTCTGAGCTGCACGCGGGCTGGGATCCCAACCCATAGTGACGTTTGGATAGTACGGAACATCAAACATGCGTTGCGCCATATCCCAATAGGATAGGTATTCGTCACGCACCTGGTTGTAATCGGTCTTGAGCGTGGGCAATGCCGCGTGATGAACCCATACATAGGATGTGACCGAGTCGAACCCCAGATCTTGGACTAATTTGGCCACATCTGCGGGGCCTTTTTCTGACGGCAAAACAGGCTGTCCCCACGCCACGGCGTTCAAATGCAATCCAGGCAAGCCCGCAACCTCTGCTTTGGCTCGGAATTTGTCCAATGCGGCTCGCGTCGCTTGCACAGACCCGAAATTGGCAAGCAAATTGGTCAAGTCATAAAATGAGAAATAGGGTTTTCCATCCACGCGCCAGTAGGACGGATGTTTGAAATAGTCATTGATCAAGTGATCGCAGATCATCTCGAAATTAGCTGGCGTGACGACTCCCGGGTACAAGACCGGTGCGGGTGCACCCAGCTTGTAAGGATGAATATCCAGCCAGTCATGATTGGCCCACATCAATGCGAACTTCAGACGATGGTTGTTCGTCGCCTTAAGAAATCCTTGATCAACGGCGCCTTGCAAAAACGGCCCATCGTTGTAGTAGTACCAATCAAAGATGAAGGCGGCGATACCGTGATCAGCCGCCGCGTCGATCTTGCGGCTCATGACTTGCGGATCTGATTCGTCTCCATAGCCCCACAGCGGAACATGTGGTTGCTGGTGCCCTGGAAACCGCGGCTTCGCGGCTTTGACCAGTTCCCACTCGCTCCACGCTCGCCCCTTTAAGGCGGCGTTTCTTGGATCATTCGGGTGGTAGTTACCGAAGTAGTAGCTGGCGACCGCAATGGCCTGGTCTGGCACTGGTGTGGCGCCATATGCGCAATTGGCTACTAGGCACGTCGCAACGGCAACCAATGGCAGCGACAGCACGGTTCTCATAGGTTAGATGGAATCATCACGCTTTGTGGCATGCCGCTTCATGGCTGTACATCATCGGCGATTTCCGGAGGGTGCCAACAGGCAAAGCGTCTGTCAGAGGAATATTGATCGTCGACGGATGCTCAGCATCGTGAAGAATAGTCACGAGCGGAGCGGGATCGAGCACAGGCGTATCCCAACCGCCAGCGGCGTCAAAGCTATTGATGGCAACGCGCAGGCAATGCCCCTTTTGAACGCGATTGGACATCGCATTGAGGGCAAATGTAAGCAGCGCCGGGGTGCCGGGAACAAGAGCAGCCTGGTCATCTTTAAAGCTTGGGTGCCACGGTAGGTTGTTGTTGTCAAAACCCGGAGCGCGCGCGGCTCGGTTCGAGGCGCGAATTGCGCCCTCGGTCAAAAGAGTGGAATGACCTTGTTTATCGACGTCCTCTAGATAGACAAAGAAATCTTGGTCGACCGCGGTTGAAGACACCCAAAGATTGACGATGGGCGTACCTATAAGCTCTACGTCCCCGTCTAGCCGGTTCCCGGTATAGACTGTTGACTCTGAATCCAGAAGGTCAGTCTCGATGGGCTTGAGGCCCGGATCGACGACATCGCCGCTGGGAAAATGAAACCGCGTCGCCAAATTAGCCGCCGCTGAATAGTTCACGACATACTGATCCTTGCCGCTTGTCGTGAGCGTGAGCTTCCGTGATGTTTCGTTGGGAAGCGGCCATTCCGTACTGGTTCTCCATTCCTGCCCGCTGGGCGCGCCTTGTACGTAGTAACTTACCGGCGCTGCCTCGAGCAACCCATTGCTCTTCCCGTTCAGCCAATGCTCATACCACCGAATCTGTTCACTGACCGAATCGTATAGTTGGCTTTCGTACCAGGCGCAGTGATACCAGGGCCCAATGATGAGGCGCTGAGCAACGCCTAAGGATCGAAGCGATTGATACAGTGCAAGCGCTTGTTCGAGATTTGGGTCCCGCCACCCCGTGAACTGCAATACCGGCAGTTTTGATAGGCGAAAGTTCGGCAGATAATTCCATAACTCTCCTGCCAGATGCGCAAATTCGGGAGTCTTTGGCACGGAATCACGAAACGGCCGCTCAAGGCGAGCGGGTGCCCACGACGCGGTACCCCGGTCCCAGCTGATGCGGTGCTCCGCGACGGCAGCTTTGAGCATCTCGCCGCCCACATCCTCATCCACGGGAGGGCCCGCCTTTAAGACATCGTTCTCATACATCGAGCGGTCCCAAGTTTCAATGATTTGGCGCAACGAGACGCCGTTCGCACGCAGATTCTGACTATGGCTATCCACGGTCGGAGCCGAACAAGGCGCGATAGTTTTCAAGTGAGGCGGCATTGTCTCGGCTGCCCACATCTGAGTCAGCCCGACGTATGAGCAACCCCCCATACCGATATTTCCGTTGCTCCAAGATTGTCGAGCTAGCCACTCGATGACATCCCACAAATCCCAGCGGGTCGCTTCTTGGTCAAATCCGCCCGCATACACCGTGCCAAATGAGGCCCCACGACCTCTGATGTCCAAGATCGCCACAACGTATCCGCGCTTCAACAGCGGCAGCCAGGCTTTCAAATTCGACGCAGTTATCTGTCCGTTAGTTTGCTGGACACGATGGTAGGGAGTGGCTTCTAGAATGACGGGATAGGGAGTACTCACCGGCTTTCCGGACACAGCTGGTCGATATATATCCACGGCCAGCTTGGTTCCGTCTCGAACCGCCACGTATTGCGACGATCGAGTCCATTCCGAGTACATCTCGGGCGGAACGATATATGTCCCACCCGAGCGGGCGGTGAGCTGCGCAAGGGCGCTAGTGCCAGTCAGCAGCGCCAAACCCGCCGCAACGAGACATGCACTGCGGGTGCGCGCTCGCCGCATCAAAAGCGATAGCGCATTTGCAGGGCAACATTCAGCGGCTCTTCTTTCGAGGCTCCGGTCGCGGAACTCGACACAATGATGCGATTGGTTAAATTCTTTCCGATCACATCCACATTCCACCGGCCGCCCGGCATCGCAAGGGTAAGTCTACCGTCCAGTCTCATATATCCGGCTGTCCCTAGAATATACGGGTCCTGCTCATTGTAGCTCGAGGTGAAGTAAGGGCTCACTTCGGTCGTGAATCGATAGCTGCCCGGAAGATCCCAGCTGTAACTGGCAATCACGCTTCCGCTCCAGCGAGGAGCAAAGTTGGTCGGTTCCCCGGAGATGTTCGCGTAGGGCGGCACGGGATTGGGAAACACGGCGCACTGCGGATTTGCATAGTTCGCGGCGCTTTGCGCGCAAAAGCCTTGCAACGTGGTCTGACTCGCGTTGGTATAGCTCACATAGTAAGAGTCGAGTAGAGTGACGTTCGCTGCCAAGCGAAAGTCCTTGGTCACAGCCCACTGGGTTTCGAGCTCGACGCCCTGCGAGCGAGACTCCGCCGCGTTTCTCACGAACAGCGAAATCGTATTGCCGATGGGATTCACCGATACCGCATTCGCTTGAAGATCGCGGTAATTGCCGCGAAATACATCCAGATTCACGAGCACTCGGTCATCGAGCCACTTGCTCTTCACACCCACCTCGAAGGCATTCACGTGCTCTGGCCCGTAGGCCACGTTCGAGGGCACGGCATTCGGCAGAACGCCGTTAAAGCCACCGGCCTTGAAGCCGTTGCTGTAGGTGAAGTAGAGCATGGCTTGAGGCTCTACTTGATACTGAATGCCGGCGGAAGGCATCCAGGCATGATCGGAGCGGGAAAAGTCTTGCGTCCCCGGCGGTCCTTCAAGAATGGACCAGAGCGACTCCAAGTCCGGGGGAATCCGTGTGAAGCCGCCGTAAAGTTGGCTGCTCGTTCCATAGTGCAGCGTGCCGGTAAAGTCCTTGTTGTCCTCGGTCCCGCGCAGGCCGGCATTTATTTTCAAGGTATCGGTCACATTCCAAGTCGCCGCGCCAAAGAGCGAATACACATGCTCGCCTTGCGAATAGCTCGGGTTAAACGCAAAGGGAAGGTAGGCCTGCAACGGAGCAAGCGGCGGGATGACTTCCGTCAGAAAGTCAAAAACGGGAGCGTTGATCTCGAGGCTCTCGTCGATGTGATCGGTTTGAAAATAGGCACCTACCATGTATTCAATCGTTTGGCCGGTGGGCGAGGCGATACGAAACTCCTGGCTGAACTGGTTGTACTTCTCCGCCTGCTGAGCATTGAACACATAGGTGGGAAACAACGAGGAAGAGGTCTGACTGAAATGATAGTTCGTAAATCCAGTGACAGAAGTGAAGGTGTGATCCCACTGGTGATAATTGAGCGTCAGGACGCTGGCGAAGGTCGAGAGTGAACTACCCTGCCCCGCCAAGCCCTCGTTTTCATCGTTATCGAGTCCCACAGGCAATCCCATGGCGAGCAGTTGCGCGCAGCTGCCGGTGCCGGCGACCCCGCCCGTGCCTGCTGCGGTGAAGGGGGGTGCGGGCGGACACAGTACGACCTGGCTGGGCTGTCCGCCTTGACTGCCCGAGGTGTGATTATCGCTGGCTTCGAACTTCCACAAGGCGTCCAAGTTGTCGGTGGGTTTGTAATTAAAGGTCAACCGGCCGGCTTTGTTATTCTCGTCGGGCGCATCCTTTCCCGTGGTCACATTTTTGATCCAGCCACCCGTGCCGTCGAAGATGCCCGCGGCGCGAACCGACAGTTGATCGTTGACCGGCAAGGTCACGGCACCCTCGGCGGCGTACTGATCGTGCATGCCGTAGAGGAGCCGCGTGTAACCCTCGAGCTCATCGCCGGGCGTCTTGCTGACCACGTTGAGCGCTCCGGCAATGGCGTTGTTGCCGAAAAACGTACTCTGCGGCCCTTTCAAGACTTCAATCCGATCGAGATCGAGAAAGGTTGCGCCGCTGGTGCGCGAGCGCCCATTGAAAATATCATCGGCAAAGATGGCAACCGATTGGTCCAGGGAGGGATTGCCTTGCGGACTGCCGGCGCCAGATCCGATGCCGCGAATATATAAATCGTTGGAGAAGTTGTTACCGCCGCCGTTATTGATGTGCACGCCGGGCAGAATCTGCGACAACTCATCGAATGAATTGAAATTTTGGTCCGCGAGAAATTGACCGCTGACGGCCTGTAAGGAGATCGGCACATTCTGCAGATTCTCGACGCGCTTCTGGGCGCTCACCACGATTTCCTCCAGGGCAGCTTTGTTATTGTCGCCTGTTTGATCTTGCGCGAATGCGCTTGGCGCGCGGTTCCCCAACAGGACCACAAGGCAGCAGCCAGCTACTGCGGCGGTGTTACGCATGACATTTCCCCCATATTATCGATGTTATGCGTCCGCCTTGCAGACGCTAAACTTCCCCAAGCGAACCTGCTTGATCAATTGGGACATATTTTTAGCTGCCCGGGACAGGGCGATCGGCGCGGTGCGGCAGCCACTTAAGCAGTGCGGCTCGGCGCTTTAAGAATCCCCCCATACCAGCCTATCCAAAGCCTAAACTTTAGATACATACCCCGTCTATTACCGATTGCCTATTCATTGTTAATTAGAAGTTAACAAGCGCATCGCCCGGGCGCGGTGGCGCAGGCGGTCTTGGAAAACGCTTGTGGCAACCTCGAAAAAATAGCCATCGATAGATTCAATCGATTTAAGGTCCGCGCGGCGCATTGAGGCGCAAGAAGACTTCTCGGATCAGGTCCTCGCAATCCACGGATTCTTAACGGCAGTACATCCAATCAACTGTGCGTTGATCTCAACCAACGGATCGGTGCTGGGCGCGACCGAAGATTCGCCAACTCCTGCAAAACGCCGATTGACAAAGTTCTCGATTCCGCGGGGTAGGATTGCTGCTCATGTTTTCAATGCGCGGGCATTCCTTACCCTACATCAGTGTTTAGCCTCAGCTCCAAATCGGTAGCGAACCCGGATTCCGTACATGCGCGGCTCGCCAAATTTCGATGAGGCGAAGCCCAGCGGCGAGTTGTAGAGATCCAGGATCCCAATAGCGTTCACCTTATTAGTCAGGTTCGAAGCAAACAGGGAAAGATCGACGGGACTTCCATACACCCCATTCCAGTCGGCGCTCATGTTCAGAAGCCCGAACGCAGGTATGCTACCCCCGGGCTGGGAAGTGTCGATATTGATTCCGGCTTGCCAATTCCAATTGGTCTGCCAAGTCACCTCGCCGATGTCGCTCGACAGCGGCAGTCGATAACGCGCCTTGAGATTGTACTTATACGGAGGGCGACCCGACTGCTCTTGTGCAATCAGCGAGGCCCCATCTACCCCTGCGGCAAACTCCGTGTACTTAAAGTGCAGGTAATCGAAGCTGGCGCCCAACTGTAAATCCTTGGTGACGTTGGCAAGCACGTCAAACTCCGCTCCAAACAGATTCGCGGCGGCCGCGTTAGTCGTTAGGAGAGTGAAAGTGCCGGTATTGCCATTGAAGGTGTTTTGCTGTACTTGGATGTCCTTATAGTCTTGATAATAGATATTCGCGTTGGTTCGGACCGCCGCATCTGCGACCTTCCAATCCGACTTGACACCAAGCTCGACGTCATCGACAAACTCAGGATTGAACCCAGGTTCACCGGGCGCGTTGTTGAAACCGCCGGCACGATAGCCCCGACGGGAAGTCAGGTATAACAACGTGTCCGGGACAATTTGATAGTCCAAACCGACTGTCCAGGTGGGTGCTCTATCATGAGCTTGATTGATTGCGCTGTAGCTACAGTCTGTTACCGGACCATTGGGAAGTGCCTCGGTACACAGGCCAAAATTGTTGGAGACCTCATCCCAGGTGTACCGGCCACCTAAGTTAAACTTCAAACCAGTTACCCACGACGACAGATCGTAGGTGCCCTGCGCATAAATCGCCTTGCTCTGCTCGCCGCCTTGATTGATCTGAGCGGATGAGCCACCGAAGACCGTTTGAGTTAACACGGGAATCTCGCTGCCCGTCGGCGGCACCTGGTCCAACCAAAATGCGCCGGCAACCCAATTCAATCGCTCGGAGAGCGCGGTTCCGAGAAATTGGGCCTCGTCCGTGTACTGTTGAACGGTAGTCAAGCGGCTGGGCGCGCTGATAGCATTTAGGAGCGGCAGCACGGTCGCATCGGCGTCCAATGCGAGCGTTTGATGATACACGTCATAGCCGAAGATGTTTCGAAACGTCACGCTATCGGAAATCGACCATCGTGATGTGTTACTGAGGAACAGGCTTGATCCGCTCGATCCTAAGATGGAATCGACCGCGAGCACCGTGCGAACTCCCAGGGCCTGCTGCTCAGCGAGATATGCTGACAACTTTGGAAAGAGGAGCGTCGCGGCCAAACTTTGCGGATTGACGTCGGTCAGAACAAAGGGTGAGCCCTTGCTGTCGTATTTCGTGTCCGCGACCACGGTGTCATTCTGAAGCGATTCGGTGGGCTTGAAGGTTACCGTGCCTCGAACCGACCAATTGTCGCGCGCGTCGGCATCAAAACTCCCGGCATGGTCGCCATCGCCGGAAACCGTCGTGAATCCATCTCTTAACTGACCATTGAACGCAAACCGCGTCAGCAATACATTATCGGCGATGGGTAGATTGATCGCGCCGTCGATCTCGCGGTCGTTATAGTTGCCGTAAGTGAGCTGGACTCTGCCGCCGAAGTCATTGGTAGGTCGAGCCGTTTGCAGTAATAGATCGCCGCCGACCGAATTGCGACCAAAAAGCGTTCCTTGCGGCCCCTTGAGGACCTCCGCACTCTCGAGATCGAACAGCACGCCGGGACCGCCCGCAAGATCACCATTACTACTCGAGGGAATTGGTACCTCGTTCAGATATGACACCACCGCTGGAATGCTTGAGATGCCGCTAGTCTGTTGGCCGCGGATACTGACATTCACCGCGTCGCGCGAATAGACAGATATCGCAGACATCGATGGGACCAGGTATTGCAAGTCGCCGATCGTATGCACGTTGTTGTCTTGCAGGGTCTGTTGAGAGAGAACCGTGATGGCAATGGGCACGGTCTGAACATTCTCCTCGCGACGCCGAGCGGTGACAATGATTTCCGCAAGATTTCCCTGCGCGTTGGCTGATGCGGTGCTTGAAGTCTCCTGGGCAACGCTTGAGTGCCCGGCGAAAGCGGCAGCGAGCGTTGATATCATGGCAGGCAGCCATTTTGTTGGCTTATTCGATTGCATGGCGGAACTCCCCAGTGCGTCGGTTATTGTGACCGTGAGCAGTCCTGCATCGCTCAACTCGGCCACTAAACCGGTCCCGCGCAACAGAACTGCGAGAGCCTCCTTGACTTCATATTGTCCACGGACGGCGTTGGTGGTGATTTGATTGATTCGCTCGGTCGGGAATAAGACGGACACTCCCGCTTGTCGAGCAAATTCAACCAAAGCCTTCGCCGCGCTTTGCGTGGGTATATTGATATCGATGCGCGCCGCGCGAGCCTGAAGGGACGCCGCACACAGCAACAGGACTACGCCGAAGCGTAGCCTCCGATGCCACTTGCCGGCCCCCTTAAGAACCTCGTGCACCACGAATCGTGGGCTCTTAGGTCAATAGACCGTAAGTGGGGAAGAATCCTCTATGCCACTTTGGAAATTCTTTCAATCAAATATCCCCTAGTGGCGCGAACTCAGCACTACCACATCGCCATCGCGCGTGGCGTCGATATCGAAGTTGTTGTGCAAGGCGGCAATGAGGCCATCGACATCGCCGACTTTAAAGTAACCGCTGACGGACATCCGCTTAGTTCTCTCTTCGATAATGACAAATCGGGTATTCGAATAACGGTTCACTTCGGCGACCGCCTTTTCGAGCGGGTCCGCGTCGAAGACGATCATGCCGCCCTTCCAGGCCAATGCCGCTTCGATTTGCGCCGGCTGCAGATTCTGTACGGTTTGCACGGCCGTATCGATGGTCACTTCTTTGCCCGCATCGACGAAAATGTCCGTGGTTGCGGGCTGAACGACGGCGTTTGGCGCCAGCTGATTCGAGCCCTCCTTGGAGGGGCTGGCACCGGCCGGAGCTCTTACCTCGACGCGTCCCTCGGTCACGGTAAGTTTGGTTCCCCGCTCTGAATCCACGCGGATGTCGAACGCCGTGCCTACGGCCCGAAACTCGTTCGCGCCGACCTGCACAGAAAATACGCGGCCCTGGTGTTTCGCGACCTGGAAATGGGCTTCGCCGCGCACGAGCTCGAGCTTACGTTGGGTATCGGAGTAGTGAACCCTTACGAAGCTGGCAGTATTCAGCGTGACGATGGATCGATCCGGAAGCGCAATTTCCCGCTGCTGGCCCACCGCGGTGGAATAGCTGGCCTCAAAATCGCGTCGCGGAGTGATCCAAACGGCCGCAGCAGCCGCGGTCAGGGTCAGGAGAACTGCGAGCATCAGAGGTCTCGGGGTTATCACCCGCGTCTTCGGCACGTTAGGTTGTAGAGGGAAGAGCTCGGAAATCTCACCGAGCACACTCATTTTGTCCCAGAGCTCGGCCATGTCGAACAGAGCGTCGCGATGGCGAGCGTTTTGTTCCAACCAGCCACGAATCTCCACGCGCTCGGCGGGATTCAGTCCCCGATCTATTCGAGCAATCCAGGTGCCCGCCTGTTCACGCATGGCGAGTTCATTGGGCAGTACGACGACGTTATTCATCGCAATCACCCCGGGCGAGGGACCGCGGTCGGGCTCGCAAGGCACTCGATCGTGAAAAGCCGTGCGACTTCATGTAGACGCTCGCGGTGGTGATGCCCTTGGCAATGTGCTTTTCCACGGTGCTTTCACTGATGCCTAACTGTCGCGCAATATCACGCTGCGACACGTCGTAGACCTTGCGCAGGATGAATGCGCGCCGACACTGCAGGGACAAGTCGCGTATGGAACGGCAAAATAGCAAGAATTCCTGCTCCGCTTGCAAATGTCCATCCGGCGAGACGGCACTCTTTGCCAGCGGGGACTCGATCTCATCCCGAAACTGAAGCACCTCCGGGTCGGCCTCGCATTGAACGGGAGTCTCGGCCGTATGATTCAGTGCATCCGCCCGCACCACGTGATTCAACGCGAGGTTGCGTGCGGTCCTCATCATGAACGACCGAGGATGAGATATGCGCTGCTTCTGCGCGGCTTGGTAGATGCGGATATAAGTTTCCTGAACGATATCTTCGATATCGTGCGGCTTGACGATGCGCGCGACCGCTTTCGCCAGCGCCTTGCGATAGTGCTGGAACGCGTGAGTCAGCTGCTCTACAGCCGCTCCTCGGTCGTGGCAAGGTTTACTCATCACCGTCAACTTCTCCCACCCAGTGAGCTTCCCTAAGGTTATTCCGCTCGCCGCTGCACAAGCTCGCGATCGATCGCCTTCAAATCAACGCAACCGCAGAGCTGCATCGCGCGTACGAGTTCGCTCTTGAGAATCTCTAATGCGCGAGCGGCGCCCGCCTCTCCCCCGGCCGCCAACCCAAAGAGGTATGCACGACCGATCGAGCAGGCGTTAGCCCCTAAGGCGAGTGCTTTGAGAACGTGCACGCCGCGGCGGATGCCGCCATCTAGGATCAATTCGACGCGCCCTCCCAGCGCTTCGGCGATTTGCGGCAGTACATCGAACGGGGAAACCGCGCCGTCTAACTGCCGGCCGCCGTGATTGGAAATGATGATGGCGGTGGCACCTAGGTCCACTGCGCGACGCGCATCATCGACAGAGAGAATTCCCTTGATGGCGAAAGGGCCATTCCATTGTTTGATGATGTCGCCGACATCGTCCCAAGAAACCGCAGGATCGAGCTGTGCGCCAAAGTGCTTGGACTGCTCGACGAAATTGCCAGGCTTTGCATGGGCTGCGATATTGGCCAGGGATAGCGGGCCATTGCGCCATTGGCCCAGAGACCACTTCAGTTGCAGGGCCATGCTCGCCATGGTGCGCCACGACAACTTAGGCGGTACTCCCATCCCCGATCGCAGCTCACGCTCGCGTTTTCCGCGGACGGCCGCATCAACCGTCAAGCAAATGGCAGGATACTTAGCCTGCCGACAGCGCTTGAGCAGCGAGCGGGTCAAGCCTCGATCCTTAAATATGAACAGTTGAAACATCTTTGGGCCCGAAGACTCGGCCGCAATGGCTTCCAGGCTGGTGGTTCCCGCGACCGCCAGGGAGTAGAGGGAGCCGCTGTTGGCGGCCGCTCGCGCCACCGCGCGCTCGCCGTCGGGGTGATAGAAGCGCGAGGCGCCGGTCGATGAGCAAAATACGGGCCAGCCGACGTCTTGCCCAAGAATACGGGTCTTGGTATTGACCTCGCTCACATCGATAAGACAGCGGGGGATCAGGCGCACGTCATCGAAGGAGGCGATGTTGCGTGCGGCAGTCGCCTCGGTCTCGGCAGCACCGATCAGGTACTGATACACAGGACGGGGTAAGCGGCGGCGGGCGAGCTTCTGAAGATCATCGATGCTGTGGCAGTCGCTCAAGCGCACAAGAACTTACCGAGGATAAGCGCGCGAGGGCAGCCCTTTAGCTCCCGGAGTCACGGTAAAGAGCGCGCCCGCTGTGTCGCCATCGTTGTTCATCATTTGCGGCGTCAAGCCGATGTTCTTAGCGATGTCCGGCATGTGTCCGGAGCGGCTGGTGATGAAGAGGATATCCCGTTGCGCGCCGCCGAATTCGCAGCTGGTCGCGCCGGGGGTTGAAATTTCCACGCGGCCCAAAAGCCTTCCATCGGCGGCGTAGTGGCGCACTTCACCGGCTCCGGTGATGGCCACCCAGAGCTCGCCATCGCTGTCGACCGTCATTCCATTGGGCGCACCATTCTCTACCCTGACGAGAGTGCGGCGATTGGCAAGTGTTCCTGCGCCAATATCGAAATCAAACGCGTCCACGGTTTGCGCCAGAGAGTCGATCAGGTAGAAGGTGCGCTCGTCCGGGCTCCAGGCAAGACCGTTGGCGAGGGTAAGGCCCTCGTGCATTCTTGTAATCGTACCGTCAGGATCGATGCGATAGAGCGCCGCCGCGCCTGATTTAAATTCAGCGGTCAATGTGCCGCTCCATATGCGGCCGCGCGAATCACACTTGGCATCGTTGAATTTCTCGCCCGGCTGGGCGTCGAGGCGCGCCAAGGGGATAGAGGCGCCCGATTCGTCGACCAAGTCGATGCCGGTCGCTCCGAGGGCGATAAAACCGCCACTCTTTCGTGGAATGACGGCCGCGAGGTAGCGGCGCAGTTCCCACAGATTTGTTTGGGCCCAGTGGCCGCTCGCGCTCATTTTGGCTTCGTGCACGCGGCCAGTACTATGGTCCGCCCAGAGAAGTCGTTCCCGTGTACCGTCCCACGTCGGGCTTTCGCCAATCTCATCTTGGGCGTCGATCGCGACCGTCGCCTTCTTGTAGTCCCCAGCCATGCGAAAAAAGGCTAGACGCAATTATCCAATGCGTCCATTATCGAATAGGCAAGCAACGTTAATCGGGAGTTAATGTTCTGGAACTGCGGCACCTACGCTACTTTGTCGCCGTCGCGGAGGAGTTGAACTTTGCGCGCGCGGCGGCGCGCTTGAAAATCGCTGCGCCGGCCTTGAGTGTGCAAATTCGCAAGTTGGAGGAGGAGATCGGAGTCGATCTTTTGGCACGCGAGGGGCGAGGCACCAAGATAACGGAGGCTGGGCGCGCATTTTTGCCCCAAGCGCGAAAATCCCTTGCCGACGCGCAGCTTGGCGCCTCGCTCGCGCGGCGTGCGGCGCACGGCGAGATAGGGCAACTGTCGATCGGCTATAACACGCCGACCGAGTTTCGGGTTTTTCCGCGCGTCATTCCGGCCTTTAGGCAACAGGCGCCGAACATTCACCTTTCATTTCATGATTTGAAAACCGTCCAGATCATCGAGGGCTTAAAACGCGACGAATTGGATCTTGGTTTCGTGTGGCTGCCGGTCCCGACGGCGGGTTTTGACGTGCGGGAGCTGTCACGAGAGCCCATGGTTGCCGTGATACCCGCCGCCCACGCCCTGGCCAATGCTGCGTCGGTTTCAATCAAGGATTTGCACCGCGAACCGCTCATTAGCTTTCGGCGCGAACTCGAGCCGTTTGGTTATCATCAGATCGAGGAGCTATTTTTAGCCGCTGGGGCGACGATGAACGTCGTTTATGAACTCGACTCCTCGCCGCAAATGGTCAACTTCGTCGCCATGGGGGAAGGGTGCTGCATTCTGCCGGATTATGTGCGCAGCATCCGCCGGGATGGGGTGGTCTTCAAGGCATTGAGGGGCCGGAACTTTACCAAGACTCTGGCGGTGATCAAGAAAGTCACGCGCAAGGATCTGGCGGCAACGTTGTTCGACTTTGTCGTGGCACACGTGCAAGAGCGGGCGCCAGCGCGGAAGAACCGTGCTTCGGCTCAGCGCGATTTGCTTTCTGCACCAAAGCGATAGCGAAAACGAATTCCGTACATGCGAGGCGCTCCATAGACTCCTTGCGCAAATCCAAACTCGTTGTAATAGGACGCTGCTTGGACCAAATAGGTCTTATTGATCACATTGGATGCGAACAACGAGGCATCCAGAGGCCCACCGAAAATCCGGTCCCAATTAGCGGCCATATTCAGCAACCCATAGGCAGGCACCGTGCCGCTGGGACGCGCGGCATCGGCTGGGCCAAAAAGGGTGGCGGCGGTTGTGTCCTGCCAGCTCCAATTCGCCCTCAGCGCAATGTCGCCAACTTGCGCGTTCAGTGGCAGATGATAGCGCGCATTGAGGCCATATTTCCAAGGAGGATTGTTGGTTGTACGCGTCGCATTCAGCGTGGCGGCATCAATCATGGCATCAGCCTCAGAATTGATTTGCGTGTAATCAAAACTCAAATAGTTGGCATTGATCCCGAGCTGCAGATCCTCGGTCAGTTGAGCGAGCGCTTCGAACTCCGCACCGCGGATTTTCGCGGCCGCGGCATTCTCGTCCAGTGTGCCGATGAAGCCGGCGACAAGATCGACGGTGCTCACTTGCACTTGGATGTCGCGATACTTTTGATAAAAAATATCTGCGTTAGTGTGAATGGGAATGCCTGCGGCTTGCCAATCCGACTTGACACCCAATTCGACGTCATTGACGCATTCTGGGCCATATCCGGGCAGGGGAACTCCGTTACTCGGTGTATTGAATCCGCCGGGTCGAAACCCTCGGCGCGACATCAAATATAGCAGCGTATCCGGCGCCGCTTGGTAGTCCAGGCCCCCGGTCCAGGTGAGCGCTTTGCTCGACGCATCGCTATACACCGCGGGTGTCGGTGGAACCACGCGCGATCGGCGTCCGTGCAGGCGTGCGAACGAAGCCGGACGTCCCACGACGCCGCTGCCGCAATCTGGCTTTTATCATTGTCGGGCGTCATTGCGCTCCTCCCAATCGCTCGAGGAGGTAGACGTTGGCGCGACTCAAGTGCTTCTCAACCGTACTGATCGGCATTGCGAGACGACGGGCAATTTCGACCTGCGGTACCGAGTCAAAGTGGTACAGAGAGGAGATAGCAGCGGTCTTTGTTGGTAGCTCATGCAATGCAGCAATGAGTGTTTCTAGCGCCTCCTTTCCAAGTAAGACGCGTGTCATCGCTGATTGCAAAGAGCACAATGCGACCCGATACGAGCGCCACCATATTCGGATGCTCTGCATCGACTGGCTTAAGTTCGAGCCTGCGCGGTAACTTAAGCTCAATTCGATCTCCACTATTCCACTCACGGCTGAGCGACGCAAACGTGCCGCTCTGTACGGTTTCAGGGACCCTCTTTCCATTGACGCGAATGAGTGGTGTTTCGGCCCACGCTGGAATCCTTAGTCGAATAGCACTGGGAGTCGGCCGGGAAGCAGTTATCTGCAATTCAATGCTGTCGCCCAGTGGATATTGGCATCCATAATGCGATTCTTCACCGGGTCGCCAAAATTCATGGGGTCTTCGGATATGTAGAGCGACATCCGTCCATAGTCGTAGCCCGAGACCCAAAGATAATAGAGCCCATTTTCCTTTAGCACGAAGACGGATTCCGCCGCTTGATAGCCTGGCGGCGTCAGCATCACAGTCTTGGGCTCGCTCCAATGAAGAAGATCTGGCGACTCACGAACACGGACTTCATTCGGATTTGACGGGTCTGCCGTCCCTGCCCCGCTTACATAGTAAAGGAAGTAGGTTTGCCGCTCCTCAATCCAGTCTATCTCTGGGTCGCGGCAATCTTTCTCTTTGAAAAGAATGTTACCGTCCTCCAACGTCGATGCCTTTAGCGGCATCTAATCGTCAAGGTATTTGTCACTCTCCAACACGCGCATCTGAAAATCGATCTTATCGCCATGTTTCGCGTGAATGCCGTGGGCATAAAACATGAGCGCTTTATTTTTCCCGGACCAAACGATCGTCGGCGCCCACATTTCAAATTGAGACTGCTCGCTTGGCTTGACTGTAATGTTCGGCCGTGATTTGTACGGTCCTTGGATCTGATCGGAGACCCGATGAAACAACTGACCCGGCGCGATCCCCAGTCCGCCTATGATGCCGACGCAATGCCAACGGCCTATTCGATCCTGGGTTAGGCAAAAATTGTTATAGATAACGTCTTTGTCTGCCCCTTTGCCAACGATCTCTTCCGCCTGCGGCCAAGGATCGGCGGGCATCGGAATTTTTATGGGCCGAGCGCCTCCCGCTTGAGCAAGAGACTGCTTATAAAGCACGAAAAGTGTCGCGGCGCCTACGGCAGCCGAGAGTGCACAGCGTCGATCGATGGAAGCCGTCTTCTGGTTTTCAAGCATCTTCATCAATTACCCCACGGCTGGCGATTCGACCTAGCTAGATGACCTCATTTCGAAAACGAGGTAAATCTTTCACGTCCGACAAAAGGATTTTCACCCGATCTTGGCCACGGTGCGTAAGTGCACCGGTCCTAGCAAGCCGGACTTTACCAACGGACTCGCTTTATTCCAGTGTCGAAAGCTGGTCAGCGTGTAGCGCCCTGTGGGACTCGCCTTGCCATCGAGCAGCCACTTCGGCCAAGAGTTGAGGCCGCTGTAGGGATTTCGCTCGCTGTCCTCGGCCAGCTGCTCATCGCCAATCAAGCGATTGACCCACACGTTCACCAGCTTAATCTCAAGTTCATTGTCTTTATCTTGAAGAACATCGGTCACCTCGATTTGAAATGGCGAGTTCCACAGAATGCCGAGATTGCGGCCGTTCAAGGTCACGTCTGCAATGACTGCCACCTGGCCTAAATCCAGATAAACGATCGACGAGGGGTCTGCGTTATTGCGCTTACCGAAATCAAATCTCTTTCGATAGATGGCAGAGCCCGAATAATATCGAATGCCGGATTCCGGGCGCTTCGACCAATCATCCAACGCTTCAAACTGGACTGTGCCCGGTCCTCCCCAACGCGGGTCGAAGTGAATCTCCCAGGGACCTCGAATTTCTTGCGGCGGGGGCAGTCGAATCCGCCAATTTCGCTGCGTACCGTCGGTGTGTCGGATGTTATAGGTTCCCGATGTTCCGATCTCGCCGCGGGAGAAGTCGAATACAGGCGCGTCGCGGGGCGGCAGCGTGAATGCTTCAGATTGGTTGCCGGCGTCGCGCAACAGATCGTCAAACTGCCTGAACGCCGCGACTCGTTCGGCGAATGACCGATGATCGGCCCAGGTGCTCGTACCATACAGTGCTAACGGATTCTTTGGTCCCGTTTGGGCGAGCTTTCCGTTCAAAAATAGCTTCGCAATGCCGCCTCGGTACACGACGCCAATGTGGGTTGATACCGGCGCTAGGTTTGACGGAAAAACCAATAACGGTTTTATCGCGCCCGACTGCTTGTAGCAAAAGACAACAATGCCGTTACTGCCCAGGGCGAATCCGGCCCGCCCTTGCCCGGGTGATGTGTAAGTCTGAATTCCGGGAGCGGCGATGGCTCTGGGCGATTCGTAGCTCCAGCCGCTAGCGACCCGTATCGGAAGCCCAATGTCGCCGAAAGGCGTGACCCATGCCGCCATCACGAATGAATCGTCGCTCTTCTTCGGCTTGTCGGTCCGTGCCGGCGTTGGCCAGAGCGGCTCACCATGTCGCGTAATCGCTTCGATGGGAGCGCTCGGTGATTTCTTCTTATGGAACACCACGAACACGGATTCGTTGGCATGCAGGCACAGCGGCACCGCTGTGACACCGCGCTCCTCCTTAGGTGCAAGAACAGGTTCGCTGCGACCCGTCTGCGGCCAGTACAGCGTCGCCTCGCGTCCCGTGATGCGAAACGTCACAGTGCCTTGAACCCAAGAATCCTCTTGGTTGACCACAAAGTAGTGATCGGTGCTATCCGTCCTGCGGTGAATGTAGTTGAGTTTTCCCTGCAAATTGTCATCGCGGGAGAAATCAGCAGCAATTCCCATTCGCTTTAGCACCTGCTGAGGTTCATAACCCCAAAACACGAGACCTTTGCCGACGCGATGTTCGCCGCTGCCGCTGCGGCCTTGACGCTCACCCCACAACGCATCGGCCAACTGCTCGACTTCCAAGTCGCATTGAGGAAAGCCGGCGAGACTGGGGGACTTAAGCGGGCGAGACCCGAGCACGGTGAGACCGGCCTCCACGAGGTCCTTTATTTTTCGCAGCAGCGCCGGGGTCATGGTCTCAGTCTTTAGTATTGGCGCGGGCTGGTAGACATAATCGTCGCCTTCCACGAGCCGCATCACGCGTTGCCCGTCCGCATCGTAGGTCGGCAGTACCAGCAAGGCGTAGGTCATGCCGGACGGCAGCGCCAGGTGGCCATCTTTGACGGTTGCACTGAGTAGCACTTCCGCGGGGCAGCCGTCATAACTGAAACCTAGCCGTGTGGGCGTGATACCTCGCTTCGAGGCCGCAATCGGCGGCGTAAAGCGATATGGTGCACCTTCTTGACCTAAGAAACAGATGTCGGCGACAAACTGACCCTGTCGCAGTACATGCTGGCAGCGGGCGAGGTACTCATGCCAGGGTCTCGATTGTTTCCACCAGGTGAGCGAGCGCTGAAAAATGGTTCCCACGAAGACAAACGACAGGCCCGGAACGATGTGCGGCCAGGGTTGCATGACCCAATTGTGCAGGCACAGTCGGTTCACGCCGCTGCAGAACGCCCAATCGGCCAGGGGTTTGAGAGTTGCCGGGTGATCGAGGAAGTCGCCTCGATACGAGGTGAACGCCTCAGCCGCGACAATGGGCTTGCCATAGACATGGGCGGCGGAGGCCATGCTTTCGGTGAGATCGGCCATGGGAAGCCCACTGTAGGAGCTTTGCCAGAACTCACTCATCGGCTCATCGGCGCGTCCCGCATAACGCAAATCATCGCAGGTGCCATCGTAGGCCTCGATCGAGAGTCTTAATCCCTGCGCCTTGGCGAGCTCTCGCATATGATCGGCATAGTTCTCCAACAAGAGTTCGCAAACGGTTTCCCGATAATCCCACAAGAATCGCTCAGAAATTTCTGGGCTGTCAACGATGATGCCGCGCAAGGTGGGTAAGTAAGGCAACACGTCATAGCCGCGCCGTCTTTGAAACTCGGCGCGAAAATCACGCGTCCAGTTGCCGGAGCCCGCTTCCCAGCTGTCGATATGCGTCGAGACGAGCGCTCTTGAGCCAAGATCTTTTGCCTGGGCAGCCAGCTTTCCCACCATGACGGTAAAATGTTTCTCGACCGCGGCGCGACTCAATTTGTCGCACTCCAACCCGCTCGCCTCTTCTTGAGTGGTGCGAGTGGTGCCGTTGGCGACGGTGTGTCCTACGCGAAGCACGATCCAGCGTCCCGGCGGCACGTCCCACTGAAAACCTCCATCCTGGTCAAGGTGCGCTCGTAAATCGAGCATCTCGCTTGAACGAACCCTTTGATCGGCTGACACATCGGCCAAGTGCACTTGGGTTGGGATGACGCGAGGCCAGGGCACGACGCCGGCGAAGTCTCGTCCGCCGCCAAAGGACTTCGCATCGAAGTCGGCAATTCGTATCGCGAGCGCGTCTGCCGCCTGAGTCACTGGATAGGCGAGAAGCGCTATATCTTCGTAGTACTCGTGCTTGATTGCGCTGGGCTTCGGCAGCACTTGGTCGACATGCATCGGGCCCTGCAAGAACAATTCGCTAGCGATGACTTTCTGCGAGGCGAGTTCCGGGGTGATCCACGGGCCGCCACTGCCAGAATCGCCGGGGGCATTGTGGAGGTTGATTTGTACGCCGCAGCGCTGCGCTTCCACCAGAAGATGCCGGAACATCTCCAGCCATGATTCGGACATGAAGCGGTGAGGACCCAAGGGTTCGCCCACGCCGCCGTCCATGAAGGTCATGCCGGCGATACCGGCATCGCGCATGGCTTCGAGGTCGGCCGTGATGCCCTCTTTGCTGATGTTGCCGCCAATCCAAAACCCATAGACCCAGGGATACGCGGCGGCCGGCGGGTTGGCAAATTCTCGCTGCCACGAAAGCTCTTTGCCCGAGTTGGCTTCGGCGTCAGCGGCCGAGGCGCGGCTCAACGGCAGCTTGCCGGCAGCGAGCAATAGTGACGTGAACTGAAGAAATATGCGTCGCTTCACGGGCGAACTTTAACACCAGCCTGTTTCGTCGTTGAACGACGCCTAATCATCGAGCGCGCCTTAATGACTGCGTAGTGATTTCTTGATACAGCTTTCTGCCGACGATTTGATGTACAACCGTCGACGGATGTCCCTCGTGATAGTAAAAGAAAGTACCGGGCGTGGCGCACGGGGTTTCATCTTCGCCAAAGAGAGCTCGACCGGCACACTTCGATGTCGTATTGGTAATTCCGTAGCGACCGGGATGTTGCAGCACTTCGTCGAAGTACGATCCCCAGTAGCTAAGCTGCAGATCTATGCCCAGCTGCGAGCGCAGCGCGGGCACCAAGCGACGATAAACCGGGTTTAACCGTTTCCCCACGACCGCGAAGGCCGGAATCTTCGTTGGCAGCAGCGCTAACCTTACGTGAAGCGCGCCATTTTCGCGAAGTAGAGAGATTTCATGCGTCAGATTGCTTACTGTGACTTCAGTGGCTAACCCCGCATCGTTCAATCCCCCTGCGATGAAGAAGAGCGTACTCTTGGGGTCAAAGGGTAAATATCCACTCCTTACTCTCGAGGCGAAATCGCTGACTTGATCCAGCATGCCCTGGCAACACCAACGAAGGCCATGAAACTCTGACTCGCCCTCCGAACCGCTGGTCGCGCCACTTGCCGCAAAGTCTAGACCTCTATTTTCGGCGTTGCTGGCCTGAGGATAGGTCATTTGAATATTCATACGCTGCGCCAAATAAGCCACTGCCGTGGGGCCGTTCCCATCCACATAACGCGCACCGATGTCAGAATAGCTATCTCCGATGACATAGAGCGCATCGTAGGAAGTCGCTTTGGACGCGGATATCGACGCCAGCCCTATCATGAAGACAATTAGATATCTAATCATCACTACCACTTGATGGATTGGCATCGGGCGCGATCGCTCCGGCGAGAGACTTGCTCCCGGTGCGTATGAAATCAATGCGTGGATCTTTGGGCACTTACCCGGCCGCGACTGCAACCGCGAAGGGGTTCGGATACTTCATGGCGCAACGCAAGCGGGACACTGGAACACAACACGTCGGAACTCGACAACGATATCGCGCGGGCATCTTCCAGTCCACCGTATCCTAACTCTACCAGCGCCCTCGCACTTGAAGGGCGACATTCGCGGGCTCTTCTTTCGTGTTGGCCGAGGTCGCGATCACTCGATCCGTCACGTTTTTACCGATGAGGTCGACTGCCCAGTGGCCATGAGCAGGTTCGAACGTCAGTCTTGCATCCAGACGCACGTAACCGCCGACACTGGGTAAATAAGGGTCTTGATTGTTGTAAACCGAAGTAATGTAGGGGCTGAGCAGCGTGGTGAGTTGGTAGTCACCGGGCAGCAGCAAGCGGTAGCTGGCCGCTAGGCTTCCACTCCAGCGTGGGGCGAAGTTAGTAGACTGACCGGAGAGATTAGCGTTGCCGGAAACAGGATACCCGTATCCGATGCACTGCGGTGTCGCTAAGAAGTTCGCGTGGCTCAAGCTGGCGCAGTAATTCTGCAAGGTCTGCGCGCCGCCGTCGGGATAATCGATGTATGTCGACTCCAGATACGTCGCGTTGGCGGAGAAGCGCAAGTCCTTGGTTACTGCCCACTGCGCCTCTAGCTCGACACCCTGTGAGCGGGACGCTGCCGCGTTGTTCACGATCTCCGTAAAAGCCGTGGTGATTGGGTTGTATATGTAGGCGTTGGCTTGAAGATCCTTATAGTCGCCCCGGAACACATCGGCGTTCAGAAGCACCGTGTCATTGAGCCATTTGCTCTTGATCCCAAGCTCATAGGCGTTGACGTGCTCGGGCGCAAACTGAAGGTTGGCGGCATTCGGCGTGATGCCATTAAAACCACCCGCTTTGAATCCTCGCGTATAAGTCGCATACGCCATCGTGGTCGGGTTTAGCTGATATTGAATCCCGCCGGATGGCATCCAGGCATGATCTGAACGGCTAACGCTCTCGGTACCCGGCGCACCTTCGACCGGCGACCAGTCTTGCTGGATCGCCAAGGGGATCGGGACAAAGCCGCCATACTCTTGGGTTGCAATGCCGTATTCGTTGTCGCCGTAAAAATTCTTATATACCCAACTGCCGCGCACACCCGCGTTGAATCTCAAGGCATCCGTTGCATTCCAGCCGAGTGAACCAAATACCGAATAGACGTGTTCACCCTGCGAGAAATTCGGGTGCCAGGCGAAGGGCAAATCCGCAGCGGGTACGCCGAGAAGGGGGCCAAGGAAACTTAAAAATGGTGCATCGACTGGTTCAACCTCGGCCAGATTGTCGCTTTGGAAATAGAGTCCCGCCAAATACTCGATTGCCCCTCCGGTGGAAGAGGCGATGCGCAGTTCCTGACTGAACTGATTGTATTTCTCGATCATTTGATTGGTGAGATTGTCGATGCCGAGATTCTCAACATCATTGTTCGCGCTAAAGTGGTAGTTGTAAAACCCCGTCACGGACGTAAGCGTCCGGCCCCACTGGCGATAGTTGACCGTGAGCACGTCCTCAAAGGTGGACAGGTGGCTGCCTTGGCCAGGGAGCCCGACATTCTCATCGTTATCGAGGCCGATCGGGAAATGATTGGCGAGGGCATAGGCGCAATTGCCGCTCGTGCCGATGGGCGCGACGGCGGGGCAGTTGGTCCATTGCAAGGGCTGATTGCCGCTGGTCCCTTCGATACTGTTATCGCTGCCTTCGATCTTGAAGGTGACGTCCAAATCGGTTGTGGGCTTGTAAGCCATGGTTATGCGACCGGCTTTGTTCTCGGTATCGGGCGCATCTTTGCCGGTATCGATATTTTTGATCCAACCTCTGCCGCCGTTGAAGGTCGCGGCCGCGCGCATGGACAGCGTGTCGTCGATCGGCAACGTTACGGCTCCTTCGGCCGCGTAGGTTCCGTACATCCCGTAAAGCGCGCGCCCCCACCCTTCGAACACATCGCCCGGTTTTGCCGTGACGATATTCAATGCACCGGCGATGGCATTGTTGCCGAAGAATGTACTCTGAGGGCCTTTGAGAACTTCGAGCCGGTCAAGATCAAGAAACGTCGCGCCGCTCAAGCGCGAACGGCCGTGATAGATGTCATCGGCAAACATGGCGACCGATTGATCGAAACCCACGTTGCCGCCGCCGATACCCGAGCCGATGCCGCGGATATATAAATCGTTGGAAAAGCTTCCCGCACTGCTGCCGACATGCACGTCCGGGATTGTCTGCGTCAATGAGTCGAGGGAATTGAAGTTATTGTCGGACAGCGTCTTGCCGCTGACCACCTGCACCGAAATGGGAACGTTCTGCAGATTCTCGACACGCTTTTGCGCGGTGACGACGATTTCCTCAAGACCGGCTCGAGCAGAATCGACCGTGTTTTGATCTTGTGCCTGAGCGCGGTGGATCATCCCTTGGCCTAAGGCAACCATGACACAGTAACCGCATACTAAAGCGTAGTGACGCATTGCAACTCCCCATTCACGTCTTTTGCTTTTCTAATCAGCCAGCGTGGCAGACGTTAGGCTCCTCGATGCCGTCTTGTTTAGCCTATTGGGACACTTTTTTAGCTATATGGGATACTTTACTCAGCCGGCGAAGGCGTATCCCGGAATTCCCGTGGCTCCAGGCCGGCACACGAACAGGCCCCCGGCTTCGGGGCCGTTGTTGTCCATCATGGAAGGATCCACTCCCATACTCTTGGCGGCATCCGGCATGCGTCCTGCCCGGCTGGTGATGAATAGATCTGCGCCCGCTTCACCGCCAAAAGCGCAACTGGTGGCTCCGGGCGTGCCTATCTCCACGCACGCGAGCAGCGCTCCTTGCGGCGAATAACATTGCACGTTGCCGCCGCCGGTCGCTGCAACCCAGAGACACCCGTCTCGATCCACCGTCATGCCATTCGGGACACCGAATTGCAGTGTCAGGAGCGTGCGTCGATTGCTGATGCTGCCGCGGTTGATATCGAAATCGAAGGCATCGACCCCGCGGGAGACGGAGTCGATGAAATAGAAGGTGCCGCCGTCCGGACTCCAATCAAGACCATTGGCGAGCGTTATGCCCTGCAAAACGGTGGTCACTTTAGAATCTGGATCGATGCGATAGAGTGCTCCGCCGCCGGATTGAAAATTGCTGGTCAGCGTCCCGGCCCAGAGGCGCCCCAAGGAATCGCATTTTGCATCGTTGATTCGCACCAACTCCGAGTCCACCGGAAGTCGCGCGAATTCGCTGAGCTCGCCCGTATCGTTCATGGTGAGGATATCGGTGCCGCCGGGCACCACGAGGCCGCCGCCGCGGCGCGGAATTGCCGCGGCGATCGCGCGGTTCAAATTCCAGCGGCGGCTCTCGCGCCAGCCCCCTGCACCATCGGTTTTTGCCTCACGGATAATTCCGGCGCCGTGGTCTTGCCACAATAGACGCTGGGCGCCGGCGTCCCAGACCGGGCCCTCCCCCAGTTTGTCGCGTGGCTCCAAGGCCAAGGTCGCCTTTAGATGCGTAGTCATTCTTGCGCCACTGGCGCACCGCTGCGATGGCTTAAGACTCGCGTAGTTGTATTCGTTTCACGCCAATCGCTCTTCAAGTGATCGGCCATTTTCTCCGCCACCATCAGTACCGGTATATGCGTATTCGCGCGCATGAGAGTCGGAAACACGGAGGCATCCGCCACACGTAGGCCCTCGACTCCATGGACACGCCCGCTGGTATCCACGACGGCGCAAGGGTCACTCGGCAGCCCCATTTTGCAGGTGCCGCAGACATGGCGCGAGAGTTCTACTCGATTAAGCACCATGGCGCGAAGCGCGGCCTCATCGGCAACGAGCGCATCGATATCAATCGTCAGACCTTTAAGCAACCTTCGCCTCAAGGGCGCGACGTCAAAAAGAGAAGCTATCCCTAAGGCTTGCAGCCAGGCCTTGGTGCTGCGCTTCGCGAGACGACCGACGATTTTTCCCTGCGGCAGGAACGGCTCGTTGCGCACGGCTGCCACGTCCGGATCGCGCAGCAACTCCAGCGCTAGGCGCAGGCCCCCGACCAGGCGCTTGAAATCGCGATCGTCGGACAGCGTGTTGAAGCGAATGCGCGGGGGGGCCTTGGGGTCCGCGCTCGCAAGATCGACGACGCCTTTGGAATACGGTTTGTGGATGGCGACGGCGATGACGCCGATGCGGGCACCTAAGGGGTGCCACGAGGCCTTGTTGAGCGAGGCAATGAACATGTCCTTGGGTCCGCAGTCCTCGACATTCGATGAGTAGCGCAGACAATTCTGGGCAAGGGTGTGCTGCTGGCGCGGCTGCATGCTCGATCGCGGCAGATGCACGGCAATGTCCTGCACTTTCGGATGATTTTGCAAATTTCGGCCGACGCCTTGGACGTCGCGCACGACCTCTACGCCAACCGCGCGCAAATTCTCGCCCGGTCCAATTCCGGAGAGCATGAGCAACGCGGGGGTTTGCAGGGCACCGCACGAGAGGATAATCTCGCGTCCGGCAAACTCCCGAGTCACTGAGGCGGTGCGCGCCGTAACGCCAGAGACGCGACCCTCTTCGAAACGCAGCCGCTCGACGGTGGTATCGGAAACAACTGTGAGGTTTGGCCGGCGCCGCACGGCAGCGGGCAGATACGCCATCGAGGCGGACACGCGCCGGTCCTTGAAGTTCGCCATGGGCATGGAACTTTGACCCTCGCCAAACTCGCCGTTGTAGTCGGCGATGGCGGGATAGCCGCGCCGCGCAATGGCGAAGCTCACCGCCTTGCAGAATGGCGCCCATTCATCGGGCGGTGTACGGCGAATGGGGATGGGTCCCTCCGCGCCGTGCAGGGGACCCAAGAAATCCAAATCGTGTTCGAGCTTTTTAAAATACGGCAACACATCGTCCCATCCCCACCCCGGGGCGCCTAAATCGCGCCACTCGTCATAGTCCTCAGGCAGTCCGCGCACCGCGAACATGCCTTGGACATTGGAACCCCCGCCAACGCCATAACCTTGCACGAAGGGTCGTGAGGCGCGCGGAGCCCCACGCCCAAGATCCGCGCCAATCTCGGCGATGAGGTTCTGCCACATGAAGCGCGGATTTCCGAGCGAGACAGGAAAGGAATCGCGAATGTCAGGATGCTCATGGCCCGGCGGTGCATCGGGTCCTGCCTCGAGAACCAAGATTTTTTTGTCCGTATTTTCGGAGAGCCGGCCCGCGAGCACGCAGCCTGCCGCACCGGCACCGACAATGATGGCATCGTACACCGGACCTTCGGGCGGCAAGATCACGACTTCTCGCCTCGCGCGTTGCTTACATGGCTGCGGGCGGCAGCCAGATGAGATCCGTATCCTTCGCGCATGACGGCAATATCAGCCGTTACGATGATGAGCCGGTGCCCTGCGTTCAAGAGCCGGTCAACGGAATATCCTGCATGGGCAATGGTGCCGAGATGTAATCTCGCGCTGGCGGCCCCTTGTTCTATCTGCGTAAACGCGCTCGTATAGGCGGGCGTGGAGAATTCAAACGGGCTACCTAAATCAGCCGATAAGTCGCTCGGTCCCACGATGAGACCGCCGATGCCGGGCGTCGCCGCAATCGCAGCGATGTTGCCTACAGCGCGCTTACTCTCAATGGTTGCGAGCAGAAGCGGCGGGGCAATATCCTTGATGGCCGTAAGACCGTAGCGAGCCGCTCGCGTGCTCTTGGTCGAGGAGCGCGTGCCGTGCGGGCCAAAGGTGGCGGCGGCCACCAATCTCGCCGCATCTTCAGGCGTTTGAACATCGGCCATGAGAATGGCATCCGCACCGAAATCGAGGTATCGACCCACGCTGCCAAAGTCGCCAGGTCTTACGCGAACCGCTGCGAAGGCGTGGCTGCCGGAAATGACCTGCAGGCAGGCGACTTGCGCGGCTTCATCGACGATGCCGTGTTCACAATCGAGAATGATGAAATCATAGCCGCTCCATACCGCGAGCTCAGTAAGGCTTGGGTTCGGCAGGGTCTGCATCAGGCCGAACACAGGCTCGCCTAAGGCTAGCCGCGACAAAGCGCTGGTCTGATTTGAGACATCGGTCCGCATGACACTCCCCTCGTGGCGGCGATCGGAACGCTAAGCGTTCCCGCTCGCCGCCGTTTAGCCATTTGGGACAGCGCGTGGGCTATCGCCAAATGTTTTTATTAAGTTGCGTCTTTTTCTTACGCCACTGGCTCGGTGGGCTGCCAAACGCCCGGCGAAACCAGCGCGTGAAGGAACTCAAATCATTGAAACCCATGAGCCCCGCGATGTCCGACAACGGCCGATCATTGCCGAGCAAGTACTGGCCGGCGAGATTCCTGCGCACATTCTCAACGACCGCCGAATAATTAAGCCCAGCCCGCGCCAGACGGCGATTCAAGGTGCGGCGATCGGTACCGAGAAAGTGTGCAATGTTATCTGCCCCGATCTCGCCCCGATGCAAGACCGCAGCCACGACTTCGGTCACGTTGTAGGCGTAGGTGTCGCTTCGGGCAAGATTGATGCTGTTGATATAGCGCTCGACCTGCAGGCGCAGCGCCGGCGCGGAACCGGGAAGCTTCTTGTCCAGGTCCTTGCGGCGCAAAATGATGCCGTTTATGTCTTGCAGAAAATCCACGGGACAACGAAAGAAGCGCTCGTAGCGAGCCTTGGAAGCCGGGCGCGAATGCACGAAACTCACCGACACCGGCGCCCACTCATCGCCCAAAACCCAGCGGATGAGATGTGTCATGCCCGCCAAACCGGAGTCGATGGCCTGTCGGCACTGCCCTATATCGGCGGCCATGATCTCGAGCTGAAAAATGGGTGTGCTGGAATCCTCAAGATGTAGATTGATGGCATTCGAATGCAAATAGAGCAAGGATGCCAGCGTTTGCAAGGCGTCACGCGCGGTTGCGGCCTCGCGCACCATGAGGATGGCGGGCCCTAAGTCGGGGACACCGCGCGCCTCTCCGACCCTGAGTCCAAAATCGTCGATGCCGGAGGCCTGCGCGCCGATCTCGAGCAATTCGACCACGGCGCGAACGGGAAGCGGGAGTTCTACGTTTTCAAGGTGTCGCCTGTGAATGCCGGCGCGTTTCATGAGCGCCAGGGGATCGAGACCGCAGCTTAGCGCAATGCGTTGGAAGTGCACGAGGATGCTGCTACGAAGGACGGCAGATGGGGGCTTCATATTCTGCCCATTATGCTTAGCCCATGTCTCATAATGTCAAGCATGGTTGAATGCTCTCCGTTCGACATATTTCAATGGCTCCCAACAAACGTCCAGGAAGCCTTCAGCGCGTCCGCTCGACGCATACGACTGCCGGATGGCGAGCGCATTTATACCCAGGCCGAGCCGGGGAACGAGATGTTTCGGATACTGTCCGGTTCTGTGCGAATGTCGGTGCTGCGCCACGATGGGCGCGAGGCGCTCTATCTCATCTTTGAACCGGGCGATTGCTTTGGAACCAGCAGCTTAGTTGATGGAGAACCTCGGCCCCAGACGGCGAGCGCCCAGGGCGAGGTTGAGCTGCAAATTTTGCGGCGCGACGCGTTTGAGCGTTTGCGCTCGGACCATCCCGCATTTAGCGACGCGCTGCTGCGATTGATATCTCGCCACATGCGTCTTTTAAGCGATTACTTCGTGACTTCCAACCTCGATGAGTTGCCATATAGGGTCGCAAAGCGGCTGCTCGAGGTGTTCAAGTCTTTCGGAGTAAGAGCGGAGCGCGGAATTCGGCTTTCCATGCGCCTCTCTCAGGCGGAGCTGGCTCTGATGGTGGGGGCTTCGCGCCAATCGGTGAGCAAAGTGCTGCAAGCATTCCAAGAGGACGGCCTCATAGCCATCGAATACGGCAGTGTTCTGATTCTTGATTTAGTCAGGCTCCAACTCATGGTTTCTGAGCGATAAGTTTGGCCGGAGCAGGCAAGAAGGAGCGTTGCAGCACTGCGACGTGTTGCCGGTATACCCGCTCTGCCACCGCTTTGACAGGTCCGAAGCCGCGCACCTGATCCACCGCACCGAGCAGTTCGATCGCGGCACCTATATTGAATGGTGTCAGGGACGGAAGCACCTTCCGCACTAGTATTTCGTACTCTCTGATCAGGCGGCGCTCGATCCGCCGCTCGGCCGAGTAACCAAGCGGATCGAATATCGTTCCGCGCAGGACACGCAGTCGCGCCAGCGCCCGGAGCAATGGGCGAATCCGACCAGAGAACTCCATTTTCCTTGGCCGACCGTTGACGGTGCCGGTGGCCAGAAACGGCGGCGCCAGGTTGAAGGAATAGCGCGCGCCGTCCTTGAATTGGCGCTTGATGTCATCCTGGAGCTTTTCGCTGGTGAGCAGCCGCGCCACCTCGTATTCATCCTTGTAGGCGAGCAGCTTTGAATAACTACGCGCCACTTGGAGCGCGAGGGCCGTGGAGTCGGGAACTGCCTTTTCCTCGGCCGCGTGGGTTTCATCGATGAGTTTCTTGAAGCGCCCGGCCAGCGCAGTGTTTTGATACGCGGTGAGGTGGGCCGTCCTATGGGCGATGACTTCGCTCAAGGTGCTGGGGATTTTTCGAGCGGGCGGCTGCGATTGGGATGCGAGCTTCTCGAGGCGCCCCTGATCATCGACGAACAGCCGGCCCAGCCGGAATGCGTAGAGATTCATGTTTACGCCGACAGCGTTCAAGCGAACGGCGGCTTCGATCGCGGCGGTGCTGATGGGCAGAAGGCCGCGCTGTGCGGCGATGCCGACCACAAAGAGATTCGCGGCCATGGAATCGCCCGTGAGGGCGACCGCGAGCGCACTCGCATCGACGGTTGATACCGATTCGGGTCCGGCCAAGCGCTCAAGCTGGGTGATCAGCAACGCTGGGTCACTGGAGGCATCGCGGTCAAATTGGAATGCGACGGTCGGGGTCACGCTGGCATTGGCAAGTACCTGCGTACGTGCCGACACGGTGCTGCTTGCTTCCGCCGACAGCGCGGCGACCAAGTCGAATGCCAGCAGTACATCGGCCTCGCCGCGTCCTAAGCGCTGAGTGTGGATATCGTCGGGCGTGTGCGCTATTCGGATGTGGCTATAGACGGCGCCATTCTTTTGGGCAAGACCGGTCATATCGAAGAGCGAGCAGGCCTTGCCGTCGAGGTGGGCCGCCATCCCTAGAAGCGCGCCGACAGTGACCACGCCGGTTCCGCCGATTCCAGCGACCATGAGGTTGTAACTGCTGCCTTTAAGCAGGGCTACGCGAGCTTCCCTTAAATCCGCCAACATCGATTCATCGGCGGTGAGGGCGCGGGGCTTTCGCGGCTCGGCATCGTGAATCGTGATAAACGAGGGGCAGAAGCCGTTCAGGCAGCTGTAGTCCTTGTTACAGCTCGATTGGTCAATCTTGCGCTTGCGGCCGAACTCGGTCTCCAGCGGCAAGAGGCTGACGCAGGTGGATTGCACGGAGCAATCGCCGCAACCCTCGCACACATCTTCGGAAATAAACAGACGCTTGGGCGGATCGGGATAGGTGCCGCGTTTGCGTCGACGGCGCTTTTCAGCGGCGCAGGTCTGCTCGTAGATCAGGACGCTGCAGCCCGGCGTTTCGCGCAGCCCCAGCTGAAGGTTGTCCAGCCGATCACGGTGATCGATGGTGACGCCAGCAGGTAGTCCGGCATTACGGCGATGACGCTTTGGATCATCGCTCACGAGCGCGATGCGCTCGACGCCCTCGTGGCGAACCTGGTGAGCGATTTCGGCCACCGAAATGGGACCATCGACGGGTTGTCCCCCCGTCATGGCAACGGCATCGTTATAGAGGATTTTATAGGTGATGTTGACGCCCGATGCGACCGCGGCGCGAATCGCGAGCAGCCCGGAATGATAGTAAGTGCCGTCTCCCATATTCTGAAAGATGTGTTTTGTCGCGGTAAAAGGCGCTAGACCCAGCCAGTTGGCACCCTCGCCGCCCATCTGGGTGGGCAGCAACGCCGATTGCGGCCGCACGAAATTGGCCATGGTGTGACAGCCGATGCCTGTCATGCTGAGGCTGCCTTCCGGTATCTGCGTGGAGCGGTTGTGGGGACAGCCGGAGCAAAAATACGGGCTGCGTTTGGCATCGAGCGTCGGGGGGAGACTGAAGGACTTGCTGCGTAGTTCGTGCACGGCGGCGCGCAGCGCCTCAATGGAGCTATCCAGACGCTCGAGGCGCTCGGCGATGGCGAGGGCGATGTCCAGTGGGGTGAGCGGCAGCGATGATGACAGGAGCGCTTCGCCTTGCTCGTCGAATTTTCCGATGAGGAGAGGTCGCTCATTGCGATTGATCAGGATCGAGGCAATTTGCTGCTCGAGGAAGTTTTTTTTCTCTTCGATCACAAAGAGCACCGCGTGCCCTTCGGCAAAGACTCGAAGTCCCTCGCGCTCGAGCGGCCAGATGCAGCCTACTTTATAGAGCGAGAGGCCCAAGCGAGTCGCGAGTTCCTCGTCAAGCCCGAGCAGTGAGAGAGCCATTTTAACATCGCCGTAGGTTTTCCCCGCCGTCACGATGCCGAGCCGCGGCATGGTTGCTCGAAATACGGTCCGATTGATCTTATTGGCGCTAACGAATCGCTCGATCAGGGGCAGGCGATGTTCGAGCACGATCTGCTCATCGCGCAACGGATTGAATGCGCCTTGATGCGCATGAAGCCCCGGCGGCGGAGGGGCGGGGAACGGGGGCAGGACGGGCATAAGCGTCGCAAAATCAATATCCACCGAGGCGGTCTGTTCGATCACTTCATTGACGCATTTGATCCCCACCCAGGAACCGCTGTAGCGCGACATCGCGAAGCCTAAAAGTCCGTATTCCAAGATCTCGCGCGAATTGGAAGGGTAAAGCGAGGGAATCAAATTGGCCGTCAGGGCTTGCTCGCTTTGGAAGGCAACGCTCGAGGATTTGCCGGCATGATCGTCACCGTAAAACGCGAGCACGCCGCCGTTGCGATGCGTGCCGGCATAATTGCCATGCTTCAAGGCATCACCCGAGCGATCGACGCCGGGTCCCTTGCCGTACCACGCGGCGTAAACCCCGTCGCGCAAGGCGCCCGGTACCTGATCGAGCTGTTGGGTGCCGCGCACGCTGGTTGCCGCAATGTCCTCATTGACCCCGGGATGGAAGAGGATGTCCGCTGCCGCCAATCGCTTCGCGATTGACCACAGGGTGGTATCGAGTCCGCCTAAGGGTGAACCGCGATAGCCGGAAATATATCCTGCGGTATTGAGCCCGCGGCGCCGGTCAAGATCGGCCTGAGCTAGCAGCACACGAGCTATCGCCTGCGTGCCATTGATGACAATGCGGCCCTTGTCTAAGGTCCATTTGTCGTCGAGCGAGACTGCACCAGATTCTTGGCTTTCGATCGGTGGTAACGCAGGATAGGTCATAGCTCGCCCTCCCCCGCCATCATGAGGCAAGGCTGGGTTCGGACACTGTCAACTATTTGACAGAGGGAGGGGTCGAAACGGATGTAGCGGCAGACCTGCGCACGGCCAGCGCGAACAGAGCACGTTGCCTGAGTCCGCGTCGCACAGATACAGCTGTCGATCACTCGAAATGGCCAGGTTGGTATAGAGCTTTGAGTGGCCTGGGCGTATGACATCCGCGAGCTTTCTTGCCGTGTACACTTGCACATCTCCTCCGCTCGGCGCGAAATTGGGACATGCAATCACGAGATTGTCCTCTGCGTCAAAGGCGAAGCCGTCCGGAATCCCATGATCGACCCGGACAAAAGTCTCTAGATTCTCAAGGCTCGGATCGGCGAGCGGCAACCGAACGATGCGCGCATGCCTTGAATCCGCCACGTAAATCCACTCATCGTCCGATGAGAAACCGATGCCGTTGGGATACCAATCGCAAGCGAAGATCTGCACGCATTCCCGCGTGTCGATATTGCAGCGCCAGATGCGGCCGTCGTCACGTTCCGGCTTTCGAGTGGGGTCTGTCACATAGAGGAATCCATCCGGGCCGAAGCAAAGATCGTTGGGGGATCGCATGCCTTGCCCAAATATTCGCACTGTTCCGTCCGCCTCGATGACTTGCACGCCAGCGGGACTGCGGCTTTGGTTCAGGGCCGGCGCAACACCGCCATTTTGCGCGACAAAAATGAGGCCCCCTAGCCCCTCGGTCGCTCCATTGGCTCCGCCGCCGGTGTTCGCGAGCGTCTCTACGTGGCCGCCAGCGAGTCGGAACACTTTGCCTTGATCGAGCGATGTCACCACGAGCGAGCCGTCTTGGCAGGTGACGGGGCCCTCAAGCATTCCTAAACCCGATGCGACGATCTCCACGGTTAGCTCTCCTGACGCTGCGTCGGAAAAGGCTCTCGCTTGACGGCATCGAGCGCCTCAAGGAAACCATTTCTGACCAGAGCCATATCCCGGCCGACGATGATTAAGCGATGGCCACGCTCCAGCAGCGTCAAGAGCGGTGTGGTCTCATCGATCTTTCCGCCCAATATCTTGTTTCGCAGCCGAACCGCTCGCTCCACTTGCTCCACGGCAGTGAGAAACTCCGGCGCCGCAAACTCGCCGGGCCGGCCTAAGCGGACGGACAAATCTCCGGGTCCCACCAAAGCGCCGTTCACTCCCTCGATTCCTAAGATGGCCTCGACGTTTTCTACCCCCTGCGGCGACTCAATCAGCACGAGGAACAGGGGGAGTGCTAGATCCGCGCGCTCGCGCTTGAGCCCATAACGATCGGCGCGCAATCCCCCTGTCCAGCGATCCCGTGTGCACGCGACAATCCGTTTCACCTGCAGAGCGGTGCTCACGTTTGGCACGATCACCCCGTCCGCGCCGAAGTCCAGATAGCGCGCCACTTCGCTCTTATCGCAGCTTCGCGTGCGCACCAATGAAAAGGCGTGGCTTGCGGCAATGGTTCGGAGCACATTGAGCTGCGCTGTCTCATCCTGCACGCCGTGCTCGGCATCGAGCATGATAAAATCGTAGCCGCACCATATCGCCAACTCGGTTAACGCAGGGTCCGGATAAGTTTGCATCATGCCGAACACCGGCTCATCGCGCTGCAGCCGCTCAAGTGCTTTCACGTTCAGCCTCAGCCCATTGTGCTTTGATGACATCGGCCATCTTCTCGGCGACCATGAGCACGGAGATATGCATGCCCTGCTCACCGGCAGAGGTCGGGTAGATGGAGGCGTCTACCACGCGCAGCCCAGCCACGCCGCGCACGCGGCACTGCGGATTCAGGACCGCCATCGGGTCCGCATCAGCCCCCATCTTGCAGGTTCCACAGACATGCCATCCCAATCCCACGTGCCGGCGCACGATTCCTCGCAGCGCCTCGTTATCTTTCAAGAGCGCGTCTAAATCGAGAGTCACTCTTTTTAGCATTGCGCGACGTAGCACTCGGCTACTCATGAGTGAACTCAGTAAGCAAGCCTGGAAATAACTCCGGCGGGTGGGATTATTGAGGCGTGCGACGATTTTTCCGCTGGGGAGAAACACTTCGTTGCATAGTTTGACGACCTCTCGATCCGATAGCAGATCGAATCCGATCCGCAGGCCCTCAACCAGGCGCTCGAAATCACGCGGATCCGACAGTACGTTAAAGCGAATCACAGGACCCACGGTGGGATCTGCTGATGCCAGCTCGACGCTGCCGATTGAATAGGGCTGATGCAGACAGACCGTAATACCTCCGATTCGGCGGCCGAGTGGATGCCATGCTGTTTTGTTCACGAACTTGATGCTCATGTCGTGTTGGCTGCAGTCCAAGACGGAAGAGGTGTAGCGAAGAAAGTTCTGGCCAAGCCCGCGCTGGTTTGGCGATTGCGTACTTGCGGCGCGCAAATGAACCGCGATATCCACTTTGGGCTTGTTGCGCAAGTTACCCCCGATCCCTGGCAGGTCTTGAATGACCTCGATCCCGAGTGCTCGCAGCTTGTCGGCGGGTCCGATTCCCGATCGCATCAGCAGCGCCGGGCTTTGCAAGCCGCCGCAAGAAACAATGGTTTCTCGCGACAAGAGGCGCTGCGTTCCATTCGCGGTGCGGGCAATCACGCCGCATGCTCGGGAGCCGCGAACATCGAGCCGTTCCACCAAGGCGCCGGCAAGAATGGTGAGATTGGGGCGGCTGCGCACATTCTTCGTGAGATAGGCCATGGGAGCTGAGACCCGTCGCTCGGGTAAACTACTCATCGGCGATGAGCTCACGCCATCGCGAAAGTCGGCATTACAATCTTCAATCATGGAATAGCCGCGTCTGGATGCGGCCGCGCCCATGGCTTTGCTGAATGGCGCCCAATCAGCCGGTGCAATTCGCCGGATGGGGATGGGACCCTGATCGCCGTGCAGGGAACTTGAGAAATCCAGATCCCGTTCCAGTTTATTGAAATAAGGAAGTACATCCTGCCATCCCCACCCCAAGGCTCCCAGCGATTGCCATTCCTCGAAATCCGCCGGCGTGCCCCGATACGCCAACATACCGTTGATGTTCGAACTGCCGCCGACGCCGTACCCCTGAAGGCAGGGTCCGGACACCCGTGGAGTTCCGTCGCCGCGATCGGCGCCTGTCTCGCCGGTAAGATTGCTCCAGCGAAACTTGGGGTTACCCAATGAGAGTGGAAAGGGATCGCAGATTTGAGGGTGCTCTTGACCGGGAGGTGCGTCGGGGCCCGCCTCAATCAACAACACGGATTTGTCCTTCGACTCCGACAGGCGGCTCGCGAGCACACAGCCCGCTGCGCCGGCCCCGACAATGATCACATCGAATAGTCGATTGTCGCCAGGCACTCGATCGCCATCGTTCAGCGCTAATTCACGGCGCATGAAAAGCTGTTAGCGATATTCGGGTCGCCCTCGCCGCGGTACTTTGGCCACCCCGGATAGACGCACAGGGGTCGGGTGCGGCGCGGTGTCTCGTGGTTGGCGTTGGTCGCCACTAAGTCTCCCGGACTGATCCCGCGCTCGACCCAATCCTCGAGCGCATCGAGGCTTGGCGCGCCGTTGGCATTGAAAGACACGCCGCCGCCGTGACCGTAACCGGGGACCATGTACAGTCGCAGGACTTGATTCAACCGCGTTCGCCCGTATCTTTTGAGAAGCTTGTTGTAGTAGTCGATGGTGCTGTTGGGGGCAACCCCTTGGTCAGCCAGTCCATGAATGACGATCAATTTCCCGCCTCGTGCGATAAATTTATCCAAATTCGTATCTGTCCGATCCATTAACAACGATAGCTCGTGTATGCGGTGCAGGTATTTGCCAGGATGGGTGGGATCAAACGCCAGCGTGTCAGCGTCGGGGTCTCGCATCACAAAAAAACGCACGAAGACGTCCGCCACTTGTTGGTTGTTCGGTCGCGGATGAGGTGGGTCGGCCACGGGGCTCGGCGGAGTGCTCCAATCGGCCCCAATCGTATAGGCGGGCAGGCTTGTCCCGCCATCCACAAATGAGTACGGAGCCGGGGTCGGAGAGTACATGTCTCTTAAGGTGGCAAGTTGAGCATCGGAAAAGCAATTCGATTGAGCCGTCTTTGCATCGGCGCAACGTAATGTGCTGAAGTTGAGGCGGCATGCGTTTGGATTGCCGATGATCGAGTCATTCAGGCCATCCAGCTCATCGCAAGCGGCCAGCTCCGCTGCGCGCAAGGAATCCGCTTGTGCTTCGCTGATACGCCCTGCCCCAGCGTTTAGCTGCATCGCGCGGCGGATAACTTGAAATTTGAGCAAGCCTGCGGTGAACGCGTGACCTGGGAATAGCGCAACCACGCCGTCGTAGTCTTGCGGATAGTGTTGGACGACGGTTAGGGCCTCCCGCCCTCCTTCGGATCCGCCGATGAAATAACTATGAGCAGGGGCTTGACCGTAGTACGCGGTTGCCAGGTTTACGATCGCATCGTGGACTTTTTTTAGCTGCTCGCCGGCAAAATTGCGCAGTTCCGCAGCGTTCAATGCAAATGAGGCATCGAGGGGATTGTCACTCGAGTGACCGTTGTCACTGCCATAGGCGACATAGCCTCGGGCGATGAGTCCCGCTCCGCCGGTGAGACTTAAGAGCTCGGGCGAATCAGGCGCTACGGCTGCGCCGCCGAAGCCTCGAGAAGGATAATGCGCGAGCTTGTTGTTCCAGCGACTGGGCAGCGCCGCGGTGAATCTGATCGGCTGGGTATTCGCCGACATGGCGGCGATTTCGCCCTCGATCAGACAGTACGCGCCGACCGCATGGGCATCATCCGCCGGAACGGGTACTGCTTGCGTGACCATCGCGCCACGAGTGGGCAGGCCGATGTCGGTCGCCTCAACGCGCCTGCCGTGAAGGTCACTACATCCGACCATGCCCGCCACACCCGGCGAGGCATCGCCGGCACACACGGTGCCGGCGCACATCAAGAGGGCGAGCAAACCCGCCGCCAGCAGCGTAGATCGATGCCGCCGCATCAGCGCCTTGCTCGGTGGCCCTGTCCTCACCAGTGAAAACGGAATTGAACCGCGATATTACGCGGCTCTTCCTTTGCCTGGTTGTAGATTCCGGAGAATTGCGACACGATCACCCGGTCGGTCAGGTTCTTGCCGATGACATCGAAGGCCCAGTGACCTCCCGGAGTTTCCAGCGTCAAGCGCCCGTCGAGACGGGTGTAGGCGTGAACAAGATAGAATGGGTCACCGCTCTGGGTGAAGTAGCTCGACGTAAAGTAGGGGATCAGTTGAGTAGTGAACCGATAGTCTCCCGGCAGCGATAGGGTATAGCTGCCATTCATACTGCCGCTCCAGCGGGGCGCGTATTGCGTGCTTTGACCCGACAAATCGCTCCCCGTCTCACCATTGAATGTGGCCAACGATGTTGGCGGCGCGTTCGGGTAACTGAGGTAGTAGGATTCCAGATAAGCGACATTGGCGGAGAGCCGAAATTCCCGCGTGACCGCCCATTGCGATTCGAGTTCCACGCCTTGAGATAGGGACTTCGCGGCGTTACCGACCTCTGCGATGAGGAACTTGGCAACAGGATCATACAGGGTAGCCATGACCTGCAAATTCCGGTAATCGCCCCGGAAGAGGTCCAGATCTAACAACACGCGCTGATCGAACCATTTGCTCTTGATGCCGAGCTCATACGCATTCACGGTCTCCGGCGCGTATTGGTAGTCCTGGTCCTTGTTCACGCCATTTTGGCCATTGATGCCACCCGCCTTGAAGCCCTTGCTATAGGTGAAGTAGCTCATGATGTCGGGATCGATTTGATATTGAATACCGCCGGAGGGCATCCAGGAATGGTCCGAGCGGCTTAACGCAGGCGTGCCCGCGGGCCCGAAAAGAAATGACGGCACCGGCTCGATCGCAGGTGGCAACTGAACGAATCCGCCGTATTGCTGCGCACTGGTGCCATAGAAGACGTGACCGATCACATCCTTGTTGTCCTCACTGCCGCGCAGTCCGGCATTGAGTCGCAGATTTTCGGTGAGGTGCCACGCCAACGATCCGAACACCGAATAGACATGCTCGTTCTGCGAGAAACCCTCGGCCACACTCAACGGTAGGTAGGGTAACAGCGGCGCCAGGAAGGGCACCGCCTCGATCTCGGGGTTTAGAAAAGGCGCATTGGACACCGCATCAAAATCCAATTCATCGGTCTGGAAATAGCCGCCGGCCAAGTACTCGATCGCGCCGCCCGTGGGAGATGCAACCCGCAATTCCTGGCTGAACTGGTGATATTTTTCCGGGATCTGATTGGTGAGGGTCACATACGGCAGGTTACCGTCATCGACATTGGCGTCCGCATGATAATTATAAAATCCGGTCACCGATGTGAAGGTCTGTCCCCACTGGCGATAGTTGAGCGTGAGCACGTCTTCGACGGTGGAAAGCGATGCTCCCTGACCCGACAGTCCAGTATTCAAGTTGTTATTCGTGCCCATGGGGACCGCCGCGCCCAGGGCGAGCGCCTGGGAGCAGTAGCCACCGGGGAAATTCGCACCAATGGGCGGCGGCGCCGGGCAATTTGCCCATTGAAGCGGCAGGCTAAGCGCCGTGCCGGAGGTTTGGTTGCGACTGCCTTCGATTTTCAAGGTGACATCGAGTGCATCCATGGGCTTGTATGCCAGGATGAGCCGCGCCGCCTGGTTATTTTCATCGGGCGCTTTCTCCCCGGTATTCACATTATCGATCCAACCCGACTGTCCATTTCTCATCACGGCGAGGCGCGCACCGAAGGTATCGGTGAGCGGACCTCCGATGGCGCCCTCCGCGGTGTACTGGCCGAATTGTCCATAGAGCAGGCGCCCCGAGGCATCAAACGTGTCGCCGGGCTTTTTCGTAACGATATTCAGAGCACCCGCGATGGCGTTGTTGCCGAAGAAAGTGCTTTGCGGACCTTTGAGCAGTTCGATTCGATCCAAATCGAGGAAGGTTGCCTCGCTCATCTTCGAGCGGCCGTGATAAATGTCATCGTCAAATATCGCCACGGATTGGTCAAAGCTGGCATTGGTTCCGGAACCGATACCGCGAATGAACAGGTCGTCGGAGATAGCGTTCGTACCAACGTGCACGCCGGGCACGATTTGAGTCAAGTCAGAGAGGGCGTTCTGATTCTGTTCGGCTAGAAATTCGCTTCCCACTACCTGCGCCGATATCGGCACATTCTGAAGGTTTTCCGGCCGACGTTGGGCCGTGACGATGATTTCTTGGAGCTGGCCGGTATCGGTCGATTCGACTTCGGCAGCGATGAGCTGGCCGCCTGTCAGTAACGCGCTGCCCAGGCAGACAATTGCCGCCATCGAGTCGCCCGTCGGCCGAATGATCCAACCCTTGCCGCGCAACTTCGCACGCATAGCTCCCCCAATTTGTGCCCAGCCAGGCCGTTCTATTTGTAGCTTCAGCTTGACGGCCGCTTTGGATTCTCTGGAATCTTTAGGACAATTGTTATACGGATTGGGGCGCGTATTATACGTTTTGGGACAGTCACATAAGAGCCGCTCGCGAGAACTTAGCGACGACCTCGACTTTTTTGTTTTTTTCGCCAGGAGCTCGGGGGATCGCCAAACGATTCTCGAAACCAGCGTGTGAAGGCGCTCAAGCTGCCGAATCCGAGGACGCCGGCGATATTCGAGAGCGGCCGATCGCTGCCGAGCAAGTGTTGCGTCGCAAGATTCCTGCGAACATTGTCGACCACGGTCGAAAAGTTAAGACCGTCGCGTTCGAGTCGCCGATTGAGAGTTCTTCGATCGACACCTAAAAAACGAGCCACTCGAGTGGCCCGCGCGTCGCCGCGCGGCAGCGCCATGGCAACGACTTGAGTGACCCGGTAAGAATAGGTCGGGATTGGCGCGACATCGATGCTGCGGATATAACGCTCCACGTGCTGGCGCATCACGGGCGAGGAAGCAGGCAACTTTCGCGCCAAATCACGCGGGCGCAGTACGATGCCATTCCATTCCTGCAGGAAATCGACGCGGCATCGAAAGAATCTAGCGTGACGGGCTTGATCGATGGGAGGCGAATGCGTAAAGGTCACCAATGCGGGCGACCAATCATCGCCCAATAACCAGCGCAATGTGCTGGTGAAGTTGGCCATCATGGTTTCGATGGCTTGCTTGCACTGCGCGCTGCGGCCCGTGACAAGATTGAAAGTCAGAAAGGGTTGCTCGCCGTCCTCCAGCCTTATGTAAATGGCGTCGGAGTACAGATGCAGTAAGGACAACAACGTGCGCAAAGCGTCGCCGACCGTTGGCTCCTCGCGCAGGATCAGCGTAATGGGGCCTAAGTCCGGTAGGCCACGAGATGCGCCCAAACGAAGGCCGAAATCCTCGATACCCGAAGAGGCGGCGGTAATTTCGAGGAGATTGACCAGGCGACCTATTGGCAAACTTAAGTCTGGATTATCCAGATACCGTCTTTCAATCCCCGCCCGCTGCACGAGGGCGTTCGGGTCGAGGTTGAGGGACAGGGCAAGCCGCTTGTAGTAGGTCAGGATTCCGCCACGTACCACGGCGGAGGTGGACTTCATCTCGCCTCGGTGTTTCGCGCCTTCCATAGGGCGAGCATTCCGCCGGCGCCGGCTACAGCTAAGCCGATCTCAAGTGCATAGCGGATCGACTGCGGTCCGTGAGTAGCCTTCAGTGCATCGCTCATCAAGCCCACGAGCGGCAAGGCCAAAGTCAAATTAACGATATTGGACACGGTAACGCAAATGGCGATCGCCAACGCGCGCGAATCGGGCTGTGCTTCCTTCTGAATGAGGGTCACCATGGGGCCAAGAAACGCATAGGCGCAAATGTCGAACACGAACATCGACAGCAGCGCGATGGTAAGTTTTGGACTAAAAAGCGTCAAGGAGAGGCAAACGCATCCTAACCCCAACGCGAATGCGACCATCTTCAGTTCGACATTGCGCACGCGAGGGCGCAGCAGGTCGCAGAGCAGTCCACAGCCAAGCGTGCCGAAGGCCCCGCCAAAACCTACCGCGAGCCCCGCGTACTTTCCTAACTGGGCGGTGTTCATCCCATGGACCCGGATAAAAAACGGCGGCAACCAGGCGCCGGAGCCATAAGGGAAGAAGGACACGCAGGTCAACCCGGCCATAAGCCAGAGGAAGCGGGGATTGGCTGCCAACTCCTTGACGGTTGTGCGGAACGAGGCCGCCGAATTCGCCGGCCTTGCGGCGCTCGATCTGGGATCGCGCAACGTGAGAGCCATCACCGCGCTCACGATGAGACCGGGAATTCCGGCGACGACAAACGCGGTGCGCCAACCCCAAACAGACCCTACGTATCCGCCTATCATGAGTCCGAGCAGCCCGCCGACGGGGGCGCCCGCGAGCAGAATCGACATGGCGGAGGTGCGCCGATTGATGGGGAATAAATCCGAGACCAGCGCCGTGCTCGCCGGCTGCGAGCCTGCCTCGCCGACGCCCACGCCCATACGAGTAAGGAAAATCTGCGTGAAATTTCCCGCCGCTCCGCAGAGCGCCGTAAAACCGCTCCAGAGCACCAAGGCAACGGACATCAATTTAATGCGATCGACACGATCTGCCAACCTTCCTAGGGGAATGCCGAGAAGCGCATAGAACAGCCCGAATGCGGTGCCGGTAAGAAGCCCGAGTTGAGTGTCGGTGAGCTGCAGCGCTACTTTGATGTCCTGCGCGAGTATGTTGACGATTTGCCGATCGAACAAATTGAGCACGCCGGCGCAAAACAGCAGCGCCAACGCCCAGTAAGGTCGGTTGCTATTTGGCGGGCTCATGCTCTTGTTCTTGTTCTTGCATTGCGCCAGGCTTCAGGAGATCGCCGTTGCCATGGGCAGCCACGTCTGTACACGCTTTCCCTGCCAGCTATTCACCGAGGCATAGTCCACCATCGGTATCACCCCTAAGCGCGTGGGCACCTCGAACTGCATGTTCGTCGCTGGCATCGTCGGCTTGATGGCTTTCACGTCAACAAAACCGTTCGCCTCGACCACGTCCACGGCGTCCGCGAAGTGCGGATCGATGTTTTCATCCCGTGCGAGCACGACAGGACCACGAACGAGTGCGCGGAACTGATCGCTTCCCTCATGCAATCCGTGGCGCGCCTTGATCAACCGGCAGCGCATATCAAGAAAAAGGTCGATCACATCGCCTGGTGACCAAAGCCGCTCGATGCGCGCATAAGTACCGGCAGGTGCGACGATCGCAGCACCATTCATGACGAGCCGGGTCTGTGCGCTCCACGAAGGGATACGCAGTTTGACGGCGAAAGGCATTGACGAGGCCGATGGCTTGACTTCAATGCGCACGTGACCCGTGCGCGGATAATCGGTAACGATCTTTAGGTGTGCCTCGCCGCCGTGAATTGGAACACGAGCATCGCCCGCATTGTAGAGATTGATCACGGCGCCTTGCGAGTCCTGCATCACGGCGACCAGAGGCAGGTAGGCGAGGCCTTCCGGGCCATTCAGGTTGCAGCAGGTGACATACACACCGCCGATCTCCGTCCCCCAGCCTTCCTTGTTGGTCTTGATGCCATTTAATAAATTCACGTAGCTGAAGCCATCGCCCTCGGGCTTCATGGCGCCGATCAGCCCGTTATAAGCATAAAGCTCGATATAGTCGGCCGCGATCGGATCTGCCGTCAGGCGCAATATCTGATGGCAGAACTTCATCCAGGTCACACCCGTGCAGGTCTCCATCATGCGCTGAATGTCGGGATTGGTTTGCTCGCGGGCCGTGTTGTCCCACGCTTCGCCCCTGACGTTGGGATGGAAGGGCTGATCGCCTCCGCCATTGCCGATCAGCGTGATTTCCTTCTCGATGACCTTGCGAAACAACTGAACACTCGCCATGCGCCATTTCTCGTTGCCGGTGGCGCGGTAGTATTCGGTCAAGCCCTCGAACAGCGACAACATCTCGTAGCCTTTCGGATAGACGCCGCCGACATCGACAGGATCACTGCCGCTCAACACTTCCTCGAAGATCCGGTGATGCAAGGCGCCGCCTTCCGTTTCGACAATGTAGCGGGCAAAATCAAGATAGCGTGCGTAGCCGGTGCGCTTATAAAGGCGCATGATGGGCTCGAGGATGGTGCTTGACTCTATATTGTTGCCGCCGACCATGTCGTGGCTCCAGCCTAAATCGACGATTCTCACCTTAGGTAGCGGCCCCACCTGGGCCAGCGTTGCATCTGCCTCATCGATCATCGCTTGGAGCACCGCGGGATCTTGCTCCACGCATTCGTAGTACTCATCGAGGGCGAGGAGCACATAGGCGCGCTCCCAGAGATCCCCGCCGGGCCCGTCAGGTTGCAAGCTGATGGGTGAGCAACTGATGGTGCCGTTGGCGCGGCGCATACTGAGCAGATCCGCGACGGTGTGTCTCAACAGCGTTTTGAGCTGCGGGTCGCCCGTGTAGCGGTAAAAGAGCGCCGCCGAGCGCACGGCTTTGCCCCACATCTCGCCTGTCGCAAAGAGTTCAAACGTGCGGCCGTCCCAAGTGATTTTGGGTCGGCCGTCCTTGAAGAAATTGGCGAGCGCCTTGTACGGCACTACGCCCTTACTCCAATTCATGATCGAGAGATCAATGTAGCGGCTAAGATAGCCGTCAAAATGCATGGAGCGAGGCGGCAGCAGACTCATCGCGTCGGTGTATGAGTTAGCCTGCGTCACTGTCGCGCGCGCGGATCTTCCTCCCACGAGGTCAACAACAGAAGGGAGCGTCAAGCAGGCGCAACCTATTTTAAGTAGATGGCGGCGAGATACTGTCATTGTCCCCCCCAGTTAACGGCGACCGCCCGTGCTCGCATCGTACAAACTTAAGGTGCAAATAACAATCACAAACCATACAAAACAATCACGATCAATCATCTGAATTGATTGTCACCTCATCGCGCCGTTCACTAAAGTCGCTGCACCAAGGCAGGATCAATGTCCGCCACATCCGTGCAGCCGGACAATTGCATCGCACGAATCAGTTCGGT
>Ga0302324_100001638_pt1 | contig 53887 bp, 40 predicted proteins | sample Palsa_T0_1_FD_201949 | JGI IMG/M metagenome (GOLD analysis project Ga0302324, IMG submission 201949) | Peat permafrost microbial communities from Stordalen Mire near Abisko, Sweden - Palsa_T0_1 | ecosystem: Environmental > Terrestrial > Soil > Palsa > Peat permafrost | place: Sweden: Abisko...
GCGTGACCCCTCCGGGAAACGCCGTGCCCGTCAAGTTGCAAATGCTATTGCAGCGCCCATCACAACGGCAGAAATTCCCAGAAGGGCGCACCAACCCAGCGGCGTCAACACCTTCAGCTTCTTGCGGCGGTCGAAGAGCAAAAAGTCCGGGTCAAGCCAGAATTTTCGCATCTACGCATACGCTGCACTGGCCGCCGCACGCGGCATGAGGAGGGTCAGTTGGGCCAGAACATCTTCCAGGGCTCCCTTCGCGCACGGCGGGGCGTGGCGAGGCAGAAGCTTGTCGCCGTCGAGAAGCTCCAGCAGCGCAACGCGCGCGCGCGCGACGCGACTTTTTAAGGTACCCACGGGCGTGTCGCAAATTCGCGCCGCGTCTTCATAGGTAAAGCCGCCGGCAGCTACCAGGATCAGTGCTTCTCGCTGATGCTCCGGCAATTCGCCAAGCGCCCGCGCCGTGTCGGCAAGCTCTACCGCCCATTCCTGCTCCCTGGCCGGAGCGGGGATTCGTTCACCGAGATCCTCGTCCCAATGCGCTTCACGCCAGGCGCGGCGCGAATGGGAATAGAACTCGTTGCGGAGAATAGTGAAGAGCCACGCCTTCAGGTTCGTTCCGGACTCGAAGCGGTCGCGAGAGCGCCACGCTTTTGCCAACGCTTCCTGCGCCATGTCTTCGGCGATCGCCCGCCTGCCGCAAAGCGCGTGAGAGAACGCCCGCAATTGCGGAATGAGGGCAACGAGGTCCCGCTGGAAATTGGGAGCGGCGCGGGACGGCGGCAATGCTGCCAAATTCCGATTATTCGGGGTTTGTGAAATCATTTCATCTCTCCTGGCGCGATACAGCCGAACTGTCCCACTGGCCCGCAAGCGAACGGACGTTCCGTCACTATCGACGGATCAAATGCGTCGCTCGCGGTTGTTTGGATGCGGGGCGGCGAAGAATATCTTCCCGCCCCAAAATCCTACACCTGTGTCGAGACGGAAACTGTGCTGAATTGCTCACATAGAACAACACGCCGCACATACGGCGCGTATGAGCAAATTCGCTCCCTTTCCGCAGACCGTCCGTGCCTGGTTGACCGGGTGCGATGAATGTTGTCTGCGCCGGTCCAAGAGGAGCTGCGACGTGGCGGCGACCAGTAGCCCACCGTGTCTTTCACATTGTCGGATGAGCAATATTGAACAGATCGCTATCTGGAAAACTGCTACTGGATGTCCCGTCAAAGGAAAAACTGAACCCGATCTTCGGGTCGTTGACGAGCCCCGCCGTCCGCGTCTTGCGGGCGACCGAAGATTTCCGGCTTTGGTGCTCATCCTTGACAACTTCCACAGGCGCGCAGTGGGCCTGCTTTACCAAAAGGATTCGCGGAATGAAGAATGCACGAAACGTATTTCTGGCGCTCGGTCTTGCAACTGCAAGCGCAGCTCCCCTCTCGGTCGCAATCGTCGACCACGCCTATGCCGCATCGTCCGCCGAGGAACTCGACAGGGACTCCAACCAGGCGCTGCAACTGCTCTACCGGACCCACCCCTTCGCCGAGCAGATTGGGCGTCGGGCGCGCGCCATCCTCATATTCCCGAACGTCATCAAAGCCGGCCTCGTGTTCGGCGGCAGCTATGGCGAGGGCGTTCTTAAAGAAGGCCCCAAAATCGACTACTACAACTCTGTTTCCGGTTCATGGGGATTCCAGGCCGGTGCACAATCGTATGGCTATGTGGTGTTTCTCATGAGCCGCAGCGCCGTCGATTACGTACACAAATCGGATGGCTGGGAAATTGGCGTCGGTCCCACGGTGGTCATTGTCGACGAAGGCGTGGCCAAGAATCTGTCGACATCGACGCTGAAGGACGACGCCTATGCCTTCATCTTCGATCAGCAAGGTCTGATGGCCGGCGTGAGCATCGAGGGAACGAAGATCTCTCGAATCAGGCGCTGAACAGAATCGATAGAAAGAACTTGAAATGCTTCGACCTCGTCTATCCTGGATGATCGACGGGGCGGTCGCAAATCATTTCACGCGTTCGGCCGCACCCGGCCTGGTCGGGTGCCGGCTCGCGCCGCGCGTACCCACTTCCGTCGTGCTGAGCGATCTGCTCGGTGATGCGCCCCCGGACCGCGTGACGCTGGGATGGCTGATCGCCAGGCTCGGCAATCGCTCGTTCGGCATCGTGCTGCTCCTTTTGGCAATGCTGGGCATGCTTCCAGGCGTGTCGGCTTTGGCGGCCACGCTGCTCATGGTGGCTGCCCTTCAAATGGCCCTCGCGCGTCGCGGGCCCATCTTCACGCGCCGTGTCGCCGCATTTCCTTTCAAAACGCAGCGCGTCGTCGGCATGATCCGCCGGACTGTTCCTGTGCTGCACTATCTGGAGCGCTTCATCCGCCCGCGCTGGCCGACCCCGTTCGAGGCGACGAAGCGGGCGGTCGGTATTGTCGTCATACTGCTGGGATTGAGTATGTTGGCCCCTGTTCCGCTCAGCAATGTTCCGCCGGCGATCCTGGTCGCCCTCATTGCCTTCGCCTATCTGGAAGAAGACGGGGCGCTGCTTTGCGCGGCGCTGGGAGCGGCGCTTCTATTGCTTGCCATCGTCGCCACGCTTGTCTGGCAGACGCTGAGCCTGGCCCCCTGGTTGCTGCGGCTGCTTTAGCGGCCTGAAATTTCTCTCATACAAGCCACCTGGGAATCGAATCCACAGGCTTCGCGCAGAGGACGCGAGCCGATGATCCTTCGGGCCGCTGCCTTCAACATCACGCCCGTCAGATCAAAGTCGCCCCATAAGAAGCAACACGACGACGACAATCAAGATGACGCCGATGACGCCGATGCCGCCGTTACCGTAGCCGTAGCCGTAGCCGCCGAAGCGGCCGCTGAAGCCACCAAACAAGAATATGACGAGAAGGATAATAAGTATAAGTCCAAGCGACATGATCTATCTCCTGTTGCAGCGCCAAACCGATCGGAGACATCGTTCAGCACTGGATTTCCGGGCGATCAAGAGAACAGAACCGTAAAGCACGCGCCCCGGTTCCAGTCGCCCCTGCCGATCCTTAACTCGCCGTCGATTTTTGCCACGAAAGATCGAATGAGCCTCATTCCCAACCCCTTGCGGACGGCGGGATCGAAATTTTCCGGCAAAGCCGGCCCATCATTGGAAACCGACAGCGCGTAACCCTTGCCAGGGTTCGGTTCCAGCCTGACCGCGATCCGTCCTTCACCGTATTTCGCCGCGTTCGTAATCAGCTCGTTGACGATAAAGCCCAGCGGAATGCCAGTGGCCGTTGGCAGATTGATTTCGATCCCCTCGACGACGATGGCCTGCTCAGGACGTTGCTCCGATGGCAGCATCGCTGAAAAATCGCCGCAGATATCCTCGATATATTGTTTGAACGCGACGGTTTGCACGCCGTCGAAGTAGTGCAGGCGCCGATGTACGCGCTCAAGCGTTGCTACCCGATTGGCCGCGATAGCCAGTTGCGCGGCGGCCTCGCCGTTCGCCGACATACGGCTTTGGAGGGACAACAGGCTCACAATCATTTGCAGGCCGTTCAACAGCCGGTGGTCGCACTCCCTGTTCAACACGTCCTGTTGCTGGACGAGCTCGTTCTTTTCGCGAAGCAGGACTTCTTCCCGAGCTAAAGCCTCCTGCAAACGGGATTCCGTGCACCTGTGTATTTTCAACTCGCGTTCGTAGTTCGCGACTGCGCGACGATCAGGCCCGCAAAATTGAGAATTTGGGAGGGAGGCCGCGCTGGATGCCGAATGGTCGACGGTCATTTTGTCTGCCTCAGGTGCCGTATCCTGAAATCGCTGCGCAGACATCTTTACGCCCACGTCAAGGCGGAAACTGTGCAGAATTGCTCACTTCGAAAGGTTTGCGGGTCGTACCCACAGGTCCGCGGAGCGGCAAAATGGCACGCTCAGGTGTCGATAGACGGTTGCTCGTGGAGGACAACGTTCAAAAGTGAACTATGGACTTCGATGCCGCCATTATATTCGACAAAGCCCAGCCTACGAAACTTGTTCATGAAGAAGCTGACGCGCGACCGGGTCGTTCCGATCATCTCGGCGAGCGTCTCCTGGCTGATTTTCACGATCAGAGGTTCCGGCTTTCCCTCCTTGCCGAAATTCGCGAGCAGCAGCAACAGGCGCGCGAGACGCTTTTCACTCGAATTGAACAGTTGATCCACGAGGTCCGCCTCGACGCGGATGGTTCGATCCAGGAGATGCGCGATAAACATCTCGGAAAACGCTGGCTCCTGATGGATCACGGCGACGATAGCCGCCTTCTCCAGCCGCATAATGACGGACTCCGCCATGGCGGTGACCGTCGCCATGCGGAGTCGCTGCCCCGCAAGTCCACCTTCTCCAAAAAAATCATTCTTACCGAGCATCGCAACGACGGCTTCTTTCCCCTGCGGCGATACCACCGTGAGCTTTACCTCGCCCTTCTGGATGTAGAAGACTGCGTCCGCGATATCGCCCTGCGAATAAACGATCTGACCTTTGCGGTATTTGCCGATGCGTCGCCCGTCGCCCACTTTGGCGAGAAAAGATTTGGGGTCGAACGGCAATTTTTTTTTGATCATCATCCCAGGCATCTTTTTCCGGGTTCAGCTTCACAGCGCGTGCAAGCTTTTCCGGCCTGCGAGCGAGCCGATGCTTGCTCCGAGGGAACAAAAATCGAACATAGACGTTTATACCACAGCGGGGAATTTATCGCCCGCGTGTTTGTCCCGCGTCGCGCCTTTTCGACTCTTGGGCTTTCGCGCTGCCAGCCGCAAGAAAACACCTTGCAAAACGAGCCGAGGGAGCATCGGACGGCATCACGCTGTCGGGATGGCTCCGCAAATCAGGAAACTGCAATGAAGATGATTCTCAAATCAGCGCTCGCTGCGGCGGCAATGGCCGGTGCGGCAGCTGCGATTCCGGGACCGGCAATGGCCGGCGTGGGCGTGTCGATCGGTATCGGCGTTCCCGTCCTGACCACGCCTGTCTATTCGCCCTACGGTCCCGGCTACTCCCCTTACGAAGGACAATATTACTACGACCCCATCTATATCGGCGGTTCCTGGTATCATGGCCCGTATCGCTGGCGGTCGGAGCGCGGCGGACGCGAGTTCTGGGTCAATGGCGGCTGGCATCGCAACGAGTGGCGGGGCGGACCCGTGCCTCAATCGATCGCGTTCCATAACGGAGGCTCTTTCAACGGCGGCCGCTATGACGGGTTCGAAGGATCGGACCGCATCAATGCGCGCTTCGACACGCAGAGTCGCGGCGCACGCGGCACCCACCCTGAAATAAAGCCCGCGCCGGTGGATGTAGATCGGGCCAGGCAGGACGTCCCGGACGCACGCCGAGACGCTCCCCGCGATCGCGGCGACCGCTAGAACTGAATCGATAAGCGGCCAAAGGCTTCCCGTTCGCACGGGAAGCCTTTTCCACAGCGAATTTCTGGCGTAGGGGGGCGAAAACCATTGCCGGGTCCTGTCGGCTCCGAGGGGGCACACATGACCGCGCAGGCCGAAAATACAGACTTGATTGCGCACGCTCCCTGGGTTGGCATCATCGGCATAAACTACGAGCGTGATTTGCCTGCTTGGCCGGGCCTCTATCCCAGGACGACCTGCACGCGGTGCGTCGCGCCGTCATCCACCAGGGGAATGAGAAGTCTTTTGTTTCCCGTCAGCATTTCGCCATCAAGCTTGGTCGCTAGGATGCCGCGGCAGACACCGAGCGGGTTCTCGACCGTGATTTCATAACGCGCCGAGCGATAGCGGAAGACTAACTCGAAACTCGGCCAGCCCCGCGGGATGCAGGGATCGAGCGCCAGATTCGAGCCTTGTACGCGGAAGCCCAGAAGCCACTCGAGCGCGACGCGATACATCCAGCCGGCCGAGCCCGTGTACCAGGTCCAGCCGCCGCGCCCGACATGCGGCGGCATCGAATAAACATCGGCGCAGGCGACATACGGCTCCACCTTATAGCGATGCACGCCATTGGGGCTGTCCGCATGGTTGATAGGATTCAGCATTGACAGCAATTCATGCGCCCTATCGCCATCGCCCTGCATCGCAAACGCCATCGCAGCCCAGACGGCGCCGTGGGTATATTGACCACCGTTTTCGCGAATGCCGGGCGGATAGCCCTTGATGTAACCCGGATCGTGCGCCGGCTTGTCGAAAGGCGGCGCAAAGAGCAACGACAATTTTTCGTCGCGCCGCACGAGATATTTGTCCACCGCCGCCATTGCGCGTCCGGCGCGCGTGGGCTCCGCGGCGCGTGAAATAACACCCCAGGCCTGGGCAATGGAATCAATTCGACAGCCACTGTTGGAAACCGAGCCGAGCGGCGCCCCATCATCGAAATAGGCGCGGCGATACCAGTCGCCGTCCCAGGCTTCACGCTCAATCGCGTTTTTCAGGTTCGCCGCGTGTTGACGCCATTCCGCGACGCGTTGGGAATTGTCGTAGCGCTCCGCGAGATTCGCGAAGGTGTTCAGCGTCGAACACAGGAACCAGCCGAGCCAAACGCTTTCGCCCTTGCCGCCTTCGCCGACCCGGTCCATGCCGTCGTTCCAGTCGCCTGTTCCCATGAGCGGCAGGCCGTGCGCTCCCGTCGCGAGGCTTTTGTCGAGCGCCAACGCGCAATGCTCGAAGAGGCTCGCGCGCTTGTCGGAAATCTTCGGCTGAAAGAAGGCATCGCGCTCGCCTTCGGGCAGTACAGGGCCTTCAAGGAAAGAAACCTGTTCGTCCAGAACCGCGATGTCGCCCGTGACCTGCACGTAATGCGCGACGACATAGGCAAGCCAGCCGCGATCATCGGAAACACGTGATCGAATGCCACGCTCGGATTCAGCCAGCCACCAATGCTGAACATCGCCTTCGATGAATTGGCGGGCCGCGGCCCTGAGCAGGTGTTCCCGCGCGATGTTAGGCCGCGACAAACACAGTGCCATCACATCCTGCAACTGGTCGCGGAAACCATAGGCGCCGCTCGCCTGGTAGAAACCCGTACGCGCCCATACGCGGCAAGCTAAAGTCTGATACGGAAGCCAGCGGTTCAGCAGAATATCGAGCGAACGGTCAGGTGTCTTGACCTGAACGACTCCAAGCGTCTCATCCCATTGCCGCGCGACCTCGCCCAGCACCGCATCGAGATCGGCGTTGCGATATTTCGCGAGCAGCATCTGCGCGTCCGTTTTCGTAGCTGCCTGTCCGAGAAAAAACACGACCTCGGTCGTTCCGACGGGACTCAACCTCACAGTGGTTTGCAGGGCGCCGCAAGGATCGAACCCTGCGCCAACCCGATTGGACAATAGCGTTCCCGGTGTCAGGCCCAGCGGTCTATCAAGCACACCGTCGCGCCCGACAAATTCCATGCGATCGCCCGTCCATGCCGTCTGGCGGCCGTTGAGATCCACGAACGCCACGCGTTCGCCAAACTGATCGCTCCACGGATTTTGCGCGAACATCGCCCCGGTCGCGGAATCGATTTCGGTGACGACAAAGGGCACCGTCGCGCTGCGGTTGGCGCCGAGGACCCATTCGACGTAAGCCGCGACCGAAAGGCGCCGTTCGCGACCCGAATGATTTGCGATCGTCAGCCGGGAGATTTTGATCGAGTCGTCGATGGGCACATATTGCAGCAATTCCAGGACGATGCCGTGCGAGGCATGTTCGAAGCGGCTATAGCCCTGGCCGTGCCGCACGGAATAGGACGACGTTTTCTCGCGTATGGGAAGCGCGGTCGGGGACCACACTTCGCCGGTCTCTTCGTCACGCACATAGATGGCTTCGCCGGGTATATCGCCCACTGGGTCGTTCGACCATGGCGTGAGTTGGTTTTGTTGGCTGTTGATCGACCAGGTAAAGCCGCTCCCATCGGTCGAAACCTGAAAGCCGAACGCCGGATTGGCGATGACGTTGATCCAGGGAGCGGGCGTGTGCGCGGCGCCTTCCAGAATCGTCAGATATTCCCGGCCACCATTTGCGAATCCTCCGAACCCATTAAAGAATTCCAGTGCCGGTCGCGGCAATGGTATCTCGGGTGGAACCGCTGGCGGAGCGCGCAATACCGGTGGGGCGGCGGCCGGCTTGAGATCGCGGGCATGGTTGATCTGCTCAACCAACGGTCCGCGACTGCCGTGCAGCACGGCGCGGGCTGTCGCCTGAAGCAGGGCGCAGGTTTCCGCCGGAACCAGATCGGCGCGCAAGACGAACACCGCGCCGCGCGAGTCGTCGCTCGCGATCCTTGGCATCGACTGGTTCATACGCACCAGCTTGTCGAGCGCTATCTGCAGATCCTGAGCGTAAGAGGCGGCACGCTCATTCAGGATCACGAGATCGACCGCAAGCTGTTTGAGTCGCCAATATTCATGTGCCCGCAAGAGTTGGCGAACGAGTTCCAGATCATCGCCTTCCTCGATGCGGACCAGCACGATGGGCAGGTCACCCGAAATTCCATGCGCCCAGAGCGTGGAAATCTTGCGCGCACCCCGTTTGAGGGCGTCGGCGGGCGGCCGCAGCGTGGGATCAGAATAAAGTACATGATTGGCGAGACGCTGAAACAGATGCGCTTCGTCCGAACCAATGCCGAGGTGGTGAAGCTGCATCTGCGCCTGCGTCCAGGCAAGCGTGGTCGCGCGCTCGAATGCCATTGCGTCGTGATGTTTGTCGGCGAGATCGAGCACTTCATCGCGCGAGGCGGCCGCCAGCGTCCAGAACGCGACGCGTGCTGTGGCGCCGCGCGGAACTCGGATGCGGCGGCGCAGGCTGAAAATCGGATCAAGCACCGCGCCGGATGTATTGGAAAGCGGCCAGCCGTCAGCGATGGCGGCGGAGGAGCGAATGGTCTGTCCCCGCCCGAGGAACCGTGCCCGATCAGTTTCGAATTGCACGTCGCCGGAGCTTTCGCCTTCGACCACGGCGAGATGGGCGGCCCAGACCAGAGGATCGCCAGACGAACGCCGCCGTCGTGTAGCCACGATCGCGCCCAAATTGGGCTCGAACTCCGTTTCGACGAACAACTTCGCAAAAACGGGATGTGCGAGGTCATCCGCTTGTCGCGCCAGGGCGATTTCCGCATAGGAGGTGAGCTCGATGTCGCGCGTGCGATTCCCGTGGTTTGTGATTGAAACCCGACGGACTTCTGCGTCGTCTTCCGGAGAAATCGCGATTTCCAATGTCGTTGTGAGCGTGTTGTCGTTGCGGACAATCTCGGCGCGGTCCTCGGAAAATATCACTTCGTAACTGTCCGGCTCGACCGCGCTGGGCTGGTAGCCGGCCGACCAGGTTTCGCCTGTTCGTATATCGCGCGCAAAGATGTAAGCGCCCCAGCCGTCGCAGGTTACGTCCTCGCGCCAGCGCGTGATCGCGATATCGTGCCAGCGGCTATATCCAGATCCCGCCGCCGTGACCATCGCGGAATAGCGACCATTCGACAGAATATGGGTACGCGGGATACGCGAATGCGCCGATGTGTAGCGGCGTTGGATTTCGGGAACCAGGCTCGCAATATTCGCCGCTTCCGTCGTCTGTTCCGGCGGCGGGCGCGCCAACGCGATATCGCGCGGCATGCGTTCCTGCAGCAGAAGTTCCGCTGCCTGCACAATCGGTTCGATATGGAAGCGGGCTCGCATCTTCCCATCCAGCAGCGCGTTCGCGATGCTGACGAGAGCCATCCCTTGATGATGCGCCATATAGGCGCGAATGATGGCGAACTTTGCGCCCTCGGGCAGGCGCGCGCGCGTGTAGTCGAGCGCCTCGTACCAGCCATAGGCGCCGCACGCGCCGATGCTGGCCATGCGTAAGTAATTCCGCGAGGCAGCAGCGGGATCGATCATTGACGCGAGGCCGCTCGCATAAGGCGCGATGACGATGCTTTCACTGAGCCCCCGTTTATATCCGAGATCGGGGACGCCGAAACTCGAATATTGATAGGTCTGCTCCATGTCGCGCGCGTTGTACTCGGATTCCGACATGCCCCAGGGCACGCCAAGTTCGTTGCCATATTTTTCTTGCCGCCAGACGACGAGACGGTTGGTCTTTTCCAGCAGGCTCCCCGCTGGCGCGCGCATTACCAGCGACGGCATCAGATATTCGAACATCGATCCTGACCAGGAGATCAGGCCGGATCCGCCGTTGATTGGCGTCAGGGTGCGCCCGAGCCGGAACCAGTGTTTGGCAGGCAAATCGCCTTTGGCGATGGCAAAGAAGCTCGCGAGTCGCGCCTCTGACGCCAGCAGGTCGTAAAAATTGGAATCGAGACTGCCGTCGGCACCGCGATAGCCGATCGATAGAAGCTGCCGGTCGGGATCGAAGAGAAAACCGAATTCCATGGACAGTGCCATGGATTTGGCGAGGTCGGCGAGAGTCGTCAGACGGTGGATCACCAATTGCGCGGCGCTCACGGATTTTCCCAGAGCATCCATCAAAGCATCGACATTTCCGTCAGCTTCGCCTTGTTCCCTTTTCCGCGTGAGCGCCTGAAGGGCCGCTTCGCAATGCTGGGGTAGCGCCGTGAGCGTCGGCATGGTGTCCAGAAGTGCGGCGATATCGCCGCCGGGCGAGGCGCCGGGGGGACCGAGGTTCGCCCAGGGCAACAGCAATTCGAAGTCGCGGCGATGAGCGGCGACGGACGCGCGCAAAGCGGCGGTCCAGACGATGATTTCGGCGCCTCCGGTTTCGCCACGTTCGGCAGACCAGGCGCGAGCGAGTTCGTCGAGATTATCGGCTTCTCGCAACAGGTCCTCCAGGCGCCGGGAAATGCCGGCCGGATCCAACGGCGCCTGCCGAAGCGATGCTGCCAGCGTATCGATGGCTGCATCCAGCTTCGCGAAGGCATCGCTCGACGGACGCTTGTCTTCGATGTGCGGCTGTGCGGCCAAGCGCACCAACGCCAGACTGTCTTCAAGGCCCGATATCCAGGACGGGTTGGCGATTGGAGCAGCGGCGATCTCGCGGCAGGCGTTGCCCAGTGCGATGAGATGGCCCGCGAGGTTCCCGCTGTCCACCGAGGAAATATATTTTGGTTCAAGCGCGCGCAGGTCGCCCGTGTCGTACCAATTGTAGAAATGCCCCCGGAACCGCTCAAGCCTTTCCATCGTCGCCATCGTTGCTTCGAGCCGATCCATCGTGTCGAGCGTTCCCAGCCAGCCGAAATCGCGTGCCGTGACGACTGACAGCAGGTACAGGCCGATATTCGTGGGCGACGTGCGATGTGCGATGACGGGTTTCGGGTCTTCCTGAAAATTGTCCGGAGGAAGCATGTTGTCTTCTGCGGTGATGAATTTTTCGAAGAACCGCCAGGTGCGACGGGCTATGAGCCGCAGCGTTCGCGCATCGTCCGGCGCGATCGATAGATGTCCGGCCGCCGGCGGCGGCAAACTCGCCCAACGCGCGACCAGTGGCGACAGGACCCACAGAGCCGCAAACGGCGCTGCGATGGGCCATGTTCGATGCCCAGCACAAGCTATGAGAATTGCGACAAAGGCGGCGAAGGCCGCACTTGCTCCGATCTGCGTGACAAGCCCGCGTTGGTCGAACTGTGCATCATCATTGCTCTGGGCGGCTGTGACCCATTCGAGGAGCCGGCGGCGATGGATGAAAACTCGGAACAATGTACGCGCCACCGCATCGACCATGAGCCAAGCCTGGTGGGCAAGGAAGGTAACGAGAAATGCACTTTGAAGAAGCCCCTGTGCGGCATCCCGGCCCACTCCGCGAAAATGATTGCGGAACGAAATACCGGCGCGGCGCGGCACGATTCCGGCGATCGCCGGCAGAAGAGGAGGCAGCGCAATAGTAAGGAGAATATACACCGTCCAAATCTCGGCTACTGCCATAGGCAGTAGCCAGGCGATCAGCATGGCGAGGAGAGCCGCCGGAGCGGACAGGGAACGGCGCAGATTGTCGAGCAGTTTCCAGCGCCCCATAAGCGGGATTGTCGTTTTACGTATGTCGTCGCGTTCCGTGCGGTGAAATCCGAAGATCCACGGCAGCAATTGCCAATCGCCTCTTACCCAACGATGTTGGCGCGCCGCCGACACCTCGTATCGCGATGGAAATTCCTCGACCACTTCGATGTCGGAGACCAACCCCGCGCGCGCGAATATCCCTTCCAACAGGTCGTGGCTAAGGACGGTGCTGTCTGGAATTTGTCCATTGAGTGCCGCTTCAAAGATATCGACCTCATAGATTCCCTTCCCGCTGTAAGAACCCTCCTCGAAAAGATCCTGATAGACGTCGGAAACTGCGAACGCGTAAGGATCGAGCCCGTTGGGACCGGAAAACACGCGCTGGAAAAGCGAACCCTCGCTGCCGATAGGCAGTGATGGCGTTACACGCGGTTGCAGAATGCCATGACCGTGCACCACCAATCCGACGCGCGGATCGAAGCGGGGCCGGTTGAGGGGGTGCGCCATCTTGCCGACCAATCGTCTGGCGGCTCCGATCGGCAGCCGCGTATCTGCGTCCAGCGTAATGACGTAGCGGATGCCGGCGGGCAGCGACGACGCTCGACCTTCGGTGGGAATGAATGTCGTATCGGTTGCGCCGCGCAGCAGGCGGTTGAGTTCGTGCAGTTTGCCGCGTTTGCGTTCCCAACCAATCCACTTACCTTCGCTCTGGTTCCAGACTCGCCGGCGGTGCAACAGGAAAAACCGAACGCTGCCACCGGCATGGCCGTAGCGTTCGTTGACGCGCGCGATCCTGGCGGCGGCTTCGTCGAGAAGCGATTGATCGTCCGCCGCGTGTTCGGTGGCGGAATCGCACCAATCGGACAGCAACGCGAAGATAAAATTGTCGTCCGGATTGGAAAGGTAGTGAACTTCCAGGCGCTCGATCTGTTGTCGGATGGTGGACAAACCCATCAAAAGTGTAGGCACGACAACGATGGTGCGCAGATCCGGAGGAACGCCCTCGCGTAGTTCCAATGCCGGCAAGAGCGTGGCGCCGACTTGCTGGGTGATGGTACGGTTCACCGTAGCGACCGCCACATCGGAGGCCGGAATAAGGCCCGCAACGGCCAGGACAAAAATCGCCCATCCACTGACTCCGAGATGCGCAATGGCAAGCAGCGAGAGAGCAAGAATGATCGCGGAAACGATTGCGATCATCCCCACATAACCCACGACACCAAAACCGGAATTAAGACGAAATAGTCGAGTCTTGAGCGTCGTCCGGCAACCAAGTTCGTTTTCGAACGCGCGGCGCCCCCCGGCTATGAGATGATATCCCGGATCGCTTTCGCGAGCAGTCGCGCTGTCACGACCGGCGGCCGCAATCGCTCGTCTGGCAACATCTGTTTCGTCCCGACCCGAACCGCGCGCCAGTTCCTCGATCGCCCTCCGATAGAGATCGCGCGTCGGGAAATCCATCGCTGCGAAATCACTGGCGCTCCGCAAAACTGCGTCGACCGGGCTGACGCTTTCGAAAAACTCCGCCCAGTTGACCATTGAGATCAAGCGCATGCTCGTGATCACATTGCGGACGGTCACATTCATCGCACTCTGGCGCTGAACTTCCTCACGGACGATCTGATCGGTGGTGGTTCCCTCTGCACCCAACCTTTCATTGAGCCAGCGCAAAGCCGGCGTGGAGTTAGGATCTCGGTCTCGCAGGCGTTGTGCCAGTTGCACCGCGAAGGTCGTCGACCACGGCACCTGCTCAAGACTTGTCAGAATGACGATGGCGGGTTCGGGATCATTTTCGTCTGTCCCGAGAATGCGGTCGGCGAGCCCATCGGCGAGTTCGCTTGCGGCGAGCCGCGCCACGATCGCTTCAGCCAGGCGGCGCAGATTTTCCACCAGCGTAATGCGCAAGGTGATCGCAATCGCCCACAATTCGCCGATGGTAAGCGGCTGGACGCGTTGATAGGCCTCGACAAAGCGCGTCAGTTTTTGAATATCGAAGGCGCTGTCCGTATGGGCCACAAGTGCCCAGGCGACACCGAAGACACGCGGATAGCCTTGCAGGGGACCATCCGCCAATTTAGGCAGCTTGCGATAAAACCCCGGCGGCAGATCGTCTTTGATTTCGCGGATTTGCTCGTCGATGACATGGAAATTGTCCAGCAGCCACTCGGCCGCTGGTGTGATCGACTGTTGTGCATAAGTCGCCCTAACAATGGCACGGTATGTCTCGATCAGTACCTGGGTGTTGTCGTAAAGTCGCGGCGCAATCGGGCGTCCCGTTCTGAGCTTCGGTGCGACATGTTGGGCCGCGGCCAGACTTTCGGCGTGTTGTTCAAGGCGTTCGACGCTGAACAGTTCGGCGCGAATGGGCGGCTCGGGTTGGACCGGAGCGGCTTTCAGACCCAGGACGGTTCGGACGCGTAAGAGGTTCAAGTTGTCGCGCCCCGCATTTTGTGAATATCAACGCGGCCGATTGGGCTCGAACGGAATGCCTGCACCCGGCGACCTCGTTACTGTGAGAATTACGGATAGCGAACGAACCCGCTATGACAACGCGCCAAGCGCATTCGAGTTCCTGCCGAGTGACCATGCCGGGGTACGTTTTAAGACACATGTGCAACGGGCCGATAGAATATCGGTAGGACCGTTCTGACGACGTGCACAACCTGCTGATCGCCGTCCCATGCTGTCGGCCTAGGCGGTGGCGCCCGTCAGGCCGGATATCGCTGTCTGCGCGTCGTGCTGAATCTGTTGCAGATGTGCTGAGCTGCGGAAGCTTTCTGCATAGATTTTGTAGACATCCTCCGTTCCTGAAGGTCGCGCCGCGAACCAGCCGTTTTTGGCAATCACTTTGATCCCGCCGATCCGCTGATTGTTGCCCGGCGCGCGGGTCAGTCTGGCCTCGACCGGCTCGCCGCCGACCTCCTTCATGTCGAACTGTTCGGGTTCGAGATTTCCCAGCCTGCTTTTCAATTCGGGCGAAACCGGCGCGTCGATGCGCTGATAGAAGGATTTTCCCAGATCCCGCGTGACGGACCCGTATAAATGACTGGGGTCGTGGCCGGTCCGCGCCGTGATTTCGGCAGCGAGCAACCCCAGAATGAGCCCATCCTTATCCGTCGTCCACACCGAGCCGTCCCGCCGCAGAAACGACGCGCCGGCGCTCTCCTCGCCGCCAAAGCCCAGCGATCCGTCGATCAAGCCCGCACTGAACCATTTGAATCCGACCGGCACCTCGACGAGCTTGCGCCCCAGCTTCGCCGCGACGCGGTCGATCATGCCGCTGGAGACCGCCGTCTTTCCGACGGCGCTGTCGCCGCGCCATCCGGGACGATTGGCGAACAGATACGCAATCGCCGCTGCAAGGTAGTAATTCGGGTTCATCAGCCCGCTCGACGGGCAGACGATGCCATGCCGGTCCGCATCGGTATCGTTCGCGAAGGCAATGTCGAATTTGCCGCCCAATGCGATCAGTCGCGCCATCGCATAGGGCGAGGAACAATCCATCCGGATCTTTCCATCCCAATCGACAGTCATGAAGCGGAAGGTGGGATCGATCGCGTCGTTCACCACGGTCGCCGCGATCTTGTAACGCTCGATGATCGGTTGCCAGTACTGAGTGGCGGCGCTTCCCAGTGGATCGATGCCAATTTTCACGCCGGCCCCTCGGATCGCTTCCATGTCAACGACATTAACGAGATCGGCGACATAGGGTGCGATATAGTCATGGGCGTGAACGCACGAAGCTTTGCGCGCGCGTGAATAGGGGATACGGCGCACATCCGCGAACTTGTCGGCGAGAAATTCATTCGCCGCCTTCTCGATCCAGCCTGTGACATCGACATCCGCCGGGCCGCCATTCGGAGGATTGTATTTGAACCCGCCTTCGTCGGGTGGATTGTGCGAGGGGCTGATGACAATGCCGTCCGCCAGGCCAGTCCTGCGACCGCGATTGTAGGTCAGGATGGCATGCGAGATGACGGGTGTTGGCGTGTATCCGCCATGCGCGTCGATCATCGTCTCGACGCCGTTGGCCGCGAGCACCTCCAATGCACTGGCGAAAGCAGGCTCCGACAGCGCGTGCGTATCCATGCCGAGAAAAAGAGGACCGTCGATATCGGCATGGCGGCGGTAGAGGCAGACAGCCTGGGCGATCGCCAGAATATGCGCTTCGTTAAAACCGCTCGCGAAAGCCGATCCGCGATGTCCCGAGGTTCCGAAGACGACGCGCTGCGAAGCCACGGCGGGGTCCGGCACAAACGAAAAATAAGCTGTCACCAGCCGCGGGATGTTCGCCAACAGAGCGGCGGGAACCGGCTTTCCCGCAAGAGGGTTTATATTTTCCGCCATGTTATCCTCGCTCCCTGATATGGAGCAATTTGCACCAGTCGCGTACCGCCGCACTACACCAACGAAATAAGCGGCCGATCATGTATTGCCCCCGGTGTCACAATGGCGGGGTGTGTTTTGGCTGACGCGCAGCGGCGCAGAGGCCGCGCAACTCCTTCCGTAGAACCGGACCGCACAATTCGTTCGTCACGTTGCCATAACCTTCCTGCTTCAACCTCGCGACGATATCGTCATAGGACGCCGCAGCGCCGCTGCGTGCGATCTGGTAGGCGCGTTGAATGATGGGAACGTCCTGAATTGTCATATGTTTCCAACCTACCGGCGCGACTTTGGACCATAAATTTCCGTGTGCACATGCCGATCATGTTTCCAGATTGCGTAACCCTTGCCGATATTGACATCATAGAGCCGCCGGGCCGTTTCAATCGCCGCCGCATCGTGACTCGCGGAAAAGCTGTCCTGATCGAAGACTTCATCCCGATGGTCGTAGAATCGCAGCGAATAATGCAGCCGATATACGGTCATTGCGAACCCGTCTCGAAATTGGGCAAGCACGGGCGTCACACCGCGGGAACCGTTAGATATGCAATCGCCTCAGCGCGCTCGCCGAGCCGTCAGTTCCAGAACGACAAGACGCGAGAGAGGCCGGAAACTGGTCAATTTTTCTCACCTTTGAATCAACCGCGCCGGCTCCGCGCAGCGAAAGAATCCCTGCATCATGTCATTTTCTGGTTCTTGATCTTAGGCGGCGCGACGTCGGATTCGTCTGCTTCCGTCTCGATATGCGGCTGGTCGTGAAGGACGAGATTCAACAGGGATTTGTGAACTTCGATGCCGCCCATTTGGTCCGGGCCGGCGTTGTAGTCGATGAAGCCCAGCTTGCGGAATTTGTTCATGAAAAAGCTGACGCGCGATCTCGTCGTTCCAATCATCTCGGCCAGCGTTTCCTGACTGATCTTCGCGATGAGGGGCTCGGGCTCGCCTTCCTCTCCAAATTTGGCGAGCAACAGCAACAGGCGCGCAAGGCGCTTTTCGCTGGAGTTGAACAGTTGATCCACAAGGTCCGCCTCGACCCGAATGGTTCGCGTCAAAAGATAAGCGATAAACATTTCGGAGAACGCCGGCTGGTTGCGGAGGACTTCCGTGGTGACGGCCCTGTCTATGGAACCGATGACGGAGTCCGTCATCGCCGTGGCCGTCGAAATACGGACGCGCTGTCCGGCAAGGCAACCCTCGCCGAAAAAATCGTTCTTGCCGAGAAACGCGACGACGGCCTCCTTGCCCTGCTCCGACACGACGGTGAGTTTCACTTTGCCCTGCTGAATATAGAACACGGCATCCGCCGGCTCTCCCTGCGAGAACACGATCTGGCCCTTGCCGTGTTTCGTCAGATGGCGCCCTTCGCCGGCCTGGGCGAGAAAAGCCGCCGGATCGAATGATGTTCTCGTCGCCATTCAGATAGCAAACTCCACAAAGGTCGATGTTTTTTGGGGCCGCGCCACGATCCGATGGACAGTCCAGACTGCTGTCGCATCCGAGGCGATAGTGGATAGATAACTGACATGTTGCAGGCGGCGCGTCTGAGCAATTTTGCTCATTGTCGGATTCGGAGGACGGCTCCTCTCGCTTGCAGCTTGCGAACGTGGGCGTGCGACTCGCCTATGTGTTGAATGCGGCCCAACGCAGGTGGGCCCAACCCCCAAACAGTGAACGTTTGAACTCCCTGACCAAGCATCGGCAAGACCCTAAATCTCGATACCCGGCCTGGCTCTGTCGATCAGCAAACCCCCTCTTTCGTTTCCGTCCGCCAGCCACGCACAATTTGCCAGTTCAATGCGGCCCTAGGATTTCATCTGCTTCGGTCCGCTACGGGTCCGCAAGTCAATGCGACCGCCCACTCATTGTTGACCTATCTCTTAAACTATTGAAAATATTCTAATATATGGTGGGCGCAGCAGGACTCGAACCTGCGACCCGCTGATTAAGAGTCAGCTGCTCTACCACCTGAGCTATGCGCCCCCGGAGGCCGCCAGGCCATCGGAAGGACGGGGCCTATAGCAGGGGTATGCTCCCCTTGTCCACGCTCAGATGATGCCGCCCGAGGCGCGTGGGATTTCTACCTGCCTGTGGACATGCACGCTCATCAGGAGACCGAAGCCGAACATCACTGTCAGCATCGCTGTACCGCCATAGGAGATGAGCGGCATGGGGATGCCGACGACGGGAATCAGGCCCATCACCATCGCGGCATTGACCATGATGTAGAAGAAGAAATTAAGCGTTATGCCCATGGCGACGAGACGGCCGAACTGGCTGCGAGATGCGACCGCGATTCGGACACCATAGGCGATCACTGTTGCGAACAGCACGAGTAGCGCCACGCAGCCCGCAAAACCGAATTCCTCGCCGATCGCAGTCCAGATGAAGTCCGTGTTCTTCTCGGGCAGGAAATTGAGCCGGCTCTGGGTGCCCTGGACAAACCCCTTGCCGAACAAGCCGCCCGACCCCATCGCGATTTCCGCCTGGCTGATGTTCCAACCTGCGCCCAATGCGTCGGACGCCGGGTTGAGAAAGGTCAGCACGCGGCGCTTTTGATAGTCGTGGAGAAAATGCCAGACGATCGGCACCGCCGCTATCACGCTCGCGATCGAAGGACCTATCCACCACCACGACAGCCCGGCCAGGAAAAGCAGCGAGCAGCCATCGGCGACAAGGATCGTCGCCGTACCGAGATTGGGCTGCATCAGCACCAGGACGGCTGGCACACCGATCATCGCGAGCGGAACGAAGAGGCGCGAAGGACGCGACACATCTTCCACGCCGAGTCCGTGCAGATAGCGCGCCAGCGCCAGCACGAGCGAAATCTTCATCAGCTCGGAAGGCTGAATCTGTATAGGACCGAGCTCGATCCAGCGCTGTGCGCCGAGGCCAACATGGCCCACAAATTTCACCAACACGAGCAACACGAGCGAAGTGCCGTAAGCGGGATAGGCCACACTGAGCCAGACGCGGATGTCGACCAGCGCCACTGCAATCAAAATGGCCAGCCCCGCCACGAAGCGGATCATCTGCGGCAGCGCCCAGGGCTCGAGGTTTCCGCCCGCCACCGAATATTGCATCGCGAAGCCGGCGGACGCGATCACGACGATGAGGAGCACCAGCCCCCAATTCACCTCGAGCAGTTTTTCGCCGGGGGAAAGCGAGCGCCGGGCCGCCGCATAGGGCCGCGAGCTCATCCTTGTATGCTTCCCGGCTCATTTTGCAGCGACGCCGCACCCAGCGGATACGCAGTGGGCAGTTTCACCGGGTCCCTCTGCTGCGTGAAGAGCAGGATGTCGCGCACCATTTGTACGTGGGGATGCGAGGCAACCGCGCCATGCTCCTGAATGATCGCGCAGGCATAGCGGGGCTGCGCAACGGGCGCGAAGGCGATGAACAATGCGTGGTCGCGCAGCTTCCACGGCAGGGATTCGTTTTTCTTCACGCCCGTCAGCCGCTCTTCCTTGGTGATGCGTCTTACCTGGGCCGTGCCTGTTTTGCCCGCCATTTCGAAGCCGGGATTTGGGATGCGCCACTTGGCGGCAGTTCCGCCCTCATTGGTGACCGCATTCATGCCGGCGCGCACGGCCGCCAGCGCGACGTCGGAGAAGTCCAGCCGCGCCAGCGGCGGGCGTGATTGCGCAGTCCGGCCGACGACGCGAACGACGCGCGGGCTCACCTGATTGCCGCTCGCGATGCGCGCCGCGAGCGTACAAAGCTGCAGCGGCGTGGCAAGCACATAGCCCTGCCCGATGCCGGCGCTTAGCGTCTCACCCTGTTGCCACGGGATGCCGTAGGTCGCCTCTTTCCAGGCACGACCGGGAATGACCCCCGGCCGCTCGCCGGGAATTTCGATATGTGTGAGCTGGCCCAGTCCGAGCTTGTGAGCGCCCTGCTCGATCCCGTCGATACCTAAACGGCGGGACACTTCGTAGAAGAACACGTCGCAGGATTGCGCGATGCCGCGTTGCAGGTTGACGCTGCCATGGCCGCCCTTTTTCCAGCAATGGAACTCGGCATTTCCGAGCGTGATCGAGCCACGGCAGACCACCGTAAAGTCCGGTGTGATAGCCCCCGCGTCGAGTGCGGCGAGCGCCACCGCCGGCTTGAAGGTCGAGCCGGGCGGATAGACGCCCGAGATGGTCTTGTCGATGAGCGGCGTGTGGTCGTCGGCAAGCAGACCATGCCATTGCAGGGCTGTGATCCCCACATTGAACTGGTTGGGATCGTAGCCTGGCGTAGAGGCAAGTGCGATCACGTCGCCGGTCGCCACATCCATCACCGCGCAGGCGGCGCTTTCGTTTTCGAGGCGTTGCGCCGTGAAATGCTGGATCTCGCGATCGATGGTCAGCCAGACATCGGCGCCCTGCGTTCCCGGTTCGCGACCCAACTCGCGAATGACGCGGCCATAGGCATTGACCTCTACGCGGCTGACGCCCGCCTCACCTCGCATCGGCGCATCGAAGGATTTCTCGATGCCGCGCTTGCCGATGCGAAATCCGGGGAGTTCCAGCAGGGAATCGTCGTCGTTCGTTTGATCCTGCGGCGATACCGCCGCGACATAACCCAGCACATGCGAAAGCTCATCGCCAAAAGGATAGTCGCGTGTTTCGCCAACATCCGGCTGAATACCGGAGAGATAGGGCAGATGCAGATTGACCCGGGCGAATTCGTCCCAGGTCAAATTGTCGGCGACCGTCGCCGGCATGAATTTCTTGTTGGCGGCGATGTCGCGCAGGATGCGCGCGCGGTCACGATCGGTGAGCAGGATGATGCGGCCGACCGTGTCGAGTGCGGCTTCGACTCCTTCCGCTGCCTGTTCGGGGATGAGCAAGACGCGATAGTTGCGGCGATTGGCAGCGAGTTCGACACCGAAGCGGTCGAGGATGCGACCCCTGAGCGGCGCCAGCAGCCGCTGGTTGACGCTGTTCTCCTCCGCCTTCGTCATGAACTCGGAGCCTTCGACGATCTGGAGCTGATAAAGCCGCGCGCCGAGGGCCGCGAGTATGGTCGTCACGCCGCCCCCCACCATGAGGGTGCGGCGTGTGAACGTTGCGTAGCGGCTTTTGTCTTTCAGATCGAACAGCGGCATCAGAAGTCGCTCCGCAGGGGACCGATCAAACGGTGCTGAATCTTGTTCATGAGCCAGACCGCTGGAATATACCAGAATATGCTCACGCCTACGGTCATCACGAGCGGCGCGGGCGGCGGAAAGCGCCAATAATAAATCGCGACGATGCCATAGGCCGTGCCCGCAGCGATCAGTACGGCCGTGGCGAAACCCAATATGGCGCCATAACTCGCCAATCCCGCAAACGCATCGCGCTCGCGGTCCACGAAAGCGTAGCAGGCAACGAAAGATGCCGCCCAGACGCCCGGAGGCCCCCCGGACAGCAGGTCTTCCAGCAAACCCAGCATGAACGCGGTCGCCGGCGGCATCAGATCCGGGCGCACGAGGCACCAGAAATAAAGCGGCATCAGCACGAACAGGGGCGCCGGTACCAACCCGCCCCCGAGCGAAACGGGAAAATTCGCCACGACCGCGCCAATCACGCCGAGAGAAAACGGCACAAGGGCCACGAAAACGGAACCCATCGAGAAGCCAAAACGGTCCTGCATCTCGCTCAACCTACTGGTTATCGCCCTGGTCGTTCGGGCTGTCGGGCGGCACAGGCTTGGACAGGAGGTCCTGCGTCTCCGTCTGCGGCCGGGGTTGAGGTGTCGGGTTGCCGTTTACGATCGGTAGCGCGGCGGTTCTCGGCGGCGCGAGCGGCGCCAGACCCGCCGCCGATACCGGCAGATCGCCGGGTGACGGTGCGGGCGGCTGTTCGGCCGGTGTCTTCAGATCGAGAATGCGCACGTCTTCCGTCATACTGGCGTCGGCGAACAAAGCGCCGCGAAACATCGCGCCATCCCAGTAAACCACCCCGATGGGCAACCCTGCCGGCAACAGGGCGCCATCGCCCGAGGTGACGATCTGGTCGCCATTTTTGAGTTGCGCGCTCTGTGCGGAGGACTCGAGAGGCGGTGCAGCGGTATTGTCGCCTGCCAGCATTGCCTGGATGTTGCCGGGCTGGACCGCAACTGGGATGCGGCTGTTCAGATCGGTCAGCAGGATGACCCAGGACGTATGATCACCGGCGAGGAAGATGCGCCCGATCATACCGCGCGCGTCGACTGCCGCCTCTCCGGGCTTCACCCCCTGCTTTTTGCCGGCGTCCAGGATCATGGTGTTGAGGAACGGACGATTGGCGCGACCGATCACATGCGCGGTGATGCTGGCGATATCGGGATCCGGAACGGCGTTGAGCAAGAGCCGATAACGGTCAAGCCGCTGTTCCAGCACCAGCGCTGCGTTCTGCCACTGCCGCAGCTGCGCATTCTCTTCCTTGAGGCGCGTATTCTCCTGATAGACGACGAAAATATCGCCGATGCTGCCGACCCAACGATCGACGGAATCGACCGGCCGGCGCAACACTTCCAGTACCGGCGACGTCCAATCGGAAAAAACGGCGCGCGCGCGATCGAACAAAGGTGACTGCGTGCGGCCGAGAAGAAGGAGCACAACGGAGAAGACCGCGTAGATCGCGAGTGGACGTTGGGCGCTGCCGCGTCCGCGCGCGATTCTCCGAGTCCCGTTGGCCATTCCCTCACCAGATCGCTGCGGTCGGCATTCTCTTTCCTAGAAGGCTGTGCTCAGAACGTGGCGCATCACTTTCGCGTTTTCGAGTACCCTGCCCGTTCCCAACGCCACGCACGATAGCGGGTCGTCAGCGATACTGACCGGCAGACCGGTCTCTTCACGCAGGACCTGATCGAGATTCAGAAGCAACGAACCGCCGCCCGTCAGCACGATCCCTTTGTCGACGATGTCTGCGGCGAGCTCGGGCGGCGTCGCTTCGAGCGCGACCTTGACCGCTTCGACGATCGCGCTGGTAGGCTCGGCTAGCGCTTCGGCGATATGTCGCTGGGTGATGGTGATCTCCTTGGGCACGCCGTTCAACAGATCGCGACCCTTGATCTCCATCGTGGTGCCGTTGCCTTCGGTGGGCTGTGCAGCGGAGCCGATCTCCTTTTTGATCCGTTCCGCGCTGGCTTCGCCGATGAGCAGATTCTGATGCCGCCGGATATAAGCGATGATGGCCTCATCCATCTTATCTCCGCCGACGCGCACTGAGCGCGAATAGACGATGCCGCCCAGCGACAGCACGGCCACTTCCGTCGTGCCGCCGCCGATATCGACGATCATTGAGCCCGTGGGATCCGAAACGGGTAGGCCGGCGCCAATCGCGGCCGCCATTGGCTCCTCGATGAGGAATACGCGCCGCGCGCCCGCCGACAAAGCCGATTCCTGAATCGCGCGGCGTTCCACCGCCGTCGAGCCCGACGGTACACACACGATGATCATCGGATTAGCGAAAGAGCGGCGATTATGAACCTTGCGGATGAAATGCTTGATCATCTCTTCCGCGATCTCGAAATCGGCGATCACACCGTCGCGCATGGGCCGGATCGCTTCGATATTGCCGGGCGTGCGGCCCAGCATCATCTTGGCGTCGTTGCCGACGGCGCGGACCTGCTTCTTGCCGCCGCGGTTCACCATCATGGCGACGACGGACGGCTCGTTGAGGACGATCCCGCGCCCCTTCACATAGACCAGCGTGTTGGCCGTTCCCAAATCGATGGCCATATCGCTCGACAGTATGCCGAGAAGACTGCCGAACATGCTGTTTCGACCGTTCCTTTCCAAGCCTGCGTCCTGTGCCGGCCGTCACCACGACGAGCGATTCCGGCGACTTTATGCCGGAATCCCACCTCTTATCGCGCGACGGTCAACGCCTCGGGCACCTGCTTCTCGCGTTTCACCAATAGCCTGTTAAGCGCATTCACATAAGCATTCGCGGCCGCCACGAGCGTATCCGTGTCGGCCGCGCGCCCCGTGACGCTACGCCCGTTTTCCTCAAGCCGCACATTCACCGTCGCCTGCGCATCGGTTCCTTCGGTCACAGCATGGACCTGGAACAGGAGCAGCGTGGCGGAATGCGGATAGAGTTCCCGAATGGCCTGGAAGATGGCATCGACCGGGCCGTCACCGGTCGTTTCGGCACGGCGCTGCTCGCCGTCCACCGCGAGTACCAGCTCCGCCTTCGGCGCGATCCCCACACCGGTTTCCACCCTCAGGCCCTTGATGATGATCCTGTCATGACCGCGCAACGCTTCGTCGTCCGCAAGCGCGATCAAATCTTCATCGAAAATATGTTTCTTCTTGTCCGCCAGTTCCTTGAAGCGCCGGAACGCGTCTTCGAAGGCCAGATCTCCCAGCTCGTAGCCGAGATTCGCAAGCTTGTCGCGGAACGCATGGCGGCCGGAAAGCTTGCCCAGAACGAGCGAAGTTTCCTTCACGCCCACGTCCTCGGGCCGCATGATTTCATAGGTTTCGACGTGTTTGAGCATGCCGTCCTGATGGATGCCGGACTCATGCGCAAAGGCGTTCTTGCCGACGATCGCCTTGTTGTACTGAACCGGGAAGCCAGTGACGTTTGACACCAGCTTGGAGGCGCGCGCAAGCATTGTCGTATCGATGCGGGTGGCGAACGGCATGCGGTCGCGGCGCACCTTGAGCGCCATCACGATTTCCTCGAGGGCCGCATTGCCGGCACGTTCGCCGATGCCGTTGATCGTGCATTCGATCTGGCGTGCGCCCGCGATCGCGCCCGCCAGCGAATTGGCGACGGCCAGACCCAGATCGTTGTGGCAATGGGTCGAAAAGACCACACTGTCGGCGCCGGGCACGCTTTCGCGCAGCATCGCGATCAGCTCGATATATTCCTGCGGCGTCGTGTAACCCACCGTATCGGGGATATTGATGGTGCCGGCGCCCGAGCGGATCGCGAGTTCCACGCAGCGGCAGAGGAAATCCCGCTCCGTGCGCGTTGCGTCTTCCGCGCTCCATTGTACGTCGTCCGTGAAATTGCGCGCTCTGGAAACCGAGGCGCCCACTGCGTCCAGCACCGCGTTGGGACCCATCTGCAGCTTGTGTTTCATGTGGACGGGGCTGGTGGAAATAAAGGTGTGGATACGTCCCCGCCTGGCGGGACGCAGCGCCTCGGCGGCGCGGTCGATATCCTTGAAGCCCGCGCGTGCCAGCCCGCAGACAATAGTATTCTTGGCGATCTTCGCGATTTCGTGCACAGCCTCGAAATCGCCGCCCGAGGACACGGGAAAACCGGCCTCGATGATGTCGACGCCCATCGCATCGAGCAGTTCGGCCACTTCCAGCTTCTGTTCAAGCGTCATCGCAGCGCCGGGCGACTGCTCGCCATCGCGCAATGTCGTGTCGAATATTCGTATCTGTTCGGGGGTTTCTGGGTTGGTCGTCATAGCCTCGCATTCCTTCCGTTCGCCTGCTGGCGCTTCGATCGCTCCGTTGTGATGCTTTCCCCTAGCCGCCTGCCTCGCGCGGAGGCCGGAAAGCGTCTAGGGGCAGCTAAGGAGGAGAAGCTGCGCGAGCGGCAAACCAAGGGAAGGACGGGGCATCCGCGAAGCGCGTGCGAACGGCCCGACGGACAACCCGCCCCCAGCCATTTCATGCGCACAATTCGTCATCGCCAGATCGCCGTTCTACCCGTCGACTTTACGGTTCGCTAAGTTAACAAAAAGCCATAAACGCCAATCAAATTGCGTCTTTGCCCTCGTTCCGAGGCTTGTACGCCGAACGCGGCGGCCCCCGCAATAGTTGGCCCGCCGCAATGTGTTTGGTGTACACAGAATATGGCCGCCGCGGGAAAGGCCCGGCCCGGCATGTGCGTTTTTCGCGCGGCAATTCCACAATCCGCGATTGCAACGGATTCCGTTTTCCGGCAGGAGAGAAGCGCTCCCGTGCCGTGGCGGAGCGCTTTCGCCGCGGCTTCCCTGACCGGTGTTTTCTTTCAGCGCGAGGCCAGCCGCAGATGAAAATCCTGCCGCCCGTCTCGATCGGAACCCGTGGCCTCCTGCCAGGCCGGTGGGATGTCCTGGCCGCCGTTTTGGTGCTGGGCGGCGTCGTGCTGCTGGCCGACGAAAGCCGCGGCCTGATCGCGCCGCTTTCCAGCCTCAATTCGAACCCGCTGTCGCTGAGCCCCTGGGTGCTGCCGGAATATGCCTTTCGCACCACGCTGCGCATGCTGGTCGCGATGGTCTTCTCGCTCATTTTCACCTTCACCTACGCCACCTGGGCCGCGAAGAGCGCACGGGCGGGCGCGCTGCTGGTTCCCGTGCTGGACATCCTCCAGTCGATCCCGATCCTCAGCTTCATTTCGGTCACTTATGTGTTCTTCATGTCGCTCGCACCGGGAAGGGTGCTGGGCGCGGAGTTCGCGGTCGTTTTTGCCATCTTCACGAGCCAGGCCTGGAACATGGCCTTCAGCTTCTACCAGTCGCTGCGCACGGTTCCTCCCGAGCTGACAGAGGCAGGCCGGGTGTTCGGGCTCAGCGCCTGGACCCGCTTCTGGCGCATCGAGGCGCCGTTCGCCATGCCCTCGCTCGTCTGGAACATGATGATGTCCATGTCCGGCAGCTGGTTTTTCGTGGTGGCGTCCGAGGCATTCAGTGTGGGCCATACCACCATCACGCTGCCCGGTATCGGCTCCTACATTGCGCTTGCCATCATTCACAAAAAACTGGGGGCGATCTTTCTTGCGATCGTCACCATGGCGATCGTGATCCTGATCTATGACCAGCTGCTGTTCCGACCGCTCGTGAGCTGGGCCGACCGCTTCCGCTTCGAGCAGGAGCAGAATGTGGAGCCGCCGCAGTCCTGGATGCTCACCATGCTGCGCCGTTCGGAACTGATCGACGCGGTGGCGACACCGTTCCGCGCGGCGTTGCGCTGGTCCTACCGCCTGTCGCCGCCTCAGCCCCTGGCCCTGCCCGGCCGCAACAGCCGGCTCTGGACGCGCGCCGTGGATATCCTGTGGTACGCGGTGCTGCTTCTGCTTGTCGGGTACGCGCTGTGGCGGGCGGCGGAATTCGCCGCCGGAGGCGTCACGGTCCACGACGTGTTGGTTGCCTGCGGCCTCGGGCTCATCACGATGCTGCGCGTCTTCGTCCTCATCGCCGTCGCGAGCGTGATCTGGACGCCGATCGGCGTTTATGTCGGCCTTCGCCCCAACCTGGCGCGCACCGTGCAGCCCATCGCGCAGTTTCTCGCGGCCTTCCCCGCCAATCTCATTTTCCCGGTCGCCGTTTCCGGCATCGTCGCTTTCCATCTGAACGTCGATATCTGGCTGTCGCCCCTGATGATCCTGGGCACCCAATGGTACATCCTGTTCAACGTGATCGCGGGCGCCACGGGCCTGCCCACCGAATTGCGCGACGCGGGCGCGAATTTCCAAGTCACGGGCTGGCTGTGGTGGAAGAAAATCGGGCTTCCCGGCGTCTTTCCCTTTTACGTCACAGGCGCGATCACGGCCTCGGGCGGTTCTTGGAACGCGGCCATCATCACCGAATATGTCAGTTGGGGCGACCGAACGCTCGAAGCCCACGGCCTCGGCGCCTATCTGCAGGACGCGTTCACCGCGGGCAATTTCCACAAGATCGTTCTGGGCACTGTCGTCATGAGCGTTTATGTGGCCCTGATCAATCGCGTGTTCTGGCGGCCGCTCTACTGGTACGCGGAACGCAAATACCGGCTCACCTGAGGAGATGACTATGGAAGCTCCCGTTCTGCTCGACGTGCATGGCGTCCGGCGCGCGTTCCCCAAGCCGGGCGGCGGCGAATTGCTGGTGCTGGACGGCATCGACCTCACCCTCGCCCAGGGCGAGATCGTGGGCCTGCTCGGCCGCTCGGGCTCCGGCAAATCGACATTGCTGCGCCTCATCTCGGGCCTCGCCAAACCCAATGGCGGCACGGTCACCTATCTGGGCAAGGAAGTGGACGGGCCGCCCGGCGGCATCGCGATGGTGTTCCAGAGCTTCGCGCTGTTCCCCTGGCTCACCGTGCTCGAAAATGTGGAACTGGGACTGGAGGCGTTGCGCCTGCCCGAAAGCGACATCCGCACCCGCGCGCTGGCCGCCATCGACCTCATCGGCCTCGACGGCTACGAATCCGCGTATCCGCGCGAACTTTCCGGCGGCATGCGCCAGCGCGTGGGCTTCGCGCGCGCGCTCGTCGTCCATCCCAACATCCTCCTGATGGACGAGCCCTTCTCGGCGCTCGATGTGCTCACCGCCGAAAACCTGCGCACCGATTTCCTCGAGCTGTGGTCCGAGGGCCAGCTGCCCATCAAGGGCGTCATCCTCGTCACCCACAATATCGAGGAAGCGGTGCTGATGTGCGACCGCGTGCTCATCTTCTCCACCAATCCCGGGCGCATCGTCACCGAGATCAAGGTGCCGCTGCGCCATCCGCGCGACCGGCAGGATACGCAATTCGAAGCCCTTGTCGAACGCATCTATGTCGAGATGACGGCCAGGCGCGACCGGCAGGCGCTCAAGCTCGACCGCATTCCGGGCAGCGGCATGGGCATGATCCTTCCCGACCTTCCGGTCGGCGAACTCGCGGGCCTCATCGAAGGCATCGCCGCCCAGCCCTATAACGGCCACGCGGACCTGCCGGACATCACGGCCGATCTGCAGATGGAGATCGACGAGTTGTTTCCCGTGACGGAGACGCTGCAGCTGCTCCGGTTGGCCGAGGTCGAAGGCGGCGACATCAAGCTGACGGAAACGGGCAAGCGTTTCGCGAATGCAGAAGCGGATTAACGCAAGCGCATCTTCGCCCGCCTCCTCATCCGCTATGTGCCGTTCGTCGCCCATCTGCGCCGCGTGCTCGACGAGCGCGAAAATCACACCGCGCCGAAATCGCGCTTCCTCGACGAACTAGAGGATCACATGACGCCCGACGCCGCCGAGCAGACCCTGCGCGCCGTGGTGAACTGGTCGCGCTACGCCGAACTGTTCGCCTATGACGACGACACCGGCATGTTCAGCATGGAAAATCCGGAGTGATGCGCGCCGTCAGGGCGTTCGAACGAAGCCGTGTTGGATGTCCGACTTGTCCAAATAATAACCGATGATCGCTTTCTTGTCGTTGATCCCCGTCGCAAACGTCCGGCCCTGTGCCGGTAATCTGAATTCCGTAAATTTTCCGGACGCGGTCCGCAGATAGCCTTTGCCGTCGTCGGTGTTCCCCACGATCGTTCCCTTGTCGTTGACGCAGGACGCAGAACTGCCGCTGGCGCCCGGCGGATCGAATTGCGTGATTGTCCCGTCGGAACCGCGCTGGAAGCTGTGTTCCGTAACGATATCACCGTCGACATCGAAGTAAGTGCCGACGATTATGCCGTCATTGTTGATGCATTTGGTTTGCGTCCATGAAGATCCGGCTGCTTCGAATGTTGAAATCGTCCCGTCGGAAGCGCGCGTGAACCCGTCAGAATGGTAGTACCACACTGAATAGCTTCCCGCGACGGCGCCAGCATCGTTGATGCTCTGCCCGACTGTCGCCGGATCGTGCGGATGCGTTTCCACCCTGAATGACTGTACCTGACCGTTCGCTGCCCGGACAAAGCCAATTTCGGTGCTGCCGTTTTTCCAGGGACCTTCCCAACTGCCCACGACCGAGCCATCGGCGTTGATGCCATCTGCAAAGGTACCGGCCGCCTTCTTGTTGGCCGCGAACGTCGCAATGGTTCCGTCGGCCGTCCGCTCGAAGCCTTCGTAGCTCCTGTCGCTATCGACGTAATAACCCACAATGGTTCCCGCCCGGTTTATGCCTGTGACAGTGGTTCCCGTCGATCCCGGCGGATCGAAGCTCGTGATCGTGCCGTCGGTGGCGCGCACGAAGCCGTGATAGACGTCACCGCTGTCCTCGTAATACCCCGCGATGACACCTGCCTTGTTTATGCTTGTTGGATAGGTGGCGATCGACCCCGACGGATCGAACGATGTGTATGTCGGAGCGGCATTGGCCGGCATCTCCGAAAGACAGAGCGCTATCACGGCCGCGGCGGCAGCGAATGATGTTCCCGTCATGGCAAAATCTCCCCTGCTCCCGAACTTTGTTAACACATTTCGCGCGCGACCTCCACCCGCGTCGGCGCGAACACTAACCGGGCGCACTACGCCGAACTGTTCGCCTATGACGACGACATGTTCAGCATGGAAAACCCGGAGTGATGATGGCCGGGTCGAAAGCCCGGCCACATATGGCCGGGTCCCCGGAGCGGTGGAACTTTCCGAGATCGAATTCCCTGCTAACAGGGAAATTAGCAGGAATAACGGGAGCGGGTTTCCGTGCTCAGGTTCCCATCACCTCCATCAGCGCATCCACATACCCTTTGTAATTCTGCTGAAGTTCTGGGTACGGGATTCGACGCAAATAATCCTGAACATATCTTGGCACGTCGTCGCGCCGGCCAAGTTTGACGAGGACGACAGGAAAATAGTGTGGAAAAGCTGGGCTTGCCGTTGCGTTATGGCCGGCAGCCAGGATGCTTTCGAAGGTCATGCGATCGGCAAAAAAAGGATAGCCCTTTTTCTTCAGGCAATAATACAGGTCATCGGCCGCATCGGTACCCAACTGTTCGAGCGTGGCGTTTTTTTTGTTCTGATGACTCCACGACATGTGCTGCGCGCAGTCGGCATCGTCGCCGATAACCCTTTCAAGACCCACCATGATGAGCGGAGGACCGGTATCCGGCGGATTCCCATTTGGCCGACCTACCTTCGCAAACGCAGTTCGGCCAATGGTCGCCACATCTTCATTGTAGATGCCTATGTTGGGAAGCAGCAAATTGGGCAGTCCCGAAACGGCGATCCACGCTCTCCAATCCTTGTCGAGATTCCGGACATACACGCCGCGAAGGGTTTGCCGAAATCCATCCGCGCTCAACAGATTATCGAGCCGATCCAGAACCGCATCCGGAACATCCCTTTCCGCCGGAACATCTCTTTCAAATTCCAACTGCCTTACTCCTTTGAAATTCGACCGCGCATCAGTGCACCGTGTCGCTCGGCAGCTCTTTGCCGACATAAAGCTCCTGGATGAGTGTGAGTTCGTCGAGAGTGAACCCTGCGGCAGCGGCTCTTGGCCCGACAGGAATGACCAGCCTGCCGCCCAATATGTGAGGATACACATCCTTCTGGTTCTCCGTGAGACCGCCCGAGCCCGTTTTCACGTCCCGCACCAGAATCGGTTCGAGGACAAGCGTCGTGAAAAAACTTGCGGGATCTGGAACCCACATGGAAACCACATAATCGCTGATAGCCACTATACCCGTCATCGGATTTCGGAAAGATACGGATGTCGTGACCACGAACCCCTTCTTTTTCCATGCGTCAATTTCCGCATACATTTGCGTGTTGTGTTGCAGCCGGTTCAGCCGAAGCTGCTCGGCGCTGCCTGCCGTCAGATCAAGTTGCGCGGCGTCCTGGTCAGGATGATAAACACCATTATCGAATGCGCCATCTTCGCCGTCGCGCCGATGGAAATCGCCGGACGCATCATTCCCGTTGCCAGAGGAATCTTGCCCGCCAACATCATCGTCCTTTCGCGCGAATTGGCCCCCCTGACTGTCAGGCGCGCCTTCCGGCCAGCGCGGATGTTCGTCTGGATCCCAGTCGAGTTTGATCAACCTGCTCCGGTAAAGCTCGCGGATGAACCGGATCAGATCGCTGCGCGGCGCGGCGCTTTTCGCAAGGGAAGGCGGCTCGGGAAATTCCAGATGCAATGTAACAAGCTGGGCATAAGCGAGGTCATATGAATTCAACGCCTGAGCTATCGCTGCCAGACCTGCAGCTTTCGACGACATGTCGATCGGAACACCGAACCGCGCGCCGAGATCATCGGACAATTCGTTGCAGTCGCGCGGCTCCCAGATGTTTTCGGGGGACCGCTTCAGCAACGGAACGGTGTCGACAAAGGCACCATCCGCGTCGCAGGAAACGCCTTGACCTACGCCGGGTGGCGACAATCGAAACGCGCGTGTCGACCTAATATTCACACCATAGCCCCTTTCTCGCTGAGAACATATCATGAACAAAATAACCGGCAAGTGGCAAGGCGATATTATACTTCACATGCCCAGCCGCAAGGGATATGGTGAATGAGCCGGCGGATGGCAGATGCCTACCATCCCGAACGGCTCTGGAGCCTATGGGACATGCTCGAATTTAATACGAAGGCTTTCTATGAGGCCACGACAGAGGCACAACACACCCTCACTCATATCGAATCCAATAGGTTGGAGAGCCTGAGGCGTCACCCGGACGGCTCCATTACGATCAATCACATTCAGGACGAGGTATTTCTCGACGTGATGCTTCAGCGCGCCGAAAAGCTTCATGAGCAGCTGTCAATCCTCGGTGCCGTGTCCACGTTGGACACCGTTGATCGGCTGCTTGTTTCGCTGACCGCCAAGCTCATTACATACGAGGAACTAAAGTCGGAATATCATGAGATTAGCAGCCGCCTTCGCGATGATCTCAAGCGGACAATGGTGTTTGCGCTCGATGACCGCGACAAACGGTATTTCGCACCGCGCACGCCGCATTTCGGCACGGACTTCGATTCAAGGTTCAAGACGTTGGGCGTATTTGAACTGGATGAGGCCGCCAAGTGCATGGCATTTGCGAGGCCTACAGCCGCCGTCTTTCATCTGATGCGAGTGCTTGAAGTCGGGATTCACGCGCTTGCAGCGTGCCTAGGTATTCCTGATCCTGTGAAACCGGCCGAGAGAAATTGGGCTATAATCCTACGAAAAATTATGGACGATGGTATCGCCAACAAGTGGCCCAGCGCGGCAGCCCGCATGAATCCCGATGCCGTGTTGTTTGAGTCGCTTCACGCCTCCCTAGATGCCGTCAAAAACCCTTGGCGCAACGCGACAATGCATGTCGAAACCAAATATACGGATGACGAAGCCGAGCATATTTTCGTTTCGGTAAAGGGCTTTATGAAGAAACTCGCTTCCCGGATGGACGAGAACGGGGAGCCTGGCGTGTGAGCTTTTTCAGCGCCTGCTCCAACACCTTCGGATCGTCGCTCGCGCCGACCTTTTTGGCGGCTTCGCGTATGCGCTTGGCGCGCTCTGCATCGGAGAGAATCGTTTTCTTCGCTGGCATGGAGGAAGCATAGCATGGGCGTGGTTCATTTTATATACGGCCACAGCGCAGCGGCGGCCGAGATAATCGCGGCTATCGCCGCAATCCATGCGGCATTTTTTGCACTGCGCGCATATCGATTCTGTTCATTGTTGGAAGCGTCATTGCGTTCGGAAAGCCATTTGCGCGCAATCTCTGCGCGCGGCTCGTCCCACATACCGGGCTTATCGACTGCACCGCGCACGTATGAGACTCCGAGCCCTTCCAGCTTGGAGAGCCAAGCCGTTTTTTCTTCTGGGGTCATGCCCAATGATTCCTAGGTCTGTCGCAAGCCCTAGGATAGCTGGAACGGGGCTTGGGAGTCAGTCCCAACCCCGTTCCAGTAGTTCAAGAATGAGCCGGATTTTGTCTCTGCCTAGGCGGAAATCGCGGTCAGACCGCTTCCCGACTAGCTGTGCGGTAGGTCAGCCGCTTACCAGCCGCGCCTTTGAGCGCCTTCACGGCGCGGCCTTCGTCGCCGATCCCAAGCGCCTTGCGGTTCGAATATCGGAAATCAAACTCGTTCAAGTACCGCTGCAAATGCTGCACGCCGCAATGCTGGTAGGTTCCAGTCATGCCGCGCTTGAAGATCGAAAACACGCCCTCAACGGTGTTGGTAGACGCATCGCCGCGAACGTATTCGTCTTGGCGGTGGTTCACGGTTTCGTGGCTAGCAACCCAATTTTCAATCCCGAAATAGACTTTCGATTCGTCGGTTCGCAGGTTCGCCTTAAGCGACACGTTGCGCTTCACAACGTCTCGCACATCGACTTGCCTGACCTGCGGCATATAAAGCGACCGCACGCGCCCACCGCGCTCCACAAGTGCCACAACGGCGTGCTTGTGGCTGGTTCCGACGCGGCCTGTCCGGCCGTCCTTTTTCTTGCCGAAATAGGTTTCGTCCATCTCGACAAAACCGCCTTCTCCGCCCATCGGTTCGGGCTTGCCAGATGGCCGGAACGCCTCACGGATACGGTGCGACAGGAACCACGCGGACTTGAGGGTAATTCCCAAGGTCCGATGCAATTGGTTCGAACTAACGCCCTTCTTGCTGGAACACATAAGATGGATCGCGGTCAGCCAGTCCCGCATGGCGATATGGCTGTCCTCAAAGATGGTCCCGACCTTGACGGTGAAGGGCTTGCGGCACGCATAGCACTTGTACAGGCCGACCCGACTCGATTTCCCGCCAAGAGGCCCCGAACGGTCCAGCACGCCGCAATGCGGGCATACTCTGCCATCCGCCCACAGGATCGCCTCTATGAACGCATAGGCGGCGGCTTCGTCGTTGAAGTGGGGCGCGGAATAAATCGACTTAGACATGACGCGAACTCCTTATGCGTCATATCTAAACTGAGGGGGTGGGCATGTCAAGTATAATATCGCCAGTGGCAAAGCGCCACAGAAAAGCGATATGGCGGCTACCCGAGCGGGAGACTTCCTGCGAAGCGAATGAATTCCGGAACCGACGGCCGGACCACACCGGGCTGCGTTGAGCCCCTATTTCAAATCCGCGCTGCCCAAACGAAAAACCCGGCCGCTCGTTGCCGAGCGCCGGGCGCACCATGCCGTTATGACGAAATTTATAGTGCGTTTGATCAAATGCGTCAAGCGATTTTATTCGTACACGGAACGTACCGTGTACTCTTCATGGATTCCGCGGGCTCTTCCAAAGGGTTGGGTCAACGCGAAAAAATCTAATTCCGGCTCTTGTCCACGAGCTTGTTCTGCGCGATCCACGGCATCATGGCGCGTAGGCGCTCGCCCACTTCCTCGATCGGATGGGCAGCCGCGCGCGCGCGCATCGCCTTGAACGAGGGCTGGCCTGCTCTGTTCTCCAGCACCCAGTCGCGCGCGAAACGGCCGGCCTGGATATCGGCCAGCACGCGTTTCATTTCCGCCTTCGTCTCGGCAGTGACGAGCCTCGGACCGGTGACATATTCGCCATATTCCGCCGTGTTGGAGATCGAGTAGTTCATGTTCGCGATGCCGCCCTCATAGATGAGGTCGACGATGAGCTTCACCTCGTGCAGGCATTCGAAATAAGCCATCTCCGGCGCATAACCCGCGTCGACCAGCGTTTCGAAGCCGGCGCGGATGAGCTCCACGAGCCCGCCGCACAACACCGATTGCTCGCCGAACAGATCGGTCTCGCATTCCTCACGGAAACTCGTCTCGATCACGCCGGCGCGGCCCGCGCCGATCGCTGACGCATAGGCGAGCCCGAGATCGTGGGCGTTGCCGCTCGCATCCTGGTGGATGGCGATGAGGGCCGGCACGCCGCCCCCTTTCTGATATTCGTTGCGCACGGTGTGGCCCGGCCCCTTGGGCGCCACCATCGCGATGTCGAGATCGGCGCGCGGCTCGATGAGCCGGAAATGGATGTTGAAGCCATGCGCGAAGAGGAGGGCCGCACCCTGTTTCATGTGGGGCGCGAGATCGTGTTTGTAGATGTCGGCCTGCAACTCGTCGGGCGTCACCATCATCATCACATCGGCCCATTTCGCCGCATCCGCCGCCGGCATGACGGGAAAGGCCGCCGCTTCGGCTTTGCTCGCGGAGGCGCCGGGCCGCGCGGCGATGGCGACATCTTTCACGCCGGAATCGCGCATGTTGAGCGCATGCGCATGGCCCTGCGAGCCGAAGCCGATCACGGCCACTTTCTTCGACTTGATGAAATTGAGATCGGCATCCCGATCGTAATAGACGCGCATTTGGTCCAGATCCTTTTTCTATTTCAGTATCTGCATTCGGGCGAACTTTCTCGTCCGCTTCCAGAATCGGCGTTTGATTGCACGCAGCGCGCCTCTCTTCCAGCCGACTATGCCGCGTGATCGACGACTGAAGGCGTCGCACTCGTCACCGCCACTGTAACCACGCGATCCCATCATGACACGACGCCCGATTTTTAGATTTGTAACAAAAAAATGTCATGGCTCGCACCCCGGCCCGTGACACGGTGGGTTGTAGGTGACGTTTAACCTATCACATCGCCTCCACGCCGCGGGAGATGGCGGCGACGCCCGTGCGGGAAACATCGGCGAGGCCGAGCGGCCGCATGAGGTCGAGGAAGGCGTCGATCTTGTCGGGCGCGCCGGTGATCTCGAACACGAAACTCGTATGCGTGGTGTCGAGCACGCGGGCCCGAAACACGTCGGAAACCCGGAGCGCCTCGACGCGCTTCTCGCCCGCGCCCACGACCTTGACGAGCGCCAGTTCGCGCTCGATGCCGGGTTTCGCCACCGTCCAGTCGATCACGCGATGGACAGGCACCAGCCGGCCCAGTTGCGCCGCGATCTGCTCGAACACGTCGGGCGTGCCGGAAGTGACGATGGTGATGCGCGAGGTGTGCGCCGCGCGATCGACTTCCGCGACCGTCAGGCTTTCGATGTTGTAGCCGCGACCGGAAAACAATCCGATCACGCGCGCGAGCACGCCCGCCTCGTTGTCGACGAGCACGGCGATGGTGTGGCGCTCGATAGGTTTGGGTTGGAGGGTCATGACAGACAAGCAGCGGCTTGTCGTTCACCTCCCCCTCGCGGGGAGGTCGGAGAGCCGAGCCCGGATACAATCCGGGTGAAGGCGATCCGGGTGGGGGGCATGCACGGGGAACAATCCCCCCACCCGAAACGCGTGCCGCGTTTCGACATCCCCGCAAGGGGGAGGTGAAAGATGCCAGCGCATCTGGACCCGTCATTCATCCTCACACCAGCATCCTGCCTTCTTCGCTCACATCCGTGCGTTCCTCTTCCGCATCGCAGAGGATCATCTGGTTGTGCGCGGCGCCGGACGGCAGCATCGGATAGCAATTCTCTTTCGGGTCGACGCGGCAGTCGAACAGCACGGGACGCCGCACATCGATCATCTCGGCGATCTTGCCGTCGAGTTCCGCCGGCGTGTCAGCCCGCAATCCCACGCACCCGAACGCTTCGGCGAGCTTCACGAAATCCGGCAACGATTGCGAATAGGAATGCGAATAGCGACCGCCATGCAGCAATTGCTGCCACTGCCGCACCATGCCCATATACTGGTTGTTCACGATGAAGATCTTGATCGGCAGGTCGTACTGCACGGCGGTCGACATTTCCTGCATCGTCATCTGCACGCTGGCCTCGCCCGCAATGTCGATGACGAGCGCGTCGGGATGCGCCACCTGCACACCCACCGCCGCAGGCAACCCGTAACCCATCGTGCCCAGGCCGCCGGACGTCATCCAGCGATTGGGCGCCTCGAATTTGAAGCGCTGCGCGGCCCACATCTGATGCTGGCCCACTTCCGTCGTCACATACACATCGCGGCCGCGCGTAAGCGCATAGAGCCGGTCGATGGCATATTGTGGCTTTATGAGTGTCGAGGAGGATTTGTAGTCGAGCGATTTCCGGCCGCGCCATTCCTCGATATGCGCCCACCAAGCGGCAAGCGCCGCGGCGTCGGCCTTGCGCTTCCGCGTTTTCCAGAAATGCACCATCTCCTTCAGCGCGCGCGTTGCGTCGGCGATGATGGGCAGATCGACGCGCACGATTTTGTTGATCTGCGACGGATCGATATCGAGATGGATTTTCTTCGAGCCGGGCGAAAACGCGTCGACACGCCCCGTGACGCGGTCGTCGAAGCGCGCGCCGAGGCAGATGACCAGATCGCAACCGTGCATCGCGAGATTGGCTTCGTAGGTGCCGTGCATGCCGAGCATGCCCAGCCATTGCGGATCGGAAGCCGGATAGGCGCCCAGCCCCATCAAGGTGGAGGTGATGGGAAAACCCGTGAGCTGCACCAGCTCGCGCAACAGCCTGCTCGCTTCGGGCCCGGAATTGACGATGCCGCCGCCCGTATAGAAGACGGGGCGTTTCGCTTCGGCCATCATATCCACGGCCTTCACCACCGCCGACAATTCCGGCTCGACGCGCGGGCGATAGGTGCGATGGCGCACGGCATCCGGCGGCACATATTGGCCGCGCTTGAACTGCACATCTTTCGGAATGTCGACCACGACGGGGCCGGGACGCCCGGTCGTCGCGATCTGGAACGCCTGGTGCAATTCGCGCGCGAGGTCGTTCACATCCTTCACCAGACAATTGTGCTTGGTGCAGGGCCGCGTGATGCCGACAGTATCGCATTCCTGGAACGCATCCGTGCCGATCAGATGCGAAGCGACCTGGCCCGTGAGCACGACAAGCGGAATGGAATCCATGAGCGCGTCGGTCAAGCCCGTCACCGCATTCGTGGCGCCCGGCCCCGAGGTGACGATCACGACGCCCGGCCGGCCGGTCGAACGGGCATAGCCCTCCGCCGCATGCACCGCGCCCTGCTCGTGGCGCACGAGCACATGGATCAAATCGTGCTCGGCAAAGAGCGCGTCATAGATCGGCAGCACCGCCCCGCCCGGATAGCCGAAAATATGCTTGACGCCCTGGTCCTTGAGCGCGCGCACGACCATCTCCGCGCCGCTCATTTCGATCGCCCCTGCCTGGGCCATCATGTTTCCGTCTCTATCCATCGGGACGTTTCCTGCTCTTGCGCTGACCTTGACCCTGAAAAAGCGAAAGGGGCGTTGCCGCCCCTTAGGTATGCCGCCGGTCGCAATGAAGCTTCAGCTTCCTGCGCGCGACGGCCTCTTAATAAGTACGAGTGTAAAGAACATGGCTTGCCTTAGGGGGTCGTGGTCTGCACCATTATCGTTATTCCGAAGCTAGAGGGGACGATTTGCCCCGTCAAGCAATTTCAAGCGACATATTGGAGCATACCAGCAAGTATCTTACCAAAATCTTGCGATTCCAACCAATTCCAATCCGTCATGCGATGGCGGAACCAGGTCACCTGGCGCTTGGCATAGTGGCGTGTCCGGGTCTTTGCGGCCGTTTTCGCGGCCTCCAGGTCCAGTTCCCCTGCCCCCACAGCCCAAAGCTCGCGCAGTCCCAGGATCTTCGCGGCAGGCAGGCGCGGATCGAGACCGTTCAGCCGCGCGGCTTCCTCGAGCGCGCCGGCCGCGAGCATCGCGTCGAAGCGGGCCTCGATGCGCCGATGCAGCTCTTTTCGCGGCGGCGAAAGAACGAAACAGGCCAGGCGCAACCCCGCAAGCGGACCAGTGCCTTTTTCCTCCTGCCAGGAAGCGAGCGACCGCCCCGTGGCCTCCATCACTTCAGCGGCGCGGAGCACGCGCTGGGTGTCGGCAGCGTTGAGACGAGAGGCTGTCTCCGGATCGCGCGCGGACAGTTCGGCGAAGAACGCGTCGGCGCCCAGCACTTCGCGGCGTGCCCGCGCAGCCGCACGCACCGCCTCCGGCACGGACGGTATGTCGGCAAGGCCCTCCGTCAGCGCATTGAAATAAAGCCCCGTGCCGCCGACGAAGACGGGCACGCGCCCCTGCGCCCGCACATCGATCAACGCGCGGTCGGCGTCGGCCTGGTAACGCGCTGCGGTGTAGTGCTCGCGCGCCTCCACATGGCCGTAAAGCAGATGCGGCACGCGTGTCAGATCGGCGTCGCCGGGCCGGGCGGTGAGGATACGCGCCTCGCGATAGACCTGCATCGAATCCACATTGACGAGCGCGCCGCCGATGCGCTCGGCCAGCGCGAGCGCCGCGGTCGACTTGCCGCTCGCGGTCGGCCCTGCAATAAGCACCGCATCCACGCTCATGGACGATCCGCGCCTTGTCCGAACGATTCCCTCATGTGCTCAACGTTATCGCAAAAGACGCGCGGCTTCTTGCAGAGGAAATGCGTGCGCTCGGCCATGCGGACTGGCTCCACGAAGATCATGCTTTCGATATTCCTTTCGCCGGAGATCCCACGGACGTTTTTACGGCGGCCCGCAGCGCCGCAGCCAGTGCGGTGGCGGACATCAACGTCGTGAGCGCGGCACGCCGGCGCAAACGCCTGCTCATCGCCGACATGGATTCGACGATCATCTCCTGCGAATGCCTCGACGAACTGGCCGATATGGCGGACCTGAAGCCGCAGGTGGCCGCCATCACCGAACGCGCGATGCGCGGCGAGATCGAATTCGCCGGCGCGCTGCGCGAACGCGTAATGCTGCTCAAAGGCCTGCCGCTCGCGGCGCTCGAGCGGGTGTATCGCGAACGCGTGCGGCTCAACCCCGGCGCGCGGGCACTTACAGCCACCATGCGCGCCCACGGCGCGAAGACGCTGCTCGTCTCCGGCGGCTTCACCTATTTCACGCGGCGCGTGGCCGCCGATGCCGGCTTCGATGCGGAGCAAGGCAACACGCTGCTGGACGACGGCGCGGCGCTGCTGGGTATGGTGGCCGAACCGATCCTCGGGCGCGAAGCGAAACTGGCAGCGCTGCAAGCGGCGCTCGCGGCGGCCAGTCTTGAGCCGGCGGATGCGCTTGCCGTTGGCGACGGCGCCAACGATCTCGCCATGATTGGATATGCAGGCCTGGGGGTCGCCTGGCACGCCAAGCCCGTCGTTGCCGCCGCGGCCGGCGCCAGCATCGCGCATGGCGACCTGACGGCATTGCTCTACCTGCAGGGTTATAAGGAAGACGAGATCGTTCAGCCCGTCTCGGTCAGCCGCAACGCGACATAGGTGAGGCTCCCGTCGCGATTGACGAGCAGCAATTCCACCTTGCGTCCGGCCTTCGTATCCGCATTGACGCGCTTGGCCACCTCTTCCGGCGTGCGGACAGGTTCGTTCTGCACCTGGACGATCACATCGCCCGGCAACATCTTCTCGGCCGCCGGACTGTCGGGATCGACATCGGTGACGATGGCGCCCTGCACATCGCCCGCGATCTTGTATTTCGTGCGCGTTTCGCCATCGAGCGGAGCCAGCGTGAAGCCGAACTGCCCGAGTTTCGAACCCGGCTTGGGCGGTGTCGGTTTGGCGGGCTTGAGCGCGCTAGCCGCCAGATCGCTATCGTCAAGCTTGGCGATGGTGACGCGCAGCGTGGTTTTCTTGCCCTTGCGCAATACATCGAGGTTCACAGTCTTGCCGACCGGCGTGTCGGCCACGACACGCGGCAGGGCACGCGAATCCGGCACCGGCTTGCCGTCGAAGCCGGTGATGAGATCGCCCTCCTGCACCCCCGCTTTTGCGGCGGGCCCGTTCGGTGTGACGTCGGCCACGAGCGCGCCGGTGGAAGTTGGAAGACCCATGCCTTCCGCGATATCGCTCGTGACCTGTTGGATGCGCACACCCAGCCAACCGCGCCGTGTCTGTCCGTATTGCCGCAATTGCTCGACCACTTCGCGCGCCATGTTGGACGGGATCGCGAAGCCGACGCCGACCGACCCGCCGCTGGGCGAAAAGATCGCCGAATTGATGCCCACGACATTGCCGTCCATGTCGAACAGCGGACCGCCGGAATTGCCACGATTGATGGGCGCATCGGTCTGGATGAAATCGTCATAAGGGCCGGCGGCAATGTCGCGGTTGCGCGCAGAGACGATGCCGGCCGTCACCGAACTGCCGAGCCCGAAGGGATTACCGATCGCGATCACCCAGTCGCCGATGCGCGCCTTGTCGGAATCGCCGAAATGGGCGGCGGGCAGAGGCGATTTCGGCTTCACACGGACCAGCGCCAGATCCGTCTTGTCGTCGCGGCCCACGATTTTCGCGGGCAGGGTCGTGCCGTCGTTCAGCGTGACCGTGATCTCGTCGGCATCGGCGACGACATGGTTGTTCGTCACGATGAGGCCCGAGGGATCGATAATGAAGCCCGAGCCCAGCGAAGTGACGTGATGCGACTGGTTCTTGTTCTTGTCGAGAAAATCCTTGAACAGGTTCTGCAGCGGCGAATCCGGCGGCAGATCTGGCAGCTGCGCCTCCGCCGAATTGGGTTTCAGCGTCTGCATGGTGGCGATACTGACGACCGACGGCAGCAACTGGTTCGCAAGCTCGGCGAAGGAATCAGGCGTAGCGCGCGCTAAGGCCTGCCCCACTGGCGCAACCAGCGCGGTAGCGAAAATTGCACTGCGAAAGATACGTCCCATCAACCCGGCAGGCCACGCAAGCATCTCGAATTACCCCTGGTTCTCTTTGACAATCGCAAACGGATATTCGCTCCCAATATAGGAAGAACGTGACAGTGCAAGGAGCCGCACCACACTTTTCCCGGAGAAGGTTTCGGGAATGCAACAGGCCGGCGGCCCATTGCCGGGGCGACAATTTGGCCGGATTCGATATAACCAAAATGGTTTGACAATTACCAATTCAGACTATATTCTCTGTTCGAACATCCCAGGAGGGCGACGTGGAACCCTTTGAAATCTCTGCTCGATCCGGCGACCCGGACGAAACGCGCAATCGCAGCAGAACCGCAGCCCTGCGCAGGCTCCGCGTGTATGGCCGGCAGGAAGGCCTTGCGTCTTCTTTCCTCGATGCAGCCGACACTACGACCAGGGCCGTTTTTGCCCTGCGCGATCTGGTCGAAGCCCTTTGCCGATGACGGCGTGGTCTTACGCAGCGCCAGACCTGCGCGATTTCGCCGAGCGCGTGCAGCAGGGCGCCGCCGAGGAACAATTGTTCGCAGAAGCTGCGCAAGCGATGCTGGCGGGTGCTCCTGTCGGCGACATCGCGCGATTTCATCGTTTCGTTCGGGCAGGCGCTTATGCGGACGCCGCGATCGCGCTCTATCGCGCGGTGCTGCCCGAATGGGGATTCCAACTCGGGCTGCCGCCAATGTCCGATCGCCGGCAAGCGAAGTCCATCTCTACGTCATGGCAGTATGGCGACCATTACGCGACGCCGTATCAGGCGAGCACGCCGGCGCTTGCGCTGCTGGGCGCGGCCGCAATGAGCCGCGCTGCCGAAATCGAAACGGAAAGCCTCTTGGAATGTCTGCAATGCCGCGGATTGGGCTGGTATGTGACAGCCGACAATCGAAAACAGATTTGCCGCCACGCGAGACACCAATTTCAGGAAAAGCGATTGCAGATGGCAGGCCCCCCGCCCTTCCCTTCGTTCCGACTTACCCACCGCGGGGGCGGGAGGGATGCGTCCTGAAGCGATGGAAGGGCGAGGAGTTCCGTATGCGATCTGCCCCGATTCAGGGCGCCGTGAATCCCGGCAGGCCGCATATCACTTCTGTGTCATGAGGCCAATCTGTCCCTGAGCATGGTCTACCGGCATCCGCGTTAATGACGGGACGAGGCTGCGATTTATTCCGCCCCGGCATAAAAAAGATTTTCCAGAAAATCGACACAGAGCCGGGAATAGCCTGCGACGCACTTGCGTCTTACTTGCAAGACCACCGCGAAAGGAAATGTCGATGCTCCGATCTGGGCTCGCTTGGGCCCCGTTGCTTTTCTGCGCCTGGATGCAGACGGCTACGGCGGCTGAATTTCAGGTTCAGATGCTGAATCGCGGCTCGGATGGCCAGATGCAGTTCGCGCCGCAATTGCTGAAAATCGCTCCCGGCGACACCGTCCACTTCCTCGCGATCGACAAGGGCCACAACGCGCAATCCATCGACGGGATGATCCCGGGCGGCGCCAAACCGTTTGCGGGCGGGATCGGCGAGGATTTGAAGATCACGCTCACCGTTCCGGGCGTTTACGGCTACCGCTGCAATCCGCATGGCAGCCTGGGAATGGTCGGCCTCATCGTCGTCGGCTCGCCCGTCAATGAAGAAGTGGCAAAGACGGCTTCCGTGCCCGGTATGGCGCGGCGCGTTTTCGCCAAACTGTTCCAGACGCTGGACACCCGCACCACAGCGCAAAACTGACGCGCGCATTCGAACTTCATCGCAGACATTTCGTCGATCATTGGGGGATCGAAAGATGAAATTTGCCTTTTCCTTGGGTCACATTGCGCCGGTCATTGCCGCGCCGGCTGTTTTTGTGCCGTTTCTGCTCGTCGGCTCGCCGGCCTTCGCGGTTCCAAGTTTCGCACGCCAGACCGGACAACCCTGCGCGACATGTCACGTCGGCGCCTTCGGCCCGCAACTGACCGAATTTGGCCGCGAATTCAAACTCAATGGCTATGTGTGGAACGATGACGGCAAACACGTGCCGCTCGCTGCGATGATCCAGGCATCGCTCACGCATACGAGCGCGGACCAGCCGGGCGGTGCGGGACCGGGCTTTGCCGCCAACAACAATGCCGCTCTGGACCAGACGTCGATTTTCTTCGGCGGAAAAATTCTCGACAACATGGGAGCATTCGTTCAGGTCACCTATGACGGCATCGCCAAGCAGCTGACCTGGGACAATCTCGACGTGCGCTACGCCCAATCGGCGCAGCTCGATGGCAAGCCGCTGCTGTTCGGCATCACGGTCAACAACAGCCCAACAGTTCAGGACGCGTGGAATTCCACCCCTGCCTGGGGCTTTCCGTTTGCGGCCTCCGGACTCGCGCCGTCACCCGCTGCCGCCACGCTCATAGACGGCGGCCTGGCACAAAACGTGATGGGCGCGGGCGGCTACGCGTTGTGGAACGATCTCGTCTATGCGGAAGCAGATGTCTACAAAGGACTTGGGCGCGACATCCGCAATGCTCTCGGCGTCGTGCCGGTAAGCGGCTCCAACTCCGTCGACGGCGCCATTCCCTATTGGCGCGTCGCGTTGCAACATCAATTCGGCGATCACTATCTCGAAATCGGTACCTTCGGCCTCAGCGGAAGCATCTTTCCCGGCGGCGACGACGCCATCGGCCGTTCCGACAGGTTCACCGATACCGCGCTCGATCTCACCTATCTCTACAGCGGCAGCACGGACAATATCTTCACGGGTTACATCACGTATATCCGCGAAGACCAGGCGCTGAACGCCAGCAGCCAGCTCCTCGGAACGAATGCGTCCGATTCGCTTCGAACGTTCCGTGTCAACGGTTCTTACAGCTATCAGAACACGTTTACCGTCAGCGGACAGCGTTTTGAAACCACGGGATCGGCCGATATCGGACTCTACGGCGGTACCGGCAGCCCGAACAGCGCGGGCTGGACCGGAGAATTAGCCTATGTGCCGAGCGGCAAACTCGGCGGCTCGTGGCTGCCCGATTGGATCAATGCGCGCGCATCGTTGCAATACACCGCTTACGACAAGTTCAACGGCACAAGCATTCGCGCTTCCGACAACAATACGCTTTTTCTGTTGCTCTGGTTCGCGGAATAGACGTCGCGTCAAGAGTTGAGCGAACGATGGCCTATGGAATTGATCCACGGGCTCACTGCAGAATGCTCGTCCTGACTCCACGACGCGTCCGCCAAAACAACCCGCACCTTGGTTCCGACTCCGGGTTCGCTTTGAATGTCGAGGCGCCCTCCATGGAGTTCGATCAAGGCCTTGCTCAACGGGAGCCCCAGTCCCGTTCCCTCATAGCGCCGAGCGAGTCGGCTGTCGATTTGGGCAAAGGGCGTGAGTGCGATCGGGATTTCGTCACCTCGCATCCCGATGCCCGTATCTGCGATCTCGGCGATCACATCCGCACCGGCATGCTCGGCTCGCACCATTATCGTCCCCCCGCGCTCGGTGAACTTCACGGCATTGGAAAGCAAATTCAGGAAAATCTGTCTCAACTTTGCCGCCTCTCCGCGCACGAAAAGCGGATCCGACAAGTTCGGACTGTGCAGAATAAGTCCAGCAGATGTGCATTCCTGACGCATCATTTTTATGCAATCCATCAGCACAAATCTGAGGTCGACGGTTTCTGCAACAAGCGTCATCTTGCCGGTCTCGCTGCGAGAAATATCCAACACGCTGTTGATCACATCCAGCAGATGCTGGCCGCTCCGTAAAATATCGCCCGCATATTCAGTGTATTTGGCGTTACCGGTCGCTCCCAGAAGTTGCGTCGAAATGATCTCGGAAAAGCCAATGATGGCATTCAGCGGCGTCCGGAGCTCATGGCTCATATTGGCAAGAAATCGAGATTTCGCTTCGCTCGCCGCTTCCGCTGCCTGTTTCGCAAGCCTGAATTTTTCTTCGCGCTCTTTGATATCCGTGAAATCATTCGCCAAAAGTATCAATCCGCCATCGCTGGTGCGGTCGGCGTCCACGCGAATCCAGCGCCCGTCTTTGAGCTGCCGTTCCCAGCTATCCGCTTGCGCCCCCGACGTTACCGAACAAACATCGGCGAGGCTGGGGCGAGAGCCCGCTCCATTTGACGCGGCAAAATGCGTATCCATCTCTCCGAGCAGTTCTGCAATAGGAAGTCCCGCGACCTCTCTGCCGGAAAATCCGGGAAAGAATTTGTCCAACTGACTGTTCGCTATGGCGACACGCCCGTCTGCAGCCACAAGCACCACACATTGCCGCGCACTTTCCAGGGCGTCGCCGAGTCGGCTTTCCGCAGATTGGCGCTGCGCGGTCTCGCGCGCCACACGGTCGCGAATATTGTTCTGCATCACGACCATGGAGCGGAGCAGAATTCCGGTCTCGTCGCTGCCCCCCGCCGGAATCGGCGTCTCCAATTCTCCGCCGGCGATCCGATCGGCCACCGCGGCAGCGGCCGACAGAGGCGTAATGATCCGCCCGCCCAGCATGAAAGCGAGCCCGCATGCCAATAGGAGTGCCAGAGCCGTCGCGAAACCGCTGGCGAATTTGTAGTAGCCGATCGACCATACGGCTTCGCGCCGCGAGACAAACCCGTGGTCGGCGTTCAGCTCGATCAACATATCGAAGCGTCGCGCCAACTCCGCATCCAGCTCAGCCAGGACCGGACCGCCACGGCTGCGTTCCTTGTTCCATCGCCCGGACAACGCTCGAATTTGCCGGATTATGGAGCGTTCGTCCTCCGCGCTCGCGCGCTCCTCGGCGATATCGAGATCGGCGTTGAAATCGCCCAGCGCATCCTCGATCTTTCTTTCCAGATTGTTGCGCTCGCCCGGCGCCGCGATTTTCTTTTGCAGAAGCAGAACCTGCATCTGCGCGAAACTTACGTTCGCTGCGCGCGCATAGCTTATCGCCATTAGCGGGCCGTCATAGGTATCCGCGACAATGCCGCCCGCGGCCGACAACATGCCGTAGCCAACCGCTCCCAATGCAGCGATGAGAAAGCCCATGACCAGAAGGGCGGCAAAGATTTGACCGCCGATGGATAGTCTGATTCCAACAACGCGCATGCCACTCGCTCCGCGCCTCAAGTTCCTGTCGAGACGCGTCCTTCCCAGCACAACATGCACGGGCAGTCGTTGATTTGGACTTAAGGGAATCTGAGTGACAACCTTAAAAATCTATTTGCTGTGCACGAACGGCATTATCCGTGGACGGAGGTATTGCGGAACCTATTATTTACCAGTTGTCGGAATGTTAACCGTAGCATTCCGCCCCGGTCCCACTCGGCGAAATGGAATTTGAGTTCCGCTCAAAACGTTCTCTGGATGCTGCAGACGATGTAGTCGCGGTCTGCGAAAGGCTGTCGTGCGGGCGAACCAACAAAGCGGGTGTATGTGACGCCTGCCTGCCAGACCGTGCGATAGGTGGCGGATACACCCATTTCGACATCTCCCGCGCCTGCATTCTGGGACGCGTCGGTACTCGATCTACCTATGAGTCCATATCCGAAACCTATCGGCACGGTGAGGTCGAGACCCGGAAATATCTGAAAATATTGCGGCTCGAAAACACCCCGGAATGCGAGGGCAAATCGGTCGCGTGTGGTATCCAGAGCAGACGGGTTTTTCGTGACATCGATGCGGTCGTTGGCCGCGACTTCACCGCGCAGGTCAGCACCGTCCCAGAACGAGCCAGGCGGCAGGGTCGTGATCGTCGAAACCTGCGCGTGCAGCGTATCGCCCACCGCATAGGACGCGCCGGGAGATATAGGAGAAATGGACGAGTACTGCTCCTGCAATGGAGGGCGGCTGACAAAGACTGCGTTGTATCCGCCCGAACCACTTCCCGCGAGCGTTCCGGAAAGTCCGCTCACCAGGGGCATGTTGTGCCGCGCCGATATCTCTCCCGCAATGGTGCTGTCGCCCAGGTAGCCGCTGAAGCTCGCGCCATAAAGCTGGATACCTTGCGGATAGAGGAGCCCGTAGTCGCCGACTTTACCGATTGAAAGATCGACAATGGACGGGTTGACGATCTGAAGCACGCCCCCCGGTCCCGTGGTGACGCCCGGCACCAGATAGACTTCCGGTTCTTTCGCATTGAAGCGCAGTGCGTAAAGGCCGTAGTCGATCGCATCCGTGTTCACATTGAGAGCGACGCCAAATTGTCCCGATGCCGATGCCGTGCGATCCGGAACACGATAGAGATATTCGTTGGTCCCGTAGCTGGTTCCGTATATGTAACGCTCGCCGCCATCGTCGAGATAATCTGCGGCACTGAAATAGCTGCCGGACCCGTTCTGCATGTCCTTGCGCCATTCGAATTGGTAGTAGGCGCTGATGGCGATGTTGGCGCGCGGCTGCAAGGTTGCCGACACCTGCGCGACCGGCAGCAGCAGTTCCTTTGCCTCTGCCGAGGGTTCGCCCGCCGCTTTGATTTCATCGATCGGCGATTGGCCGGCGGCGATTCCGTTTTGCGCAAAAAAAAGACTTTCGCCCCATTGCAGTGCGTGACGGCCGACGCGGAACGAAAATGGCATGCCGCCCACATCGAAGCTGCCATAGGCGAAGGCGTTCAAAAGCTGGGCGTCTTCGCCGTGCAAGACCTGGACATCGTGCGTAAATTCGTTGTGCGGTACGGAATAGGGATTGAACGTCGAAGGCCAATTGTTGTTGTTGCGCTGATGGTAGACCGAATCGTACCAGCCTGCCGCACTCGCGTGCACGCCGAAGGCTCCGTCGGAGAAATCCGCTTCCGACAACAGATCCAGGCGGTTGGAAATGAGACCAACGGCGAAATTGCGGTCGCCGTCATCGGCATTCGGATTTGAAATCAGCGCATTGTCGGGACCTTGCAACCGGAAAGCTGCGCTGTAGCGGATCGTGTTGTCCCATCGGATGTCGAGATCGCCGTCCTGATAGAGGTCGCCGGCGAGAAGGCTCGACCCGGGCAGCAACGCAAGCACCAGCACGATTCCAAGCCGCGCGCGTGGCCAAGTACCGCGCCGCACACGGAATTTCAATGCTGGCGCGCCGGCGATCGAATCCACACTCATTCCCCGAAATGCGACTTGTGCCTATAATCCGAGCTATAGCGAAGCATATAGTACCGGCGGCGTCCCCCGAAATCCTGCAACCCCGAATGGCGAAAAGTCAGATGCGATCTTACGTTATCCTTTCGCTGGCGCTCCTCGCAGCCCCGTTTTTGGTGGCGGCCGACGCGACCGCCGCAGTGACGCCGGCGGCAGCCCAACAACTCAAGACGATTTTGACACCCGTCGGCGCGGAACGGGCGGGAAACAAGGACAAAACGATCCCGCCCTGGACAGGCGGCTTTACGAAGCCTGCGCCCGGCTATCGCGAAGGCGATCCCCGCCCCGACCCTTTCGCCAATGAGAAACCGCTTTTTTCCATCACGGCGGCGAATGTAAGCGCCTATGCCGACAAATTGCCGGAGGGCGCCAAGCAGCTGTTCCGGAAATATCCCGATTTCCGCATGGACATCTACCCGACACATCGTAGCGCCGCCGCGCCCGATTGGGTCTATGACAACATCTTTCGCAATGCCACGCGCGCGCATGCCGCCAGCGAGGGGATCGCTTATGGCGTCGAAGGCGCCGCAGGCGGAATTCCGTTTCCGATCCCCGGAAATGGCTTCGAGGCAATGTGGAATCACCTGTTGGCGTTCTGGGGACCGTCGCGCGAGGCGCATCTCAAGACCTATGTGGCGGCGGCCGACGGTACGATCGACATGACGTCTTCGTACAAGGAAATTGCCGATTTTCCGTATTACTATCCCGGCGCTTCGCCCGACTCATATGACGGATATTATTTCAAGACGCTGCACATCAATGACGGTCCACCGGCAAGTGTCGGCGAAGGCTATCTCGACTGGCAGCCAATCGACACCCAACGCTACAAATTTGCGGCGTGGCGCCTGTTGCCCGGCGAGCATCGCGTGCGCAAGGGCCCGTCGATTTCCTACGACACGCCGGATCCCGACGCGCAGGGGTTCGAGAGCCTGGACGAGTATTACATTTTCTTCGGCGGCCTGGACCATTACGACTTCAAACTCGCCGGAAAGAAGGAAATGTACGTTCCCTACAACAACAACCGCTTCTACAGCCGCGAGACACACGAGATCATGGGGCCGAAACACGCCAATCCCGACGTCTTGCGTTACGAACTGCATCGCGTCTGGGTTGTCGACGGCACATTGGCCCCCGGCCAACACGATATCGTGCCTCGCAGGCGGCTGTACCTCGACGAAGATACCTGGCTCGCCCTCTACAGCGATTCCTGGGACGATGACGGGCATTTGTGGAAATTCGCCGAAGCCACAACCTATCTGATGCCCGAAGTTCCGGCCCTCATCATCGGCAGCCAGTTCGTCTACGACTTCGATCTGGGCGGCTATGTCTATGGCTTCGCGTTCAACGACGAACCCACGCAATACAAGATAACGTCTCCCCATCCGGCCACTATGTTCACACCGGAATCGATGGCGGCCCGCGCGGTTCGCTGATCCCGAGCCCGGGACCCGACCGGAACCGCGCGACACAGCCGCCTACAAAGTCAGCCCAGTGTAGGAAAGGCTCGCCAGACGCTGCATTTCCGCTGCAGACATTTTCCCCGCCATGACCGTGCCGAGCACATCGTCCTGCCAGATGCACACCCGAACGCCGTCGCGCTCGAACTGGTCGAAACGCGGCGGGCTCGAAGCGCGGCGCAGGTAAAGCGTGAACGTACGATTCTGGTCGTCGCGATAGACGAGCTCGACAGCCTTGTTCCCCGGCGCGCCTGGATAGATTTGAAATTTCGCCAGCCGGTAGCCCATTTTGTTCAAGTCCGGGAATTTTGCGCGCGTTCCCAGCGCGGCGGTCAATACGCTTTCTTGCGCCACGCCCGCGGAAAGAACTTCTTGCGGCCGGATGGCATTGTTTCGCGCGGCAAGCGCTTCAGCGATGATATTGTCTTCCTTCGGAACCGCCAGTTCGCGATAGGCGGCCAAAGAACCCAATAGCACCAGAACCGTCATCGCGACGGCTGCAATAGCCGCTGTGGAAATACCCGGACGCGACCGGGTCGCGTCGCGCTCGATGCGCGCGATCCATTCCTTCGGCACGGGGCGCTCGATGAGCTCGCCATAGATATTCGCAAGCTGCATCTTGTCGGCGCGAAATTGCGCGACACGATAGGCGAGAATCGCATCTTCGCTGACGATCGCAGCGATTTCCGCGCGCCGTTGCTCGTCCAGAGCATTATCGATAAACGAATGCAATTCTTCGTCGCGAATGGCTGGATGTTCGCTCATTGCATGGCCTTCCTGCCGTAAGGCGACAGCATGACGACGGCCGATGGGTGCCGCCCGTCCGGCTCAAGCGCCTCGCGCAGGCGTTCGCGCGCGCGCGCCAGGCGCGACATGACGGTGCCGATGGGGATATCCAGTTCCTCCGCAATTTCGCGATAGTTCATGTCTTCCAGTCCCACGAGCAGCAACACCTGCCGATGCTCGACGCTCAACGTGTCAATGGCGCGGACGAAATCGACGACTGCGCCGCGGTCCGCAGCTGGCGTACTGAGAGCAAGATCGTCTGCCATATCGCCCACATCCTGTTCGATTCCCCTGCTCTTTCCGCGACGCAACTCGTCGATGTAGAGATTGTGAAGAATCGATCTCAACCAGCTCCCCAGTTTCTGCGCATCCCTCAAACGATCCGATCGCTTCAGCGCCCGCTCGATGCAGTCCTGCACCAGATCGTCCGCGGCGACGCTGTTGCCCACGAGCGCGGTCGCATAACGCCGCAGCGCCGGGAGCTGCGCGATGAGATTGTCGGCAAATTTTTGGCGGCCGCCGGCTTTCACATATCCCCCGGAAAGAACCCGCGTCTGTCCGATTTCCGAGGACCGCCGCATCGCCTGAAATACATCGCCAATTCCGTCCGCTCCCACCAGACCATGTTTTCAATGCCAGCTTCCGCCAAATTCTCGTTGCCTCCGTTCCCTCTCATAGGACGGATGGCGGGACGCGTTTATTCCGTCATACTGGCTCCGGCGGCCCGGGAGCGGTAAGATGCCCTACAGGGCAGTTGCCGCTTTGCGGCTCTGCCCGCAAGACCCCGTAGCTCAGCAGGATAGAGCGGCAGATTCCTAATCTGTAGGTCGGAGGTTCGAATCCTCTCGGGGTCGCCATGTCCCCGCTATGTTGGCGCAATGGGAAAACCCAAGCACACTTTTGTTGCGCGTAAGCCCTTAATTCAAATGGCACTTTCCGAGACATATTCGGACAAGGTGAACCGAATCCGGGCTATCGACGTATTCAAATGGCAGCCCCCCAAGAAGCCAGGGTTTCTCAGGGGGCGCATCCGTCAAGGGAGGGCGACCTTTGTAGGGAGAGCCCTCCCGAGGATGCCAAATGGTGACTGCTTCTCAACCAAAAATGTCAATGGCCGGGAGAAGCGAAAGTAGGAACCGCATCCCCCAGAGAGCCCTGGCTCCCTCGATGAGGGATGCGTCCCATACCGCAAGAGCAGTACGGATCGGACTGTAAGTTAGCGGACTATCCTTCTGTCAACCGCCACCGGAAGACCGGACTGACGGCGAACCCCGTAGCGGAACCGCAAAAAAAATCCCCCGAGAGGCCCTTATCGGCCTTCATCGGGGGAAGAGGCAGTCCCTGGGAGGAATGCGAAACGCCACAATGGGCGCGATTAAATAAAATTGCCTTAATGGCGTTCACCATCGGCCATCGCGTGAAGGGCCGGTCTGGCAGTGGATTGCGGGCCCCAATGAAAGTGTCGGCCCGCTAAACTCCGTCGGAGCCTGGCTCACGCGGCTTGCGCCACATGGGGTAAAGCGTCGGACCGCTAGGAATTCTGATTTCGCCCGTAACTTCGAAGCCGAAACTCGCATAGATCGGAATGTTCGATTCCTTGCTCGATTCAAGATAGGCGGGAAGACCTGCCGCATCGACCGCCCGCAGCCGATGGCGCAGCAGGATGCCGCCATAGCCCTTGCCCTGTTTGGCGGGGTCGGTACCGAGCGTTTGCAGGTACCAATGCGGTACATGCGGATGAACCCGTTCCATCACGTCCATCGTGGCCAACGCGCCGAGCGCGTTGGCGCCGAACACACGCAGCAGCGGCAGGCCGTTTGTCAGATATTGCCAAAACGGCATGTGCCATTTGTTTGGCGGCCGCCAGAGGGCGACAGATTCGTAACCCTCCGTCACGTCGCAACCCCCGAACGGAAGAGCAAGCTGGAACAGCACGTTGAACAGCAATGGCAGCTTTCGCGGCCGCGTTTGCTCTTCCGGTATCAGGTGCAAGACCAGCGGATCGTCATGAAACGCCCGCGCAAGTGTAAGAGCCACAGAATTGGTATCGGCCCGAACGGGGGAGCGTGCCGCCCTGGGGCCACCCGGTCGGACTGCAGGAGGATCGGATAGGGTCATCTCGCCAGGGGAAGCTAATGCAGGCGGCGCGAACGATCCATCCCCAGAGCTGCCTTTGCTGCCTGGCAG
>Ga0302324_100001640_pt1 | contig 53860 bp, 48 predicted proteins | sample Palsa_T0_1_FD_201949 | JGI IMG/M metagenome (GOLD analysis project Ga0302324, IMG submission 201949) | Peat permafrost microbial communities from Stordalen Mire near Abisko, Sweden - Palsa_T0_1 | ecosystem: Environmental > Terrestrial > Soil > Palsa > Peat permafrost | place: Sweden: Abisko...
GCGCCGGCCAGCGCTCCGAGGAGTGTCAACGACTCGGGACGCGGCTTGGCCATCAGGCTGTCACCAACCCACACGGAATCGAACAGCGTATTGCGGTCGGCGGCGCGCGCAAGTTCCAGCATCTCGGACCAGTCGGCGACACCAAACAGCATTCCGCGTTGGGGAATCGTGAAGCCGAACCTGATGCGCTCATCTTTCATTGTCGTTCCTGCATTGTCGTACATGCATCGTCGTTTCCGCAGTCGAATGCTCCAGATTCTTCGCCAGCCAGAATCTGCGCAAGGTCTTGCCGTGCGCGCCCACGACTCTAATGATCAACGACGGTGCGAGGCCAGCACCCCAACGGTTTGCGACGGCCTGTAACTTCAAGCCGGATTGCAGGAATATCAAAGCGATGGACAGTTTTCTCAATGGCTATGACACGCGTGCGAGACTTTCGCGGCGGCGATTTCTGACGGTTGCGATCGCAGTGCCGATGACGCTCGCCATCGGGTGGAAGTTGGGTGTGAGTGGCGAGGCGGATTCGGATGCGCCTTCACCTGCCGGCGCGCCGGGTAAGGTGACGGTGATCGCCTTCAATGATTCCGGCGTTAAGCTGGGCCCGGAATCTGTACAAAAGGTCGTGAAGAGCGACGCCGAATGGCGGAAACTCTTAACGCCCGAGCAATACGACGTCACCCGCCACGCCGGTACGGAGGAACCCTTCCATAACAAGTACGACGAATGGACGGACACCGGAATCTACCGCTGCATTTGCTGCCGCAACGCGCTCTATAGCTCAACAACCAAGTTCGATTCGCACACCGGCTGGCCGAGTTTCTGGGCGCCGATCGCGGCCGAGAACATCAGCACCAAACATGATACGTCGTTCGACATGGATCGCACCGAGGTGAAGTGCACCGAATGCGACGCTCATCTTGGCCACGTCTTCGACGACGGCCCGGCGCCTACTGGACTGCGCTACTGCATGAATTCGGCGGCCATGATTTTCGTCGCTACGCCGCCAGCCAAAACGTGAACGGAACCTCCACCAATCCTCGCAGCCTCCAAATCGCTTCGGCCAATCACCGGCTAGGGCTTGGATTTGGATATTTACAATTGTTTGGGCTACAATGTGGCTCACACGGAGAGATTAGCGGCAATGCCTGATAATGCTGTTGTACGCGCCCGTATCGATGAACGCACCAAGCGCGAGGCCGCCGCGGCGCTCAAGAAAATCGGCCTTACCTTATCCGACGCCTTCCGCCTGCTGCTGGTTCGCGTGGCGGCGGAAAAGGCCCTGCCTTTCGAGCCGCTCAATCCAAATGCCGTAACCGTCTCCGCGATGAAAGCTGCGCGCCGGGGCGAGCTGATCAAAGTTGGCAAGCCGGACAAACTGCTGCAAAGCCTGAAAGAAGGTAGCTTGGCCGCTAGGGCTCATTCAGGAAAGTGGGGCAAAATCACCGATCGTGGCTTAGCGCCGTCCGCAGATCATCAATAGCGACAGCGGACGGCCGCCGGCTTCAGCCGCTGGTTCTTTCAAATCGAGCAGCGTCAAGCCTGCCTCCCGAACCACGCGATGCCAGGATTCCAGTGTGCGGAAATACCACGGCATTGGCTCCCAATCCTGATTCCCGAAGGCGGCGAAGTTCTCCGTTTGCCAACCATCCGCGTAAGCTTCGCCCGCCGGCAGCGACCATGGATGAAGTGTCTGGATAATCACCACCCCGTCGATCGCGAGCCGTGGCCTCACCGCCGCCAACGATTGCGCGACGTCTTCATCGAACAAGGAATAGTTGAAGACTACAACGTCGAAGTCATCGCCCACCGAACTGCTATCACTAGTCAGTTCGGCATAGCTCATCGTTTCGTATTGACTATTGGCGTCCGCTTGTTTTGCCTCTTCGATGAGTACCGCGGATCCATCGATGCCGACCGCCGCACAATTGGTCAGTTGACGAACACGGCGAATAAGCCAGCCCTCTCCGCAACCGACATCGAGCATGCGCGACGGCTTGCGGGCGAAGATAGCATTTACGATAGCGGCGTCGGTTCCTGCTTTGCGGCTGGGTATCAGATCGCCGCGAACCGCCCGGGCCCAATTGGCGGCATTCTTGTCCCATGAGATAGCGAGCGCTTTCGTTCGATCCATCTCACTCAATCCCGCCGCTTAACTCGCGTGCGGATTCCGGCTCAAGCGGGTTCGACGCCCCAGATTTCACGGCCATATTCGCGCACCGTGCGGTCGCTCGAGAAGGTGCCGATACGAGCCACATTCAGGATGGTCTTGCGGCTCCATATAGCGGGCTGAATGTACTCGCGCGAAATCTGGGACTGGGTTTCGATATACGAGGCAAAATCCGCCAGCAGAAAGTACGTATCGCGGTTCAGCAGTACGTCGCGAATCCATCGGAACAGCCCCGGTTCATGCGGACAAAATCGATCGGACGCGAGTTCGTCGAGAACGCGTTTGATGCGCGGGTCGGCTTCGTAATACTCAGTCGGCTGGTAATTCCGTTCCTGAGCGAACTCGGCAATTTGACCGGCGGTAAGCCCGAAGATGAAGATGTTGTCGTCGCCGACGGCTTCTTTGATTTCGATATTGGCGCCATCCAGCGTGCCAATCGTCAGTGCCCCGTTCATTGCGAACTTCATGTTGCCGGTGCCCGATGCTTCCATCCCGGCGGTGGAGATTTGCTCCGAAACGTCCGCCGCGGGAATGATTTTCTCGGCCAGCGAGACGCGATAGTCGGGCAGGAACGCCACCTTGATCAAGCCATGCGTGCGCGGGTCATTGTTGATCACTTCGCCGAGGTTGTTGATCAGCTTGATCAACATCTTCGCCGCCCAGTAACCGGGGGCCGCTTTGCCCGCCATGATGTACGCGCGCGGCGATTGCGGTTCGATCCCATCCTCGACCAGCAACAGGTATTCGTGAACGATTCCCAGCGCCATCAAAAGCTGGCGCTTGTACTCGTGGATGCGCTTGGCCTGCACGTCGAAAATCGCCGCCGGATCGACATCGACGGACGCAATTCGGTTGATAGTACGCGCGAGGCGCTCCTTATTGGCGCGCTTGATCGCACGGAAACGAGCCTGGAATTCCGGATCATCGGCGCAGCGCTCAATCCCCCGCAACTGTTCGAGGTCAGTCGCCCAGCCCGGTCCCACCGTCTCGTCGAGCAGATTGGCCAACCCCGGATTCGCCATCAACAGCCAGCGCCGCTGGGTAACGCCATTGGTCTTGTTGCTGAAACGCTCGGGCCAGAGTTCATAGAAATCAGGCACGAGGCGCGTTTTCACCAGTTCGGAATGGAGCGCGGAGACGCCGTTTACCGAATGGCTGCCGATGATCGCGAGATGCGCCATGCGCACCTGCCCTTCATGGCCTTCCTCGATGATCGAGACGCGCCGCGCCCGATCGGGGTCGTCCGACCAGATGACCGCGGCCTCGCTTAGAAATCGCCGGTTGATCTCGTTGATGATCTGCATATGGCGCGGCACCACGTGCTCCATCAGGCCAATCGGCCAGCGCTCCAACGCCTCGGGCAACAGCGTGTGGTTGGTGTAGGCGACGGTGGCGCGGGTGATTTCCCAGGCGACCTCCCACTTGAGATCGTATTCGTCCACGAACAGGCGCATCAGCTCCGCAACGGCGAGCGCGGGATGCGTATCGTTGAGCTGAATCGCCGCCTTCGTTGGGAAATCGTGCAGGTCATAGCCGCGGCGCAGGAACCCGCGGATGATATCGCGCACGGCGCATGCAACGAAGAAATACTCCTGCAGCAAACGCAATTCGCGCCCGGCCTGAACCGAGTCCGACGGATAGAGCACCTTCGAGATGGTCTCGGAGACCATCTTCTGCTCGACCGCCTTCATATAGTCGCCGGCGTTGAAGATCTGCATGTCGAATTCGCTCGACGATCGCGCCGAGTAGAGCCGCACGTAATTGACCGTGCGACCGCCATAGCCGACGATCGGGAGATCGGATGGCACCCCCGCAAGCATCCGCCAGTCAACCCAGGTCGGATTATACTCACCGTTGCGATCGATGCGATGCTCAATGCGGCCATAAACCGGGATCAGGCAGGTGTCTTCCGGCCGCTCGATCAGCCACGGCGAAGTCTCGTGCTGCCAGGCGTCGGGGAACTCGGCCTGATGACCATCGCGGATTTCCTGGCGAAAGAGCCCGTACTCGTAATTGATCCCGTAGCCGTAGCCCGGCATGTCGAGGGTCGCGAGCGAGTCCAGGAAGCACGCCGCGAGCCTGCCGAGGCCGCCGTTGCCGAGCGCCGCATCGGGTTCAAAGTCGAAGAGCAGTTGCAGGTCGAAGCCAGCCTCCGCCAGATATTCGCGGCAGACCTCGATCAGGCCGAGATTGAACAAATTGTTCTCAAGCGACCTGCCAATCAGGAATTCAACCGAGAGATAGTAGATCTTTTTGGCGTTCCGGCGCTCGACGCGCGCCTCGGTCGTGAGCATCTTTTCAACCAGCATATCTCGCACGACCATTGCGGTGGCGCGATACCAGTCGGCCTTGGTCAACTGGATGCGCCGCTTGGCCAGCGTGAAGCGCAGGTGATGCTCGATTAGCGAACGAAATAGGCGGCTATTCTCTTCAGAAATCGGCGGAACGGCCATACTTGCGTTAGTCCTTCGAACTTCTCGAATGGGGTAGTCCGATCCCCTACACCGCGAAGTTACCGATTGAGACGAAGCGGGTCCAATGCCGCGGGCCGGTACGCCATTTGTCAAATTCGAGTTTGCCGTTGTAGAATTCTCGCCATGAGCAGCACTATCCAAGGCGGCATCAGCGCGGGCTTCGAGCAGATCGAGGTGCCGATGAATTACCTGGTCGATACCGGTGAAAAGCCGGTCTCATACATGTACGAGCCGCCCGCGGGTGTCCCTTCGCGAACGGGCAAAATCGTCAAGCACACCATCGGCGTCATCAATGGACGTCCGGTGGCTGCCAGCCTGACCCTCGACGATCAGGGCTTCATGCTGACGCATCACGAGACCTCCGTGCATGATTTCTACGACGCCGACGAAGTGCGCAGGATTTACTACCCGGAGGTGGAGCGGCTGGTGAAGGAGAAAACCGGCGCCACGCGAGTGATCGTCTTCGATCATAACGTGCGCAACGGCTCCAAAGAGGCGCGCGCAAAGCTCGGCGTTCGCGAACCGGTAAAATTCGCGCACAACGATTACACGATCAAGTCCGGACCGCAGCGCGTGCGCGACCTGATGGGCGACGCCGAGGCGGACGAACTGCTCAAGCATCGCTATGCGTTCATCAACGTGTGGCGGCCGGTGCGCGGTCCGGTTGAAGAGTCTCCGCTCGCGGTCTGCGACGCTCAGAGCATGGCGCTGACGGACTTCGTAGCGACCGATTTGAAATATGCCGACCGTACCGGCGAGGTCTATTCGGTCGCCTACAACCCGGCGCATCGATGGTTCTACTTCCCGCAGATGCGCACCGGCGAAGCGTTGTTGCTCAAATGCTTCGACTCCGACGAGCACCGCACCCGGTTTACGGCTCATTCGGCGTTCGAGGATCCAACCTCGCCGCCGAACGCGGCACCGCGCGAAAGTATCGAGGCGCGCACGATTCTGTTCTTCGCGCCCGAAAACTCGTAACGCCAGTCGCCCGCCGTCGCGCCGCATGAGGCGTCGCAAGCCCGTGTCTGATCAAACGGGACCGCAGCTGTGAGTTAGTGGAGCTCTACCCGGCACCTTGCGGCTCGGTATGGGATCGAGGGTGAGGTTCACCTATATCGTGTTCACCTCATCCCGACGCCGGCCGCCGCCATTAGCAAGCGGTCGAAATATGCTAAGAATGATACGGTAATCGCTGTACACCCCCGATTAAGGAATTCACGACCGCGTCGCTGGAGCATCCATGAACGAACCGAAGTCGCGCAAGGAGATCGATCTGTTCAGACTCGCCGGGGTCCAGATCGCGATCGATTTTTCCTGGCTGATCATATTTGTCCTGGTGCTTTGGAGCCTTTCCGCCGGATATTTTCCTGCGCTGCATCCCGGCTATCCGCGCTCCGAATACTGGCTGGTCGGCACTGCGGCGACGCTGCTGTTCTTTGCCTCGATCGTTACGCACGAACTCGCGCACGCGATCGTCGCCAACCATCTTGGACAGCCGATCGATCGGATCTCACTGTTTATCTTCGGCGGCATGGCGCATCTCGGACACGAGCCAACCAGCGCTCGCGACGAGATCAAAATTGCGGCCGCCGGTCCTCTTACAAGCTTCGTGCTGGGTGGATTCTTCTCCGCACTGCCCCATCTGCTGCACCTTTATGGGCCCTATCCGATGTGGGCATCGGTCTTCGATTATCTGGGCTTTATCAATTTCGCACTCGGCCTGTTCAACCTGTTGCCAGGTTTTCCGCTCGACGGCGGCCGGATCCTCAGAGCGATGTTCTGGGCGCGTTCGGGCGATTTCCGGCAAGCGACAGCCCGCGCTTCCGAATGGGGACAGGGCGTCGCCTACGGTCTGATTTTCCTTGGCGCAGTCGAGATCTTCACCGGCTCGTTAATCGGGGGCCTCTGGCTGATCTTCATCGCGCTGTTTCTCAAGGGCGCCGCCTCGGCCAGCTATCAGAGCCTCGTGATGGAACAGGTTCTCGGCAGCGCCCGCGTGCGCGATCTGATGGTGCGGGAGCCGATCACAATCGACGGCGCGACCATCGTCGGCGAAGCTGTTGACCAGCATTTCATGCGCCACGGCCACAGCGGATATCCGGTGATGAGCGACGGGAAGGCGGTCGGCCTGATCTCGCTCAGCCAGGTGCGGGACTGCCCGATCGAGGAACGTGCGACCAAACGCATCAGCGACATCATGCGCCCCATCGATCCGGCCATCGTCGTCACCGGCGACGTGCCGGTCTCAAATGCCCTGCGGCAGATGGCGCAGAGCGACAGTGGACGTCTGCTGGTGATGGATCAGAACCGGCTCGTCGGCCTGGTCACACGATCCGCGATCGCGCACTTCGTCATGCTCCGCAGCGAGCTCGGGTTCACGCCGGCGGCCGGAGCAAAACCGGCGGCCGCACCGGAATCCCGAGCCGCCTAGGCTGAGTGCAGATGGGAGCGCCGGCAGCGGCCTGCCGGATTGCTACGCGGAGAATCCGCGTTAGAATATCGCGAGCGCCAAGGCGCCTGCGATATCTCACTTGCGATACTTTCGCGCCTGATACGATGAGCTACTCCCACCGCTAAAATCCGTATATGGTATCGGCGGGCGTACCAGGGAACAGCAGCATCAATGGGCGAACTTGTGGTCGATTCTGACGCGATTACGATCGATTCGTGCGCAGGTTGCTGATGACGAAATCTTAGGATTGGGCGGCGTAACCGTTTGGTTTGAGAGCGAGGCTCTGAACAGGCGAATCCGGATAGACGCATGGAAAACCCGTCGAGCGGCCTGATAGCGTTGATCATCTTGAGCATGGCGATAATGGGTTGCGCGGCGGAGCCGTTAGTACCGAATCAAGCCGAGGTAATGCACCCGCCGCCGCAGATTCTCGCCGATCACCCGCAAATGAAAGAGGGACCAGCAGGCAGCGAACTGCTGTACTACCAGGATGTCGATGCTGAATCGTCCCGCTATGGCAGCATCATCGTCGATCCGGTCAGGCTGTGGTGCGGCGACATGACACTCGATATCTCGCCCGAAGATCAATTCGTCCTGAGCCAGTATATGTACGAAGTGCTGAAACAGCACCTCGGCCGTGATTTCGCAATCGTTGACCACCCGGGCCCGGGGGTGATCCGCTTGCGTATCACGGTGATTGATTTGGCCCAGGCTCCCACTGGCATGGACACCGTCTCTGGCGCCCTGCCGCCGGCCGGACTGCAGGAAGTGGTCACTCGGCTATCCAACGGAGCCTATTCTTTCACCGGGGCCGCTGAGAGCGAAGGCGAAGTGACCGATTCGGTTACCGGGGCGCGCATGCTGGCCTGGATTGACCGGCGGGTGGGAGGCGGCTCGATCAAGATTCCCGCGGAATGGCAATGGGGTGACGCGCACGCTGCGATTGACTATTGGGCGGAGACGCTGACCGCGCGCCTCGCACAGTGGCGTTACGAGGGCGATGTCGCAGGATAAACCCAGGAATAAGCTGCGGCTATGAGCGCAGGCGGCCATGCCAACGCCAACCAACAACCGCAACTCGCCACCGTCCGCGGCACTCGGCAGGTGGACCTCGTTCGCGGCGACGGCGGCAGCGTCGTGGTGCGAATCTCGGGAGACTGGCACCTGCAGCACGGAATGCCCACGCCGTCTTCGGTCGGGGCGGCACTGACCTCCGGTCCACTTCCGCAGCACGTCTCGGTTGACACTCGCGATCTGAAAGGCTGGGACAGCAGCCTGATCAGTTTTCTCGTCGGACTCGACGATATCTGCCGCGCCCGTAAAATCCCGTTCGAACGCGGCAGCCTGCCGGCTGGACTCACCCGGCTGATCGAGCTCGCGGAAACCGTGCCCGAGAACAAGGACGCGCAACTCAAGGTCGATCAAGATCCCTTCGTCGCGCGGCTTGGCGCCGCTTACATGCGCCAGGTCGATGACGCGGTAAAGTTCGTCGAGTTTATCGGCATGGTGGCCCTGGCCTTCGCGAATTTCGTCCGCGGACGGTCGCGTTACCGGCGCTCGGACCTGCTCGAGATAATCCAGGAATGCGGTTCCAATGCCCTCGGGATCGTCTCTCTAATCAGCTACATGGTGGGCGTGATCCTCGCGTTCATGGGGGCGGTCCAGTTGGAGGAGTTCGGAGCGGCGATCTATGTCGCGTCCCTGGTCGGCATAGGCATGGTGCGCGAGATGGGTGCGATGATGACTGCCATCATAATGGCCGGACGCACCGGCGCCGCCTTCGCCGCCGAGCTCGGCACGATGAAAGTGACTCAGGAAATCGACGCGCTGACCACGATGGGAATATCGCCGATGGAGTTCCTCGTGCTGCCGAGGATGATTGCGCTCATATTAATGATGCCGCTGCTCTGCCTCTACTCCGATTTCGTTGGAATTCTCGGCGGCGCTACCGTCGGTGTCGTGGTCCTTGGACTGTCGTTCCGCACCTATTGGCATGAGACCATTCACGCGATCACGATGGTCGCGCTGGCCGGGGGACTGATCAAAAGCGCGGTTTATGGCGTGCTAATCGCCTTGGCCGGCTGTTATCAGGGCTTCGAGTGCGGCAACAGTTCGCTCGCGGTGGGTCGCGCGACGACGGCCGCGGTAGTGAGTTCGATCGTCATGATCGTGGTCGCGTGCGGCCTGTTCGCCGTGTTGTTCAACATCCTTGGCATCTAGACAGATTTTGATCGTAGGCAGCACTTCGCTGATGGCGCTATCCTGTGGAGTTATGCGGATGCGAGAGCGCAATTAGATTGTCAATGCGGGAAACCGGGGGCGGTGGCGGGACTGCGGGAAATGGCGCGCTCGTTTCCCGCGCGGCGCCTGACGCGGATCGCGCGGCGCATATCGAGGTGCGCAATCTCACGATGGCCTACGGCGACTTCGTCGTGATGCGCGACCTTAATTTCAAGGTGCGGCACCGCGAAATCTTTGTCATCATGGGGGCGTCCGGAAGTGGCAAAAGCACCCTCCTTCGCTACTTGTTAGGGCTTCTCGAACCGACGATTGGCGAAATCTTCTACGACGGAGTCAATTTTACCCAGGCGGCGCCGGAAGAGCGTGAAGCGATGCTGCGGCGCTTCGGCGTGCTCTATCAGTCGGGTGCCTTGTGGAGCTCGATGACGCTGGCCGAGAACATCGGCTTGCCGCTAGGTCAATTTACCAATCTCAGCGCTGCCGAAATCAGCGAGGTCGCCGCACTCAAGCTCGCCCTCGTTGGATTGAAGGGCTTTGAAGACTATTACCCCAGTCAAATTAGCGGCGGCATGCAAAAACGAGCCGGACTCGCCCGCGCTATCGCACTGGATCCCGCGATCCTTTTTTTCGACGAACCGTCGGCGGGCCTCGATCCGGTCAGCTCGCGCCTGCTCGACGAGTTGATTCTCGCCTTGCGCGACAGTTTGGGCGCAACCGTGGTCGTGGTCAGCCACGAACTCCCGAGCATCTTTGCCATCGCCGACAACAGCGTGTACCTCGACGCCGTTACCCACACCATCATCGCCAATGGCAACCCGCACGAACTGCTGGCTCATTCGACTGAACCGCGGGTTCGCGAGTTCCTGACCCGCGGCAGACCGGGGGAAAACTCGGAGAAGGCAAATGGCTAAACGAGCGAATCCTGCCTCGGTGGGAGCCTTCGTCATCGGCGCAGTGATCCTCGCGTTGACGGCAATCGCACTACTCGGGTCTGGAAACCTGTTTCGTCAGACGCACGAGTTCGTTTGCTTCTTTGACGGCAACGTCAACGGCCTGCGCATCGGCGCGGCGGTCAAGTTCAAGGGCGTCGAAATTGGCGAAGTCAAGCAGGTTCTGCTGAGCCTCAATGCCACCAGCGGACCCGAAACCGTCGGTAGTACCAACGTAGTCAAAATCCCGGTTATCATTCAGCTCGACGAAGGTCGTATCCTCAAGCGCGGCGCCACCAATATCAACGTCGGCAACCCCGCCGGTATGCGCCTGGCGATCAGCCGCGGCCTGCGCGCCCAACTGGCGACCGAGAGCCTGCTCACCGGCCTGCTCTACATCGACCTCGACATGCATCCGGGAAGCCCTGCCCACTATGTGACCGATCAGAATTCGACATATATGGAGATCCCGACTTTGCCGAATCCTTTTGAGCAGGCGCAATCAGTCGCCCTGAAACTGATTGACCAGCTCGATAAGGTCCGCCTCGACCAGCTCGTGGTCACCGCGACGCAGACCATGGCGGCTTTCAGGGATCTCGCCGATTCCTCGGATTTGAAGGCCGCAATCGTGTCGCTGAAAGAAACCGGGCAGAGTCTTGATGAAACCTCTCGAACCCTTCGCAAAATGACGCTGGATCTGGACCGTCAGATTGGCCCATTGAGCGCGAGCGTGCAGCAAACGGCGCATAGTGCCGACGATACCTTGAAGAAAACTCAGGCGATGATCGGACGGCTCGACAATACTCTGAATCCGGACGGGCCGCTGGTTTATCAGGCCAACCATACGCTGGTCGATGTCTCCGCGGCGGCACGCTCGATCCGTCAGCTCGCCGATTATCTCGACCGCAATCCCTCCGCCATCGTGCGCGGCCGCTCAATCGACAAGGACGCCCAGTGAGGGAGCGAGCCGGTGTAACGATCGTCGCCGTGATGCTGTCGCTCATCGCCATGACCACAGGATGCTCGGTTTTGCCGCCGAGCCCGGATAACACACAATTCTATGTGCTGACTGCGCTGACGGTTGACTCCACGACTTCGGCCTCGAGTGCAACCAGTCATCTGGCGATCGGTCTCGGACCGGTGAAACTTCCGGCTTACCTGGATCATCCTGAGGTCGTCACGAGGGTCGCCTCCAATCGTCTCGATCTGTCGCCTAACGACCGCTGGGCGGAACCCCTGGATGAGAGCTTTCGGCGCATACTCGCGATCAATCTTGGAGGCCTGCTCGGCACCAACGAGATACTGCCGTTTCCATGGGACCTGTCCACTCCTGTTGACTACAAGATCGAGGTGAACGTCGGACGCTTCGAGCGGGACGGCTCCGGCGGCACGCAATTATTGGGGGATTGGGTAATTCGCGATGGCCGCAGCAACCGCGCGCTGATGTCGCGACAAGCGAGCTTCGCTGAAAATGCCGGCACCGGTATGGAGGGCGCCGCGGCGGCGCTGAGCGCCGACTTGAGCGACCTCAGCAAACAAATCGCCGACGCCGTAATTGAGTTGAATCAGCGTCAGACGCGCGCCGCGAATTGACCCGGCCCGAGGCCGCCGCTCCAAGTGGGCACGCGTCACCCGGAGGCGCCCCTTTTGAGTTAGAAGAACCATTAGAAGCGCCCCGCTGGTGAGCACCAATGTCAACCGTGCAGAATTTGGCGATTATGTTGCTGTTGACTACTCTCTGAAATTGGGCTAATCTTAGCAGCATGAAGACGCGAGCAGAAGAAGGCCGCCCACAACTAACGGTGCTTCCCGCGCTGTCGCTTGATGCGTTTGATCGACGCTTCCCCGATGACAACGCTTGCAAGCAGTATCTAGCGGATGTGCGTTGGCCCGACGGCCCGCGTTGCGCTCGCTGCGATAACGAAAAGGTCTATGCAGTAAAGGGCAGGCCGTTCACTTGGGTTTGCAAGAAATGCGGCAAGACTCCATATCGCTTTTCGGTACTGGTCGGAACGGTCTTTAAAGACACGAAGATGCCTCTTCGCGCATGGTTCAAGGTCGCCTACCTGATGCTCTCCAGCAAAAAAGGGATGAGCGCTCTACAGGTCTATCGCATGATGGCGCGGACGCATGGCGCGGATTACCGGACGTACTGGTTTATGTGCATGAGGCTTCGCGCCGCGATGCAGAACGGCGAGTTTGAGCAACTTGTCGGGAAGGTTGTTGAGATAGACGAAACGTTCATTGGCGGGAAGCAGGCCAACCGCCACGCAAACGTCCGGGCGAAATACAGCGGACGTGGCGCGGCCGATACCGGCAAGGTGACCGTAATCGGTGCGATTGCCCGCAAGGGGAACGTGGTCGCGCAAGTGATCGAAAACACGAGCGCAGAGACCTTGAGCCTCTTCGTTGAAAAGACCATCGCAGATAACGTGACCCTGATCGCGACCGATGAATATGCGGGATACACCGATTTGAAGCACTTTTACCCGCACGAGACCGTTCATCATCGGTCTGGCGAGTACGTGCGCGGGAACGTCCACACGAACAACATCGAGAACTTCTGGAGCCTCTTGAAGCGTGGCGTCATGGGAACGTTCCACAACGTCAGCAAGGATTATCTGCCGCTCTATCTGAACGAGTTCACGTTTCGGCACAACTTCCGACACGAGCCGGATCAGTTCCGCCAATTGATTTCATCGGTGCATCAAAAGAACTGATGCTGGCGGGAAGGCGGTGGCCGCGCTAAAATTCAAGCGTGGCTACGAAAGAAGACAACTCAGCCTCTTCCCCGAAATCACCCAAGCAGGAAGCGTTCGAGCGCGAGGCCCGCGAAAAACTTGAGAATGCGGATATGGACGCGTTTGACCGCATGATGAAACGAGTGATCCAGGTTCCGAAAGAACAAATCAACAATGCTCAAAAGAAGAAGGCCGGACGTTAAATCCGGCCTCCCCCGTTTGGCGCGCCGTTACGCTAATGGTGGTAGCCTAAGCCGTCTTTATGAAGTATCGTGTGGATGCATCGTGAGTGCGTATCTCCTCTGGTTGGGGATAATTGCGCCGTGGTTAGTGTCATGAGCACGCCACGGCGCAAGTTTTTTATGCCTCTGTCGCCTTCCCGTTGAGCACTCCAAAATCTGGCGGCAACTCATCTTCAGCTCTGGTCTCCAATTCAATCAAGCCGAAAGTATTTGGCGCTGGGCGCGTGAAAAACTGGTTATTGCGGACGTATGCACCGATACTCCCGCTTAATGAAGCCTTCGAATCGTGATTTATTTCCTTTCCTAATTCCTTCAAGAGTTCGTTGACGTGCAGCGGCCTCTTTGCCTTCAAAATCGCTTCCCGCGCCCTTGCTACCGCGCTGTCAGGACGAAGGGCAGTATTGGCGGCCTCAGCCGGATTTTCCTTCGGCAAAAGCTTTAATGTTTCCTCAAGCCCGAAAACATAGGCGCTCGCTTCTCGCATTTTGATATTCAACTCACGTATTTCCTGCATCCAGTGTTCGATCTCAAGCTGCTTCTTTTCAATTTTTTTATTTAGTTCCTTACGCAAGTCCATGGCAGTTTCCTCTCCCCAAAGATTAGCAGGAGCAGCGCTAGGAATGAAGTGACGCGAGGGAAAAGATAGCATGTGAAGTGACGGCATGCTAGGTTCAATAAATCTTCAGACGGAGAAAAGCTAAGCATGGACAGGGTAAATTATGGCGACTTCGCCAAAGCCTTGAATAAGGAAAAGCTCCAGGCTCCGAACGGCCAAGAATATTGGATGGGCAGAACCCTTCAGACGATCCTCAATTATGCGCGATGGGAAAACTTTGAGGCTTTGATAGAAAAGGCTAAAACTGCTTGTGCTAGCGCTGAAGTGAATCCCGATGGTCAATTTCGCCGTACAACGAAATTGATAACGCATGGCAAGGGTGCGCAGCGACAAATAGGCGATTGGTATCTCAGCCGATACGCCTGTTACCTGGTCGCAATGAATGGCGATCCCCAAGTCGAGGAAGTCGCCTACGCTCAACAATACTTTGCGGTTGAAACTCGCCTTCGTGAGCAAGAGACGCAGCAAATTCCCGAATATGATCGAGCTGAGCATCGCAGGCGTGTTACTGGAACGGTAAAGGCTCTGAGTAGCGCTGCAAAAAGGTCTGGCGTCCTCAGATATGGCCTCTTTTACGATGCCGGATATCGCGGTCTGTACGGCGGTTTGGGACTTTCTTCGATTAAGGCTCGAAAGGGCATCGACCAAAAGGAAGAGTTGCTAGATCGAGCCGGACGAGTTGAATTGGCGGCTATCGAACTCAAGAATGCCACAACAGAAGAACAATTGATTAGACTGAAGATTCAGGGCGAACAGCCCGCCATGGACACGCATCATCGTGTCGGTCGAGAAATTCGAGAGGGCTTAAAAAGAATCGGCTCGACTATGCCCGAGGACCTTCCACCTGAAGAATCGATAAAGAAATTATCGCCGGCGCGTAGGCAGAAAAGGCTCTTGTGAATTGCACGAAAGGTTAGGCTTCGTTTTTTGGCTATCTTACGCTCACAATTTTGCAATTTTCCAGAGATACTATGCCTTTCGACGCGGCACTGAGGAATCCCGTCACGGTAATTCGATCACCCACATTTAGAGCAGATAAACTCTCCTTCCATGCAATATCAAAATACGCGAGAATTCGCGGTTCATGGTCGATTACGACGTACACCTGAGAAAAAGCATCTCTAGGTTCAATCGAATGTATTGTACCAGGCACGGTCATTTCTGTGCCCAAATGCTCTTTTAAAAGATTCTGCCCTTGAAGCTCACTGCGCCCCTTGAACAGGTCCGTCAGATATCGCGGTGTGATCGTGGTCTCGGATGGAGCAATAATGGGGGCAGTTCCGGTGCGAGCATTCACTCCCTCTCGCGAGCGGAGACTAGCGTTGTCTCGTCTCAATTCCGCGATCAGTTCATCTCGCCCGTCCTCTTCGCGTCGCGCTGGCGTTTGCGGCATTAGGCGATGAGAATAAGCGTAGCCGACCGCAACCCAAGGGAAAACGCCCAATATCAGCGCAATGACTGCGGTGCCGACTGGTACACTCACCATTCCGAGACTCTTGAAAGTGCTTGGAGTCCAACCGAAAAATACAGCGGCAGCGAAGAACAGCATAAGCGGCGTGCAAATACCGTTAACAATCGTTGTATAAGCGAAAGCCTTATCGAGTAATCGCACGCAGACACCCCCCGTTTGGCGTGGAATATCCATAGCCCAAAAGCGGGAAGATGCCGACCTGTCACGTCAGGAGCGATTCTAGCGGATTTGGCGAGCGTAGTCATCAGCAACATAATCGCCCAGAATTTCACCACAAACGGATGGCGAAAATGTTTCACGTGAAACATTTTCGCCTTCCATTCGTAATTGCGACATACCGCAAAGCATAGCCCGACTGGGGATAGGCGTTCGGCGCCGATTCTGCGGACTTTGCTGCTCCCGCGGCGCGAGCCAACCCCGAACCCATTTTGCTTGGAGACATTTGCTAAAGCGGGACGCGCTGATTGAGCGACTGGAGCGACGGGTCACTCCATCGCGCGCCCGGGATGCTCCAGTCGGTGACTCCGCTCAATCGCCTTCGTCAGGAATGAGGTCGAGCTGAGCGAGCCACGCCGCCGCCTCGCCGTCGCTGGGGGCGCGCCAGTCACCCCGCGGCGAGAGCGATCCGCCCGAGCCGACCTTGGGCGCGTTGGGAATGCAACTGCGCTTGAACTGGCTGATCTGAAAAAACCGCCAGAGAAACGTGCGCAGATGCCTCTTGATCTGCGCGAGATCGTATTGATTGCGCTTCTCGGCGGGGATGTCCGGCCATGCCCCTCGATTTCGATCGTGCCACGCCGACCACGCCAGAAAGGCGATCTTCGGCGGTGGATAACCAAACCGCAAGGTGAAGTAAAGGTTAAAGTCTTGAAGCTCGTAGGGTCCGACCATCGCCTCGGTGTCCTGATCGGGTTCGCCGGCGCGCGCCGGCACCAGTTCCGGGCTGATCTGTGTCGCCAGGATCTCGATCAGCGTCGCGCTCGCCTCGGCGCCGAAGCGATGGCTGTCAGCGACCCAGCGGATGACGTGCTGAATCAACGTCTTCGGCACGCTGGCGTTAACCGCATAATGCGACATGTGGTCGCCGACGCCATAGGTGCACCAGCCCAGTGCCAGCTCGCTCAGATCGCCGGTGCCGACGACGATCGCGTTGTTGAGATTGGCGAGCCGGAACAGATGACTGGTGCGCTCGCCGGCCTGCACGTTCTCGAAGGTGATGTCGTATTGCTCGCGTCCCTCGCTGTAGGGGTGACCGATGTCTTTCAACATCTGCAGCGCGCTCGGACGGATGTCGAGCTCGCGCGCCTCGCATTCGATTGCCGCCATCAGGCGCCGCGCCTGCGCAAGCGTGCGCGCGCCAGTCGCAAATCCCGGCATCGTATAGGCGAGCAGGTTGCGGCGCGGATAACCGAGGCGATCGAGCGCTTGCGCGCACACCAGCAGAGCGTGAGTCGAATCGATGCCGCCCGAAATCCCAATTACCACCCGCTCGATGCCGGACGCCTTCAGCCGGCTCGCGAGTCCCTGCACCTGGATCTCGTAAACCTCGGCGCAACGTTCGCCGCGGCGTGCGGGATCCGATGGCACATATGGAAAACGCTCGTAGTGGCGCTCGAGCGGCAGAGGCCCCGTGCGCTGCGGATGCGCAGTGAAGGTTACGGTGCGGAAGTCGGTCAGGGCCTGCCTTTCATTGCGAACCGAGTAGCCAAAGCTGGTCTGCCGCATCCGCTCCTGCGCCAGCCGTTCGAGGTCAATCTCGGAGCAAATCAACTGCGGCCCGCTATGGAACCGCTCGGACTCGCCAATCAGATTACCGTTCTCGCAAATCAGCGCGTGGCCGTCCCAGGCTAGATCGGTCGTCGATTCACCCGAGCCGGCAGCCGAGTAGAGGTATGCGGCTAGGCATCGCGCCGATTGGCTCGCGACCAGATCGCGGCGGTAGTCAGCCTTGCCGACGGTGATATTCGACGCCGACAGATTCAGCAGGACCGTCGCGCCGGCCAGCGCCCCATACGAAGACGGCGGAATCGGCACCCACAGGTCCTCGCAGATTTCGGCGTGAATCGTCAGCGCGGGAATGTCGTCGGCTTGAAAGAGTATCCGGCTGCCAAACGGAACTTTCGATTGCCCTGCGATTTCAATCTCGCTGCGGAGCGCATTGTCGCCCGGTTGAAACTGCCGCAGCTCGTAGAACTCGCGGTAGTTTGGCGGATAGGTTTTCGGGACGACGCCCAGCACCCGCCCGCGATTCACGATCACTGCGCAGTTGTAGAGCAGATGATCGACTTCGAGCGGCATCCCAAGCGCGGCCACGATCGGCCATGAGGCCGATGCCGCGAGGATGTTCGCGAGCGCGTCGCGGCAGCCGTCGAGCAGCGCGCGTTGATGGAACAGATCGTCGCAGGTGTATGCGGACAGGCCGAGTTCGGGAAAGAGGACCACGACCGCCTTGCGCTCAACCGCTTCACGCATCAGCGCGAGCGTCTGTTCTGCATTGTAGGCGGGGTCGGCGACGCGCACGCCCGGGACGCCGACCGCGACGCGGACAAAGTCATGATTATAGAGGTTGTAGAAATCCGTTCCCGCTCTCACGCTACCCGCTCTCTTCGGAATTTTGACGCACCTCGCAGACTCGAACTTTAATGCGCACGTCGCAGACTCCTTAGCTCGTTGCGCTTCGCTGCACTAGTCAGCTCGGCTCGCGAACTCGCCTGGTGAACCCTCCTCACAGTTAATATTACAACTATATTAACTGGATAGCAGTCCCTCGCCAGTCGCGTGGCGCAACCGCGGGCCCGGCGACGCTCAGCGGTCGGAGCGGGACGAAGTCACTGTGCGGTCGAGGAAGGGGCCGCGGCTCGGCCCTCTCGAACGACGGTTAATCAGTGACGGCGCCGAGGCTGCTGGTCGAGACTTGCGCCGCATATTTCGCGAGCACTCCGCGAGTGTAGCGCGGCTTCGGCGGCGTCCAGGCGGCGCGGCGGCGTGTGATTTCCGCCTCCGGCACGTTCAGGTTGAGCACCCGCTGGTCGGCGTCAATCGTGATCGAATCGCCCTCGTGCACCAGCGCGATCAATCCGCCGACCTGCGCTTCCGGCGCGACGTGGCCGACGACCAGCCCGTAGGTCCCGCCGGAGAAACGGCCATCGGTGATCAGCCCGACCGAATCGCCCAGCCCAGCACCGATAATCGCCGAGGTCGGCGAGAGCATCTCGCGCATGCCGGGTCCGCCCTTCGGTCCTTCATAGCGGATAACGAGGATATCGCCCGCCTTGATCTTTCCAGCGAGGATCGCGTCGAGACTGTCTTCCTCGCGGTCGAATACCCGCGCCGGCCCGGTGATCTCGTGATGCTTGATGCCGGTGACCTTCGCGACGCATCCCTCGGGCGCGAGATTGCCTTTGAGGATCGCGAGATGACCCTGCGCATACATAGGAGACTCCCACTGACGAATGACGGGCTGGTCCTGGCGCGGCGCGTCGGGAATCTCGGCGAGGTTTTCCGCGACGGTGCGGCCCGTGATCGTCATCGCGTCGCCATGGATCAGGCCGTGGGCGAGCAGCATCTTCATCACTTGCGGGATACCGCCGACGCGATGCAGATCGGTCGCGACATATTGCCCCGACGGTTTCAGATCGCACAGCACCGGGACGCGCTGGCGGATCGTCTCGAAGTCGTCGATATTGAGCGGCACTTCCGCCGCGTGCGCAATCGCCAGCAGATGCAGCACTGCGTTGGTCGAACCACCCACCGCCATCACCACGGCGATCGCATTCTCGAAGGCCTTTCGCGTCAAAATCTGGCGCGGCAACAACTGATGATGTACGGCCTTAACGACCGCCTGCGCCGACTTCGCCGCGCTGTCGGCCTTCTCGGCATCTTCGGCGGCCATCGTGGACGAAAACGGCAGGCTCATGCCCATCGCCTCGATCGCCGATGACATCGTGTTGGCGGTGTACATGCCGCCACACGAACCCGCACCCGGGCAGGCGCGGCGCTCGACGTCCATCAATTCCTTCTCGTCAATCTTGTGCGCACTGAACTGGCCGACCGCCTCGAACGCACTCACAATAGTCAGGTCGCGGCCGTTGAGATGTCCCGGCTTGATGGTGCCACCGTAAACGAAAATCGACGGTATATTCATGCGTGCGATCGCGATCATCGCGCCCGGCATGTTCTTGTCGCAGCCGCCGACGACGACCACGCCGTCCATCGATTCGGCGTTGACGGCGGTCTCGATCGAATCCGCGATGACCTCGCGCGAGACCAGCGAATACTTCATCCCTTCGGTGCCCATCGAGATGCCGTCGCTGACGGTGATGGTGCCGAACATCTGCGGCATCGCGCCCGCCTCTTTGATGGCGGCGTCGGCGCGCTTGGAGAGAATATCGAGACCCAGGTTGCAGGGCGTAATTGTGCTGTAGCCATTGGCCACGCCGATAATTGCCTTTTCGAAATCGTCGTCGCCAAAGCCGACCGCCCGCAACATCGCGCGATTCGGCGAACGCTGCACACCCTGCGTCACAATCCTGCTTCTCAGATTCTCAGCCATCGTAAATCTCCGTACATACCCGCGAGTAAGCGGCGATTGCACCACAACGGGCAGGACGTTATCAAGCCGGGGCGACGGCAGAATGCGCGCGACTCAGAGATCGCCGAGCAGGGAGACTGCTCAAGGAACTAAGAACTTAAAGGTCCTTCGGAGACTGAAACCTCATGGAGGTTTCAGAAAAGACTACAATTTTGAGTTCTTGAACAACTCTCCACCATCCCTGTTTCTCCCACTCCCGCGTTTCCCTTGCCATTATTCGCGGAGAATGTGAAATGTGGCATTAGCGATTTCGGGAGGCGTTTCTGATGGCGGACAAAATGCGGCACGTTCTCGACGGCTACAAAGTTCTCGACTTCACGCAATTTCTGGCCGGGCCAACGGTCACGCGGATGATGGCCGAGATGGGCGCCGAGATTATCAAGGTCGAGATCGCGCCGATCGGCGATTTCTCGCGCGGCCTGCCGTTCATGCATGACGGGCGCAGCGCGTACTACATCCAGCAGAATCGCGGCAAGAAAAGCCTCTGTATCGACGTGAAGAAGCCGGACGGTCTCGCGATCCTGAAGGACCTCGTGCGCACGGTTGACGTGCTGGTCGAGAACTTCTCGCCGGGCGTCATCGGCCGCCTCGGGCTGGATTACGCGACCGTCAACGCACTCAACCCGCGTATCGTGATGTGCTCGATTTCCGCGATGGGTCAGACCGGACCGTTGGCGAATCGGGTCGGCTTCGATTATATCGGCGCGGCCTACGCTGGCGTCCTCGACATGATCGGCGACCCCGACAAGGCGCCTGTGTTTCCGCAGCTCGGGATCGGCGACGTGAGCACGGGAGTCGCGGCGCTGAGCGCAATCACCTCCGCCCTGCTCTATCGCGAACGCACTGGAGAAGGCCAGTTCGTCGAGACCTCGCTGCTGGACTGCTACACCAGCTATCACGAGGTCAACGTACAGGTGCTAAGCGCGAGCAAGGGCGCGATGAGGCCGAAGCGGGCCGGTTCGTTTCATTACCTGGTGTCGCCGGTGGGAATTTACAAAGGGCGGGATCACTACATCTTTATCGTCGGCGGCATCCAGCATCAGTGGAGCGGATTCTGCAAGGCGATGGGCAAGCCGGAACTGATCGAGGATCCGCGTTTTGTCGATCTGGCGGCGCGGGCGAAGAACGCTGCTGTGCTTAATGAAATCGTGCAGGGATGGCTCGACGCGCAATCGAGCGACGAGAAAATCTACAGCGCGCTCGAGGAGCATCGCGTGCCTTATGCCCCGGTGCTCAGCGTGGAAGAGGTGATCAATCATCCGCATATGCGGGAGCGCGGCACGATTCGCACGGTGCACGATCGCTTCATGGAGGATTTCGACATCCCGGGCTTCCCGCTGCGGTTCTCGAAATTCCCCGGCCAGCTCGAACTGGACGCGCCCACGCTGGGCGAGCATAACGACGAGATTCTGCGCAAGCGGCTGGGCTACTCCGACGAGCGGATTAAGGAACTCGAAGCCGCGGGCATCTTGCATAGCGGTCCGCGTTAGAGTTTGGGGAGAGCCGTAGGCGAGAGCCGCGAGATCGCGATCGTCAGTCCTGAGATTCTCACACGCCTGGCCGGCGACCCGAGCCTCGCGCGAGCGTCAACCTCTCACGCCTTAGCGCAACTGATCGCGTCTGCTTGAGAGTCTTGGCTGCATCGCAGCCGCAGTTGTCCGTATATCGCTCGCGTTTAGCCCAATGGGAAGTCTGAAACCTCCCCGAGGTTTCAGAGAAAACCATAGTTCTTCGTTCCTTGACCACCCCCCCGATTTTAATCGCCGTTAGTTCTTTTGACGGGCGAGTGACTCGCGCTGCTGGCGAAGCCGATCCCAGTAGGGCATCGCGAGCACCAGCATCGCGGTCGCGCCACTCGCGTCGAGTGCGACGTCGGTAACCGTGCCGCTGCGACCGGGCGTAAGCAGTTGCCGCGTTTCGTCCAGCGACCCGCATCCGATCACCACGAATAGCGCGACGACGGGCCGTCCGCGCAAGGGGCCAAGGTTCAGGAACACGAACAGGATTGCGTATTCGGCGAAATGCGCGCTGCGGCGAATGAAGACCTGGAGATTATAGAGCCCGTGCGGTCCAAGGCCCGGCGAGATTCGCTCAAGTAGCGGATCGAATATCGCACTGGTGCGCGCGATCGAGAAGATCGAGGTGCCGAGGACCACAACCAGGCCAGCCCAGAGTATCGCGGGGATCCATCGGGTGAACGTACGGGCAGCCGTTCCCGCGATTCCAGGCGTCGTTCGCGACGGAGGCTTCGAGCGTATTCTCTTTGCGGTTCGCATCTCAGGGTTGTGGGGAGATCGGAATTTTGAGTGATCGATCGAAGTGCATTGTGTAGTATCGCTCAATCAAACCTCAATCAGACCGCGATCAGAGCACGACCAAATTTTTTCGTCTCCAGATTATCAGGCGAAGGATCGGTTCGCCGCAGCGACCAGTGCTGATTGCAATTCTCGTAGTCCTCACGAGTGCTGCATCAGTCATGGCGGCGGGCCTGATTGACCCGAGCGCGCCACCCGGCTTTGCCGGCGTTTTCACCTATCATTACGATAACTCGCGCGACGGGGTGAATCCGTTAGAAACGATCCTTACGCCCGCCAACGTCAATTCAGGCAACTTCGGCAAGCTCTTCAGCTATCCGGTCGATGGATACGTTTATGGCGAGCCGCTGTATGTGCCCGGCGTTTCGATTCCATCAGTGGGAGTGCGCAATGTCGTGTACGTCGTCACCGAGCACGACAGCGTGTATGCGTTCGACGCCGACGGCCTTTCTCCCTCACCGTTGTGGCACACGAGCTTTATCAACCCCGGCGCCGGCATAACGACGATTCCTTACGCCGACACCGGCACCGACGACATCGTGCCCGAAATCGGCATCACCAGCACACCGGTGATCGACCCGAGCGGAGTGATCTATACAGTCGCCGCCACCAAGGAGAACGGCAAGTACTTTCAACGGATCCATGCGCTCGCCATCACCACCGGCAGTGAATTGGCGTTTTCTCCGCAAGTGATAGATCCGACAGTCGTCGGGAACGGCGCCGGCGCGATCGACCATCGCGTTTCTTTCGACGCGCTGACGGAGGGGCAGCGATCGGCGCTGACCGAGGTGAACGGAAGAATCTACATCGCGTTCGCCTCGCATGGCGACAATCCGCCGTACCACGGCTGGGTGCTGGGCTACAGCGCGACGAATCTCAGTTTAGCGACTATGTATATCGACACTCCCAATGGCAGCGACGGGGGTATCTGGCAGGGCGGCAACGGGATCGCCGTGGACTCCGCGGGGGCGCTCTATTTCGTCAGCGGCAACGGCACCTTCGATGCGAATCATGGCGGTCTGGACTACGGCGGCACGGCTCTCAAGCTGTCGCGACTCGCGCTCAATAAAAAACGGGTAATGCGCCCTACCGATTACTTCGCGCCGCACAATCAGGCCAGCCTGTCGAGCACCGACGAAGACATGGGGGATCCTGGCGCGGTGCTGTTGCCCGATCAGACGGTCGGTCCGGCACATCTGCTGATCACGGCCGACAAGAACGGCACCGTCTATCTGCTCGACCGCGATCACCTGGGGCATTATCGTCCCGCCGGCGATACGCAGATCCCGCAGGAGGTTCCCGGATTACTCGCCGGAGGTGATTGGACACCGCCGGCCGTGTTCAACAGCGTGGTGTATTTCAGCGGATATAACGAACCCCTGATGGCTATTCCGCTGATCCACGGGAAGCTCTCACCGGCAGACACCGTTGCCAGCAGTACGGTCTTCGACTATCCGGGCGTCGCACCGTCGATTTCGGCTGACGGCACCGACAGCGGCATCGTGTGGGCTATCGACAGCCACCTCTACCGCAGCAGCGGCCCCGCGACGCTCGAGGCATATGATACCGGAACGATGGATCAGCTTTACAGCAGCGAGACCAATAGCGTCCGCGACGGCGCGGGGCCGGGGGTCAAGTTCACCACCCCGACGGTCGCCAATGGGAAGGTTTATATCGGGACTCAAACGGAACTCGACGTGTACGGCCTGTTAACCCCTTGATTCGCCCGGCAAATGCGGTGTGCGAAAACCGGCTGGACAGGACCAGGGCAACGACCGGTATTGCCGGACGCAGGCTTGTTTCTACCTTGGGTGACATGTACAAATGAATGTTTCGGGCGGGGTCGTAGTTCAGCCCGGTTAGAACGCCGGCCTGTCACGTCGGAAGTCGTGGGTTCAAATCCCATCGGCCCCGCCAACTTTAAAGCCCTCCAATGGCGCGTGTCCGCTCTCCTAGCGGGACGCTACGAGGGCAAATGGGTAACGAACTTGAAGCTGACCGAACAAACTAGAAGCGTCTCTCACGAAAGTGCGCTGCGCGGACGTCACTGGGTCGTGATCGACGCCGAAGGAAGCGCTTTGGGCCGCGTCGCCTCGCGCGCCGCGAGCGTTCTGCGAGGGAAGCATCGCCCGGACTTCACGCCCAATCAGGACGCGGGCGACTTCGTCGTCATCATCAACGCGTCGAAGGTGAAGCTGACCGGCAAGAAGCTGACCGACAAGGTTTATCATCGGCACACCGGCTTTCCAGGCGGCATTCGCAGTACCACTGCCGGAAAGCTCCTGCAGACCCGGCCTGAGCGGATGGTTGAGATGGCCGTTCACGGGATGCTGCCGAAGAATCGGCTGGGCCGGCGCCTGTTCAACAAGCTCAAGGTTTATCGCGGCGCCGAACATCCGCACGCCGCTCAGAAGCCCGCCGGCATGGAAGTCTGACCGCCGCACGTCACCGCGCAAGCTAAGAATCCAACAGGTTATTACAGCCACGATGGCACAAAACAAAAACATGATTCGTACCACTGGCCGGCGCAAAACCGCCGTCGCCAGTGTGAGGCTTCTGCCGGGCTCCGGCGCAATTACCGTCAACGATCGCTCGCTGGAGGCGTACTTTCCGCGCGATACTTCGCGGATGCGCATCCTGGAGCCCTTCGAGCTTACCGAGACCACCGGGCAGTACGATCTGATCGTGAGCGTGCGCGGCGGTGGTTCGTCGGCGCAGGCCGACGCGGTACGCCATGCGATCTCACGCGCGCTGGTAACGGTCTCCGAGGCGTTGCGTCCGGCGTTGCGCAAGAACGGGATGTTGACGCGCGACCCGCGGGAGGTCGAGCGCAAGAAGTACGGTCATCACAAGGCGCGCAAGCGGCCGCAATACTCGAAACGTTAGGACCAGCGGCGCCGCGCAAGGACGCCAGCCGATCTTGCGTGCTCCACGAAGCCGCAATGATTAAACAAATCGGCAAGTACGATTATCAAACAGTTTGTTTTATCGGGCCTTCCGTAGATTTGCGGGAGGCCCGCGCCTTTTCTAGGCACTCGCTGGCGCTGTGAATTAACCTGCCGCGCCGGGGCGCTATTAACTGGCGAGCGGCGTGGTTTAATGATACTTCAATGAAATCGGCATTAAACTTTGCCCTTAGAATAGGAATTCCTAATGGCGTCGCAGGATCGTATTAAAGTAGCGGTATTGGGAGCGTCCGGTTACTCGGGTATCGAGGCGGTGCGGATTCTCGCCGCTCATCCGTTCGTGGAACTCAGCGTGCTCACCTCGGAGCACTACACTGGACGTGAAGTCGCCGACGTTTACCGGCATTTGCTGGGCGTCGATCTGCCGCCGTTCGAGGAATTACGCCCGGACCTCCTAAAGGGTCGCGCTGAGGTTGTCATCTCGTGCCTGCCCGAGCGGATCGGCGCGCCATTGCTTGCAGATTTCGTGCGTGAGGGCCTCCGCGTCATCGACGTCTCCGCGGACTTTCGCCTGAAAGATCCCGCCGCTTATCGAACAACCTACGGCGCGGACCATCCGGCGCCTGCGCTGCTGAAAGAGGCGGTTTACGGCCTGAGCGAGTTTCATCGGCGCGAATTGCGCGAGGCTCGCGTGGTGGCGAATCCCGGATGCTATCCGACCGGATCGCTGCTGGGGATTCTGCCGCTGATTCGGCGCGACCTGATCGACCCGTCTTCAATCGTGATCGATGCCAAATCGGGCACCACCGGCGCACGCCGGCAGGCCGCGGTCGAGCAGCTATTCGCTGAGGTGAACGAGAATTTCCGCGCGTACAAAGTCGGCAACCATCGCCATACGCCGGAGATCGAGCAGGAGATTGGCACGGCGCTCGGGCGCGACGTGGCGATTCTGTTCGTGCCTCATCTGTTGCCGGTCACGCGCGGCATTCTGAGTTCGATCTTCATGCGCCCGCGCGCAGGAACCACCGAGCAGGACGTGCGCGCCGCCTTCGAGGCGAGCTTCGCGAAGTCACGTTTCGTGCGTATTCTTAAGGCCGGAGAACTGCCGGAGTTGAGGAACGTTCGCGCCACCAATTTCTGCGAGCTGGCCTTCGTGCTCGACCGCCGGTCGCAGACGCTCGTGGTGCTGACGGCAATCGACAACCTCGGCAAGGGGGCGGCCGGTCAGGCCGTGCAGAACCTGAACCTCATGCTCGGCTTTGACGAAGCGGCGGGATTGCTGGCCGCCGCACCTGTTCCCTGAGATTCGGTAAGTGAACGAACGAAAACGGCGCGGCCCTTCGATTAAAAGAATCCGCGCCGAACTCTGAGAAAGACCACGCCGACGGCTCAGGCCAGGTCGAACAGCAGCACTTCCGACTCATCCCGCGCGGCAACCTGGAGCGCGCCTTCCTCGACGATACGCGCACCGTCGCCCGCTTCGAGCGCCACTCCATTCAGATCGACCGCGCCCTTGACGACGTGCAGATAACCGCGCCGGCCGGGGGTCATCGTGAACGCGACGGGCTTGCCGGCTTCCACGATTCCCGCATACAGCAGGGCGTTCTGATGAATCGAGACCGAGCCGTCGCGGCCGTCGGGTGACGCGATCGTCCGCAGACGGCCACGCTTCTCCGCCTCCCCGATAGTCTTCTGCTCGTAGCCGGGTTGATGACCGCGGCGATCCGGCAGTAGCCAGATCTGGAGCAAATGGAGTTTGTCGGACTTCGACGGGTTGTACTCACTATGCGTGACGCCAGTGCCCGCGCTCATCCGCTGGACGTCTCCGGGCCGAATGACAGAGCCGTTGCCCATGCTGTCCTTGTGCTGGACGGCGCCGTCGATCACGTAGGTCACAATTTCCATGTCGCGATGAGAATGCGTCGGAAAGCCCGCGCCCGGCGCGACCCAGTCCTCGTTGATCACGCGCAAGTCGGAAAAACCCTGCTCCTTCGGATCGTAGTAATCGCCAAATGAAAAGGTATGGCGGCTCTTGAGCCAATCGATATTGGTCAGTCCGCGATCGTCAGCCTTGCGTACGGAAATCATTGTTGCCTCCTGTTGCGGCAGAACTTCAGACGGCTGCCGCGCCGCTCTTGTATCGCTTCGCGATGGTCGCGACGTGGCGTCCCTGGAAGCGTGCGATTTTAAGTTCGTTATCACTCGGCAGGCGGCTGCCGTCGGTCCTGGTCAGGGTCGTGGCGCCGTAGGGCGTGCCGCCGGTTATCTCATCCATGTTCGACAGCGCTGGTTCCGAGTATGGCGTGCCGACCACGATCATGCCGTGATGCAGCAGCGTGGTGTGAAAGCTGGTGATGGTCGTTTCCTGCCCGCCATGTTGAGTACCGGTGCTGGCGAAGACGCTGCCGATCTTGTTGATCAGCGCGCCGCGCACCCACAGTCCGCCGGTCTGATCGAGAAAGTTGCGCATTTGCGCGGCCATGTTGCCGAACCGGGTCGGAGTGCCGAAAATGATCGCGTCGGCATCGGCGAGCTGATCCACCGTAGCGAACGGAATCTGGGCGAATTGAGCGCGCGCCGCTTTCGCGCCGCTCTTTTCGAGGATCACGTCGGGGGTCAGCTCATGGACCTGGTACAGGCCGGCCTCGACGCCCGGAACCTCGCGCACACCGGCCGCGACTGCCTCCGCCATCCGCCATACGTGACCAAACATGCTGTAGAAAACCACCTGCACCTTCGTACTCATCGTCAAATTCCTTCCGTTCTGAATTCGCGTGCGCCACAAACTCGCTGACTACTCCGGTCCGGCTGGCGCCGCCGTCCGAGGCGAACGCCGCACACCGGTACTTTCACCCTGAACTTTACTATCGTGCGTGACCTCCCGCCTGCGCGTAACGGCATGTTCACGGGCGAATTCAAGCGGCATCCCGCGTCCTAACTTGCGGCACAGGCGGCCCAGTTCTTCCTGCTCGCCGGGCGTCAGGGTCTCCATCGAATGGGCGACCGCCCGCGCATGCAGGGGAAATACTTTCCCGATCAAGCGCGAGCCCGCGCCGGTCAGCGCGACCGTCACCACGCGGCGGTCTTCGGGATTGCGCTTGCGCGCGACCAGCCCGCGCCGCTCGAGGTTATCGATCACAGTGGTGACGTTGCCGCCGCTGCGCAGCAGCTTGCGCCCCAACTCGCTCTGCGTGAGCGGTCCCAGATGCATCAGCGCTTCCATCACGCCGAGTTGTCCCGTGGTCAGTCCCAGGCGCGCGAGGTTGGTCGCGAGGCGCGCGTCGAGGGTGCCGGAGGCGCGGCTCAGCTTGATGTAGGCGTCGAGGGCACGGACCTCGCGAGCGTTGCCTTCAAAGTGCGTGGGCATTGCTTTGAACTCGAATCATTTGAATTCAAAGTAATCTCGAAAGACACGATTGTCAACGATGCGAGAAGCCTGGCTCCGATCGTTGTCATTCTGAGCGCAGCGAAGAATCTCAAAGCCGCAGGTCGAGGATCAGGGACCCATTCGCTGCGCTCAGGCTGACAGAGAAGATTGCGGAGGTTTGCGATTCCAGCGAGGACAATTCTATAGTCGGCCTCAATGGAAGGCGCGGGGGCGCCACCATTTTGCCGCTCTTCGGCAGCGCGAGAATCACCGCTTTCCGACAGCAAGGATATCGGTCATTCACCACGGCCGGGGCGAACGAAAGGTTACGAACAACTAAGTTTTCGCTTGGAGGACAAAATGGCTGTAGAAGAGCTGCTGATCGACGCGGACGGTCATATCCTGGAACCGCCCGACCTGTGGGAAAAGAATCTGGAATCGAAGTATCGCGACCGCGCTATCCGGATCAAAATCGGCGACGACAAGCGCGAATATCTCGAATTCGACAACAAACGATCGGCTCTGACCAGCCCGACGCTGCTGGCGTCGCTCGGCGGCATGAAGAAGCTGCAGGAACTGGGCGCCAAGGTCGAAGACGTGAATGCCTCGCGGCGGGAATTGCTGAAGTCGCGGTCGGGCGAGAAACATCGCGTGTTCGACAGCCTCGAAGGCGTCGAGACGGTCGAATCGTACGTCGGCGGCGCGGCCTATGGCGCGATGGATATGAAGGAGCGGCTGTCGCTGCTCGAAACCGAGGGCATGGCGAAGTCGGTGCTCTATCCGACGATTGGACTGCTGTGGGAGGCCGAGGTCTTCGACGCGGAACTCTCGAACGCTTACTGCCGCGCGTACAATCGATGGATCGCGGATTTCTGCCGCGACTCCGGCGGACGGCTGATTCCGATCGCACATATCTCGCTGGGAGACCCGGCGGCCGCCGCCCAGGAACTTGAGCGCGCGGTCAAGGACGGCTGCAAAGGCGCGTTCGTCTGCCCGTTCACGATCACCCGCAAACCTCATGGGCATGTCGATCACGACCCGGTGTTTGCGGCGGCGCAGGACCTCGGAATTCCCTTCGCGATCCATCCGACGCTGGAGCCGCCCGCATGGGGCGTTCATCAGCGGTTCGACAATATGGATTGGGCCGACTGGTTTTTCGACCTGTTCGCGGCGCAGGGCGTCGGCCATGCCTTCGGCACAATGTTCCAGTACGGCGTCTTCGATCGCTTCCCGCGGCTGCGCACGGTGGTGCTCGAATCGGGCGCGGGCTGGATCGGCTACTGGCTCGATCGCGGCGACGCAATCTACCGGCGCACGGGCCTCGGCGGGACCGTCCAACTGAAGGAACGGCCGTCATATTACTTCAAGCGCCAATGCTACATCTCGGGCGATCCGGATGAGCGGTCGATCGCGCCGCTGACCAAGATAATCGGCGAGGATCGCTTTTTCTGGGCTTCGGATTATCCGCATCCGGACCATCCGGGCGACTATATTGAGGAGTTGCGCGGCATGGTCGAAGGGATGACGACCAGCGCCCGGCGCGGAGTTCTCGGCGAGAACGTCGCGCGCGCGTACAACCTGCTCTAGAGAGAAACGGGGCGGGGAGGGTAATCACCCTCCCGCCCTTGATAAAGACAAAATGGTTGAGGAACGAAGAACTTTAGCTCTTTCAGGAAACTGAAACAGTACCTGACGCACCTCGCAGACTCGTTAGCTCGGCTCGACAAGCTCGCCTAGTGACAAGGTTTCAGACTTCCCGTTGGGCTAAGAGAGCTTTCCTAAATTGCGATCGTGCTCCGATCTGGCGAAACTAGACTGTGCGGCGCATGAGTTCGAGGATATCGTAGCCCGTAATCGCCTTGCTCTTGGCCGACCAGTCGGCGAGTTCCGCGGCATTGACCATGCCGGCCTGCGCGCCCTTCGCAAGGTCCATCAGACCAATTTTGATGGTCGCTTCGTCGATCATCTCGCCGGTCGCCGGATCCGCCATCGAGCCACCGCCCTTCTCGTGGTACAGCTTGATAATGCGGCGCGCGTAATCCACCTGCGTCTGGTTCGGGGTGTAACAGCTATTGCAGATTTCGGCCTGCTGCGGATGAATGACCCACGTGCCGTCCATGCCGAGATCCGCAGCGCCCTGATTCTTCTCGCGCAAACCCGCCTGCAGTTCCGCGACGCGCTCCGGCGAGTCCTCTTTACGCCATAGCCGCAGATAGACGTTATCGACCGCGTGGAGGCCGGCCGCCTTGGCCGCAACCACCACCGCCTGCTTCGAGTAGTGAAAATTCTGATTCTGGTGCTCGACGATCTCGCGGATGCCGAGGTTGGCGGCGTAGTCGGCGATGCCGAAAATCAGCCCCGCCATGCGATCGGAGGCGGTCGCGATCTCGTAAGCCTTGATGAGCGCGTGCGGCGTCTCGATCAGCGATTCGATCTGGATCTTGTAGGTCCACCCGGCGCGCCCTTCGAGGTCATCGAGCAACTTCGAGACTTCGCGAATCTCCTCAGGCCCGCGGGTCTTGGGCAGGACGATGCCGTGAAACCGGTTCGGCGCCCCGAGCACGATCGCCTCCATATCGCCCTTGAAGAAGGGCGAATGAATGTTGTTCGGCCGAATCGTTACGACCTTCTTGCCGAAGTCGAGGGTGTTGAGCGCCTCAACCATGATCTTCCGGCTCTTCTCGCCTTTGAACTCGTACGGGCAGGCGTCCTCGAAATCCGCCATCACGTGGTCAACCGGCGACTTCACCGGGTCGGCGGCATTCTGATGGAGCTTGAGGCTGTGCCCGGGATAAGTCATCTCGGTGCGCGGAATAACGAAGCGTTTACCTTTGTCTAGCACGAACATGGGATGTCTCCGATGGTGAAAAATCACGAATGCCTTCCGCTGCCGACAATTGCCAAGGTCCATTTCAGGGCCGTGGCGGACGCGCGCTGCCTCCATCGGGCACCGTTTCAGCGGGCGGAATGGCGAGGGCGGCTGCAAGCGCGGGAGCAGCTAAAGCGGGGCAAACCGTTGCCGGTTATCTACGAGATTCGCCCGCGCAGGTCAACCTTTAAAGTCCGGTGCCGGGACGGAAGATTCAGGCTGTTGTTAGCCTTGGCTGCAACGTATAATTCTTTTCCGTTTGACTCGCCTCGTTCGCGCGTACGCGGACGCGGCCAAGAGAAGGGTTTGCATGAAGGCGATTGTTTTTGAGCAGCACGGAGGATGCGAGGTTCTGCAATATCGGGAGACGCCGATACCAAAGGCCGGTCCTAACGATGTGGTGATCAACGTAAAAGCCTCGGCCTGCAACTTCAACGACATCTGGGCGCGCCGCGGTCTGCCCGGGATGAAGATCATCCTGCCGCACATCTCCGGATCGGACGCCGCCGGCGTCGTGGTGGATATCGGCAGCGAAGTCAAAAACGTCAAGATCGGCGACGAGGTGGTGGTCCATTGCGGCATTTCGTGCCGGCAATGTTATTACTGCACCCGCGGCGAAGAGTACTTCTGCCCGGACTTCAGGATCTGGGGCTTTCAGACCGGGCCGCTCGACGGCGCCCATGGGCAATATTGCAAGGTGCCCGCGGTTAACACGCTGCCGAAGCCGCCGAATTTGAGCTTCGAGGAAGCCGCTACCATCCCGCTGGTGCTGGTGACGGTGTGGCGGATGCTGGTGTCGCGCGCGCATATTCAGGCTGGGGATTTCGTGCTGATCTGGGGTGCAGCCGGCGGATTGGGCGTGATGGCGATTCAGATCGCGAAGCTGTTCAACGCGCGTGCGATTGCGGTGGCGTCGTCGGACGACAAGCTGGGGCTGTGCAGCCAGCTCGGGGCGGAATTCGTGCTCCATCGCAAGAAGCACGACATCCTGCAGGAAGTGCGCAAAATCACCGACGGCCGGCGTGCCGATATCGTATTCGAGCATACCGGTGCAGAGACCTGGCCGATCTCGATGCAGTGCCTCAAGTGGGGTGGCACGATCGTGACGTGCGGCGCGACGTCGGGCTTCGATGCGCACCTCGACATCCGCCTGCTGTGGAACAAGCAGCAGAACTATCTAGGCTCGCACCTCGGGAATAAGGGCGAATTGATCGACGCGATGCGCTTCGTCGAGAGCGGTCATATCAAGCCGGTAGTCGGGCAGGTGTTGCCGCTGAAGGAACTCGGCAAGGCGCAGGACCTGATGGAGACGAGCACGATCGCGGGCAAGATCGCGATCGTTCCGCCGGCAGCTTAACTCGAGTCGCACAAGTTTGGGCGCGATAACGGGCGTGAACATTTGAAGTGTTCGCGCCCGTCGCATTGTGAGCGGACGAAAAACGACTTGGCGCTCATCTGCTTCCGCCCCGTAAATCCTGGGCCAGTGAACCTTATCTTGTAGCGTCTCCTGTAAATCGTCGCGGCATGTGCATTAGTATCGTCCATGCCGATGTCTTCGCTTAACGCATTGCGTGACAAACTGGCAGCTTCGATCGAGGGCGACGTGCACTTCGACGCTGCCAGCCGCGCCATCTATTCGACCGACGCCTCGAACTACCGTCGCGTGCCGATCGGAGTCGTGGTGCCGCGCCACGCGGGCGACGTCATCCGCGCGCTTGAACTGGCGCGCGAAAATCGGCTGCCGGTGCTTCCACGCGGCGGCGGGACGGCCCTCGGCGGGCAGACCGCGAATACCGCACTGGTGATCGATTGCTCGAAGTACATGAATGCGATCGCGCGAATCGACGCGGACAGTCGCGTCGCGGTCGTACAACCGGGCGTGGTGCAGACGCAACTCAACGCGGCCGCCGCGCCGTATGGATTATTCTTCGCCCCGGACCCCTCGACGAAGGATCGCTGCACGCTTGGCGGGATGATCGGCAACAACTCCTGCGGTGCTCATTCAGCCGCCCACGGCAAGACGGTCGATAACGTCAAGGAACTCGACGTGGTCCTGTACGACGGTACGCGGATGACGCTCGGCGCCGAGATTACTGAAGGCGTCGAAAGCGGCCGCATCGCAGAACTGCATCGGACGTTGCACGGGATCGCAGATCGATATAGCGATACGATTCGGGCGCGCTTCCCGAAAATCCCGCGGCGCGTGTCGGGCTACAATCTCGACGAATTGCTGCCGGAAAACGGCTTCAACCTGGCGCGCGCGATGGTCGGATCGGAGGGCACGCTCGCAACGATTTTGAATGCGACGGTGCGCCTCGTGCCGAAGCCGCGTCACCTCGCGCTGGTGGTGATCGGCTTCGACGACGTTTTCCTCGCCGCCGATCAGATGCCGTGGATGCTGGTTCATCGGCCGCAGGCGCTCGAAGGCTTCGATCACCACCTGCCGGATATCGCGCGGAAAAAAGGCGTCGCGGCGGTGAATCTATTGCCGGCGGGGCGGGCGTTCCTGCTGGTCGAACTTGGTGGTGAGACGGCCGGCGAAGTGCGAGATGCGGCTGAGACGTTGCGTCAACAGGCCGAGCAAATCGCAGCGTGTTCGGGGGTCGCGATGCTGATCGATCCGGAAGACCAGCTCGCCGTCTGGCGATTGCGCGAGTCGGGATTGGGCGCTGGCGCCTTCGTCCGGGGACAGCCGCGCACGTGGCCGGGCGCGGAGGATTGCGCGGTGCCGCCGGAACGTCTCGGCGATTTCCTGCGCCGCTTCGTCAAGCTGCTCGACGGCTACAATCTCGCCGCGGCGACCTACTACGGCCATTTCGGCGAAGGGTGCGTTCACTGCCGGATCAACTTCGATCTCTTCACGCGTGACGGCGTCGCGAAGTTCCGCGCCGCGATGATCGATATTGGCGATCTCGTCGCGGAATTCGGCGGATCGCTCTCGGGTGAGCATGGCGATGGCCTCGCGCGCTCGGAACTGCTGCCAAAGATGTTCGGTCCGGAGCTAATCGGCGCGTTTCGAGAGTTCAAGCGTGCCTTTGACCCGGACCATCGGATGAACCCGGGCGTGATCGTCGATCCGGAACCGCTCGATGCAAATCTTCGCATCGGCGCGAACTACGCTCCTCAGCCGGTGCATACGCATTTCGATTTCAGCGCGGAGGGCGGTCTCGCGGGCGCGGCGCTCAAATGCGTCGGCATCGGGAAGTGCCGCAAGACCGACGCTGGAACGATGTGCCCGTCTTATATGGCGACGCGCGACGAAATGCATTCGACGCGAGGGCGCGCGCGGCTCCTGCATGACGCGCTCACCGGTGGGCTCAAAGACGGTTTCGCCGACCGCGCACTGCATGACGCGCTCGAGCTTTGCCTGTCGTGCAAGGCATGCAAAACCGAGTGCCCCGCGTCGGTGGATATGGCAGCGTACAAGGCGGAGTTCCTGACCAACTACTACGTCGATCATCGGCGCCCGCTGTCGGCGCATTTCTTTGGACACATTCACGAGTTCGCGCGGCTGGCGTCGATTGCGCCAGGCCTTGCGAATGCGATTGCGGGCGGCGCCGCGAGCGGGATCATCAAGCGCGCCCTCGGAGTGCATGCGCAGCGCGAATTGCCGCGGTTCGCCGCGACTCCGTTCCGGCAATGGTTCGATCGTCATCGCACGCCAAATCCGCAAGGCGCTCAGGTGCTGCTGTTCCCCGACACCTTCAACAATTTCTTTGAGCCCCAGGTTCCGATCGCCGCAACCGGCGTGCTCGAACGCGCCGGCTTCCGAGTCATACTTCCGCCGCGCGACTTATGCTGCGGGCGTCCGCTCTACGATCAGGGGATGCTCGATCGCGCGCGCATCCGGATGCTCGGGGCGCTGAAGACGCTTGCGCCCTACGCCGAGCGCGGGATCAAAATCGTCGGGCTGGAACCGAGTTGCATCCTCACTTTTCGCGACGAGTTACCGGCGCTGTTCCCGCGCTTGACGTCGGTACACACGCTCGCCGCGAACACTATGTTGATCGACGAATTTCTCGCGCATGAAGTTCCGAACTTCGTGCCGCCGCAACTGCGCGGACGCGCCATCGTCCACGGCCATTGTCATCAGAAATCGCTGGCCGGAATGTCGGCGGAACTCGCGCTTCTGGAGAAGGCCGCCGACCTCGAAGTGGTCGCGCCCGACGCCGGTTGTTGCGGAATGGCGGGCGCATTCGGATATGGCGAGAGTCGTTTCGAGGTATCGCGCACCATCGGTGAGCGCGTACTGATCCCCGCGATCAACGAGAGCCGTCCCGACACGATCGTGATCGCCGACGGCTTCGCATGCCGCGCCCAGATTCGGAGCTTTTGCGACGGACGCCAGCCGCTGCATCTGGCGCAGGCGCTCAATCTTGAACCCGCTTCGCTGACGCTCAAACCCGATGCGCCGACGCTTTGACCCGCTGAGTAATGGTTGAATCCCCTGCGCCGATGCTCGAACCCGCCACATCGGATTGATATCTTTGACGACCATCAGGAGAATCTCCCCACCATGATGCGACTTGGAATTACGGTACCCCTCGACGGCTTTCAGAACCCACACTTCGGCGAATTGGTGAAGCATGCGGAGCGCGCCGGCTTCACGGACGCATGGTCCTACGAAACCTTTCACGGCGACGCGTTCGTGCCGCTCGGGGCGGCGGCCTTGGCAAGTGAGAAAATGCGGCTCGGCACGGCGATCGTCCCGGTCTTCACGCGTCCCGCCGCGTTGATCGCGATTTCGTCGGCGACCTTGCAGCGTATCTCGGGCGGCCGCTTCATTCTCGGCGTGGGCATCTCGACGCCGACCATCGTCGAGCAATGGATGGGGGTGCCGTACAAGATGCCGGTGACGCGCCTGCGCGAGACGGTCGAGGCCTTGCGCGCCGCGTTCACGGGGCAAAAGGTAACCATGGCCGGCAAGACCGTTCACATAAACGGGTTCCGGCTCAGCGGTCCGGTGGAACCGGCGCCGCCGATCTATGTCGGTGCGCAGGGTCCCCTGATGTTGCGAACGGCGGGCGAAATCGGCGACGGCGTGATCGTCAATTACATCACGCCGGAAACCTTCGGCCCGCTGCTCGAGCACATTCGCGAGGGCGCTCGGAGCGCCGGCAAGCCGACCGACAATATCGACATCTGCTGCCGTATCCAGGTCGCGGTCGATCCCGAAGAGGAAATCGTGCGCGAAAATCTGCGGCGCGAACTCACGGCTTACGTCACGGTGCCGCAATACAACAAATTCTTTCGCGAGATCGGTTTCGAGAATGAGGCGCGCGACGCCTTCGAGGCCTGGAACGCGGGCGACCGCAAAAAGGCGCTCCAGTCAATTCCGCAAAGTATGGTCGAATCGCTGTATGTACTCGGCTCTCCCGATCGAATCGCCAAACGGCTGCACGAATTCGAGGCGGCGGGCATCACGACCAGCACTCTGCAATTCACCTCGTTCGCACCCAACCACGACGAGCGGCGCGCGCGCATCCTGAAGGCAATCGAAACGCTGGCTTCGAATTGGTAACCGCGAACGAGAACGCGCGAGAGGTTTAGCACGTAAAAGGAAAACGCCCCGCCGGGTTGGCAGGGCGTTCTTTAGTTAAGGGATAGAGTCGGTCGCGGAAACTACGGGCGCTGTCCGAACAGCGGTCCCAGCAACGAGCCCATCCCGGGCTGCGAATTTCCATAGTACCCATTCGCGTAGTTGTTGGTGCTGGAATAGCGGCCGAGGTTGTACCCGTTATTCGCGCCGCTGTAAGCGAAAGGATTCAGGCCTGCGCGCGAGTTCGCACGATACCCGGGGCGAGGCGCCCAATGGCAATGATGTCCATCGGAGTTGCACGTCCACATCAGACCGGGGTTCCGACGATCCAGCATGCCTTGGCCATCCGCAGGAATGCCTAAGCCGGAACGGTAATTGTTGTAGCCGTAAACGGGCTGATTGTAGTTATAGCCGTAAGCGGGCTGGCGGTAATTGTAGCCGTAGGCAGGCGCGCTGTAGTTGTTGACCGGCGGGATCCAGCCTTGGTTATACGGCCGCTGATATCCGTAGCCATTTCCGTAAGCCGGCGGACGGTAGCCAGGACGGGCGCACTCTTCCGCGCGGCGATGGTTGTCCCAACCATGCCAGCCACCTTCGGTCTGCCCGTGATGCCAGCCGTGTCCATGGTCCCAATCATCCGCGAGTGCCTTGCCAGGCACCGCGAACGTCCCCACGCTGACAATCGCGGAGAAGACCCACGCAGCAATTGCTTTCTTTGAAATCACGCCCGGAACCTCCTGTCCAATTTAGACCTTTTAAACCTCGAAACTTTTGACGCAGGTAAAGGTATTTATGTTTACCTTCGGTCTCGTCTCTCTGTCATAAAGGACAAAGCATCAAGCGTGCCGCGACTTGATCGTCAAAAAGACGAGGATTTATATGGGGGCGGGGTTGAAAGAGAATCGAGAACGTACTAAACCAGCCGCAATTGGTAACCATGTATACCAATTCGGCGGCGAGCCGATCGCGTAGTGATTTTGGAGCCGAGGGCGCATTCGAGGTCCGGGACGAATGGTCACCCGGACTCCGGTGGTAAGGCGATTTAGCGCAAAAAACGATGAAGGCGACCGTTGACGGCCGCCCTCACGCTTACGCGGTTTCTTCTGGCGGGTTGCGAAAGCTCCCTGACTTCAGGGGCTAACGGTTTACTTAGGCGCGGGCCTTGTGCAAATTGCCACGCGCAGCAGACCGTGCCGGTGCAGCGACCGCACCCTTGCGCTGAACGGCTCTTGGCGCGAAGGTCTTCGCTGCCGTCGCTACAACTGCTTGGGGCGCTTCAACCGGCTTTACAGGCGCAACCGTTTCCGCCGCAGGCTCGGGCACGATACCCGCTGCGGCGTCGCTTTCAGCGCGCGCAACCGCTTCGGCCTTGGCTTCCGCCGCTCGCTGGATAGCCTCCAGCTTACGCTGCTTCCAATCGCGCAATCCGCGTCTCATGTACTCCGGATTGATATCGAGCATGTCGCAGACGTTGTCGAAAGAGAAGACCCAATGCTTATCTTCGAGCGCAATCCATTCGTCGGCCTCACGGTACAGGCGCTGGCCTTTATTGGTGGCCGAGTCCATGCACTTCATGAAGCATTCAATCGCGTCCTCGAGCACGCTGAGAATCAGGCGCTTCTCGCCCTCAAGCAGATGCTTGCGGCGCATCGCCTCGAAATATTGAATGGGCAAGAGGGTGTCCGGCTCGAATAGGGCCGGCAATCTCTCGTCCAAAGTTTCCTTTTCCTGCATTTTAGCTCCCTGGTCTAACCTCATCGCATCCACCCCGCCACCTCCTTATCTAAGACGTTCAGCGAATTCTGCGTATTCAGTCCTCGCTGTTTTCCTTGTACAACTCGTTCCATGCCATCTGGATGGCTTCCAGCTTGCCTTCACTGGAGGCACCCGGCTCGTCACCAAACTCATCAAGGTCGATCACCCATTGCCGGATATCCGTAAATCGCGCCTGTAGCGGATTGAGTCCGGGGTGATTCTCGGCAAGAACCTCGGCAATCTCTTCCGCCTGGTCCCACTTGAATTTCATTACGAATAAACCCCCTCGATTGGTGCCGGGAGGGGGCTCGCATGAGATGTGCCGATAAGGCCGCGCATTATGCACCCACCCGTATTTTTTGTCAAGCGAGCTCCTCGATCGACTTCTTTTCGAGCGCGAGCTTGATCGCACTATCCATTATACGTTCGGCAAATGGCGTAGTTACTTCGTTGAGTTCCTCAACGAGTTTGCTTAGCAATTCGCGATCCTCACCGCGGCGCGCCAACTCCACGCGCGCCACCACTTCCGCCATCCGCCGCCGCTCAGCCGCGTCCACCAACTCCCCATACTCGCGCAACTGCTTGTCGAGAGCGGTCAGAATCTGATCGGCATCGTTGCGCGCCGAGATCAGCAGCCGTTGATCGATATCCTGCTCGCCGAAATCGATCGACTCCTCGAGCATACGCTCGATATCGTCGTCGGTGAGCCCATAACTGGGTTTGATATCAACCGAATGCTCACGCCCGGTCCGCTCATCGCGCGCTGTAACATTGAGTATTCCGTTCGCGTCGATGAGGAAAGTGACTTCGATGCGAGGCATGCCCGCGGGCTGTGGGTCAAGTGGCCCGAGCTTGAAGCGCGCGAGGCTGCGGCAATCGGGCGCCAGTTCGCGTTCGCCCTGCAACACGTGGACATCGACGTGCGTCTGATTATCGACCGCGGTCGTGAAACCCTCGGTCGTACTCGTCGGGATGGTGGTGTTGCGATGGATGAGGCGCTCCATCACGCCGCCCATGGTTTCGATTCCGAGCGACAGCGGCACGACGTCGAGCAGCAGCATGTCACCCTGCGTACCCATCAGAACACCCGCCTGAACCGCAGCGCCCAGGGCTACGACCTGGTCGGGATTGAGCGTGGAAAGCGGCTCGCGGCCAAAGAACTCGCCCACGCGGCGGCGCACCAGCGGTATCCGCGTCGAGCCGCCGACCAGGACGACCGAATCGATATCGCTAGCAGCGAGACTGGCGTCGGCAAGCGCACGCCGGCAGCATTCCAGGGTGCGATCGACCAAGGGCGCCACCAGCTTATCGAACTCGGCGCGGGTAAGTTGGCGCGCGATCTTTCGATCTGCCAGATTCAGCTTCAATTCGACATGTTCGGCTTCGCTCAGACGCCTTTTAGCGTCCTCGGCGACCAGCCTGGTGCTGTTCCAGACGTGGCGATCGGCGCGAATCCCCTCGGGAACGCCCTCGAGAATGACATCGATCAACGTGCGATCGATGTCGTCACCACCCAGATGAGTGTCGCCATTGGTCGCCAGCACCTCGAAGATGCCGCCCTTGATATTCAAAATGGAGATGTCGAAAGTGCCACCACCGAAATCGAACACCGCAACTCGCCCTTCGGCCTGCTGATTGAGGCCATAGGCAAGCGAAGCCGCGGTTGGCTCGTTGACCAGCCGCACGATTTCGAGTCCCGCGAGACGGCCGGCATCTTTGGTGGCCTGCCGCTGACCGTCATTGAAGTACGCCGGCACCGTAACGACGACGCGATCGACCTTTTCACCGTCGAGTGCGGCTTCGGCGCGATCCTTCAGCGCGCGCAGGATTTCGGCGGAGATCTGCGGCGGAGTATAGGTTCGCGAACCAACCTGAAAGCGAACCACCGGGCCGGAGAGGTCGGTGAAAGTGTAGCGGCGGCGATCCTCATTAGCGAGTTCAGCACCGCCAAGGCCCATGTAACGCTTGACCGATCGCACCACCGCGCCGGTCTCGCCGCCGGGAAAATCCACCGCCGAGACGCGGCCGTCGCGCTCAACACTCAGATGCGGCTCCATCGCAATCGCCGCGTCACCGACGAACACCTTGCCGTCCGGCGCGAGCGCTACCACCGACGGCAACAGTTCCTCACCGCTGGCGGCGTCGCCAATCACGCGCGGCTTGCCGTCATCCATCACGGCGATCAGGCTGTTGGTGGTGCCGAGGTCTATGCCAAAAATTCGCGCCATCGAAACCTTCTAGCTGAATCCGTTCTCCACGCCTTCCAAACTCATTCGGCTCTTGGCCTAATAAAAATTCTGCCGCGCCTCGCGTGGCCCTTTAAAATGCGACCGCCCGCCAGCGAGGTGTGCCGCAACCGTCAAGCCGCCTGGGCTGAATCCAGTTCCCGGTCGATGTCGCGAATCAGGGTTCTGAGATAGGCGATCTTCGAGAGCGCCGCCTTTAGTTCCATCACCAGGGCATCGGTTTCCGCGCCATCGTTAAGATGATCGTAAGCATCGTGAGCGGTGCGCGCATCCCAGCAGGCAAAATTTCGAGCGAGTTCGCGCTGGGCTTCTTCGATCATGTGATGCAATTGGGCACGGCGATCACTGATTTCCGCCCGCAACAATCTAGTGGCACTCGCAGCGGCGTCTCGCACGGCCCGAAGGTCGGACAACTGTTCCTGCACTTCGAAAACCGTCTCCGCGAGATCGGCAGGAACGTTTTTGTTGTTTTCGGCCAGCTTGTGATGATTGAGTTCGAGCCAGTACAGTCCGCGGCTGACCGGATCGCGCAGGGTGCGATAGGCGCGAGTCAGTAAAGCGGTACCGCGCAGGCTCAGTTCGCGCAGATTGGCTGCGCTATTGGCAAAGCGATCGGGATGAATCCGCCGGCTGAGGTCGTGGTACACCTGTTCGAGCTTCGCCGAATCGATCGTGAGCTTGCGCGGCAGTCCGAGCGCGGCAAAAAGGTCCAATGCGGTACTCAGCGGCACGCCGCATTGTGCGCATAGCAAGCGCGGCTCCTGCACGCTTTCGCATGAGTTACACTTGATCATGATTCAGTCGAAAGCCGGGTTGTCTTGCCTCAAACGACGAAGGACTCGCCGCATCCGCAGGTCCGCTTGGCGTTGGGATTGACGAGGCGAAAGCCCGCCGCCATCAGATCTTCGCCATAGTCCAGCTCGGAACCGTTCAGGTACAGGAAGCTCTTCTTGTCCACGATGAGCCGCGCACCGTCGCGCTCGAAGACCTTGTCGCGCTCCTTCGCCGAGTCGATTTCCATCCGGTACTGCAAGCCTGAACAGCCGCCGCCGACGACCTTGACGCGCAGGCCGGCCTCGGGCTTATCGGCGGTCAACTGGTGGATCTTTTTGACCGCAGTTTCGGATAGTGTGACCGTAGCCACGTTTACTCAGCCCTCCTGCGACTTCTTGGGCGCTTCTGCAACCGGAGCCTGATGGGCCTTCCAGTCGGTAATGGCGGCCTTGATCGCGTCTTCCGCCAGCACCGAACAGTGAATTTTCACCGGCGGCAGGTTAAGCTCGTTGACGATGACGGTATTCTTGATCGTCATCGCTTCCTCGATATGCTTGCCCTTCACCAGTTCGGTAACGTAGCTGGAGCTCGCAATCGCGCTACCGCAACCGAAAGTCTTGAACTTCGCATCCTCGATCACCCCGCTTTCGGGATTGATCTTGAGCTGCAACTTCATCACGTCACCGCATTCGGGCGCGCCAACGACGCCGGTGCCGACGTTTTCCTCGCCCTTCGCGAAGCTGCCGACATTGCGCGGATTGGTGTAGTGTTCGATTACTTTTTCCGAATAAGCCATAACTCTAATCTCCGGCGTAGTTCTCCCCGCCTCGTTACTCCGTCTTCCACTGCACCGACTTGAGATCGATACCTTCACGGGCCATCTCGTAGAGCGGCGACATTTCGCGAAGCCGCTTGACCTCCTTGGTCACCCGGTCGGTCACGAAATCCACTTCGTCTTCGGTATTGAAGCGGCCCAGGCCGAAGCGAATCGAGCTATGGGCCAGCTCCTCGTCAACGCCCAGCGCGCGAATCACGTACGACGGTTCGAGCGTCGCCGAAGTGCATGCGGAGCCCGAACTGACCGCGATATCGCTGATACCCATCAGCAGCGACTCACCCTCCACATACGCAAAGCTGACGTTCAGGTTGCCCGGCAGCCGCTCGGTCGGATGACCGTTTACATAGACCTCATCGAGCCGCTCGAAAATTCCCGCCTGTAGCTTGTTGCGCAGATCGAGCAAGCGGTTATTCTCCTCGGTCATCTCGGCCTGGGCGATTTCGCAAGCCTTGCCCAGACCAATAATACCGGTGACGTTCAGAGTGCCGGAGCGCATCCCGCGCTCATGGCCACCGCCATCCATCTGCGGCGTGAGCCTGACGCGCGGACCCTTAGAGCGGACGTAGATCGCGCCCACACCCTTGGGGCCGTAAATCTTGTGCGCACTCATCGAAAGCAGGTCGATACCGTCGCGATCCACATCGACCGGAATCTTGCCGACCGCCTGCACCGCGTCGCAATGGAACACGATACCCTTTTCCTTGGCGATCCGGCCGATTTCCGCAACCGGATGAATCGTGCCGATCTCGTTATTGGCGTACATCAGCGTGATCAATACGGTCTTGTCGGTGATCGCCGCACGCACCGCGTCCGGGTCAACCATGCCGTATCTATCCACCGGTAAATAGGTCACGACCGCCTTGCCGTTGCGCTCAAGCGTGCGGCAGCTATCGAGGACCGCCTTATGCTCAGTGACGCACGTGATGATGTGGTTGCCCTTGTCCTTGTAGAACTCGACGATCCCTTTGATCGCGAGATTATCGGACTCGGTCGCGCCGCTGGTAAAGATGATCTCCTTGGACTTGGCGTTGATCAGCGAAGCAATCTGGTTGCGCGACTTATCAACCGCTTCCTCCGCCGCCCAGCCAAAACTATGGTTGCGGCTGGCCGCATTGCCGAAGGTCTCGGAGAAATACGGCAGCATCGCCTGCAGCACCCGTGGATCGACGGGCGTCGTGGCGTGATTGTCCATATAGATCGGCAGCTTAACCATTACTTCCTTTGCACTTTCCTCGCACGTTCCGCGCGCTTCTCCCGCTAATGCCCGCACTTAGACAGATTAGTGGACCTACCAGGTATAATATAGCCTCTGAACTGAGATAGTCAAACGGAAGGGCCCCACCCCTCACCCATCACAACGGCCAACGCGGAATAACAGACCCGAGGAGTCTAGTAATGGTATTCTGCTGCAATGTCAAGGATAAATGGGCCCCTGCGAACCGCCTGGTCAGGTGATTAAGAGCGCAAATCCGAAAGCCCATTCACCTCGTTCAGTGGCAAGATGAGGCTCTGTGATCCCTGCCGAGTTATCCTTACGGCGACGCGATTACGGTTAAAAGGGGCCTCGATTGGCCTCGTCGAAGACGACCTCATGAAGCTTCCGCTCGGTACGAATCGATTTCAGCGCCGCTTCGCGAGTCATCTCGAACTCGCGTTCGATCCAGGGCCGCAGACGCGCGATCAGATCCGCAGGGGTGGCCGCTGCCGCCACTGCCCTTCCGATACGGCAGCGAAAGACGACTCGCTCAATACCGTCGATGCGCTCCAAGGCAAGGGTGAGAACTAGGGCCTCGGCGCTCATGTCGGCCGGGGCGGCCTCGATAATTCGATAAGGCCCGCGTCCCGTCGTGATTTCAAGGGTCAAACTAGGCGACCGTGACTGAAACGAAGCAGCGGGAATGCGTAATCCAAGCCCATTAGCGAGCGGAGCTTACGAGAATGCGCATCGCGTTGAAGGCAACTTGCTCAGGCGGCGCGCGAGGCCGCCGCTTTACTTCCGACGCGACCCTTCTCCCAGAAGAGTACGACCGGGCCCGCGATATAGATCGACGAGTAGGTGCCGGTGATGATGCCGATGAAGAGCGTAAATGCGGCCGGCCGCAGGATCGGTCCGCCCAGTACCAACAGCGACAATACGACCGTGAGCGCCGTGCCGGAGGTCAGTACGGTGCGCGACAGGGTCTCGTTGATCGCGCGATTCATCGTGACCTCGAGATTCTCGCGGCGGCGCTTGCCCGCGTCCTCGCGGATACGATCGGAGACGATAATCGTGTCGTGAACCGAATAGGCGATAATCGTGAGGAGTGCGGCGAGCGTGGTCAAATCGAATTCCAGATGCGAAATGACCAGCGCGCCGGTAACCACCAGCACGTCGTGGATCAGCGCGACTACCGCGCCAGCCCCGAAGCTCCAGCTCACGTTCCGGAACCGCAGCGCGATATAGACCCCCATGAAGGCGGTAGCCGCTGCGACGGCGAGAAAACCATCGATACGCAAGTCGCGCCCGACCTTTGAGCCGACCGTCTCCACGCGCAGAACCTGCGCCTTGTTGGCCTGGCCGTAGCTCGTATCAAGCGCCGCCTCGAGCTGCTTGCCGAGGCTGCCGATATTCTTTACTTTTTCGAAGCGCACCAGGTAGCCATTTTGATCCTTGGCGCCGAACTCCTGCACGGAGATTTCGCCCAAGTCCATCGGGGCGAGCGCTTTGCGGATCTCTTCACCGTTGGTGGGTTTGTCGAATTTGAGCTGGACTACGCTGCCGCCGACGAAATCAACGCCATAATTGAGGCCGACAAATATCAGCAGCGCGATGGCGATCAGGTTGATGGCGGTCGAGACTGCGACGAAGAAATAGCGCTTGCCGACGAAATCAATATTGATGTCGGGCGGGATCAGCTGTAGTCCCATGATGCCTGTGGTTCTCCCGGCCGCGCTGCGATCCGCGATGCGGCTCGCACGGAATTTACAATTTCAGGCGCGCAAATCAAAGCGGGCGCCATCCGCCTGCCGAATTGCCGACAACATTGAACCTGTACGGCCCTTACGCTACGGCGGCGATGCTGCACGTGGCCGCCGAACGCACTCTACTTACTCGTGCCGCTTCAGGCTGCTGCGGTACGGGTCTTGGCACATTTGCCGCACTGATTGTTCACGTTGTTCGGATCTTCCTGGAGGCCATCGTCGAGGGAGTGGCAAACCTTCATGCATTTGGAGCAGATGAAGTAGATGCCCTCGATGGTCTTGTTGATGCGCTCGCGATTGAGGATGCGGCCGCGCAGCTTCTCTATGCGGATACCTAAGAGGTCCTGGTACTGGCGCTTGATCTTGCGCCGGCCGGCTTCATCCTTGGGTAAATCGGCGTCTTCCTCGTGTTCGTCAACCGCGTCTGCAAAGCCCGAATAGAGGTCTTTTTTGGACGACTTGGTCTTGCGCACTCTGGCCATGGCTAAACCCGGGCCGCCGTCAACGCACTGGTCCGACGTAGCCGCAGGCCTTTTCGCAGACCACGTAGAAGCCCTTGCGCCCGTAGCCTGCGAAGAGCGTCACTTTGCCGTCCGCACCGCAGGTTGGACAAAGGCGCTTGCGCTCGACCTGTCCGCCGCTTTTTTCCGCCGTCTTTGCTTTCTTTTCTGCCATTGTCAAACCGCCTGTAGCTGAGCTGCCGGGTTCACAGCCGATGAGCGACGCCATTCGCGCCGCACAGCGCCCGATCTCTTAAGGTAATCACGACCGGCGCAGTATGAACGATAGCCAACCAAAAATTGCCGCGAGCCCGAAAATTACTCGCCATACCCCAAAAAATTACCCGGCTACTGCTTCGCCAGATGCATGCATCGGATGAACCGCAATCGCCGGGATCCCCCTCAAGCCTAAACGCCCCAAGACATTATAGTCAATAGTTGACGTGAGTGCACGGTTGCGCGCGCAGTCCTTAACCTTTAAGCGTGGTTACAACTTGAACTATCTACTCAAAGAAAACGACGCCGTACTTTTTATCGATCGCAAGGGCCGCCGCTATCTGAAAGTTCTGCGCCGCGGGAAAAAGCTCGAAATTCGCGGCGATCTCGCCCCGGAGAGCCTCTACGGCCTCGAGGAAGGTTCGCACGTGAAGTTCAGCACGGGCGAAAGATACCTGGTGCTGCGACCGACCTACGCTGACCTGATTCCTCATTTGCCGCGGGCCGCGCAAGTGATCTATCCGAAGGATACCGGGCCGTTGCTGGTGTGGGGCGATGTCTATCCGGGGGCGACCGTGATTGAGGGTGGCGTCGGGGCGGGCGCGTTGACGATCGCGTTGTTGCGAGCCGTCGGGCCTACCGGGCGGCTGATTTCCTACGAACTGCGCGAGGACTTTGCGGCGGCGGCGCGGCGTAACGTCGGAACGTTCTTCGGCGAAGCGCCCAACTGGACGATCAAGCTGCGCGACTTGTACGAAGGCTTCGACGAGACCGGCGTCGATCGCCTGTTCATCGATTTGCCCGAGCCGGGCCGTGCGTTGGACGTGGTCGCGCGTGCGCTGCGCCCGGGCGGCGTGTTCGTCGGTTACGTGCCGACAGTCCTGCAGCTCAAGGACACCGTCGAGACGCTCCAGCGGCGCCCTGACTTCGCCGAAATCGAGAGCTTCGAAACGCTCATGCGCAACTGGCACGTCAAGGGGATGAGCGTGCGCCCGGTGCATCGGATGATCGCACATTCGGCCTTTATTATCGTGGCGCGCCGTCTCTCCGATGCTGCCGCAGAGATTCCCGCAGCCGCCGCAGCCGTGCCCGGCGAAGTGGACGAACGCCCGGAAGATTCAGAGCACTTCGATGAAGCCGACGACGACGATAACGACGGAGATCTTTCGCAGAACTGATCAGCGGTGGAAGCTCACGAAAGCGGCGCCCACAATGCCGCCGGCGATGATCAACCACACCGAATTGAGGCGGAATCGGATTAGCGCGACAGCGGCAAGGACGGCCAGCGCTGCAGTGGTGGTATCGATGATCGCGTCGCGGCCGAGGTCCCACGTCACCGCGATCATCAGGGCGAGCGAAGCTGCGTTGACCCCGTCGAGGAATGCGCCCGCGATCGGCGACCGCCGGAGCCGCGGCAGCAGCGGTCCGCTAATCGCGACGAAGACGAACGCAGGCAGAAAGATGCCAATCGTTGCCACGATCGCGCCAGTGGAGGAGCCCATCAGATAGCCGATGAAGGTCGCAGTGCAGAACACCGGCCCGGGCGTAAATTGGCCGACTGCGACGGCGTCGAGCAGTTGGCCGCGCGTCAGCCAATGAAGGCGATCGACGAAATCGCTCTGCAGGAAGGCGATCAGCACATAGCCGCTGCCGAAGAGCACCGCGCCGATTTTGACGAACAGCAGGAACATTTTGCTCAAACTGAACGGGATCGCGACGGAGCCCGTTGCGGGCGCGGCAGCCGTGACGGCCGCAGTGGTCGCGGACAGTGCCGGAATTGTCGCGATCGCGCCCGCCATGAAACCGCCGCGCAATCGGGTGGGATTAGCGACGACGTGCAATCCGATCGTGATCAAGCCGGCGGCGAACAGGATCGCGATCTCGTTTAAGCCGAGCAGCGCTGCCGCAGTCGCGGCTATCGTGACCGCGATCAGCGCGCGCGTGCGGGCAGCGCTCGGCCATAGCCGCCACAGCGCCTGCAGGACTACCGCGATAATCACCGGCTTGATGCCGTACAGCGCGCCGGCCACTTGCGGCATCGAACCGTAGCGCATGTAGGCCCACGCGATAGCGATGGTGATCGCAACCGCCGGCACGATAAAGCATGCGCCCGCCACCGCCAATCCGGTAAAGCCCGCACGACGATGGCCGATATGGATTGCCATCTCGGTGGAGTTCGGCCCCGGAATCAGGTTGCACGCGCCGATCATGTCGAGGAACTCTTCATGCGAGACCCAGCGGCGGCGCCGCACGACCTCGTCTTCCATCATCGCAATATGCGCGGCGGGTCCGCCGAACGCGACCGTGCCGAGGCGCAGAAAGAGGGTCGCAAGTTCCCGTAGCCGTGCGGCCCGATCGTCAGACTCTATCGGCGTGGAAGTATCGTCGGGAGTCTCGATCATCGCGAGCGGCCTCTTCAATGCGCAACCGGTGGCAGCACCAGAATCTGCCCGCTCATCTCCGGCTGATGCACCAGGCATTTGAAACCGAAGAGACCCTCGCGATGAAAGGTGAAAACCCACGAGGTCTTCGTCAGCATCGGCAGTTTCTCGTACATCAGGACGTTGAGATCGCCATCGAGCACGGCGAGATCATGCTCATCGTCCGGCTGCAGATTCCAGAACTCGATCCTGGTCGGCTCATCCCGGTGGACGGCGATAAATTGCGGGCTGAAGGTATAGACCTCGCCGAATTTCGCGACCGTCGATTTCAGTCCGGTTTCCTTTACCGCAACCGCCTGCGTGATGACGGTGATCCCAGCGACGGCGTCTCCGGTCTCCGTAACGGTGACGATTTTCGCGTGATCGCCGGTGGGCAGGAAGAATCCACCCTTGTGTCCGGTATGGGCATGCGCAGCGGTGGATGCAAAGAAGATCACGACTGCGGCCACGGCTGCGAAGGCGCGCGCACAGTTGTACCAGCAGGGATTTGAAGCCTCATTTCGCCGTTTTGCAGCGTCATCCACGGCGTTAATGTTGCGGAGAAATGGTGCGGCGCACAATCCACCCTCCGTCGAATCAGAGATCGCGATGCGGTTCCGACTCAGTGATGACCGAAAAGAGATCCCAGGAAATTTCCGACCGCGCCAAAGACGTTGTTCGAGGCGGTCCCCATGCCCGACGGCGGGGCTGGCGGAGTCGCACTTGTAGCGCCGTTGGCCGCCTCGGTATCGGTCGATCCTTCGGGCGCGCCGCCGGCCGCAACGGTAGTCGCGGACAGAGCAGAGGCCCCGCTATGCAGCCAGCAGAGCCGCGTCGGCTCTGTGCCTTCCAGAAAGGGCAGCATCTGGACACGAGGGCAGTTGGGCGTCGCGAGGCCGCCGCTGGCCGGATCGATCGACAGCATCACGATGCCGGGCGGTGGCGGACCGAAGCCTAAATCGGGCTGGCGAACCGCGCTGGTCATATATCGAATCCATGCTGGCAAGGCGGCAGCAGCGCCAGTCAGTCCGATCGTCTCAGGCGCATCGAAGCCCACCCACACCCCGGTCACGAGCCGGCGCGTATAGCCCATGAAGTAGGCGTCGCGATAATCGTCGGTCGTTCCGGTTTTTCCCGCGGCCACAAAATTGAGGCCGAGGCGCGCCGCGCTCGCGGCGGTACCGTATTGAAACACGCCTTGCAGTGCACCGGTGATCAGGTACGCGACGGCACGGCTCATCAGGCGATCCTGCGTCACCGGATGTTCGTAGATGAGATGGCTGCTGCCATCGACGATCGCCTCGATCGCATAGGGTGGACGTTGCACGCCTCCGCTCGCGAACACCTGGTACGCGCCCGTCAGCTCGAGCAGATTTACCTCGCCGGCGCCGATGGTAATCGGCAGATAGTCGGGTAGCGGCGAATTGATGCCGAGCGATCGCGCGGTGCGAATAATTAACGGCGGTCCGATCAGGCTGCCGAGATACGCCGTCGGCACATTGAGTGATTCGGCCAGCGCGGCAGCCACGGTGACCTGGCCCTGATAAGTGCGCTCATAGTTCGCCGGGGTCCATCCATCGAAAGTCATTGGGCGATCGGGAAGGAGCGACGCGAGCGTCACTGGCTCGTGCAATGGATTGAGTTCGGGGTCGAGCGCGGCCAGATAAACGATTGGCTTGAACGCGGATCCGGGCTGACGTTCCGCATCGACGGCACGGTTGAACTGGCTGCTCACGTAATCACGGCCGCCAATCATCGCGACGATTCCGCCGGTGCGCGGATCAATCGAGACCAGCGAGCTTTCAAGTCGCTTATCGATGGCGTTGCGGTGCAGCCGCGGATGCAGTTTTTCGAGCCGCGCGAGGTTATCCACCACACTCTGGCGCGCCACTTCCTCGAGTTCGGGGTCGAGCGTGGTGTAAACTTTGAGCCCCTGCAGATTGCCGCCCGCGCCGGGAATCTTCTTCACCTGCGCAATCACGTAGTCGGTGAAATACCGCGCGCGCCGCAGCCCCGGTGCCGGGATCGCGACGACCGGCTGCGCGATTGCCTGGGCATATTGGGGATCGGTGATCGCTCCGGCGCGCCGCATCAGGCCGAGCACAGTATCGCGCCGCACCCGCGCCGCGTCCGGGTGACGACGTGGATCGTCGAGCGTCGGCGCCTGGATCATACCGACCAGCGTAGCCGCTTCAGCCGGCGAGACCGCGCGCAGATCCTTATTGAAGAAGTAATGCGCCGCCAGCGGCAATCCGTAGATCGGCGACCCTTCATACTCGCCCATCGGCACGTCGTTGATGTAGCGCTCGAGAATCTCCTTCTTGGTCAGCCGCATCTCGAGCACCAGCGCAATCGCAAGCTCCCGCACTTTGCGATGGAAGCTGCGCGTGTGGCGCTCGATAAACGTCCTTGCAAGCTGCTGCGTCAAGGTGCTCGCGCCCTGTTGCAGGCGATGCGAATGGAGATCGACGATCGCGGCTTCGATGATACGAAATGGGTTGAAGCCGAAGTGGTAGTAGAAATAGCGATCCTCGGTCGCGAGCAAACCCTGGATCATAAAAGGCTGCACTTCGTCGAGCGTGACCTCGGCGCGCTCGGCCGGCGCGTCTGGCAGCAGCCGCCCGATGACCTCGGGTTCGATGGCGATGCGATCGCATGGCGCGCCGAAGGAATCAGCGATATTCGCGACACGGTCGCCGTTGAAGGACAGGTGGACCAGCGATGCCGGATAGCCGCGCGACCCGATCGTGAACTCGCGAACGAACAGCGTCATCGCCCCCGGCACCATCGAGTATTCGCCTGGGTGGGCAACGCTATCGACTTGCGAATAGCTGAGCTGAACCAGCCGATCGACCAGGTGGAGCGGGCCCACTTCGTCGCCGGGCATAACCTCGAGCGGCGCCGAATAGATCGCCGAGGTCAGCGCCGCGTGCCGTTCCTCGATCAGTTCCGAGATGTCGGAATAGACTTGCGCGAGATAAAAACCGATACCGAAGGCAAACAGGATCAGGACGCCGGCGAGCGATCGCCGCCACCCGAGACGGCGCACGAACCGCCCCGCTGCGCGCGCTGCATTACGTGTTCGTTTCGCCGCGCTAACTGCGCGCTTGCCTGCATTTGCCATCAGGCGACCCCATCAACCCCTTCCCCCGCTCGGCTCTCCGCGCACGAACTTCCTCGCGCGACTTCCGCCAGGCGTATTGTCTCGCGCGCGCACGATCATTCCGAATATCTCAACTATATCGTGTCGCCGCCGTCATCGCATCCAGCGTAACCGACGCCGAACGGGTTCGAAGGTGAGCAGCGGTTCAACGAGGGCCGTTACTGCTTGTATCCGAACCGTCGCAGCAGCGCGTGACGATCGACTCGATCCGCGTCGGTCTCGACACCCTTGGGCGCGTTTCCGTCGATAACGCCCATCACCCCGCGCGCGCCGTCATTCTCGGCCACGACGATCGTAAGCGGATTCGCCGTCGCACAGAAGATGGTGCAAACCTCGCTGATGGATTTGATCTGGTTGAGGACGTTGACCGGAAAAGCGTTGCCGAGCATCACGACGAAGATGTGACCTGCGCCAATCGCCATCGCGCCTGCGACCGCCGCCGCTTCCAGCGCCTCGTCGGTTCCTGTATGGCGCACGAGGCACGGGCCCGACGCCTCGCAAAAAGCCACGCCGAACGTGATCCCCGGCACCGCCTGCACCAACGCCTCGTAGAGGTCTTCGACGGTTTTAATGAAATGGGCCTGCCCGACGATCACATTGACATCGGCGGATGGCTTCGCGATTTCGATTGCCTTCAGTTCCATCTGATCCGCTCACACCGGAGTGCATGCCACGCTCAATTCCGCAGCCGCAATCTATTCAGTTGCCGCGACAAGCTATCGCGACCCGGTCAGATGATATTGCGCGGCGCGCCACCCGGCCAAGAGGCGATCCGGCTGGGCGCTCGCGACACTGTCAGGCAAGAAATATGTGACGTCAGCTTTGTTGAAGGTTGAGTAAGCGACCGCGACGGGCGGTTTGCAAAACCGCCCGCGATTTATGGCGCTGCGCTCTTACGTGAACCGACCAGAGTCAGCGGTACTTTTCGGATGGCGTTCGCGGGTTCCTCATCGCTCATGGCGCGCCCGCCGTTGATCACGGCTGACGACCCCCAATGCGCTCCGCACGGACCATGTTTGAACGTTTCAACCCGATATGCGCCGACGACGCCTTCCAAGGGTCGATTGTCTTTGTCAACGGCGACCACACCGCCTCGTCCGTCAACCAGAAAAGCCCAGCGGCAGCGCACGCAGTAATAACAATAATTGTAGGGGTTGCGTACGGTCCCATTTCGAAATCGCTGGATTGCGAAAAGATGTCGCACGTGCCGGATGCGGGTATTCCGTGCGCTGAACAAGCGCTGCCATGCCTTGGCAGACCGATCCGATGTCTTGGCCGAGGCGTGCGATCGTTCTGCATTGCGATCCGGCGCGACGAAATTGTTGACGCTTACGGTGCGAGCCCACAGCCGAGCAACGAGTTCCAGCATTGGATTCGTGAGAGCATCAAATGTGCCCATTACCGAAGATGGAAATCAGTGGCTATTTGGAACGGCAAATGTGGCATTCGTGCAATTCACCGCAATACCCGCGTTGCAAAATGAAACGCACGTCCCTCGAGAGAGCGGCCTCGAACCTTCAGTCGCGCGCGTTGTCCAACTGACCTGCGACGATAGCCGGCGGCGAAGGAGTTGCGCTTTTTGGCGGCGACTCGCAGGATAGTGATGCGGTGGACGCGGGGCTGAAAGGTATAACGGGCGATTTGTTCGCGGCGCTGACCAAGCCGTCGCCAGCCGCCGATACGAGTCCGCCGCCCGCCATTTCCACGAAGCCGCAACCAGCGCGGCCCCGCAAACCGCAGTTCGCCCGACCGACGCTGCCCGCTGGGACTCTGCAGCCCACCGCATCTCCAGCGCCGCGGCACCCGAAAGGACCATCATCGGCCGGTGCCACTCGAGCGACGCGGTCGCCCGCGGTCGCGCGCAAGCTCCCCGCCTATTATTACCGTCTGCCGCTTCGCGCCCAGCGCTGCTACCTCGCCAGCGACGCGATCGATCGCTTTCCGCTCACGCCGAGTCCGGCGGCTTTCACGATGGTCGCGAACCTCAGGACGGCACTCGAAGACGGCGCGCCCTCGATCGTCCAGCGCGCCTCCCAGTCACTGATCAACGAAGTCTGCCGCCTGCTC
>Ga0302324_100001641_pt1 | contig 53854 bp, 51 predicted proteins | sample Palsa_T0_1_FD_201949 | JGI IMG/M metagenome (GOLD analysis project Ga0302324, IMG submission 201949) | Peat permafrost microbial communities from Stordalen Mire near Abisko, Sweden - Palsa_T0_1 | ecosystem: Environmental > Terrestrial > Soil > Palsa > Peat permafrost | place: Sweden: Abisko...
GCGGATCGAGGATGCCGTGGCCGCCGACGAGATATTCACCACGCTGATGGGCGATCAGGTCGAGCCGCGGCGCGAGTTCATCGAAAAGAATGCTTTGGCGGTCATGAATCTCGACGTCTAGGGGAGCCCCGCATGTCGACATCGTTCGTGCTTAACGGTAAGCCCACCACGCTGGACGCCGATCCGAACATGCCGCTGCTGTGGGCGATCCGCGAGATCGCCGGCCTGACGGGTACCAAATTCGGCTGCGGCATGGCCCTGTGCGGCGCATGCACGCTGCACCTGGACGGCCAGGCGATCCGCTCCTGCGTCATGCCGTTGTCCTCTGTCGCCGGTCGGCAGATCACGACCATCGAGGGCCTGCAGAGCAAGCCGGCGAAGGCGGTTCAAGCCGCCTGGATCGAGTTGCAGGTGCCGCAATGCGGCTACTGTCAATCCGGCCAGATCATGTCCGCGACCGCACTGCTGGAAAAAAACGCCACGCCGACGGACGCCGACATCGATGGCGCGATGAGCGGCAATATCTGTCGCTGCGCCACCTATTCGCGCATCCGCGCGGCGATTCATGCCGCGGCGCAGTCGATCAAGGCCTGAAGTCGTGAGCAACGATGTGAGCAACCAAGCACTCGCCCCGCGCCAGCCCACGCGGCGCGCCTTTCTCCAGGGAGCCGGCACGGCCACGGCGGTGGCGCTGACCATCGGCTTCGAATGGGCCGCGAGCGCGCGGCGTGCGCTGGCCACACCTGCCCCGGCAGCCGGCGCGCCGTTTGCGCCCAATGCCTTCGTGCGTATCGGCGCCGACAACAGCGTGACGGTGATCGCCAAGCATGTGGAATTGGGTCAGGGCGCCTACACCGGCATCGCCACCGTACTGGCCGAGGAACTCGATGCCGATTGGTCGCTGGTGCGGGTCGAGAGCGCACCGGCCGATGCCAAGCGCTATGCCAACCTGGTTTTCGGCACGTTACAGGGCACCGGCGGCAGCTCGGCGATGGCCAATTCCTGGGCGCAGCTGCGCGAGGCTGGCGGCAAGGCCCGGGCGATGCTGCTGAGCGCGGCCGCCGCGGCGTGGCATGTGCCGGTGGCGGAACTCACGGCGCAGAAAAGCGTCGTTTATCACGCCGCCAGCAAACGTCAGGCGAGTTTCGGCTCGCTGGTCGCGAAAGCCTCCGCCCTGGCCGTGCCGGAGACCGTGGCGCTCAAGGATCCAAAGGATTTCAAGCTGATCGGCCAGCAGCTGCCGCGGGTGGACGTGGCCGCGAAGGTCGACGGCAGCGCGCAATTCACGCTGGATTTCACCTTGCCCGGCATGCTCGTGGCGCTGCTCAAGCGTCCGCCGCTGTTCGGCGCGACGGTCAGTTCCTTCGACGCCACCGCCGCGAGCGCCATACCCGGTGTGGTCAAAGTGCTGCAGGTGCCGGGTGGCATCGTCGTGGTCGCCAAGAACTTCTGGGCGGCCAAACAGGGACGCGACGCGCTGCGGGTGCAATGGGACGACACGCACGCCGAGAAGCGCAGTTCCGCGGCGCTCATGGATGAGTACCGGCAACTGGCCGACAAGCCGGCGCTGACGGCGCGCAAACAAGGCGATTCGGCACAGGCCATAGGCAATGCCGCCCACAAGCTCTCGGCCAGCTTCGAATTCCCGTACCTCGCGCACGCGCCGATGGAGCCGCTCGACGCAGTCGTGAAGCTCACGGCCAGCAGTTGCGAGATCTGGGCCGGCGACCAGTTCCAGACCGTCGACCAGATGAACGCCGCCAAGACGGCGGGCTTGAATCCCCAGCAGGTCAGCATTCACACGCTGTTCGCCGGCGGCAGCTTCGGGCGGCGCGCCAACCTGAGCTCTGATTACATCGTCGAAGCGGTATCGATTGCCAAGGCGTACGGCGCCGACGGCACGCCGATCAAGCTGCAGTGGACGCGCGAGGACGATCTGCATGGCGGCCTGTACCGGCCGATGTACTTTCACAAACTCGAGGCGGCCCTGAGCGACAAGGGTGAGCTCACCGGCTGGCGGCACGTGATCGTCGGCCAATCGATCATGGCGGACACGATGTTCGCCCCGATCATGATCAAGGACGGCATCGATTCGACCTCGGTGGAAGGCGCCGCCACGATCGCCTATGACATACCGAACATCACTGTCGAATTGTCGACCACCAAGAACGGCGTGCCGGTGCTCTGGTGGCGCGTGGTCGGCAGCTCGCACACGGCTTTTGCGGTGGAAGCGTTCATCGACGAGGTGGCGCATGCTGCGGGCGCGGACCCCTTCACCTTCCGGCGCAAGCTGCTCGAGCATGAGCCGCGCATGAAAGCGGTGCTGGAGCTGGCGGCCGAGAAGGCCGGCTGGGGCAGCGGCCCGCTGCCCAAGGGCAAAGGTCGCGGCATCGCGGTGGCGCAAGCCTTCAGTACCTATGTGGCGCAGGTGGCCGAGGTCAGCGTCGATGAGAGCGGACACGTCAAGGTCGATCGGGTGGTGTGCGCGGTCGATTGCGGCACGCCCATCAATCCCGACATCATCGCCGCGCAGATGGAAGGTGGCATCGGCTTCGCGCTCGGAGCCGTGCTGTACGGGGCGATCACGCTCAAGGATGGGCGCATCGAGCAGGACAACTTCAACAGTTATCGCGTGCTGCGCATGAACGAGATGCCCAAGGTCGAGGTGCACATCGTGCCCTCGACGCTGCCACCGACCGGCGTCGGCGAGCCCGGTGTCGCCCCCTTGGGACCGGCCGTCGCCAACGCCATCTTCGCCGCCACCGGCCAGCGCATCCACGTGCTGCCGTTCCCGAGACCTGGTGTCGCATGAAGCGATCGCATCCCGTCCGCTGGACCATCGCCGCCATCATCGTGGCGGCGATCATCGTTTGCGCCTACAGCGTGTTTGCTCCCCGAGGCACCGATTTCGCGGGCGGCAAGCGCGTGGCGCTCGCCGATTATCAGGGACCGGATCCGACCGGCGTGCCGACCTCACTGAAATCGGCGAGCCTGGTCGAGCGCGGCGAATACCTGACGCGCGCGGCGGACTGCGTGGTCTGCCACACGGCCGAGCATGGCACGCCGTTTGCGGGTGGGCGCGCTTTCGTGTTGCCGTTCGGAACGCTGTACTCGACCAACATCACGCCCGATGTCGACACCGGCATAGGCACTTACAGCGATGCGAATTTTCTCGACGCCGTGCACAAGGGCATCGGCCGCGGGAACACCCGGCTCTATCCGGCCATGCCGTATGCCAGCTACAGCACCATGTCGGATGCCGATGCGCTGGCGATCAAAGCCTACCTGTTCACGCTCAAGCCCGTGCATGCACCGGCACCCGAGAACAGCCTGGTTTTCCCGTTCAATCAGCGCAGCCTCATGAGCGTGTGGGCGCTATTGTTCAATGCCGACAAGCGCTATGAACCCAACCTCGAGCGCAGCGCCGAATGGAATCGCGGCGCATACCTCACCGAGGCGATGGCACATTGCGGCGAGTGCCACACGCCGCGCAATCTGTTCTTTGCATTGAACGACCGTCAGAAATTCGCCGGCACCATCCAGGCCGGCTGGCGCGCCTACAACATCACGCCCGATCGCAGCAGCGGCGTCGGCGCCTGGAGCGACGCGGAGCTCGCGCATTATCTTTCCATCGGCCATGCCGACGGGCGCGGCAGTGCCTCAGGTCCCATGGGCGAAGCGGTGGATGAGAGCCTGAGTCATTTGCAGCCCAGTGACATCGCCGCGATCGTGACCTATGTGCGCTCGGTGGCGGCGATCGCCAGTACGGATTTGCCGGAACCCCGAGCCAATCCCGCACCGGCCTCGTACGCCGAAGGCCTCACCGTCAATGCGGATGCACATGGCCGGTCGGTTTACGAAGGCGCCTGTGTCGGCTGTCATGGTTGGACCGGCATCAGTCCGGTCCTCCCCTATGCGACGCTGACCGGAACGCGTGCCGTCAACGATCCCACGGCTAATAACGTCGCGCAGGTCATCATCCGGGGCGCCCAGCGGCATACCGCCAGCGACGCCGACAATATGCCGGCGTTCGGCGATGCCTATTCGGATGCCGAGATCGCCAGTCTGGCCAACTATGTCACGGCTCGATTTGGCATCCAGGGTTCGGACCTGACGGCCGCGAACGTCGCGAAACTGCGCACCCAGGATTAGCGCGCGCCCGGCATCAGCGCGCGCCCGGCATCATTGACCGGCGTCCTGGCTGGCCAGGCCGCCGATGGCCGCCCAATCGAGCTTCTCACCGCCCTGGGCGAACAGCCGCAGAAAGCGATCGCGCAACAGGCTGGCCAGCGGCATCGGCACGTTCATGCTTTCGGCCGCCGCGAGCGTCAGACGGATGTCCTTGTGACCGAGCGGCGCGGCGAACGCCGCCGGCTCGAACTTGCCCTCCGCGATGAGGCCGCCGTAGATCTTGTACGACGGCGCCGGGAAAATGCTCGAGGTCAGCAGTTCCACATAGGCGTGCCGATCGATGCCGGCTTTGCCGACCAGCGCGATGGCCTCGCCGAGCGCTTCAATGGCCGAGGCAATCAGAAAATTGCCGCTGAGCTTGACCAGATTCGCGGACGAGGGCTCGCTGCCGATCGGAAACGTGCGCTGGCCGATGGCTTCGAACAGCGGCTGGCACGCCGCGAGCGCCGCGGCCTCACCCGCGGCCACGACGAACAGCTTGGCCGCTACCGCCATCTCCGGCCGGCCGAACACCGGCGCGGACACATAGCGCTGTCCGGCTTGCGCGTGCGCGCTCGCCAGTTGCTTGGATAGCGCGACGCTGATCGTGCTCATCGAGACGTGGATCGCCCCCTTGGGCAGCGTGGCGAGCAGGCCCTCGTTGCCCCAGACCGTGTCGCTGACCGCGGCATCGTCCGCCAGCATGGTCAGCACCGCCTGGCCGTGACAGGCCTCGGCGACGGCGGTCGCCGCGCGCGCGCCCTGCTCGATCAGTGCGCGGGCTTTCTCCGGGCTGCGATTGAACACCACGAGCTCGTGACCGGCCTTGAGCAGATTCGACGCCATGGCCGCGCCCATGTGTCCCAGACCAATGAATCCAACTTTCATGATGAAGCTCTCCTCAAGTTTGTGCGATCGGCGCGGATTCGCGCTGCCATAGCGCGTACAGCCCGACCAGCGGCGGTACGATGAAGCACCATACGCCTTCAAAGGCATAGATCAGCGCCGCGCTGGCACAGCCGAGCGCAAACGCCGCAACACCGGCGGACATCCGGCGCAAACGAGCCTTGGTCGCCAGGCGCGCATCCGGGCTCAGGCGATGCAGCATGTCGGCCAGGTCGATCATGACCTGCGTGGTATTGCCGGTCATGATCGTGGTCGGCGAAGTGCTTGCCATATGAATCCGATGCACGGCATTTTGAATCGCCATGCCGGCCACCAGCGTCATGCCGGTGGTCAGCGCCTGCCAGCCATCGCCGCTGTGAAACGGGCCAAGGCTGATCGCGAGTGCCGCGCCGAGCGTCAACAGCAGCACCTTGAGGCACAGCAGCGTGCGCAGCGCCGGCCAACCGACGGCCGGCAGCCAACGACTCAGCAGCCGGGTCGCGAACACGACCAGGCAGAATACCGGCAGCGCCAGCAGCTTGGGGACCACGCCGCTGGTGCCGAGCACCAGTGCGGAGCCGAGCGTGACGAAGTTGCCGGTGACGTGCGAGGTGAACAGTCCCTGCAGCGCCAGGTAACCGGCGGTATCGACGTAGCCGCCATTGACACTCAGCAGTACCGGCAGAGTAGGTTTCATGGCGGCAGTTCCTCGGGCGGCATGTTTCTCTAGCGCGTCGAGTTGGCCTCGATCCAGGCCTGCGCTTCGGCATTGACCTCGCGCGGATTGCGGCCGGCAGCGGTGATCGGCGCACCGATCACGACCCGGATCGTGCCGGGCTTCTTGACCAGCCCGCGCCGCGGCCAGAAATAGCCGGCATCGTGCGCGATCGGCACGATCAACCGGTTGTTCTCGGCCGCCAGCAGCGCACCGCTGATGCCGTAGCGGCGCGTCTGCCCGGGCGGCATGCGCGTGCCCTCGGGAAAGATCACGATCCACTCGCCCTCGGCCAGACGCGCCTTACCCTGTTCGAGTACGCCGCGTACGACGCCCGGGCCGCCGCCGCGGTCGACCGCGATCGCGCGCAGCAGCAGAATGCCCCAGCCCACGAACGGGATCCAGGTCAGCTCGCGCTTGAGCATCCAGACGTGTGGCGGCAGCAGCAGCGCCTGAGCGACCGTCTCCCAGCTCGAGGAATGTTTGATCAGCGCGATGTGATTGCCCTTGGGCAGATGCTCACGTCCTTCGACGCGATAGTCGAGCCCGCAGCTCCAGCGCAGCACCGCCAGGATCACCTGCGCCCAGACGCGCGCCAGCGCGAAGCGGCCGCCGAACGGCAGCAGCAGCGAAGCCAGCGTGAAAAAAATCCCGTAGCAGAAGGTCCAGAACAGAAAGAACCCGGTGAAGAACAGCGAGCCGAGGAACTGCAGCGGCACGATCCGCACCGCTCAGCCCGGCAACCGCGACAGATCGGCGATGCCGGCGAACAGCGCCCGCAGCTGCGCCAGCAAGGCCACGCGGTTGTCGCGCAGCGCGCTGTCGGGATCATTGACCAGCACCCGGTCGAAGAACTGATCCACTGCCGCGCGCAGGCCCGCCAGCAGATCCAGCGCCTGCGCGTAGTGACGCTGCGCCGTGGCCGTCTCGACCTGCGCGCGCAGCGCCTCGAGCGAGTGATGCAGTTCGCGCTCCGCGGGCTCGCGCAGCAGCTCCTCGGATAGCGCGCGCGCGGCAGTGTCCGCCGATTTCTTCAGGATGTTGGCGATGCGCTTGTTGGCCGCGGCGAGGCTGGCGCCTTCGGGGCGCGCCACGAACGCCACCAGCGCGCGCAGCCGCGCGTCGAAGTCCAGCAACGAGCGCGGCTGGGTGGCGAGCACGGCGTCGAACATCTCGGTGCTGATGCCATTGGTTTCGGCGCGCTCGAGATACTGCGCGCGCAGGCGCTCGAGCACGAAGTCGTAGATCTCGGCGCTGATCGCCGGGGCGCGCACGGACAGCTCGGCCAGCGGTTGAAGAGCCACGGCCCGAGACAGCAGCGCGGGCAGATCGAGTTCGAGCTTGTGCTCGAGCACGATGCGCAGAACGCCGATGGCCGCGCGCCGCAGGCCGAACGGGTCGCGCGTGCCGCTGGGTTTCTGGCCGATGGCGAAGATGCCGGCCAGCACATCGATCTTGTCGGCCAGCGCGACCGCATCGCCGACCGCCGAAGCCGGCAGCGCATCGCCGGCGCCGCGCGGCAGGTAGTGTTCGCCGATCGCCTCGGCGACCGCCGCGTTCTCGCCGTCGGCCAGGGCGTAGTAGCGGCCCATGATGCCCTGCAGCTCCGGAAACTCACCGACCATGGCCGTCAGCAGGTCGCACTTGCACAGCTCGGCGGCGCGGGCGCTGGCGGCGGGGTCGGCGCCGATGTCCGGCGCAATCGCCGCGGCGAGCGCCGCGATGCGTGCGCTGCGACTGGCCTGCGATCCCAGTTGCGCTTGAAAGGTGACCGCGGCCAATCCGGTGAGCCGGGCATGCAACGGCTGCCGGCGATCCTGCTGCCAGAAGAACTCGGCATCCGCCAGGCGCGGCCGCACCACGCGCTCGTTGCCCGCGCGGATCAGCGCTGGTTCCGGACTGTCGATGTTGCTGACCGTGATGAACCAGGGCAGCAGCGCGCCCGCTGCGTTCTCGAGCGCAAAGTAGCGCTGATGATCCTGCAGCGTCGAGATCAGCACCTCGCGCGGCAGCGCCAGGTAACGGGCGTCGAACTGTCCCGCGATCGCCACCGGCCATTCCACCAGCGCCGTGACCTCATCCAGCAGCGCCTCGGACATGATGGCACGGCCGTCGAGCTGCGCCGCGAGCGCCTCGACCTGGCTGCGCACGCTTTGCCGGCGCTGCTCGAACACGGCGATCACCTTGCCGCGCCGCTGCAGTGTGTCGGCGTAGGTCGCCGGTGAGCGGATGCGCAGCGCCCGGGGCGCCATGAAGCGGTGGCCGAAACTGGCGTTGCCGGCGCTGACGCCGAGTATCGAGGCCGGCACGAGCTCGGATCCGAGCAGCATGAGCAGCCAATGCACCGGCCGCACGAATTGCGCCTCGAGCGCACCCCAGCGCATGCGCCGTGCAATCGGCAAGGCATCGAGTGCGGCCTGGACCAGAGCGGGCAGCACAGTGATCGTGTCCGCGCCGCGCCTGAGGCCCGCGTAGTGCAGATACTCGTTGCCGCGCGCATCGCGCTCGCTGCCCAAGTGTTCCAACGCCACGCCGCAGCTGTTGGCGAAGGCCAGCGCCGCGCGGGTCGGCGCCCCCGCGGCGTCGAAGCTGGCGCTGCGCGGCGGCCCGCGACGCACAATCTGCTGGTCGGGTTGACGCAGGCTCAAGCGGCGCACCAGCACCGCCAGCCGGCGCGGCGTGGCGAACGACTCGACCGCGCCGCTCTCGAGCCCGAGTTCGCGCAGGCGCGTCTGCAGCCCCTGCGCAAACGCCTGTTCGAGCGTGCGCAGCGTCTTCGGCGGCAGTTCCTCGGTGCCGAGCTCCACCAGGAAATCGCGGCGGGTCATGCTGTGGGCGCGTGCGCGAGCATTGGAAAGCCGAGCGCTTCGCGACTGGCGTAATAGGCCTGCGCCACCGCGCGTGCGAGCGTGCGCACGCGCAGAATGAAGCGAGCGCGCTCCGTGACCGAGATCGCCCCGCGCGCATCGAGCAGATTGAAAGTGTGCGAGGCCTTGAGTACCTGCTCATAGGCCGGCAGCGGCAGCGCTACCGCCAGCAGCGCACTGCAGGCGCTTTCATGTTCGTCGAAGCGACGCAGCAGCACCGCGACATCGGCGTACTCGAAGTTGTACTTCGACTGTTCGATTTCATTCTGCTGGAACACGTCGCCGTAGCTGACGCGGCCGCGCGGGCCGTCGTTCCAGGTGATGTCGAAAATGCTCTCGACGCCCTGCAGATACATCGCCAGCCGTTCCAGGCCATAGGTGATCTCGCCGGTCACCGGCCGGCAGTCCAGGCCGCCGACCTGCTGGAAATAGGTGAACTGCGTGATCTCCATGCCGTTGAGCCACACCTCCCAGCCCAGGCCCCAGGCCCCGAGTGTCGGCGACTCCCAATTGTCCTCGACGAAGCGCACGTCGTGGACCCTCGGATCGAAGCCGAGCAAGCGCAGACTGTCGAGGTACAGCTCCTGCAGGTCCAGTGGCGAGGGCTTGATGACCACCTGCAGCTGGTAATAGTGCTGCAGCCGGAAGGGATTGGCGCCATAGCGGCCGTCGGTCGGACGGCGCGAGGGCTGCACGTAGGCGGCGCTCCAGGGCTCCGGGCCGATCGAGCGCAGGAAGGTCGCGGCGTGGAACGTGCCGGCGCCGACCTCCATATCGTAAGGCTGCAGGATCACGCATCCGCGCGCGGACCAGAAATGCTGCAGCGCGAAAAGAAGATCCTGGAATGTCTGCGGCTTAGGGCCGATCTTCGGACTTTGCATCAGCTTCGAGTATAAGCGAGGAGCCGCCAGGAGCCGCCGAGGGGCGGCACCCCCTCATATGCACTATAATAGGGCGTGGGCGCGTTCGCAGGGGTGGCGCGATTTCCTAAGCTTTTGAATTTCTGAAGTATTTGGCTTATGCAGGGCTTGGCACGCTGGCTGCATCCTTATGGGGCTCAGCCAATAACAATCAACGAATACCGGAGGCGACCATGAGTTCACGCGATGTACTGCACTTGATCAAGGAAAAAGAGGTGAGGTGGGCCGATCTGCGCTTTACCGACACCCGCGGCAAGGAGCAGCACGTCAGCATCCCGTCCCGCTACGTGACCGAGGAGTTCTTCGTCGAAGGCAAGATGTTCGACGGCTCGTCCATCGCGGGATGGAAGGGGATCAATGAGTCCGACATGATCCTGCTGCCCGACGCCTCGACCGCCATCCTCGATCCGTTCTTCGAGGAAGCGACGGTCAATATCCGTTGCGACATCATCGAGCCGGCGACCATGCAGGGCTATGAGCGCGATCCGCGCTCGCTCGCCAAGCGCGCCGAGGCCTACCTCAAATCCACCGGCATCGCCGACAGTGCGCTGTTCGGGCCGGAGAACGAGTTCTTCATTTTCGACAGCGTGCGCTGGGGCGCGGATCTGCGCAGCGCGTTCTACGAGATCGATTCGATCCAGGGCGCATGGAACACCCAGACCAGCTACCAGGACGGCAACAAGGGCCACCGTCCGGGAGTCAAGGGCGGCTATTTCCCGGTGCCGCCGGTCGATGGCTTCCACGACATCCGCGCGGCCATGTGCAAAGCCTGCGAGGAGATGGGCCTGATCGTCGAGGTGCATCACCACGAGGTCGCCACCGGTGGGCAAAGCGAGATCGGCGTCGGCGCCAACACCCTGGTCAAGAAGGCCGATGAAGTCCAGATCTTGAAATACGCGCTGCACAACGTCGGCGCGAGCTTCGGCAAGACCGTGACCTTCATGCCCAAGCCGCTGGTCGGCGACAACGGCAGCGGCATGCACGTGCACCAGTCGCTGTCGAAGGACGGCAAGAACATCTTCGCCGGCGACAAATACGCCGGTCTGTCGGAAACCTGCCTGTACTACATCGGCGGCATCATCAAGCACGCCAAGGCCATCAACGCCCTGACCAATGCCACGACCAACAGCTACAAGCGGCTCGTGCCCGGCTTCGAGGCGCCGGTCATGCTGGCCTACTCGGCGCGCAATCGTTCGGCTTCCATCCGCGTGCCATGGGTGTCGAGCCCGAAGGCGCGCCGCATCGAGGTGCGCTTCCCGGATTCCACTGCCAACCCGTATTTCGCCTTTGCGGCGATGATGATGGCGGGCCTCGACGGCATCCAGAACAAGACCCATCCCGGCGATCCGGCCGACAAGGATCTCTACGATCTGGAGCCCGAAGAGGCCAAGCACATTCCGACCGTGTGTCACTCGCTGGACATGGCGCTCGAGCATCTCGATAAGGATCGGGAGTTCCTCAAGCGCGGCGGCGTGTTCACGGACGACGTGATCGATGCCTATATCGGCCTCAAGATGCAGGAGGTCACGCGGCTGCGCATGACCACCCATCCGATCGAGTTCGATATGTACTACAGCGTTTGAGGGGTATGCTTAGCCGTCATGCGACCCATCGTGTCTGGCTGCCTCGTGGCCCTGAGCCTGCTGGTGCTCGGGGGCAGCGCTCTGGCGGACACGATCACTTATCGCTGGGTCGATGCGCAGGGCGTCGTGCACTATTCCGATCAGCCGCATCCCGGCGCGCAGGAGATTCATCTCACGGGCGCGCAGACCTATCACGGCACGCCGGACAACCTGAGCTCGGCCGCGTCGCCGGCCGCACCGCCGCCCGCCGCGAGCCCCAGTGCCTACCGCTCCTGCGCGATCACGCAGCCGGTGGCCGACTCGAGCCTGTTCGCGCCCGAAGCCGTGGATGTCTCGGTGCGCCTGAGTCCAGCCCTGCGCCCGGGCGATCAGCTCGGCGTGCTGGTCGACGGCGCGGCACTGCAACCGCAGGGGGATGGGGGCAGCTTCCAGCTGCCGGCGCCCGACCGCGGCGCGCACACCGTCACTGCCGAAGTGCGCGATGCGGAAGGCACGGTGCTGTGCAGTGCCACCGCCGTGACGTTCTACGTGCAGCGACCTTCGGTCAACTCGCCGGCCTCTCCCATCAAACCCCATTGACGGCCGGCGCCATCGCGGAGCGACGCGATGGCGCTTGAGCATTTCAGCCCCTCGCCGCTGTCGCATTTCGATCCCGCCGACCTGCTGGACGTGCTCTCGACCGGCGTCATCGTGCTCGATTCGCAGCTGTGCGTGGTGTATGCCAATGTCGGCGCGCAGGATCTGCTGGCCGTAGGCCTGAACCAGGCGCGCGGCCGCCCGCTCACCGAGCTGTTCGACGACGCGCAGTCCCTGGATCAGCTGTTGCGCCGCGCACTCGAGCGCGGTGAGCCCTACGCCGGGCACGAGATCCCGCTGACGCCGAGCGCCAAACAGGGTCACCGCGAACCGGTCGTGGTCGACGTGACCGTGACCTCGCTCGAGGGACAGGTGACCGGCACGCATCTGCTGATCGAGCTGGCCGACGCGCGCACGCGCCAGCGCATCTCGCGCGAAAGCGAGATGCTCTCGCGCCTGGACGGCAGCCGTCTCATGATTCGCCAGCTCGGGCACGAGATCAAGAATCCGCTCGGCGGTCTGCGCGGCGCCGCGCAGCTGCTCGATCGCGAGCTGCACGACGGCTCGCTCAAGGAATACACCACGGTCATCATCAACGAAGCCGACCGGTTGCGCGCGCTGGTAGACAGCATGCTCGGACCATCGCGACCGCCGAAGAAGGACTCGGTCAACATCCACGAGCTGTGCGAGCACGTGTTTCATCTGCTGCGCAGCGAGGCCGCCTCCGGCATCGCCATCGAGCGCGATTACGATCCCAGCCTGCCAAACGCGCAGTTCGATCGCAACGAGGTCATCCAGGCGCTGCTCAACGTAGCGCGCAACGCGCTGCAGGCGGTCGACCCGTCCGGCGGCCGGGTGATGCTGCGCACGCGCGCGCTGACCAATATCAACATCGGCACGGCGCGCCATCGCCTGGTTGCAAACATCCAGGTGGAAGATAACGGCCATGGCGTGCCGCCGGAACTGCAACGCAGCGTGTTCTATCCGCTCGTGACCACGCGCTCGACCGGTACCGGACTGGGACTGGCCGTGGCGCAGGATCTGGTGACGCGGCATCGCGGCATCGTCGAGTTCGAAAGCCGGCCCGGTCATACCGTTTTTTCAATCCTATTGCCGCTGGAAGGTGCCGAATGACTATTCAACCCCTGCGTGTCTGGCTGGTCGACGACGACAACTCCATCCGCTGGGTGCTCGAACGCGCACTCAAGAACGGCGGCATGGTGCCCAAGGCCTTCGATGCCGCGGAGCCCGCGCTGGCGGCGCTGCGCAACGACACCCCGGATGTGTTGATCACCGACATCCGGATGTCCGGACAGTCGGGACTGGATCTGCTGCGCCGGGTTCATGACGCCCATCCGGAACTGCCGGTCATCGTCATGACCGCGTACTCGGATCTGGGCAGCGCGGTCTCGGCCTACGAGAGCGGTGCCTTCGAGTATCTGGCCAAGCCGTTCGACATCGACCAGGCGGTCGATCTGGTCAAGCGCGCCGCGGCCGCGGGCGTGCGCAGCATCGAGAGCGCCGTGTCGACCCCGACCATCCCGGAGCTGCTGGGGCGCGCGCCGGCGATGCAGCAGGTTTTTCGCGCCATCGGCCGCCTGTCGCGCTCGAGCGTGAATGTGCTGATCACCGGCGAGTCGGGAACCGGCAAGGAGCTGGCCGCGCGCGCGCTGCACGAACACAGCCCGCGCGCCAACAAACCGTTCATTGCGCTCAACACCTCGGCGATTCCGGCGGAGCTGCTCGAGTCCGAGCTGTTCGGCCACGAGAAGGGCGCTTTCACCGGCGCCGACAGCCTGCGCCGTGGCCGCTTCGAGCAGGCCGACGGCGGCTCGCTGTTTCTCGATGAGATCGGTGACATGTCGACTTCGCTGCAGACGCGGCTGCTGCGGGTACTGGCCGAAGGCGAGTTCTATCGCGTCGGCGGCCAGACCCCGATCCGGGTCGACGTGCGCGTCATCGCTGCCACCCACCAGAACCTCGAAGACCGCGTGCGCAACAGTCAGTTTCGCGAGGACCTGTTTCATCGGCTCAATGTGATTCGCATCGAGCTGCCGCCGCTGCGCGCGCGGCATGAGGACGTGCCCGATCTGCTCGAGCACTACATGCGGCTCGCGGCGCAGGAACTCGGGGTCGAGCCCAAGGCCCTGACCAACGAAGCCCGCGAGAAACTCAGCGCCTACGCCTGGCCCGGCAACGTGCGCGAGCTGGTCAATCTGTGCCGCCGCTTCACGGTGCTGGCACCGGGCAACGAGATCCGCGCCGAGGACCTGCCGCCGGAGATCACCGGCGCGGTCGCCAATGCCACGCCGGAGCAGGACTGGACCTCCGCGCTGGCGCAATGGGCGGATCGTCAGTCGCTGTCGCCGCCGCGGCCGCTGCTCGATGATGCGCTGCCGGCGTTCGAGCGGACTTTGATTCGCGTGGCACTCAAGCACACCCAGGGCCACAGACAGGACGCCGCGAAGCTGCTGGGCTGGGGCCGCAACACGCTCACGCGCAAACTCAAAGAGCTCGGCATGGACGATGTCGACGATCAGGACTGAGCCGGGCGCCCCGGGCGGGGCGCGCGGCGCCGCCTGAAGTCCCTGAGGATCTCGCGCGCGGCATTGTGACCCGGCGCGCCGGTCACGCCGCCGCCCGGGTGCGTGCCCGAGCCGCACATGTACAGTCCGGGCAACGGCCCGCGGTAGTCGGCGTGCCCGAGCATCGGCCGGGCCGAGAACAGCTGATCGAGCTGCAGCGCGCCGTGAAAAATGTCGCCGCCGATCAGGCCGAAGGTTCGCTCCAGATCCAGCGGGCTCATGATCTGTCTGCCCAGCACAGCGGCTTTGAAATTCGGCGCGTAGCCGTTGACTGTGTCGATCATGAGATCCGCCACGCGCTCGCGATGCGCATCCCAGGATTCGCCGTTGGGCCATTGCGGCGCGACGTGCTGGCAGAACAGGCTGGCGACGTGCCGGCCCGGCGGCGCGAGGCTGTCGTCCACGGTCGAGGGAATCAGCATCTCGACGATCGGCCGCTTCGAGCAGCCGAATGAGCGCGCATCGAAGTAGGCCTGTTCCATGTAATGCAGCGTCGGGGCCATGATGATGCCGGCGGTATGGTGATCGGCCAATTGCTTGCCGGGCTTGCAGCGGAAATCCGGCAGCTCGGACAGCGCGACGTTCATGCGAAAGGTACCCGAGCCGCAGCGCCACTGGTCGATGCGTTCACGGAACTGCGCGCTCAGCACGCCCGGGTCGAGCAGCTGCTGGTACAACAGCTTCGGATTCAGGTTCGAGACCACGGCCTTGGCGCGCACCGACTCACCGGCCTGCGTCACCGCGCCGACCGCGCGGCCGCGCTCGACGATGATCTCGCGCACCGGGCTGCGCAGACGAATATCGACGCCGCGCTCGGCCGCCGCTCGCGCCATGGCCTGCGTGATCGCGCCCATGCCGCCGATGGCGTGGCCCCAGACGCCCTTCTTGCCGTTGACTTCGCCGAACACGTGATGCAGCAGCACGTAGGCCGAACCCGGCGTGTACGGACTGGCGTAGTTGCCGACGATGCCGTCGAAGCCGTACACGGCCTTGATGGGATCGCTTTCGAACCAGCCGTCGAGATAATCGCCGGCGGAACTGGCAAACAGACGCAGCAGCTCGCGCCGCAGATCCAGATCGAGCTTGCGCAATCTGCCGCCGATGCGCGCCGCGCGCAGCAGCTGCGGCAGCGCCGCGTGCCAGCTGCCCTGCACGACATTGGGCGGGGTCTGCAGCACCAGCTCGCGCAGCAGGTCGGCAATCAGGTCCAGCCGTTGCGCGTAATCAGCCAGACGCCGCGCATCATTGCTGGAGAATTTTGTCACCTCGGCAGGCGTGATGTCCGCGCCCGTGCACAGATAGCGGCCATCGGCCGTGGGCAGAAAGTTCGACAGCCGACGTTCGACTATCCTGAGCCCGTGACGCGCCAGCTCGAGCTCGCGAATGACCTTCGGGTTGAGCAGCGAGACCGTGTAGGCTGCGACTGAATTGCGGAACCCGGGATGAAATTCCTCGGTCACCGCGGCGCCGCCCACGACCGCCCGCCGCTCGAGCACCGTGACCTTGAGGCCCGCGGCGGCCAGATAGGCCGCGCACACCAGGCCGTTGTGGCCGCCACCGATGATCAGCGCGTCGCATTGCTTGCTCATGGTGGGCATGATCCACGTTTCCGATGCGCATCATATAAACTCAGCGCGAGGCCCGCTATCCATGTCCACCTGGTCGCAAATCGCACGGCAGATCGTGCTGGACAATACGCTCAGCGATTGGCTTGTGGCCGCGCTGGCGTTCCTACTGACCTTCACCGTCTTGCCCGTGGCACGCGGCTATCTGCGGGCGCGGCGCAGCCACTACGCCAACCGCGATCTGCCGCCGCCGGTGGCGCTGTTCGCCTATCTGATGGACCGCACCAGCCGGGTGGTGCTCTGGATCCTGGCGCTGTACGCGGCCGAGCGCATCCTGACGCTGCCGCAGCGCCTCGATCGCGTCTTCGAGATCGCCATCGTCGCGGGTTGCTGGCTGCAGCTGGGCATCTGGGCCGCCGCGGCCGCGCGCTTCGGGCTGCAGCGCCAGCAGGCGCGCTCGGGCGACGTGCGCATGGCCGGTTCCATCGACATCGTGCTGTTCGCGCTGCGGCTGCTCATCTGGATCGTGGTGGCGCTGCTGGCGCTCGAGAACCTGGGCGTCAGCGTCGGACCGCTGGTCGCCGGGCTGGGCGTCGGCGGCATCGCCATAGCGCTGGCGGTGCAGACCATCCTCGGGGATCTGATTGCCTCGCTGTCGATCGCGCTCGACAAGCCCTTTGTCATCGGTGACTCGCTGCGCATCGACACCTTCGAGGGTACGGTCGAACAGATCGGCATCAAGAGTACCCGGCTGCGCAGTGTCACCGGCGAGCAGATCATCATTGCCAACGCCGACCTGCTCAAGAGCCGGGTGCGCAATCTCGGCCGCGCCAGCGAATGGCGCGCGCTGTTCAACCTGTCCCTGGTGTACGACACAGCGGCGTCGCTGATCGATCAGGTGCCGACGCTGGTCAGCCAGGCGGTCGCCAGCTATGACGGCACGCGTTTCGTCTATTGCCTGCTCAAGCAGCTCGCTGATTCAGCGCTGGTGTTCGAGGTGTGCTTCTTCGTCGAGAATGCACCCGGTCGCGACCTCGGCCGTGCGCTCGATCAGGTCAATCGCGAGATCCTGCGCTCGTTCGAGCGCGCCGGTATCGTGTTCGCGACCCCGGCACGCACGGTCTGGCTGCGCGATCAGCGCGACCCGCGAAGCGCTCACGGCGGCGAATAGGCCGTGAATCGCGGCCGCCAGCGCGCCAGCGCGCCCAGGCCCGGAACACGATTCAGCCCGCGCAGCAGGCCGTGCGCCTCGATCCAGCGCGCGTACTGGCAATACACCGGGTCGAGCGACAGGTGACGTTCCTCGGTCTTGGCGCGCAGATAGTAGACGCCGTTGAGCAGGCACAGCAGCAGGCAGCAGCGCACGGTTTGCGCGACCGAGACGTTGATCATGAACGGCATCGAGATCAGCCACCACGACAGGTTCTTGGACAGATACGCCGGGTGCTTGCTGTAGCGATAGCTGCCGTTGGTGATGATGCCGCGATGGGTCAGGTTCGAAAACCGGCCGCCGAAGGCAATCGTCGACCAGACATAGATGAGCACCAGCAGCAGGATCAGCGAGCCCCAGAGCCCGTACAGCCAGGGCGTGCCGCCGAGCCAGCTTCCCCAGCCGCCGCTGGTGTCATAGGCCAGGTACTGCGCGCCGATCAGCGACCAGAGCGGCTCGTAGCAGACCAGCGCCACGACCCAGCCCAATACAGTGGGCTCGGTGGAGCGGATATGGGTGTCGGTGAGCTTGAGCGACATCAGGTAGGTCATCGACACCAGCGCGACATCGATGAAATAGAGCGTGAAGTAGGCCCAATCGAAGATGCCCTTGAAGCCGTGCAGCTGATTGAGGTCGTAATGCAGCAGCTTGTCGAGGTTGTCGCAGAAATAAGTGAACATCAGCGGCAGGTAGTAGCCCTTGACCAGCCAGCCCAGCAGATGCTGGCCGATCACGCGCGCCGAGACATCGTCCCAGTGCAGCATCATGGCACGCCCCATCTGCCACAACGCGTCGCGCGGTTCGCGCAGCCGCCGATCGACCCAGTAGATGTAGGGCAGGCAGACCAGCCCCCACAACGGCAGCACCACGCGCAGCGCCGCCCAATAATTGCCGTAGAAGCCCTGGCTCGCATATTCCGGAAACAGCCAGTACAGCAGCGCGATGAAACCCACGGAGCCGAGCAGCCCGACCAGCTTGGTCAGGCTGCGCGGCCAGCTGCCGGCGGCGGCCGGTGCCACCAGTGTCCGCCGCTGCACTTTCTGCCACCACAGATCCGGAACGAACACACCCAATGCCGTGACCGCCATGACGATCAGCGCCAGATGGGCGATCTGGTGTACCGGTGTCCAGAAGTTAAGGGCCGTGACGGCCAGCAGCAGGCAGATCGCGCCGCTCCAGGCGATCGCTGCATGGGTCGCCGAGGCAGGGCGATTCATTGTGGCACGTGGCGCATACGCGCCTGCCAGGCCAGCGCCAGCGCGGCCAGGAATAGGGGTTCGATGGGCTTGCGGTATCGGCCTTCCATGATGCCTTCGCGCTGCAGCGCCAGCAGCAGCAGGCTCGTCAGTGCGCAGGCCGGCAGCAGCCACTCGCGGCCGCGATAGTGGCGGCGCGCCGCGGCGATCGCGGTTCCCGCGACGATCGGCAGCCACAGCCAGCGCGTCCAGACGCTGAGCCAGCCGACCAGGGTGCTGCGATCGTTGTCGGGCCAGGACTGGCCGAAGAACAGATAACACAGGTTCTCAGCGAAATCGCGCCAGCGCAAGCCGGGCTGCCGCGGCATCTGCGCCAGCACGCGCCGCCAGTCGTCACGGCCGCGGCGGGTATCGATCGTGATCACCAGCAGGCCGCGCCGCGAGGTGGTCCAATCCGAGAACGGATAGAAGGTCGGGTTGTAGTAGCTCGGACTGCCGAATGTATAGACGCCCTGGGAGCCGTAGTCGATCTGGATGTCCCGGCTGCTGCTGGTGCGATAGACCTCGTTCAGATACAGGTTGCCGAGCGGCGCGAAGTAGCCTAGCCCCGCGCGCGCGTGCAGCCCGGCGGGGATTGCCACGGCGGCGCTCAGCGCCAGCGCCAGCAGCGCCGCGCGCAACCGGTGCGGCTGCAGTACCCAGGCCCAGAGCAGACTGAACAAGGCCATCGGCAACACGACATTGCGAGTGAAGCTCCCCGCCAGCCAGAGCGCGCAGGCGGCGGCGAAGGCTACCAGCGTGCGCTTGCGCAGCGCGCGCAGCGTCAGGGCGAATGCGAACCCGGTCAGCGTCAACAGCAGTGTCTCGGTCATGAAGTAGCCGTATACGCCCAGGAAGGCCGGCCACAGACCGATCACTACCGCGCTGATCAGCGCCGGCTCGCGCGGCATCAGTTCGCGCAGCGCGCGATACCAGCCGTAGGGCATGGCCGCACACGCCAGGCCGCAGCCGGCCAGTACCGCCGCACCGGCGTCGCCGGGAATGTGCTGCAGCAGGAACAGCCACAGCTGATAGAGGTAAGGATCGCTGCTGCCCATGATCGTCGGCTGCAGGAATTCACGCGCGGTCTGCCAGTGCCGCTGCGCGTCGGAGAACAGGTGCGTCAGCGGCGAATTGAATAATGGATACAACAGCCGCAGCACCAGCACGCAGCCGAAAATGCTGCTCCAATGCACTTCGCGCGCACTGAGCGTGCGCATGTTCTTTACGGCTCTTGCGGCAGAAACAGCCACAGCAACAGGTAGATCAGCAGTCCGGCGCCGAAATAAAGCAGCGTCAGGCAGAAGATCACGCGCCAGGCCCACGACGGCAGATCCGTGTGACGGCCCAGTCCGCCGCAGACCCCGCCGATGAAGCGGTCGCTGCGCGAGCGTGCCAGCTGATGCAGGAACGAACGGCCGGCATCCGCCGCTGCCGTCGCCGCGTCCTTCGCCGGCGAGCCGTCGAGCGCCTGCGCCTTGGCGCGCACGAATTCCTGCTCGCTGATCACGCCGCGTTCGCGCAGCGACTGCAGTTTTTCCAGCTCCTCGGCAATGCTCATGCGCACTCCCGCGTGAGCCGCGTGCCCGATTCCAGCGTGCCGACCAGCTGCGCCACCGACTGCAGGCCCTGGGCGCTCAGGTACTCGGCGATGCCCTGATTGACGCTGCGGCATACCAGCGGATCGTAGAACAGCGCGGTGCCGATGCCGACCGCGCTGGCGCCGGCGATCAGGAATTCCAGCGCATCGCGCGCGTTGCAGATGCCGCCCTGGCCGATGATCGGAACCTGCCTGGGGCCGGCCACTTCGTACACCTCCTTGACCTTGAGCAGCGCGATCGGCTTGATCGCCGGTCCCGACAGGCCGCCCTGACCGTGACCGATCACGCAGCGGCGCGTGGCCAGATCGATCGCCATGCCGGTTACGGTGTTGATCACGGCGAAGGCGTCGGTGCCGGCATCGATGCAACGTCGCGCATTGTCGCGTATGTCGGTCTGATTCGGCGACAGCTTGGTGATCAGCGGCTTGGCGGTCACGCGACGGCAGGCGGCGACCACGCGTGCGGACATTTCCGGCACATTGCCGAACTGCACGCCGCCCTCCTTGACGTTCGGGCAGGAAATATTGATCTCGATGGCATCGATGGGCGAATCGTCGAAGCGTCTGGTGACTTCGACGTATTCGTCGATGGTCGAGCCGCAGACGTTGGCGATGAAACGCGTCTCGGTGAAATCCAGCGTCGGTAGAATCTGGCGCACTACATGATCGACACCGGGATTCTGCAGGCCGATGGCGTTGAGCATGCCGTCGCTGGTCTCATAGACGCGGTGCGGCGCATTGCCGAGCCGCGCCATCCCGGTGGTGCCCTTGAGCACGATCGCGCCGGCGTCGCGGTTGGAGAAACCTTCGACGCGCGTGTACTCCTCGCCGAAGCCGACGCAGCCGGACAGCAGCACGATCGGGGAGGCCATATCCAGGCCACAGAAGCGCGTCGCCAGGGCGTTGCTCAGCACATTGCTCATGGCTCGATTATGCGCATCGCCGCCGGCACTGTCACGGCGCGGCCGCCGGGCCGCGCCACGGGTATGCTGGCAGCGTGTTGCACGTCATTCTGCACCAGCCGCAAATTCCGCCCAACACCGGCAATATCATCCGCCTGTGCGCCAACAGCGGCTGCCGGCTGCACCTGATCGAGCCTCTTGGCTTCGAGCTCGACCGGCGCTCGGTGCGGCGCGCCGGGCTCGACTATGCCGAGCTCACGAGCGTGCAGCGGCATGCGAGTCTGCCGGCCTGCCTGGCCACGCTGGGCCGGACGCGCGTGTTCGCGATCGAGACCGGAGCGGCCAGGCGCTACAGCGAGGCGCGCTTCGCGCGCGGAGATGCGCTGCTGTTCGGCTCGGAGACGCACGGCCTGCCGCCGCAGGTGCTCTCGGGGCTGGCGCCGGAGCGCTGTCTGTCGATACCGATGTGCGCCGGCAACCGCAGCCTGAACCTGTCCAATGCCGTGGCGCTGGTGGTGTACGAGGCCTGGCGTCAGCTGGGCTTCGACTATGTTTGACAGCGCACATACCATCGCGGCAAAGAAGCGGATTCTGCTTATGTGGACCCCCTGCGCGACAAAACTATCAAAGGCGGCCCGCTGCACCTGCTGCTGATCGAGGACTCTGAGGACGACGCGGAATTGCTGCTGTACGCGCTGCGCCGCGCAGGCATCGAGGCTACGCACCGGCGCGTGCAGACTCGTCCGGAGCTGCAGGCGGCGCTGGCCGACACTTGCTGGGACGCCGTCATCTCGGACTTCAAACTGCCCGGTCTCAATGGTCTGGATGCGCTGGCGATGGTGCGAGCGGCCGGCCTGGATATTCCGTTTCTACTGGTGTCCGGCACGATCGGCGAGGAAGTAGCGGCGGCGGCGATGAAGGCCGGCGTCAACGACTACATCATGAAAAGCAGCCTGGCGCGCCTGGCCCCGGCGCTGCAGCGCGAGCTCAAGGACGCGCAATTGCGCACCGCTCACCACGCCTCCGAGCGCGACCTGATCGCCAGTGAGCAGCGCTATCGCGCCCTGACCGCGCTATCGTCCGACTGGTATTGGGAACAGGACCAGAACTTTCGCTTCACGATGCTGTCGTTCGGTCTGCGCGACAAATACAGCGAGTCATTCGCAGCCTACGTCGGCAAGACCCGCTGGGAACTGCCTTACCAGCACATGGACTGGAGCGAGCACCGTCGCGTGCTCGAGGCGCATTTGCCGTTCTACGACCTGGAACTACAACCGCTCACGCAGGACGGAGCGCTGGTCTACATCAGTATCAGCGGCGAGCCGAAGTTCGACGCCGAGGGAAAATTCGACGGCTACCGCGGCATCGGCCGGGACATCACCGAACGCGTCAGGCGGGTCGACGAGCTGCGACGCTTCCATACGGCGATGGACGCCATCTCGGATGCCATATTTCTGGTCGATCGCTCCAGCATGCGTTTCGTGCATGTCAACGATGCCGCCTGCCGCCTGCGCAGCATGACGCGCGCGCAGCTGCTGGCGCTGGAGCCCTGGAAGGTCTGGGGATCGCTCTCGGGTGGCACCTGCGCGGAGCTCGAGCACACCTACGACAACCTCATCGCCGGCGTCGACGGCAGCGTTCCGCTGGAATTCCTGTGGCAGAGCGATGAGGGCGCGCCACGATGGCTCGATATCCGGCGTCACGCGCAATGGCTGCGCGGCCTCTGGACCATCGTCATCCTGGTGCGCGACATCACCGAACGCAAGGAAGCGGAAAACAAGCTGCGGCGCCTGAACCGCATTTACGCCATGGTCAGCGGCATCAACGCCCTGGTGGTGCGCGTGCGCGATCGCGACGAGCTGTTCCGCGACGCCTGTCGAGTCGCCGTCGAACAGGGCGAATTCGAAAAGGCCTGGATAGGCCTGGTCGATGCCGGCGAAGACAAACTGCTGCCGATCGCCTCGGCGGGCCTGGACCAGAAGTCCCTGGTCGCCATCAAGGGCCTGTTCGCCTCGGGCGCCGGTGCACTGCAGGGCAGGACCCTGGCGGCGCGGGCGGTTCGCGACAAGGCGCCGGTCGTGTCCAACGATCTGCAGAACGACCAGGAGGTGGTGTTCGGCAAGACTTATGCCGCAGCCGGCATCCATTCTCTGGCCGTGTTTCCGCTGCTGGTCGCCGACCAGGCGATCGGCGTGCTGGTGCTGCACACGAGCAAGCGGGAATTCTTCGACCAGCAGGGGTTGAAACTGCTGAGCGAGTTGGCGGGCAACATTGCCTTCGCGCTGGATAGTCTCGACAAGCAGGAGCGTCTGGATTACCTCGCCTATTACGATGCGCTCACCGGACTGGCCAACCGGCGGCTGTTTCTCGACCGCGTCGCCCAGTACCAGCGCAGTGCCGCCAGCGGCAAACATCAGCTGGCCGTATTTGTGATGGATCTGGAGCGTTTCCGCGGCATTAACGACAGCCTGGGGCGCCCGGCCGGCGATTCATTGTTGCGGCAGGTGGCGCAGTGGCTGACGAGCTTCGCCGGCGATGCGAACCTGCTGGCGCGAGTGGGTGCGGATCAGTTTGCCGCGGTATTGCCGGAGCTGAGCAAGGACGGCGACGTCGTGCGGCTGGTCGAGAACACCATAGCCACCTTCCTGAATCATCCATTCAGCCTCAACGATGCCGACTACCGGATCGCCCCCAAGGTCGGGGTGGCGCTGTTTCCGGATGACGGCGGCGACGCCGACACGCTGTTCAAACATGCCGAGGCCGCGCTCAAGAAAGCCAAGGCGAGCGGCGATCGCTACCTGTTCTACGCGGAGAAAATGTCCGAAACCTTAAGCGGACGGCTCGGCCTCGAGAACCAGCTGCGTCAGGCACTCGAGAACGAGGAGTTCGTGCTGCACTACCAGCCCAAGTTCGATCTGGTCAGCGGCGTGCTCACCGGCGCCGAGGCGCTCATGCGATGGAATCGGCCGCGGCTCGGCCTGGTGCCGCCGGGCCAGTTCATCCCGATACTGGAACAGACCGGATTGATTCGCGAAGTGGGTCGCTGGGCCCTGCGCAAGGCCATCGGCGAATACCTGCAGTGGCTCGGCAAGGGGCTGCCGGCGGTGCCCATCGCCGTGAACGTGTCACCGCTGCAGCTGCGTCATCGCAGCTTCGTCGCCGAGATTTCGCAGGCCATCAGCATCGATGCGCGCGCGGCCGCGGGCCTGGAGCTCGAGCTCACCGAAAGCCTGGTCATGGCGGACGTCAATCACAGCATCGCCAGCCTGCGCTCGATTCGCGCCATGGGCGTGCGCATCGCCATCGACGACTTCGGCACCGGCTTTTCCTCGCTCAGCTACCTGTCCAAGCTGCCCGTGGATACGCTCAAGGTCGATCGCTCATTCGTGATCGACATGGATGCCGGAGCCGACGGCGCGACGCTGGTCTCGGTCATCATCAATCTGGCGCATGCGCTCAAGCTCAAGGTGGTGGCGGAAGGGGTCGAAACCGAGCAGCAATTGCAGCAGCTGCGCGCGTTGAACTGCGATGAAATGCAGGGCTTCCTGTTCGGCCGGCCGGTGCCGGGCGAGATCTTCGAGAGCAAATACCTGACGCCGTCGCGATCGCAGGCTAATCAAATTCCGGCTTGATCGGCCGCAGCATCAGCCCACGCACCACCTGCTCGGCCGGCAGCTGCTCGTACAGCACGCCGAAGATGCCCTCGGCGATGGGCATGAGCACGCCTTCGCGCGCGGCCACGCGGCGCAGCGCCAGCGCCGCCGGATAGCCCTCGACCACCTGCCCGATGTCGCGCAGTGCCGCCGGCACGCTCGCGCCCTGGCCGAGAGCTAGACCGAAGCGGCGATTGCGCGAGTGGTCGTCGGTACAGGTCAGCACCAGATCGCCGAGTCCCGCGAGTCCCATGAAGGTCTCGCGCCGGGCGCCGAGCGCCACGCCCAGCCGCGTCATTTCGACCAAGCCGCGCGTGATCAGCGCGATGCGCGTGTTGGCGCCGAAGCCCAGGCCGTCGGACAGGCCGGCGCCGATCGCCAGCACGTTCTTGACCGCGCCGCCGACCTCGACGCCGGTGATGTCGGTGGAGGTGTAGGCGCGAAAGCTCGCGGACGACAGGTCGTGCGCGAGCTTCTCGGCGTAATCGATCTCGCTCGAGGCGATGGTCATCGCGGTCGGCAGGCCGGCGCCGACCTCTGCCGCAAAGGTAGGACCGGACAGCACGGCCACCGAGCGCCCCGGGCCGAGCACGGCGTGGGCGACTTCATTCGGCAGCATGCCGCTGCCCTGCTCGAAACCTTTGGTGGCCCAGCACAGGCGCAGCGACGGGGGCAGCATGGGCTGCAGCTGCTGCAGCAGTGCGCGAAAGCCGTGGCTCGGAACCGCGAGCAATACGTCGTCGACCCCGTCGATGGCCGCGGCCAGCTCGGACATCAGATGCAGACTGTCGGGGAAAGGCGCTCCCGGCAGGTAGCGCTGGTTCACGCGCGCGCGCGCCATGGCCTCGATGTGCAGCGCATTGCGGCCCCACAGGCGCGCGGGCCGGCCGGCGCGCGCGCACTGAATCGCGAGCGCGGTGCCCCACGAGCCGGCACCGAGCACGGCGATGTCGGCGTGTGCCGCAGGGCTCGCCGTCACGGCATTCCCCTAATTCTTGGTGGCGTTGGTCGCTTCGGCCTGGGACGTGGCGTACAGCGCGTCGAAATTGACCGGTGGCAGCAACAATTGCGGAAAGCCGCCCTGGCTCACGAGGTGCGAGACCACGGCGCGCGCATACGGGAACAGCACTCCCGGGCAGACGCTGCCGATGGCGCGCTTGAACTCATCGGCCGAGAGATTGTGCATCACGAACGCGCCGGCCTGTTTGACTTCGACCAGGAACAGCGTCTGCTCGCCTTGCTTGGCCGAGACCGTGACGGTCAATACCACTTCGCGCAGGTCGCCGCCGATCGGCTGCACATTGGTATTCAGATCCAGCGAGATCTTCGGATTCCACTCGCCGTTGGCACGCGGCCCCTGGGGCGCCTCGAACGAGCAGTCCTTCAGATACACGCCCTGCAATGTCAGGGTGGTCGAGGGCGCGGCCGGGTCGGCGGCGGGCGGAACAGGTTCATTAGCCATGTTGAATAGACCTTTACATCGGTTTCAGTAGTGGGTCGAGGCCGCCGGCGGCGTCGAGCTCATGCAGTTCATCCGAGCCGCCGATATGACGCTCAGCGATGAAGATCTGCGGTACCGTGCGCCGGCCGCTGCGCCGGATCATTTCCTCGCGCTGCTCCGGATGGGCTTCGATGTCGATGTCCTCGAAGCTGACGCCCTTGGCCGAGAGCAGTGCGCGCGCGCTGGCGCAATACGGGCACCACGATTTGCCATACATCACGATGTGCGGCGCGCTCACGCTGCGTGCTCAGCTGCGCGCCAGCGGCAGATTCTCGGCGCGCCAGGCGGCGATGCCGCCGCGCAGGTTGAACACCTTGGTGAAGCCCTGCTGCACCAGCGTGCGCACGGCGCCGGAGGCGGTCATGCCGCGATCGCAATACACGATCAGCGGGCGCTCCTTGTACTTCTTGAGCGCCTCGGCGGCGCCGGCGATCTGTCCGGCGTCGAAGTGCCGGGCGCCGTTGATATGCCCGGCGGCGTAGGCCTCGGCGGCGCGCAGATCCAGCACGGTAGCGCCCTGGTTCATGAGCCGGATCACATCCTGCGGCGCCAGTGCACCGGCATTCTGCGTGCGCAGCCACAGCTCGTAGGCGGCCACGCCGAGGGCGGCGATCGCGGCCAGGGCCGCCAGAAACGGGTGGTGGGCGCAATATTCGAGCAGTCGATCCATAGCCTGCCATTATAGCTGCATGCATAGCCGCCATCCGTGTCATGGCGCCGCGCTGCTGATCGCGCTGGGGATGATGATCGGCGGCGCGGGGCTCGCCGCGACGCCGCAAAAGACCGAGGCGCAGCTGCGTTCGCTGCGCGAGAAAATCGAAAAGATCACGCAGCAGGTCAGCCGCGATGCACTCCAGCGCGATCGGCTGTCGGCCGATCTGCGCGCCGCGGAGCTGTCGGTCGGCCAGGCGCGCGGCGAGCTGGTCCGCATCGGCCGGGAGTACTCGGACCGCAGCGAGCGACGCTCCGGACTCAGCACCGACCGGGCGCAGCAGCAGCACGCCCTCAATGAGGAGCGTCTGGCGCTCGCCGGAGCGGTGCGGGCCGCCTATCTCATAGGCCGGGAAGAACCGCTCAAACTGCTGCTGGCCGCGCGCGATCCGCTGCGCAATGCGCGCCTGTTCACCTACTACGGCTATTTCGGCCGTGCCCGCGCACGGCAGATCGCCGACATCCAGCAGCACGTGCAGCGGGTCGATGAGCTCGACGGCGAGCTGGCGCAGCAGCAAACCGAGCTCGCGAGCCTCAAGCAGGCCCAGCAGAATCAGCTTGCGCTGCTCGAACGCTCGCGCAGCGAGCGCCAGAAAGTGCTCGCGAGCCTGGAATCAGAGTCCCGCACCCGCGAACAGAGTCTGGCGCGACTCAAGAGCCAGCAGGCCGACCTCGAGCAGCTGCTGCAGCAGCTCAACCGCTCGCTCAAGTCGGTGCCGCCGCCGGACACGGCCACGGCATTTGGACGCCTGCGCGGCCAGCTGCTCTGGCCGGTCACCGGGCGCGTCACGGCCGCCTTCGGCGATGCGCGCGCGAGCGGTGTGAAATGGGACGGCCTGGTGGTGGCAACCGAGCGCGGGGCGCCGGTCAAGGCCGTCTCGGCCGGACGGGTGGTCTATGCCGACTGGCTGCCGGGCCTGGGGCTGCTGGCCATCATCGACCACGGGGAGGGGTACCTGAGCCTGTACGGACATAATGAGCGGCTCTACAAGGCCGCCGGGGAGAGCGTGGCCGCCGGAGAGGTCATTGCAGCCGCCGGGGACACCGGCGGGCGGCCCGAGCCCGAGCTTTACTTCGAAATTCGGCGCGACGGCCGCCCGGTCGACCCCCGGCCGTGGTTCAAGGAACACCGCCCGGGCCCCTAGAGCCGCGGGGCTTTTACCCGAATAGCGACGTCCGTCAAGGCACGTCGGCCGCGCCTGCGCGATTCTGCGGATCCAAGAGGGACACCAATCACGCATGAGCAAGTCAGCCCCTGAGCGCGCTCCGGCAACGCCCTGGTCGTCGCTGGAGCCCTACACTCAGCTATTGCGCGCTTTACTGCCGCGCATGAACAGCTTGAGCGTGTTCGATCCGCGCGGCCACATGCACTGGTCCAGCGAAATGTCGGTGCCGCCCGAGACCAGCGGCGTGGTCGCCGAGGCGGTCAAAGAATTGGTGCGCGAACCGGGCAGCGCCGGCGTACAACGCATGGCCGGCAGCGAGCCGATCTATCTGTTCTGGCTCATGCGCGACGATGCCGCGGCCGATGCGGCGCCGTTCGTCGTGGTCGCGATCGGCTTTCGGCAGAGCAACGACGGCGAGCAGCGCTCCTTTTCCTTCGTGCACGGCCTGATCAAGCCGGCGCTCGAATGTCTGCGCCGCGAACTGCTGGCACGCCACGAGATCCTCAATCTGCACAGCTCGCTGGCCGAGCAGGACGACGATCTCGAGATGCTGCTGTCGGTCTCCGGCGGCGGACCGGATGCCAAGCCCGAAAGCGCCACCGACCTCAAGGACATCGTTGCCAGCGCCACCGAACATCTCAAGGTCGGCCTGGCCGCATTGATCATTCCGGAGCGCGGCATCGCCGTGGTGCACGCCTCCCCCGAAGCCCCGCTCGATACCTCGCTGCTGGCCAAGGCGCACCGGCATCTGCTGTCGATGGCGCAGGTGCGTCGCGGGGCGGCGATCGTCAACCGCATGGTGCTGCAGACCGGGGTGGAAGAGGTGGCCTATCGTGTGCTGGCCTGTCCGATTGCGCGCGCCGATGGCCGTTGCGTCGGTGTGCTGGCGCTGTTTCGCGCCGAGTCGGCCCCCGAGTTCACGCCGCACCATTCGCGCCTGACCGAATTGCTCGCGCGCCGCGTGGCCGCGATACTTGCTCACAGCTACGACGCGCTGACCGGTCTGCTGACGCGCCCGGCCTTCGAACAGCGCGTGCGCCGCGCGCTCGAGGACGGCCCCGCCAGCAACAGCACGCAACCGGCCTCGTGGAGCGCGCTGTTCATCGACATCAACCGCCTGCACGTCATCAACGACAACTACGGCATGCCCATGGGCGATAAGGTGATCACTCATCTGGGTGAGCTGATCCGCAATCGCATGCCGCCCGGCTCCTGCGGCGCGCGCATCTCCGGCGATCGTTTCGCGATTCTGCTGCCCGCGGCGCTGACCGATGCGGCGAAGTTCGCCGAGGCGCTGCGCGCCGGCGCCGAAGAGGTCGCCGCGTCACTGGGCGACGGCAAGATGCAGGTCTCGATCAGCGTCGGCGTCGCCGCCGTCGAGGCGCGCACCAAGGAATTCGTGCACGCCTTTGCCGCCGCCGAGACCGCCTGCAAGGCCGCCAACGATCGCGGTCGCAATCGCGTCGAGGTCTACCATGAAGCCGACGAGAGCATCGTCCGGCGCTTCACCGACATCAATCTGATCAGCGATCTGCGCGGCGCGATTGCCGAGAACCGGCTGCAGCTCAATGCACAGCTGATCGTTCCGCTCGGCGGTCACGGTGGCGCCCCACACTTCGAGATCCTGTTGCGCATGATCGCCGAGAACGGCGAAATCGTCGGCCCCGACCATTTCATGTCCGCGGCGCATCGCTACCAGCTGATGCCGACGCTGGACCGCTGGGTCATCGGCCGCGCGATCGAGATGCTCAAGCCGCACACCGAGCTGCTGCGCACCAGTCCGGTGGTGTTCTCGATCAATTTCTCGGGCCAGTCGTTGCAGGATGCGGACTTCACCGAACACGTGGCGCGCCTGATCGAGAGCAGCGGCCTGGCGCCCTCGGCGCTGTGCTTCGAACTGACCGAGAGCGCGGCCATCGGCAATCTCGCGCGCGCCGAGGTGCTCATGCGCCGTCTGCGCAAGCTCGGCTGCAACATTGCCCTGGACGATTTCGGCACCGGCTTGAGTTCGCTGGCGTATCTGCGCACGCTGCCCATCGGCATGCTCAAGATCGACGGCAGCTTCGTACGCGACGTGCTCAAGGATCCTCGTGCCGAGTCAATGGTGCGGGCCATCGCGCAGCTGGCGCGCGCCATGTCGCTGACCACCGTGGCCGAATACATCGAAACCGACGAGATCCGCACACGCATCGAGTCCCTGGGCGTGGACTACGGCCAGGGTTTTGCGATCGCGCAGCCCGTGCCGCTGGCCGACGTGCTGGCGGAGCTGCCGCTGTACCTGGCCGCCGCCCACCCCAGCGGCGTGTGGCCGCACGAGGTCAATTTGCCGCTGGCCAGCGCCGCGTCCTGAGGGGGCGAGCCTGGCCGGTGCAGTAAAGGGATTTTGGCACCGGCCCGCGCCCCTGTACTATTGAAGCCATGTCGATTCGCGCCCGCCTGATCCTCGCCATGCTGCTCGGCCTGATGCTCGGCGTATCGCTGTCGCTGGCCGAACGGGTGCTGGCGGAGCGTGAGCCGGACGTTTCGGCGCCGGTGTCGCATTCGCCGGCCAGCGCCGCCCTGCCCTGGAGCGATGCGCGGCTGCTGGCCGAAGTCATCCAGCGCGTACGCGACAATTTTGTCGATGCGGTCGACGACCACAGGCTCATGCAGAACGCCATCCGCGGCATGGTCGAGGCGCTCGACGACCATTCGAGCTTCCTGACTCCCGATGAATTCGAGGATATGAAGGTCAGCACCAGCGGCGCCTATGCCGGCATCGGCGTCGAGGTGGCCCCGGGCAAGGAAGGCATCAGCATCGTGCGGCGCATGGCCAATTCCCCGGCCGAACGCGCCGGCATCGAGACCGGCGACATCATCGTCAGGATCGACGGCATCGCGGTCGATCCGGCCGACATCGATAGCGCCATCGCGCGCATGCGCGGGCCCGAGGGCAGTCCGATCCGGCTGGCGGTGCGCCGCGCCGGCAGTGCCACGCTGCTGGAGTTCAAGGTCGAACGCGCCCAGGTGCAGCTGCAGAGCGTCGCCGCCGAAATGCTGACGCCGGAGTATGGCTATCTGCGCATCACCAGCTTCACCGACACCACGGCCACGGAGCTCGAGCAGGCGGTGGAGAAACTCGAACGGCGCGGCGGCACCAAGCCGAAGGGCTTCGTGATCGATCTGCGCAACAATCCCGGCGGCGTACTGGATTCCGCAGTGCAGGTCGCCGACGATTTTCTCGACCATGGCACGATCGTGAGCGCCGAGGGGCGCACGCGCGAGGCGCGCTTCCGCATGGAAGCCAAGCCAGGAGACATCAGCCACGGCGCCACGCTGGTGCTGCTGGTCAACGGCGGCTCGGCCTCGGCTTCCGAGATTCTCGCCGCCGCCCTGCACGACAACCACCGCGCGACGCTGATCGGACGCCGGACCTACGGCAAGGGCTCGGTGCAGACCATCATGCCGCTGTCCGACGGACAGGCACTGAAGATCACGACCTCTCGCTACTTCACCCCCTCGGGCGCCTCGATCAACGGCATCGGCATCGTGCCCGACACCGTGCTCGATGGCCCGGAACAGGCGCCGGCCGAGATGGACCTGGTGGACGATGCCGCCTCTTCGACGTTATCCCGACGTGATCCGCAGGTTCTGCTGGCGCTGCAGACCCTGTCGGGGCATCCCGGCCAGGTTGCCCGCGGCGCCCCCGCCGCGCAGCCCGGCGCTCAGCCTGCCATTCAGCCCGCCATACAGCCCGCCATACAGCCCGCCATACAGTGATAGTCGACCTATTCCTGCATCTCGACCATCATCTGGTCGATTTGCTCGTGCTCTATGGCGCATGGATCTACGCGATCCTGTTCGCGATCATCTTCGCCGAGACCGGGCTGGTCGTGACCCCTTTCCTGCCCGGGGACTCACTGCTGTTCGGCGTGGGCGCGCTGGCGGCGGTGGATGCCAGCGGTACGCTGCAGATAGGCTGGGTGTTCGTGCTGCTGTCGGTGGCGGCCATCGTCGGCAATTCGGTGAACTACGCGATCGGACGCGCGCTCGGCCAGCAGGCCTTCAGCGGACGCTATCGCTTCTTCAAGCTCTCGCACCTGCAGCGCACGCAGGACTACTTCCGCCGCCACGGCGGCTTGACCGTGCTGCTGTCGCGATTCATGCCGATCGTTCGCACCTTTGCGCCGTTCGTGGCCGGCATCGGCCGCATGCCCTACCATCGCTTCCAGGCCTTCAATGTGCTCGGTGGCGCCGCGTGGGTGGCGCTGTTCGTGTTCGGCGGCTTTGCTTTTGGCAATGTGCCCTGGGTCAAGATGCACTTCAGCGTGGTTACCCTGATCGTGATCGCAATCTCGCTGCTGCCGATGCTGATCGTGGCGATACGCGAGCGCTCATGAGCGACGGCACGCGAGGCTACGCACAACGGGTCGACATACGCGCCGACGTCGAGGTCGTCTGGCAGGCGCTGCTCGAGCCCAAGACGCTCGCGCTCTGGTATGCGCCGGGCGCACGCGTCGACGCCCGCGAAGGCGGCATCTATTACGCGCGTCACGGCGAGAATCTGCAGCGCGAGGCGCACATCGATGTGTTCCTGCCGCCGCGCCGCCTGCGGCTGATCTACATGCCCTTTCCCGACCTGCCGGACGAGGGGGCCGTGATCGTCGAGGATTTTCTGCTCGACCGCGATCCGACGGTCGCGCGCACCGAGGGGGTCAGCGCGGTGACGATATTGCGGCTCATGGGCTCGGGTATTCCGCAAAGCAGCGACTGGCATTCCACCTATGTGGCGCTGCGCCGCGGCTGGGAGCGTGCGCTGTTGCGCCTGAAGGTGCTGCTGGAGCGGCCACCGGGACGCGCCGGCCCCTCCTTCAAGCCGCTGACCGGCCTGTAGCGCGGCTCGCGACCCGAAACAGCCAGACCGCCAGCGCCGCGAACATGGCCAGTCCGAGCATGGTGCTCGAGCTGTCGCCGAGCCGCAGCGAAGCCGGTAGCGCCATGACATCGGCTCGGCCCGAGGCGACGATGGGCACGGCCAGAATCACGCCGGTCAGCGATTCCCCGGCGATCATGCCGGCCGCAAACAGCATGCCGCCGCCGCCCAGGCTCTCGCTGCCGCCCTGGGCGCGTGCACGGCCGGCAAAATGCGACAGCATGCCGCCCAGGAATATCGGCACGGAAATATCGATCGGCAGATAAGCGCCGACCGCGACCGCCAGCACCGGGGTGCGAAAGCTGCTGCCGCGCGCGCGCAGATACTCATCGAGGCTGATGATGGCGACGCCGAACGCGCCGCCGATCCAGATCATGGTCCACGGCAGGCTGCCGCCGAACAGGCCCTTTGCGACCGCAGCCATCATGGTTGCCTGCGGCGCCAGCAGCGGGTGCGGATGCAGCGCATCCGGCACGCCCACGCCATAGGCGCGATTGAGCAGATTGAGCACCGGCGCGAGCACGGTGGCGCAAGTCACGGCGCCCAGGCTCAGCATGAGCTGCTGCCGCCAAGGTGTCGCACCCACGAGCTGGCCGCACTTGAGGTCCTGCACGTTATCCCCGGCGATCGACAGCGCGCAGCACACGGCCGCGCCGATCATGACGGCGGCCACCGGTCCGATCTGGGCGTTGCCGTGTGTGAGCACCATCAGCATGGCCGAGGCAGCCAGGATGGTCGCGATGATCATGCCCGACACCGGGTCGTTGGAGCTGCCGACCAGGCCGGCCATGTAACCCGAGACCGAGCAGAACAGGAAGGCCAGCGCGATCATCGCCAGCGTCATCGGGATGCTGATCAGAAAGCTGCCGACCACCGAGTCGTACATGAGCATCAGCGGAATCGAGGCGGCAATGATGCCGATGAGTACGTACTTCATCGGCAGATCGCGCTCGCTGTCGGGAATCTGCGCCGCGAACGCGCCGCTCGCGGCTCGCGTGGCCGCAAGACCGGCGCGTACTCCGGCCAGCAGCGAGCTGCGCAGGGAGATCAGCGTCCAGATGCCTCCGACCAGCATCGCGCCCACGCCCAGGAAACGTACCTGCTGCGACCAGATGCCGCCGGCCGCGTCGGCCGCCGACAGGCCCGCGAGTTTGGCGGCGAGCGCGGGATTGTCGCCCAGGAAGTAGCTCGAGTAGATCGGGATGGCGATGTTCCAGGACATCACGGCGCCGGCCAGCATGACGATGCCGACGTTGCGGCCACAGATGTAGCCGACGCCGAGCAGTGCCGGCGACAGGTTGGTGCTCATGTAGGCGATGCCGCGGCCGACATAGCGCGCCGCCGTGGCGCTGTCCGGGATCAGCTGCAGGCCATTGGCGGCCGAGAGTTTGACGATCGCGCCCGCGGCGGCCGCCAGCGACAGCAGCTTGGCGCCATGTTTGGGGTCGGCGCCGGCGCGCAGAACCTCGGCTGCGGCCGTGCCCTCCGGAAAGGCCAGCTTCTGCTCGATGATCAACGCGCGCCGCAACGGTACCGAGAACAGCACGCCGAGCACACCGCCCAGCGCGGCGAAGCCGAACACCCAGCCGTATCGATAATCGTGCCAGGCGCCGAGCATCACCAGCGCCGGGGTCGTGAAGATGACCCCCGTGGCCACGGAGGAGCCGGCTGAGCCGCCGGTCTGCACGATGTTGTTCTCGAGGATGCCGCCGCCGCCGAGCAGCTTGAGCACGGCCATCGACACCACGGCCGACGGAATCGCCGAGGCCACGGTCATGCCGGCGAACAGTCCAAGATAGGTGTTGGCGGCGCCCATCAGCGCGGCCAGCGCCACGCCCAGCAGTACGGCACGCAGCGTCAGCTGCGGGGCATTGGGCCCGCGGATCGATTCTGTCACGATTGACTCCCTACTTTACTCCGGCCATCCAGCGACGCAGCACGGGCAGCAGCAGCGCCAGGCCGGCCGCGCAGAGCATGCCGAACCAGAATACCCGCATGAACAGCCCCGGGATCGTCGCCACGTGCTGCGGATCGAAATTCCCGGCGATACGGCCGGCGATCAGCTCGCCGAGCGAGAAGCTCGCGAACCACACGCCCAGGCTCTGACCGACGAAGCGGCGCGGCACCAGCTTGCTGACGGCGCTCAATCCCACCGGACTGATGCACAGCTCGCCCCAGGTGTGCAGCAGATAGGTCAGCGCCAGCCAGCCCATGCCGGCCAGCATTCCGGCCACCACCACGCGCGCCGCCGCGGCCATGACGATGAAGCCCAGGCTCATGCCGAGCAGGCCGAGGATGAACTTGAGCGGTATCGACGGGTCGAGATTGCGCAGCGCCAGCCGCACCCACAGCAGCGAGAATACCGGCCCGAACACCACGATGTAGATCGGGTTCAGCGCCTGAAACCAGCTGGCCGGCACGGTGAAACCCAGCAGCGTGCGCGCGGTGTCGCGCTCGGCGAATAGATTGAAGCTCGAGCCGGCCTGCTCGTAACCGGCCCAGAACAGTGCCGAAGCCACGAACAGCACCATCACGACCCCGACACGCCGGCGCTCCACCGCATCGAGTCCGGCGCCGAACAGCAGATACAGGAAATACGCAATGGCGAGTACCAGCACGGCCTGGGTCGAGAAACTCAGCGCCGCCAGCGGCGAGAAATGCAGCCAGCCGCTCCACAGCACCAGCACCACCCCGGCCAGGGCGAGAGCACCCAGGCACAGCCACGGCAGTGCGCGCCGCGCAGCGCTGGCAGCCGACACCTCGGCGCTGGGTGCCATGGGCGCCCGACCGGCATCGCCCAGGAATCGGCGCGACCAGAGAAACTGCAGCACGCCCAGAGCCATGCCGGCGGCAGCGGCCATGAAGCCATACGGCCAGCCATAGCGCTGCGCGAGCCAGCCGGTGATCAGCGGACCGATGGTCGCGCCGAGGTTCACGCCGACGTAGTAGATCGTGAATCCGGCATCCAGTGCCGCCCCGCCCTGCGGGAACAGCTGCGCGACGATGGCGCTGGCATTGGGCTTGAGCAGCCCGGTACCGAGCACGATCACGAGCAGGCCCAGGAAGAACACCGCGCTGGAGGGCGCGAACCCGAGCAGCAGGTGCCCGCAAGTGATGATGATGCCGCCGAACAGCACCGCGAGCTGGCTGCCCAGCAGTCGATCGCCGATCCAGCCGCCGGGCAGACAGGCAATGTAGGTGCCGCCGAGGTAGAGGCCGTAGATCGCGGCCGCGGTGGGAACATCCAGCCCGAAGCCACCCTCGGCGACCTGGTGCACAAGGAACAGCACCAGCAGCGCGCGCATGCCGTAGAAGCTCATGCGCTCCCACATCTCGAGAAAAAAGACCGTCGCGAGGCCGGCCGGCTGACCGACGAAGGTCCGCTGAGGCAGATTCAAGTGTGGGCTCCTAACCCGAGGCGCTGCTCTTCTGCAGGATTGCGGCGAACAAGATACCGCCTTCGAACAGCAGATACATGGGTATGGCCATGGCCGTCTGCGACATGACATCGGGCGGCGTCAGGATCGCCGCGATGATGAACACGACGATCAGCACGTAGCCGCGCACCGAGCGCAGCTTCTGCAGCGTGACCAGGTTGGTCAGCACCAGCAGTACCACGGCCACCGGAGTTTCGAAGGCCACGCCAAAGGCGACGAACAGCGTCAGCGCGAACTGCAGATAGTTGCTGATGTCGGCCATGAGCTGCACGTTGTGCGGCGTGGTGGCGATGAAGAAGCGGAACACCAGCGGGAAGACGAAGAAATACGAGAACGCGACGCCGAGATAGAACAGCACGATGGCCGAGACCAGCAGCGGCACGGCGAAGCGCTTTTCCTTGCGATACAGGCCGGGCGCGACGAAAGCCCAGGCCTGGAACAGCACGTACGGCATCGCGATCAGCAGGCCGGCGACCAGCGCCAGCTTCAGCGGCGCCGTGAAGGTCGCGGTCACCGTGGTGGCGATCAGCTTCTGCCCGGGCGGCAGCTTTGCCACCAGCGGCGTCGACAGCCAATCGAAGATCTGGTTGGAGTAGTACGCGCAGGGCAGGAAGGCGATCAGGACGGCGATGAAGGCCCGAAGCAGCCGCGCTCGCAGCTCGAGCAGATGCGAGATCAGCGTGCCTTCGGGCAATGCGTCATGGTCCTCGCTCATGCGGTTCCGCCGGCGCCGCGGCCGGTTGCTCGTGGGGTGGCGCGGGCGCGGGCGCGGGCGCGGGGGGCGCCTGCGAGGCTGCGGCCTGCGGGGGCGCAGGTTCCTGGACACGCACGTCGACGTTGCGTTTGAGGGTCTCGGCCTCCTGCTCCAGCTGCTCGCGAAACTGTCGCGCCATGGCGCGCGCGCGTCCGACCCAGCGGCCGATCGTGGCGGCCAGCCGCGGCAATTTCTCCGGCCCCAGCACCACCAGCGCTATGCCGAAAATCACCAGTATTTCGGAGAAGTCGATCCCGAACATTGCACGCCGCGAATCCCCGTGCCCTAAGCGTGGGGTGCAGGCTTGTTGTCGCCGCTGGGCTGCGGCGCTTTGGCGGCAACCTCGGGAAATTCTGCGTCCTTGGCGGCGGGTCCCTGAATCTGCTTGGCCTGCTCATCGCTCTCGCCGTCGCTCATGGCCTTCTTGAAACCGCGGAAGGCCGAGCCGAGGTCCGAGCCCAGCGTGCGCAGCTTCTTGCCGCCGAAGACCAGCAGCACGATCACGAGGATGAGCAGTAGATGCTTGGGGGCGAACAGGTCCATGAAAGGCTCCGGTCCAAAGTCTGATAATAGGCCATTTAGCCCCGTACAACTAACTGTACGCTCAAGGATTTCGGCGCCGCATCACGGTTCCGGGACATCGGGGGTCGCAAGCCAATAGGTCACCGGACCGTCGTTGATCAGTGACACCTGCATGTGCGCGCCGAACCGGCCGGCGGCCACCGGCGCGTGGCAGGCGATGGCCTGCGCCAGCAGGTATTCGAACAGCCCCGCCGCCTCTGCCGGCGCTGCCGCGCGCGTAAAGGAGGCCCGATTTCCGCGATCGGTGTCGGCGGCCAGCGTGAATTGGGGAACCAGCAGCAGGCCGCCGCCGATCTGCCGCAGGCTCAGATTCATGCGCCCGGAGCTGTCGGCGAACAGCCGATAATCGAGCAGTCGCTGCAGCAGCCGATCGGCCTGCGGCCGCTGATCGCCGCGCACGACGGCGATCAGGGCCAGCACGCCGCCCTCGATCGCGCCAATCGTGCGGCCTTCGACGCGGACGCTGGCCGCGGTGACGCGTTGGATCAATGCGATCATGCAGTGGTAAAACCGGGATCCAGCCCGTACACTTTCCGCCGTTTTGTGCCCTGTTCCGCGCCGCATTATTCATCAAATTTCGCCGGAGTCGGTATGCCGCTGTCGAGTCGTCTGGTGCTCCATGCCCTGTGTGTTTGCATTGCTCTGGGCTTGAGTGCGCAGGCGCGCAGCGCCGGGGATCCTGCCCGCGGCAAGGAGATCTCCTACACCTGCCTCGGCTGTCACGGCATCAAGGATTACAAGAACGTCTATCCGACCTACAGCGTGCCCGAGCTCGTGGGCCAGCACCCCGAGTACATCCTGGCCGCGCTCAAGGAATACAAGAGCGGCCAGCGCTCGCACGGCACCATGCACCAGCAGGCCGCCTCGCTGTCCGACCAGGACATGCAGGACATCGCCAGCTACTTCGGCAGCCCGGCGCTGAGCCCGAGCGCAGCCCCGGTCGGCACCGCGCCGGCCAAGGTCACGCTGTGCGCGTCCTGCCATGGCAAGAACGGGGTCGGCATCACCGGCGACTACCCGAATCTGGCGGGCCAGCACGCCGACTACATCGCCCGCGCCCTGGCCGAGTACGCGCACGGCGATCGCAAGAATCCCATCATGCCGAGCTTCATGGTCGGTCTGACCGACGCCGACATGCAGCAGATCGCCAGCTACTACGCGCAGCAGACGCCGCCGCTGGAGACGGTCGCGCGGCGCCAGACATTCCTGTCACCGAAGTAGCTGCGCCAGAAAGTTCGCGACCGCGGCATAGTAGGCGTCGCGATTTGATCTGCGCAGGAACTCCCCGGCTTCGTCCGCGGCATCGAGGTATTGCACCGGGGCACCGTTGGCGCGCAGCCGCGCGGCCAGCTGTTCCGATTGATAGGCCGGCGTGTCCGGATCGTTGCGGCCGTACGCCAGCAGCACGGGCCGGCGGATCGACGCCAGGTTGGCCGGCGCCGCCGCCGGCGGCGGGAACGCAGCGATGCCGCCGCGCAGCCGATCGCCGTACTGCGCCAGGCAGGACAGTGCCAGGCTGCTGCCGTAACCTTCGCCCATGACCATGATCCGGTTGAAGTCCAGCTCATGCTGCAGTCCGATCCAGACCAGCAGCGAACCAACATCGCGCACGGCATCGTCGCGCAGCGCCCCCTGCGCCAGCTCGCCGAAACTGCGGCCGTAGCCCGCGGCGCCGCGCACGTTGGGCGCCAGTACCGCGAAGCCCAGCTCGTTGACCAGGTATTGCACCAGCGGATCGAAGCCGGGCCGGAACTGGTTGCCGCCACCGCTGCGCAGCAGGATCAGCACCGGCCGCGGCGCCGGCGGGGTTGAGCTCGGCGCTGCGCCCGAGCGATAGGCGAAGGCCGAGAGCATGCGCGGCTGGCCGTCGACGCGGTCCCAGGTCGCAAAGCGCACCAGTGCCGGGGTGATCAGGCTTCCCGGGTCGATCGGTCCGAGCTCGCTCTGTGTCCAGCGCGTCAGCGTCTGCGTTTCGGGCTCGAGCACGTAGACGTCGCGCGGCGAGCGCGCCGACTCCAGCGTCAGCGCCAGGCGCTTGCCGGAGGCATCGAATTTCAGACTGCTGATGACCCCCGGTGGCAGCGCGCGCGGATTCAGGTCCAGCTTGCGCTGCTGATCGATCAGCGCCAGCCGGCTCGTGCCGCCATCGTTGATGGTATAGGCCAGGAAATGGCCGTCGGCGCTTTCATCGAACAGATCGATGTCGCGCTCGGTCTCGACCGACAGCGCCCGGGTTTCCCCCACTGCAGCATCCAGATAGCGCAGCTGCCAGAAATCCGCGCCGGCGGCGCCATCGCCGCTGGCCAGCAGCAGGATGCCGCGGCCATCGGGGGCAAAGCGCGCCGAGCGTGAACGCAGCGGCACGGGCGCACTCGCCGGCGCCTTGCCTTCGGCCTTGCGCGCCAGCGCGAGCGGCGCGAGATCGGCGCTGCCCAGGTCGGCCAGGAACAGCTCCGGCTCGGCCTCGGCCTCGGGATTCGAGCTTTCCCGCCCGAGCAGCAGCCGTTGGTCATCGAGCGACCAATCGAACAACCGCCAGCGGTAGCCGGCACCGCCGGCCACGAGCTTCGGGTGCGCGGCCGGGTCGCTGGTGTCGAGCATCTCGATGCCGCCGCCGGCGCGGTTGCTGCTGAAAGCGATGCGCTTGCCGTCATGCGCCCACAGCGCCGGCCCGTCGCGCAAGCTGCCGTCGGTCAACGGCACGGCCGCCTGACCGCTCTGCTGCCACAGCAGCGCGGTGCTCTGGCCGCCCGCGCGCGGGGCCAGAAAAACAAAGGCGTCGCTGTGCTCCGGCTCAGCCGCCCCGGTAAGCACACCGGCAGGATCGAAGCTGAGCTGCTCGCGCATCCCCAGCGGCGAGCGCACGCGATGCAGCTGCTCGGTCTCGCCGAAACGCGTCGCCACCAGCATGCTGCCGTCGGCCAGCCAATCGATGAAACGCGCCGAGCGCGATTGCAGATACCGTGGCAGGCTTGCAGCCACGCCGGCATCCGGGCTGGCCAGGTCCGAGGCGCTCACGCTGCCGCTCGCGGCCAGCAGCATCGTCCAGATCGCGGTTTTGAATTGCAGCATGTTTGCTATCGTGCCTCAGGAACCCAAGGAGCAAGTGAAACATGGCCAGCGCCGCCACTCCAGATCATTTCCCGGCCTACCGCATCCATCAGCGCGATGGCAGGATCGAGGCGCGCTGGGAGACTCTCGCGCTCGATGCGCTCAGCCCCGGCGAGGTCGTGATTCGCGTCTCGCACTCGACCATCAACTACAAGGATGCGCTCGCCGCCACCGGCGCCGGCAAGATCCTGCGCCGCTATCCTCTGGTCGGCGGCATCGATCTGGCCGGTTGGGTCGAATCCTCGAGCGACGCGCACTACCGGCACGGCGATGCCGTGCTGGTCACGGGTTGCGGCCTGTCCGAGACGCGCGATGGCGGCTATGCGCTGTACGCGCGCGTGCCGGCCGAGGCCGTGGTGGCCATGCCGGCGGGTCTGGATGCCGCCTCAGCCATGGCGCTCGGCACGGCCGGCTTCGCCGCCGCACGCGGCATCATGCGCATGGAGATCAATGGCCAGCACCCGGGGCTCGGACCGATCGCGGTGACCGGCGCCACCGGCGGCGTCGGCTCGATTGCGATCGATGCGCTCGCGGCCAAGGGCTATGAAGTGGTCGCAATCACGGGCAAGCGCGCAGCGCAGGCTTATCTTCGCGCGCTCGGCGCCAGTCAGATTCTCTACCGTGATGAATTGAGCTTCGACAAACAGGGACTGGAGTCGGCCCGCTGGGGCGGCGCGATCGACAGCGCCGGCGGCGAGCTGCTGTCCTGGCTGTTGCGCACCACGCATGAGCTGGGCAACGTCGCCAGCATCGGCCTCGCCGCCACCGCCGAGCTGCATACCACAGTCATGCCGTTCATTCTGCGTGGCGTGAGCCTGCTGGGCGTGAATTCCTCGAGTAGTACGCGCGAGACGCGTCTTGCGGTCTGGGCGCGGCTGGCGGCCGATCTGAAGCCGCCGCATCTGGAGCGCATCGTCACGCGCACCATCGAGCGCAGCGAGCTGGCGACGGCGTTCGAGGACTATCTCAAGGGCCGCATCACCGGGCGCACGGTGGTGCGCATGGAATGAGCAGCGAGCCGCAGCGACTGATCGCGGACGCGGCAGCGCTGGGGGTAGCGTTGGATGAGCCGCAGGCGCAACGGCTGCTGCGATTGCTCGATGAGCTCTCGAGCTGGAACCGCCGCTACAATCTGACCGCCATCACCACGCGCGAGGCCATGCTCAGCGCGCATCTGCTCGACAGCCTGTCGGCACAGCCAGAGCTGCAGGGACGCCTGATCGCCGATGTCGGCACCGGCGCCGGATTCCCGGGGCTGCCGCTGGCCGTGCTCGAGCCGCACAAGCAATTCACGCTGATCGATTCGGTGGCAAAGAAAATCCGCTTCGTGACCCATGCGGCGCGCACGCTCGAACTCGCCAACGTCACCGCGCTGCAGGCGCGCGTGGAAACGCTGTCACCCGCGGTCCCGTTCGATACCGTGATCGCCCGCGCCTACGCCGCGCTGCCCGATCTGCTCGGCAGCGTGCGTGGCCTGTGTGGCCCGGACACGCGCGTGGTGGCGCTCAAGGGCCGCTATCCGCAGGATGAACTGGCCGAGCTGCCGCGCGGCTGGCAGCTGCTTCAGGCGCGCTGGCTGAGGATCCCGCATCTGCAGGCCGAGCGCCACATCCTCAGTTTTGTAGCGCAGCCGGCGTGACCTCTGCCGGCTTGGCGCCCAGTAGTGCGGCCGGCAGCTGGAATGCGCTGGTCAGCGATACCAGCAACGCGGCCGTGTAGGGGATCGACTGGATCAGCAGCGCCGCGAGCCACACGGTCAGATCGGTGCTGGCCATGTCGGTGGCGATCGTGCGGATGCCGATCGCGCTGGCCCAGAGCGCCAGCATCAGCAGCGTCTCCTCGCGCGCGGCCGCGAGCGCCGACAGGAAGCGATGCGGCGCGGTCTGCTTGGGTGTGCGGAAGAACGGCTCGTTGCGCGTCAGCAGTCCCTTGAGCACGGCCAGGCCGATGGTATGCGCCAGCGCCAGGCCGGATATCGCCGCGGCGAAGGTCTGCCTGAAGTTCATGCCGACACGGTGCGTGTACAGATGCACCAGCTTGACCAGCTTGAACATGAACAGCGACAGCGGCAGCACCGAGAACACCATGAGCGGCGGATCCACCTTCTGCGGCGCCAGGATCATCGCCATCGACCAGCCGATGGCCGCGATGTTGAACAGCAGGTTGAAGCCGTCGGCGATCCAGGGCAGCCAGCCGGCGATGAAGTGATAGCGCTGGCCCGCGGTCAGCGCGCTGCTGACCGGACGCAGCAGCGCGGTCGCGTGGTGGCGCAGGATCTGCATTGCGCCATAGGCCCAGCGAAAACGCTGGCGTTTGTAATCGATGAAGGTGTCGGGCATGACCCCGCAGCCGTAGCTCTTGGGAATGTACAGCGCCTCGTAGCCGGCTTCGAACACGCGCAGCCCGAGCTCGGCATCCTCGGTGATGCACCATTCGGCCCAGCCGCCGACGGCCCAGAGCACGTAGCGGCGCACCAGCGTCATGGTGCCGTGCTGGATGATCGCGTTGCGCTCGTTGCGCGTGATCATGCCGATGTAGAAGAAGCCGCGATATTCCGCATAGCACATGGCCTTGAAGGCATTGTCGTGTTCGTCGCGATAATCCTGGGGCGCCTGCACGATCGCGATGCGCGGATTGTCGAAGCTCGGCACCAGGTCCGAGAGCCAGTTGGGCTCGACCTTGTAGTCGCTGTCGATGACGGCGATGACTTCGGCGTCGGCCGCGGTCTGCTTGAGCGCAAAGTTGAGCGCACCGGCCTTGAAACCGGCCAGCGGTGCCACGTGGAAGAAGCGGAAGCGCGCTCCGAGCCGCTGGCAATGCGCCTCGACCGGGCGCCATATGGCCTCATCACGCGTGTTGTTGTCGACCACGATGACTTCGAAGTTGGGGTAGTCGAGACGCGACAGCGCATCGAGCGTCTCGATCAGCATGTCGGGTGGTTCGTTGTAGGCCGGCAAATGCACTGAGACCTTGCGGTCCGCGGGCTTCAGGGGTCGCGAAGGCACCAGCAGGCGCGCGTGCGCGCCGGCCCAATGCGCCTCGGCCCATTCATGCGCTTCCGCGAACAGCACGGCGATGACCCCGAGCATGCCTAAGATCAGCAGCGAGCCGACCACGATGCTGGTGGGCGTCAGATACTGCTGCGTGTAGTCGTAGATCACCCAGACCGAGCCGGTGGCGGCGGCATAGACCACGATGGCGAGCAGGGTGCGGCCGCGCGTGCGCAGCGAGTCGCTGTGCATGTAGAACACGCCGAGCATCAGCAGCGCCAGGGCCACCGAGATGGCCGCGAGCATGTGCCACTCGGGGATGCGCACGATCGGCGCGGTGAATTCGAATTTCGGGTGGCGGTTGACGTCGTAGATGCCCCAGTAGGAGCCGACCGCGCCCTCATCGCGCGCCTTCCAGGGCTGGTCGAACGCCTCCATGATGTAGTAGCGCTCGTGCTCTTTCTCCGCGCGCGCCAGGAAGCGGCGCAGGAACAACGCCTCGTTGGACACCGAGGCCACCGCGCCGGCGCGATTTCGCCCCTCCGAGGGCCAGCCGATTTCGCCGATGATCACCGGTTTCTTGGGGTAGGCCAGCTGCACCGCCTTGAGCTCGCGGAAGCAGAACTCCACCGCCGATTCGACATCGACCCCTTCCCAGTAGGGGAACAGGTGCACGGCGATGAAGTCCACGTGGCGCGCGATCTCCGGGTTCTTGAGCCAGGTGGCCCAGGTGTCGGCGTAGCCCACCGGCTGGCGGATCGCGGCGCGCGCACGATCGAGCTGCTGCGCCAGTTCCGGAACCGTCATGTCCCCGCGCAGCAGCACCTCGTTGCCCACCAGCACCCGCGATACATTGCGGTGCTCGCGCGCCAGCGCGATGCCGGTGCGCATCTCCAGCTCGGTTTCATCCGCGTCCTTGGTGAGCTGTATGCCCAGCGCGACGCTGATGTGATGCTTGGCCGCGAGCTCGGGAATCTTGCCGAGCGAGCCGAGCACCGAGTAGGTGCGCACCGAGTAGGTCTTGTTCTCGAGCAGGCGCAGATCCGAGTCGATCTGCTCCACCGGCGGCACATCCTTGCTGCCGAAGGGATTCTGGTCGGCGGCGTAGGGCGAGAAGGCGACGCCCTGGATATGCGCCGGCCAGGGCGGTTCGCTCTCCGGCCGATTCATGTACCACCACAGCCCGAAAGTCATGACCGCAAATACGGCGGCCACGAGAATTCCGGAGAGCAACTTCATCGCTGCAGTTTACCTGTAGTCCGGCGGCGCCAAGGGCTAGACTAAATGCGTTATGAAACGTGTGATTGCGGTCGCGAATCAAAAAGGGGGCGTGGGCAAGACCACCACGGCGGTGAATCTCGCGGCCTCCTTTGCCGCCATGCGACGGCGGGTGCTGCTGATCGATCTGGATCCCCAGGGCAATGCGACCGCGGGCTGCGGCATCGACAAGAATGCCATCGAGCGCGGCAGCTGCGAGGTGCTGCTGGGTGAGTGCAGCGCGGCCGAGGCGGTGTGTGCCAGCAGCGCCATGGGCAGCACTGCGGGTGCCGCGGCGCTCGCGGTGCTGCCGACCAATCAGGACCTGACTTCCGCCGAAGTGCGGCTGTTGACGGGGATCGAGCATCGCGAGCAGCGACTGCGGCTGGCGCTCGAGCCGATTCGTTACGACTACGACCTGATCCTGATCGACTGTCCGCCGGCCCTGAACATGCTGGCAGTCAACGCCCTGGTGGCCGCCGACAGCGTCCTGATCCCGATGCAGTGCGAATACTATGCGCTCGAGGGTCTGTCGGCGCTGGTGGCGACCATCGAGCAGATTCGCAGCACCGCCAATGAGTCGCTGGAAATCGAGGGGATTCTGCGCACCATGTACGATCCGCGAAACAATCTGTCGAGCGAAGTCAGTGCGCAGCTGCTGATGCACTTCGGCACCCAGGTGTTCCGCACCGTGGTGCCGCGTAACGTGCGGCTGGCCGAAGCGCCCAGCTTCGGCAGGAGCGCGCTCGCCCATGACCCGGACTCGCGCGGCGCTCTGGCCTATCTGGCCCTGGCCGGGGAGATGCTGCGGCGTGAAGAGGAACTGCGGGATGCGGCTATGATGCGCGCATGAGCCAGAAGAAGCCGACCCTGGGCCGCGGGCTGGCCGATCTGCTGGGACAGACTCGACCCGTCGCCGCCGCGGTCGCCACCGAAGCCGGCGCGTCCGCCGTCCCCGCGAGGCGCGACAGCGACGAGGAGCTCGCGCGTCTACCGCTCGATCTGCTGCAGCGCGGCCGATATCAGCCGCGGCTCGACATTCGTGCCGAGAGTCTCGCCGAGCTGGCCGAATCCATTCGCGCCCAGGGCGTGGTGCAACCGATCGTGGTGCGTCCGGTGGGTGATCCCGACGAGCGCGGCGTGCAGCGCTACGAGATCATCGCCGGCGAACGGCGCTGGCGGGCCGCGCAGCAGGCCGGGTTGCGCGACATTCCGGCCGTGATCCGGCGCGTGCCGGATGAGGCCGCGATCGCGATGGCGCTGATCGAGAACATCCAGCGCGAGAATCTGAATCCGCTCGAAGAGGCGCGCGCGCTCGAGCGCCTGATCTCCGAGTTCGGTCTCACCCACCAGCAGGCCGCCGAGGCGGTCGGGCGTTCACGCGCCGCAGTCAGCAATCTGCTGCGGCTGCTCGAGCTGCCCGAGGAGGTCTGCGAGCGGCTGGCCAAGCGCGAGCTGGAGATGGGGCATGCGCGCGCCCTGCTGGGCCTGCCGCATCGCCGGCAGCAGATCGAGGTGGCGACGCTGGTGGTCCGCAAGAGCCTCTCGGTGCGCGAAACCGAGGCCTTGGTACGCCACATGAGTCAGCCGGCGCGCAGCGGCGCGCCCGTGCCGCCGAATGTGGTGGACCCGAACATCCGGCGGCTGCAGGATGACCTCAGCGAAAAGCTCGGCGCCGCGGTCGCGATCGAGCACGCCCAGAGCGGCAAGGGCCGGCTGGTCGTGAAGTACAACAGCCTCGACGAGCTGGACGGAATTTTGAGCCATATTGTTTAACAATTCATGGATTTAGAGCGTGGGGGCGGGGGCGTTGAAGCCGGCACACGACCTCCCTATAATGCGCGTCCTTTGCGGCGCGGCCGCATCGGTTCCAGGGGAGTCCTGCCGTCTCATCCGAGCCCTTCGTCGACTTCGCGGCCGTGCGGCGCCAGGCGATGTGGGTTGTCACCGGCCAGCTTGCGGTGGCAGTGGGCGGCGCTGCGGTTTGCTACGCATTCCTGGGCGCGCTGGCGTCGGTCTCGGCGCTGGTCGGCGGCGGGATTGGTGCGGCAGCGACGTTGGCTCAGAGCGTGGTCGGCCTGCGCAACAGCGCCGGCAAACAGCCGCGGGACGTCGTGCGCAGCTTCTATCGCGGCTCAGTCACGAAGCTGGCGGTGACCGTCGTGTTGTTCGTATTGGCGCTGCGCGGCCGACGTCTGGCGCCGGGCCCGTTGTTCGTGACCTATGTGGTGACCTTCTTGGTGTATTGGTTGGCTCTGGCGCGGACCTGGAAAACTAGCTTGGAGGGTGGAAATCGCTGATGGCCGCAGAAGCTGCACACGCGCCGGGTTCCGTTAACGAATACATCCAGCACCATCTGAGTTACTGGAACTGGCAGTTCGGCAACAGCCCGTTCTGGTCGCTGCATCTGGACAGCCTGGCAGTCTCGGCATCGCTCGGACTGCTGTTCGTGATCAGTTTCTACATCGCCGCGCGCAGCGCCCGGCGCCGCGCAGGCGTCGCCCCGAGCGGCTTTCAGAGTTTCGCCGAGCTGCTGGTGCAGACGGTCGATGAGCAGGTCAAGGACAGTTTTCACGTCGAGAACAGCCTGATCGCACCATTGGCGATTACGATCTTCTCGCTGGTCCTGCTGATGAATTCGATCGACCTGTTTCCCGTGGATATCGTCTCGGTCGGCGAGCGCGCCACCGGACTGGAGTTCTTCAAGGCGGTGCCGACCACCGACCTGAACATCACCTTCGGCATGTCGCTGAGCGTGTTTGCGCTGGTGCAGTACTACAGCGTCAAGATGAAGGGCGCGCGCGGCTACGCCAACGAGTTCTTTTTTCATCCGTTCAACACCATCTGGCTGTCCTGGTTCAACTTCATACTCAAGGTCATCGAAGAAGTCGCCAAACCGGTTTCGCTCGGTCTGCGTCTGTTCGGCAACATGTACGCCGGCGAGCTGATCTTCATTCTGATCGCACTGTTTGCCTTGAGTCTGGGCTGGCCGACCGGCCTGGGCCCCGCATTCGCCTGGTTCGGCCAGTTCGTGCTGGGCCTGGGTTGGGGAATCTTCCACCTGCTGATCATCACGCTGCAGGCGTTCATTTTCATGATGCTGACCATCGTCTATCTGGCGTTGGCGCATGAGCACGGTCACTAAAGGAGTTGATGACATGGAGAATGTGGCAAGTGTGGCGCAGATTCAGGGCATGACCGCCGTCGCGGTCGCGATCCTGATCGGCATGGGTGCGCTCGGTACCGCGATCGGCTTCGGCCTGCTGGGCGGCAAGTTCCTCGAGGGCGCGGCGCGCCAACCGGAGCTGGTGCCGATGCTGCAGATCAAAATGTTCATCGTCGCCGGCCTGGTCGACGCGGTAGCGATGATCGGCGTGGGTATCGCGCTGTTCTTCACCTTCGCCAATCCGTTCCTGGCGGCGATTCAGCACGCCGCAGGCTAAGGCCCGGATTCAACGGAGGCGCAGCTGTGAATCTGAATGCAACGATCATTGCGCAGATGGTCATCTTCAGCGTGCTGGTGTGGTTCACGATGAAGTTCGTGTGGCCGATGATCACCGGCGCCATGTCCGAACGGCAGAAGAAGATCGCCGAAGGGCTTGCGGCCGGCGAGCGCGGCCAGAAGGATCTCGCCGCCGCGCAATCGCGGGTCGAGGAGATCGTGCGCGAGGCACGCATCCGCGCGCAGCAGATCGAGCAGCAGGCGCACGTGCAGGCCAACGAGATCATCGAGACGGCCAAGCGCAGCGCCAGCACCGAAGGGGCGCGGATCCTGGGCTCGGCGGAATCGCAGATCGCGCTGGAGGTGCAGACCGCGCGCGATCAGCTGCGCAAACAGGTGGCCTCGCTGGCCGTGGCTGGCGCCGGCAAACTGATCGAACGCGAAATCGATGCGCGCGCACATGCGCAGCTGCTCGACAAGCTCGTAGCGCAGATCTGAGCTTCGCATGGCCGAACGCGTCACCATTGCGCGGCCCTACGCCAAAGCCGTATTCGCCATGGCGCGCGAGGCCAAGCGCCTGCCGCAATGGTCGCAGGCTCTGGGCGTCGCCGCCGCGGTCGCTGCCGACGAACGCGTCAAGCCGCTGTTCGGCAATCCGAAGGTGACGGCCGAGCAACTGGTGGAATTCATCAGCGGCATCGGCGGCGATCTGTTCGACGCCGACATGCGCAGGTTCCTGGCCGTGCTGGCCGCGAATCGGCGCCTGGGACTGCTGCCGGAGATCGAGCAGCTGTACCAGAAGATGCGCGCCGAATACGAGCGCGTGCTCGATGTCACGCTCAGCTCGGCGATCGAACTGTCCGCCGAGCAGCGCGAGCGCTTCAGCGCGGCGCTGCGCAAGCGCTTCGATCGCGACGTGCGCCTGCATACTCGAATTGATCCGTCACTGCTGGGCGGCGCCGTGGTACAGGCCGACGATCTGGTGATCGACGGCAGCGTGCAGGGCGGCCTGGCGCAGCTCGCCACCCAGGTGGCTGGCTAAGACAACCTGAGGAAAGGATTCATGTCCATCAAAGCATCCGAGATCAGCGACCTCATCCGGGCGCGCATCGAGAAATTCGCGGCCGCCAGCGAGGCGCGCGACATCGGCACGGTGGTATCCGTGACCGACGGCATCTGCCGCGTTCATGGGCTGGCCGACGTGCGCTACGGCGAGATGATCGAGTTCTCCGGCGACCTGTTCGGCCTGGCGCTGAACCTCGAGCAGGATTCGGTCGGCGCGGTCGTGCTGGGCGACTACAAGACCATAAAGGAAGGCGATACCGTCAAGACCACGGGCCGCATCCTCGAGGTACCAGTGGGCCCGGAACTGCTGGGCCGCGTGGTCGATGCGCTCGGACGCCCGATTGACGGCAAGGGCCCGATCAATGCCAAGCTCACCTCGCCGATCGAGCGCGTCGCGCCCGGCGTCATCTATCGCAAATCGGTCAGCCAGCCGGTGCAGACCGGCTACAAGGCCATCGATGCCATGGTGCCGATCGGCCGCGGCCAGCGCGAGCTCATCATCGGCGACCGCCAGACCGGCAAGACCGCGTTCGCGATAGACACGATCATCAATCAGAAAGCCTCGGGCATCAAATGCATCTACGTGGCGATCGGCCAGAAGCAATCCTCTATCGCCAACGTGGTGCGCAAGCTCGAGGAGCACGGCGCCATGGCGCACACCATCGTGGTGGCGGCATCCGCCTCGGTGCCCGCGGCCATGCAGTACCTGTCGGCCTACTCCGGCGTGACCATGGGCGAGTACTTCATGGACCGCGGCGAAGATGCGCTGATCATCTACGACGATCTGTCCAAACAGGCCGTGGCTTATCGGCAGATCTCGCTGCTGCTGCGCCGGCCGCCGGGCCGCGAAGCCTTCCCCGGCGACGTGTTCTATCTGCACTCGCGCCTGCTCGAGCGCAGCGCGCGCGTCAACGAGGAATACGTCGAGCAGACCAGCAAGGGCGCGGTCAAGGGCAAGACCGGCTCGCTGACCGGACTGCCTATCATCGAGACCCAGGCCGGCGACGTGACCGCGTTCGTGCCCACCAACGTCATCTCGATCACCGACGGACAGATCTTCCTCGAAGGCGATCTGTTCAACGCCGGCATCCGCCCGGCCATGAACGCCGGCATTTCGGTGTCGCGCGTCGGCGGCGCGGCGCAGACCGACATCATCAAGCGGCTCGGCGGCGGCATCCGCCTGGCGCTCGCGCAGTACCGCGAGCTCGCGGCGTTCTCGCAGTTCGCTTCCGACCTGGACGAGGCCACCCGGCGCCAGCTCGAGCGCGGCCAGCGCGTCACCGAGGTCATGAAGCAGAAGCAGTACGCGCCGATGTCGGTGGCGCAGATGGCGCTGTCGATCTTCGCGGTCAACAGCGGCTACATGGACAAGGTCGAACGCACCAAGGTCGTGGAGTTCGAAGCCTCGCTGCAGGCTTTCGCGCGCTCGAGCTATCGCGCCAGCCTCGAGTCGATCAACGACAAGCCCGAGCTCAAGGCGCACGAGGCCACGCTCAAGAAGATCTGCGAAGACTTTCTGGCAACCGGCACCTACTGATATCGGCAGTCGCCAACCATGCCCGGCACCAAGGAAATCCGTTCGAAGATCGCCAGCGTCAAGAGCACGCAGAAGATCACCAAGGCGATGGAAATGGTCGCGGCCAGCAAAATGCGCCGCGCGCAGGAGCGCATGCGCGCCGCCCGCCCCTATGCCGAGAAGATGCGCGGCATGATCGGCCACCTGAACCAGGCCAATCCCGATTACCGGCATCCGTTCCTGCTCGAACGCGAGCCGAAGGCGATCGGCATCATCGTCATTTCCACCGATCGCGGCCTGGCCGGTGGTCTGAACGCCAACCTGTTCAAGAACGTGCTGTTGCTGGCGCGCGAGTGGCAGGGCAAGGGCGCGAGCGTCAGCCTGTGCGTGCTGGGCAGCAAAGGCCTGGCGTTCTTCCGCCGGCTCGGCATGCCGATCCTGGGCGGCACCAGCGGTCTGGGCGATCGTCCGCACATCAAGGATCTGATCGGCACCGTCAAGGTCATGCTGGATGCCTACCGCGAGGGCCGCATCGACCGGCTGTTCCTGGTGCATGCGCAGTTCGTCAACACCATGACGCAGAAGCCGGTGGCGCTGCAGCTGCTGCCGGTGCCAGCGGTCGAGGACGCCGATCTGCAGCAGCACTGGGACTACATCTACGAGCCGAGTGCCGAGCAGATCCTCGACGGCCTGCTGATGCGCTACGTCGAGTCGCAGGTCTATCAGGGATCGGTGGAAATGGTCGCCTCCGAGATGGCGGCCCGCATGGTGGCGATGAAGAGCGCTTCCGACAACGCCGGCAACATCATCGATGAGCTGCAGCTGGTCTACAACAAGGCGCGGCAGGCGGCGATTACCAAGGAACTGGCCGAGATCGTGGGCGGCGCGGCCGCGGTTTGAGCGGTGCAGCGGCAGGACAAATGAGGACGGCGAATATGGCGACAGGAAAGATTACTCAGATCATCGGCGCAGTCATCGACGTGGAATTTCCACGCGCCTCGGTGCCCAACATCTACGAGGCGCTCAAGCTCACGGATGTGGATCTGACGCTGGAAGTGCAGCAGCAGCTCGGTGACGGTATCGTGCGCACGATCGCCATGGGCGCGTCGGAGGGACTCAAGCGCGGTCTGAGCGTGGAGACCACGGGCGCGCCGATCTCGGTGCCGGTGGGCGAGGGCACGCTGGGTCGCATCATGGACGTGCTCGGCAAGCCGCAGGACAACCGCGGCCCGGTGCAGACCAAGGAATACCTGCCGATTCACCGCCCGGCGCCCGCCTACGACGAACAGGCCGGCGGCCAGGACCTGCTGGTGACCGGCATCAAGGTCATTGATCTGCTGGTGCCCTTCGCCAAGGGCGGCAAGGTCGGCCTGTTCGGCGGCGCCGGCGTCGGCAAGACCGTCAACATGCTCGAGCTGATCAACAACATCGCCAAGCAGTACTCGGGCCTGTCGGTGTTTGCCGGCGTCGGTGAGCGCACCCGCGAAGGCAACGATTTCTACCACGAGATGGCGGACTCCGGCGTCATCGATCTGGCCAACCTGGCGAATTCGAAGGTGGCGATGGTCTACGGGCAGATGAACGAGCCGCCGGGCAACCGCCTGCGCGTGGCGCTCACCGGACTGACCATGGCGGAGTATTTTCGCGACGAGAAGCAGGCCAACGGCCGCGGCCGCGACGTGCTGTTCTTCGTCGACAACATCTATCGCTACACGCTTGCCGGCACGGAAGTCTCGGCGCTGCTCGGCCGCATGCCCTCGGCGGTGGGCTACCAGCCGACGCTGGCCGAGGAGATGGGCGTACTGCAGGAGCGCATCACCTCGACCAAGACCGGCTCGATCACCTCGATCCAGGCCGTGTACGTGCCGGCGGATGATCTGACCGATCCCTCGCCGGCCACGACTTTCGCGCATCTGGATGCCACCGTGGTGCTGTCGCGCCAGATCGCATCGCTGGGCATTTACCCGGCGGTCGATCCGCTCGATTCCACCAGCCGCCAGCTCGATCCGCTGGTGGTCGGCGAGGAGCACTACAACACCGCGCGCGGCGTACAGGCGCTGTTGCAGCGCTACAAGGAACTGCAGGACATCATCGCGATCCTTGGCATGGACGAGCTGTCGGAACAGGACAAGCTCACGGTGTATCGCGCGCGCAAGATCCAGCGCTTTCTGTCGCAACCGTTCAATGTTGCCAAGGTGTTCACCGGTCAGGACGGCAAGATCGTGTCGCTCAAGGACACGATCCGCGGCTTTCAGGGCATCATCGCCGGCGAGTACGATGCTCTGCCCGAACAGGCCTTCTACATGGTCGGCACCATTGAAGAGGTGATCGAGAAGGCGGCGGCCGAGAAGGCCAGGACGCAGTAGTCATGGACACGATCCAGGTCGACATCGTCAGCGCCGAAGGGGAGATCTTCTCCGGCCCCGCGAGCATGGTGTTCCTGCCGGCCTCGGAAGGGGAGATCGGCGTGGCGCCGCGCCACGCGCCATTGCTGACGCTGTTGAAGGCCGGTGAGGTGCGGGTGCGCACACCCGGCGGCGAGGAGCAGTCGTTCTTCGTCGGCGGCGGCGCGCTCGAGGTGCAGCCCAGCAAAGTCACGGTGCTGGCCGACACGGCCGCGCGCGCCAAGGATCTCGACGAGGCTGCTGCGCAGGCGGCGCGCCAACGGGCCGAGGAAGCCCTGTCGGGCCAGGTCGACAAGCTCACGCAGGCCGAAGCAATGGCCGAGCTGGCGCGGGCCGTGGCGCAACTCAAGATGATCGAGAAACTGCGCAAGCTCAGACGCTAGCAGCGCCACAGGCTGGCAGCGCCGCAACTGAGTGGTCGATCACAGCTTGCCCCAGGGAAGGGGCCGCGTCGCGGCGGCCTGAACTGCTACAATTTGTCGAATGGCCCGCAAGGATTCAAAGCCTGCGCTGAACAAGCCGGCGCCGAAGCTCTCACC